>Ga0302122_10000413_pt1 | contig 26321 bp, 19 predicted proteins | sample CB21_SCM_MG_FD_203115 | JGI IMG/M metagenome (GOLD analysis project Ga0302122, IMG submission 203115) | Marine microbial communities from Western Arctic Ocean, Canada - CB21_SCM | ecosystem: Environmental > Aquatic > Marine > Oceanic | place: Canada: Western Arctic Ocean | collected 2017-09-28
CGCCCGTCCGCGTTAAGCCATCATTCCCGCCCACCGAAAAGTAGCCCGGCTGGACCTTGAATGGTTTCGTCATGCCGGGGTCCGGGCAATATAACGTATGGGCGCCGCAGGGCACGGCGTCGCCCCGCACGGCCCCGTCCGACGGGATGTAGTAGCCCGGGGTGGCGTTCTTGCATTGCGATGGATTGGACAAGCCGTACTCGTCGCCGTAGGACCCGCGCGTGCACAGGAACCGCCGCCCATTCACGCACCAGCCGCCGGGCTCGCACCGGAGCTCGTGGGTCCGCGTGGCGTCGCTGTCCCCGCCCACCGTGTACCAGCCCTCTCCTCTCGCCGCCTGCGGCTGCGACGACCCGAGCGGGCAAATTAAGTCCACGGCCCCGCAGTCGAAGCCGTGGGGCTCGGTACGCCGCTCGTCGGGGCAGTAGCGGCCCGCGGCGCAGGGCCCGTCGCACGTCGGATCCGCACTCGCCTCGCGGCGCCCGAAGCGCCCCGCGGGGCAGTCGTAGGCGCGGCCCGCCTTGCAGTAGGTGCCCGGCGGGCAGGGCGCCTCGGCGTACGAGTAGTTCCGCGTCTGGGCCGCGCCCCGGCCGCGCACCGTGTGGGCCTCGAGGCCGACCCGTCTGACATACGTCTCCGTGCCCACGAGGTTCTTCGTGAAGACGCCGTAGTAGCCGCGCCGGATCTGGTTCGGCACGGCGGTGCCCTCGGGGCAAAATAGATCCGAGGCGCCGCAGCTCCGCTGCGTGTTCGTCGTGTGCCCCGCGTCCGGGCAGCGGTAGCCGGGGTAGCAGGCGAAGCACGCCGTCTCGTTCAGCGCCTGCACGCCGCTCGTGTTGCCGAACGTGCCGGCCGGGCAGTAAAACTGCACGCCCTTGGACACCCAGCCGCCCTCGACGCCCAGGATCTCCTTCGCGAAGCCCGCGCGCGCGCCCGCGCCCCGGGCGACCGCAACGTGGCCGCTTTTCGTAGGCGTCGGCGAGACGGAGCCGGCCGGGCAAATAAAGTCCGGGCCGCCGCACGTCTTTTCCGTGGCCGCCGTGGACCCGGCGGGGCAAAAATATCCCGCGGCACAGAGACCGGAGCACGTCGCTGCGGCCAGGCCCGGCTCCGCACCGTAGTTCCCGGCGCCGCATTCCTTCCTCATGCCCGCCACGCAGTAGCTGCCGGCCGGACATCGGTGCTCCGTCGTCATGGGCGTCCCCGGGCCGCCCGCGTTGAGCTGTGAAGCGGCGCCGGCGTAGAAGCCCGGCCGTACTTCTGTTGGTGCTTCGGATCCGCGTGGGCAGAAGGTGCCCGGCCCGCACGCGTGCGCATACTCGGTCGTCGAGCCGGCGAGGCAATAATAACCGGGCGCGCAGAGGCCACTACATTGTGAAGACGTCTCACGCAGCGACGCGCCGTAGGTGCCGGCGGGGCATTCGTGGCTCGCGCCGTCGCGGCAGTAGTGGCCGGCGTCGCAGGGGGCCCAGCCGGCGCACGCGCCCCACGAGGTCTCGTTTTTTGTCTGGTATGCGCCCTCTTCGCAGCTGTCCATCCCGGCGGCCGCCGCAGCGGCGAGGAGCCCGAGGTGCAGGCTGTCCATCCTGGCGGTGGCAGTCGCGGCGAGGAGCCCGAGGAGCAGCCCCATCTGCATGAAGCTCATGTGGCTGCCAGCCTCAGCCTACTCGCGCTCCCCAGCTGAAATACGGCTCCTATAAATCAAGGCAGCGCGCCGAGCAGCCTCGCCTGCCAAGTCGGACGCCTGTGGGTAGACAGCGCTGCCTCTTTGTCCGCTGGAGCCAAACCCGCACTTTTGACGCCTCTTGGAACGCCTTTACAACCACTCATGCCCCATGTAAGCGCAGCGGTGGCGCGGCATGGCTAGTGCTGGAAACTACCCGGCGTAGCGTGCGGGTAGCGGTCTCCTGATTTGCTTTAATTTGTTTTGCAAAAGAGCAGCCGTCGAGGCGGCACAGCTGGGTCATCTTCTCAAGTCGAAGCGGTCAAAACGTAGCGTCACCCGACGTGGTCGAAGGGCTGCACTGCACAGTTGGGGCTGCACAACACAATTTGAGTACACATTGGCATAAATTGTATCACGCACACACCGCCGACGCCAACTTGACCAACGACACGAGGCAGCAATGGACCGGGCGGCGGAGCTCCACGGCGGCTGGCTCTGGACGCGCGGCGGCGCCTCGCCCCGGGGCGAGACGTGGCGGCGGCGCTGGTTCACGCTGGTACGGGACGGGCGCGGCGTCGTCCTAGAGTTCCGCGCGACGCAAAATGAAAGACCGCTCGCGCGGCTCGCGTTAACGCCGACGAGCGGCTGCGAGCGGCTCGTGGGGGCCGAGGCGCGGCGCGCAAGTCCCGGCAACTGCCCCGCGGGCGTCGTACTTCGCATCACGGCGGGTCCTATGGGTGCGACGCGCCTGGTGCGGGCGTCGACCGAGAGCGCCGTGGAGGGCTGGGTCGCGGCCATGGCGAGCGCGGCCACAAATATCGAATCGCCCGCGGCGCGGCGCGCTTCACAGGTCGCTGGCGAGCTCGAGCGATTGAGTGCAAGACGGCGCGAGATGGAGCGCGTCGACGACGCCCTGCGGCGCAAATCCGACCGCCTCGACCGGCGCGTGCGCGCGTTGCGCGACCGTACCGACACCGCGCCGGGCCCGCCTGGCTACGTCGTCGCCACGCCGCCGAAGCCGCGCCCGCCGGCACCGCCCGAAGCCACGCCGCCGAAGCCGCCCTCGCCTGAACTCGAAGATGATGTCACGGCGGCGGCGGCGCTGTGCGCGCGGACCGAGGCGGCGGCGCGCGACGTCGTCGCTCGGACGGCAGCGCTTGGCGAGGCCGAGCGGGCCCTTTCGTGCCGGCTGGACGCCGCCGTGTCCGCATCGGCCGACGTCGCCGACGACGGTGAGGACGACGCACCCTTTTCGGCCTCGACGTTGCTGGAGGCCCTCGAGGTCCTGGCGGCGCGGCGCGGCGCGCTCGTGTCTCGCGCGGTGGCCGAGCAGCGTTCGTCGTCGCGCGTCGAGGCGGCTTGGTTGGAAACGCTTCGGGCGGAGGTTGTGCTGCTTGATGTCGATCCGGCGGGGTAGTAATTTTGCTTATCTGTTTCTATTACCTGTCCGACTCAAGAACATTCTTCTGGCTGGCAAATTGACCTAGTCCATTTATGAAACCACTTGACATAGCTCGACTACCGATCCTCACGAGTCTATATGAGTCGTGCCTGCTCGCGGGCGCCACTTTGGTGAGTCCAAAATTTTCCCAATTCCCGCCATCCTCTTGACTTGGTTGGGCATGTTGTGAAAACGCTGTGAACAGTGAACGTTATCGTCATCGGTGCATACGACTGCACGAGACTGCGCTCACGCAGCATACCATGTGCTCACGCATCATATTCTTGCTCGCCGTCGCGCCACTCGGTGCGCAGCAGCGTGTCAAAACACCTCCTCCTTTTTTACCTCGGACAGCCTCGGTCGCGCACATACGTCGCGTATGAACCGCGCGTCGGGCCAGCGGCGTACCGCGCCGGGCCTGCGCGCCGGCCGCGGAGCCACCGAGCATCATTCTGCTCGCACACATGACTGAAACGCCGCCGCGCGCGCGTCGAGCGCTGCCGTCGACCAAAAAACAACACTCCATAACACAGGTGCCTACGGCCATGGCTACATGACCCAGCCGTCCTCGCGCCAGTACGAGGCCTACGAGGCCAACGGCTGGCCGAACACGGTGACCGAGTACGACCCGCACGGCGTCGCCGCCGGCAACATGTACTCGGAGTGCGACGGGTGCTCGGCGCGCTCCAACTACAGCCCCAACCCGTGGTCCGCGCCCGGCACGGCGCGGGCCCTCGACTTTGTCATGGGCTCCGGCGCGGGCAATATGCTCGGGGTCTGCGGCGCCTCGCCGTCGGGCGTCAACGACTACAACTCGCCCCTCCAAGGTCACTGGGGCACCGAGGCCAAGACCACCTACAAGGCCGGCGAGGTGATCGACCTCGCGTGGTGCGTCTCGGCCGATCACGGCGGCGTCCCCCAGTTCCGCCTTTGCGACGACGAAGGCCTCGTGAGCGCCATCACGACCCCGGGCTACGCGCCGACCGTCGCCGACCACGAAAAACTCGAGGAGTGCTTCTAGCGGGGCATGCTCCGCTGCGACGGCGTGGCCTCGAACGCATGCGCCCAGGTCGAGGAGTGCGACACCTACGGCAAGGACTGGCAGGCGTGCGCCGACCAGGGCCGTTACCTTCAGTGCTCGGGCGGCGCGCCGGGCGACCGCGGCTGCCGCAACACGGCCGAGGTCTGCGACCACGGCATCATGGCCCGCTACAAGCTCAAGATCCCCGAGGGCACCAAGGCTTCATCTCACACGATCATGTCGTACCGCTGGTGAGGAACAGCGCCGAAACCATTCAAAAGTCGCGCGGGGTCGCGGCGATGGCGGCGCGCGATCCTTTGACGCCATCGACGCGAAATTCACTGGTTGTACCGCACAGGGACACGTACGAGAAAAACGAGGTCTTCGTCGGGTGCGCGGACATCGCGATCACGACCGACGGCGGCGACGCGGCGCCCGTGACGCCCAAATCCCACGCCGCGGCCGACGGCAGCCGAGGTGGCGACGCCGTGGCCGACGGCGAAGGCGGAGACGGCGACGCCGCGACCCACGACGAACGGAGACGGCCCCTGCGAGTGCCGCGCGCTCGGCGACCGCACCGACGTCTCGGACGAGTGGTGCCAAAGCGTGTCGTGCGACCCCGCATACGCGTCGGTCTGCACGGTCTGCGACGGCTCGGCGCCCGCGCCCGGCCCGGCGCGCGGCCCTGCGCCCGGCCCTGCGCCCGGACCCGCGCCCGAACCGCCGACGACGGGCGGCAAGGGCGCCAAGTGCACCAACGGCGTCACCGACGCGGCCGTCTGCGACAAGAGCAAGGGCCTCTATTGCTGCGCGGCGGGCGAGACGTGCGAAGGCGACGCTCCCAACGATGGCGCCAACTTCTGTTGCGAGCTTGGCGAGACGTTGTCGATGGGCGCCTTGCCGATCTACGGCGGCGCCCGGAGTCCCCGGACCCGTGCCACCGGCGCCGACGACGCCGCGGCCGACGCCGCGGCCCACGATGGCCGCGACGACGCCGCGGCCCACGGCCTTGTCTTGCACGGAGGCCAACTCGTGCCGGCGCCTCGACGGCAGGAGCGGCGCGGTGTCGACCACGACCTCGTGGAACGAGGCGAAGTGCCTCGCGAAAGATGCGACATCGCGCTGGACGACGCTCTGGTGCCCCGACGAGCCCGTCGACGAGCCCGTCGACGAGCCCGTCGACGAGCCCGTCGACGAGCCCGTCGACGAGCCCGTCGATGAACCCGTCGACGAGCCCGTCGACGAGCCTGTCGACGAGCCCGTGGAAGGCCCGTTCGAGGTCATCGCGGGCTACGTCGAGAACTGGCGCGCCTGGGACACGTCCGAGTACGATAGCTACACGCACCTGCTCTATTCTTTCCTCACGCTGGACTCGGCGCCAAACCCCGGCCAGCCGCGCGACGTCCAGTGGGCAGGCCAAGCCATCTTCAAGACGATGACGTTAGCCGATATTTTGGATGTCATGCAGTTATGCGACGGGTGCCAACCGTACGAAAATGAGTACAACTGGATGCGCCAGAAGATCGTGGCGCTCATGGACTACTGTAATCAGAACGGCAAGAAGTTCGTCTGGGCCTTCGGCGGCTGGTCAGACCTCAAGCGCACGATCGCCGACGACCAGGTCGATGGGCTCGTGGCTATGCTCGTCGAATTGTTAGAGACCGTCGGCGGCGACGGCATCGACTTCGACTGGGAACACCTGTCGGACTACAAGGACATCGACAACGCGTTACACGCCCAGCAGCGGGTCATCGTGGGCAAGGTCATCGTCGCACTCAAGGACGCGCTCGTCGCGAAGGGCATGGACAAGCTGATCACATACACGCCGCGCTACAACGCGTTCCTCTCGGGCGGGGCCCACGGCTCGGCGTCGATACGCACGGATGGCGAAGGCATCGACGTGGTGGAGTATGTCGTGGCCAACTCGGCCCACGGTGTCGACGCGATCGATTACGTTCACTACATAATGTACGACATCAACGCCAAGGAGGGCTTCTCGGGCGCGTCCGAGGATTACTTCGTTCAGGAGCAATACGACGCCGTGATCAAGTCGTCGTTGGACTACATCCCGGCGTCGAAGATCGTCATCGGCTTCGAGCCCGGGCCACAGGCCTACACCGGAGTGTGGGGCGGCCTCCAGCACGACAAACACACGATCGCCTACCTCCGCGGCCGCGTCGGCGGAGTCATGTTTTGGGCCACGAACGAGGTCGCCTCGGGCGGCCCGAACGGCAACGGCCAGACCACGGGCGACAATTCCAACGCGCTCGCGGACTACGCCGCGGGCCTCTGATCTCTCTTCTCTCTTCCCCCTCTTCCTTCTCGCCCCTCTCCTTTCTCTTGTAAAAAGTTGTACCCACATTATCGCTTCGGGCGCTTGCCCGCGCCCTTCTTGGGCGGCCCCTTGCCGCGCCGGCGCAGGACCTCGAGCTGGGCCTTGCGCCGCGCCTCGACGTCGCTCATCCAGCCGTCCACGATCTCCCGCCCGACCTCGTCGACGCTCTGGCCGCTCTGATCGAAGTAGTAGTCCGCGAGGAGCGGGCCCTTCAATTTCTTGCGCAGGACCTTGTTGCCGCTCCGCTCGTTGTTGCCCTCGAGGGTCCCGAAGATGGCGCGGCCGATGGCGTCAAGGCGCTTCGACGCGGGCGCGGGCGGCGTGGCGCGCGGCGTCCAGCGGTTCCTTGCCGCGCGCACGAGCGGCCGCGTCGGCAGGCGTGCAGTCGCGCCGCGCAGCATAGTCCTCCTAGATGCAGCTCTTGCAGTCCTACTACGCAGTCAACGTAGCGTGCTTAAGTGATGTGACGATGGGCTGAAAAACCCGGCGAATAAAAAAATTAGACGGGTTTGTGCAAAAATAGCCTACGCCGCGTCGCTTGCAGCCGCCGCACAAGCAGCACATGTGTTGGTAGCTCCTCCTCGCACATTCCGCCGTCGCGGAAGCGGACGCGTCCACACTTTACAACAAGATGGCAGCACACCAGGCCGGCCCGCCCGCGAAGCGCCCGCGCAACGACGTGCAGTGCCCCTACCTGGACACGATCAACCGGCACCTGCTGGACTTTGACTTCGAAAAGGTGTGCAGCCAGTCGCTGAGCACCCAGAACGTCTACTCTTGTTTAGTGTGCGGCAAGTTCTTCCAAGGACGAGGGTCGAAGACGCACGCTTATACGCACGCCACGCTCTGCGGCCACCACATGTTCGCCCATTTGGACACGTGCAAGATCTACTGTCTGCCCGACAACTATGAGGTCGTCGATTCTTCCTTAGATGATGTTATAAGATGCCTGCGCCCGACCTTCTCGCCGCAGCGCATTCAGCAACTCGACCACATGGCAACTTTAGCCCGGGACGTGCACGGCGTGGCCTACCTCCCAGGCTTCTGCGGCCTCAACAACCTGAAGAAGACGGACTACATTAACGTCGTCGTGCACCAGCTCGCGCACGTGCGGCCGCTGCGGGACTTTTTTTTGGATCCGCGGAATTATATGGATAGGCCCTCGCCGCTGGTCCGGGAGTTCGGCGCCTTGCTGCGCAAAATCTGGTCGCGGGACAACTTCAAGAGCGTGGTGAGCCCGCACGAGCTCGTGCAGGAGGTCACGCGCGCCTCGAAACTGCGCTTCAAGATCGGGAGCGCCGCGGACGCGGCGGACTTCCTGGGCTGGCTGCTTAATGAATTACACCGGGACCTGGGGGGCACGAGGCGCCCGGGCTCCTCGATTATTCACGACGTCTTCCAGGGCGGTGTTAGAGTGGAAACATTATCACGAAAAACCCACCTGACGAAGCGCGACGAGGCCGACGTCGACGCCAGTGCGACGGCCGCCGAGAGCGCGGGCTGGAAGCGCAGCGAGCAGGATTTGAACTTTTTGTATCTTACGTTGGACGTGCCGCCGACGCCCCTCTTCAAGGACACGCAGGGCGGGAACATCGTCCCGCAAATTCCGCTCTTCGACGTGCTCACGAAGTACAACGGCGTGCGCTTGACCGACACCGTGCGGCAGGGCGTGCAGTCGCGGCGGCGCTACGTCATCACGAAGCTGCCCAAGTTCCTCGTCTTCCACTTCGCGCGCTTCTCCAAGAACAACTTCACGGCCGAGAAGAACCCCACGATCGTGCACATCCCCGTGAAGGACCTGGAGCTGCGGGACCAGTTCGCGCTCGAGGGCGCGGCGGACCGGGAAGCGACGAAATACGATCTCCTGTCCAACTCGTGCCATGACCTGCCGGCGGGCTTGGACAAGGAGGGCCGGCGGGACCCGCTGCAGCACGGGACCTACCGCGCGCACGTGCACCAGCAGTCGTCGGACCAGTGGTACGAGATCCAGGACCTGCACGTGTCCGAGACGATGCCGCAGCTAATCGGGCTGTCCGAGTCGCTGCTGGCGATCTACCAGCGGCGGGACGCGTGATTCTGCTCGAGAGCGTAATGTCACTTGATTCTTAAGATACGGGGTCCTCTAGACGAAGCCCGGTTGCGCCGTCGTAACGGCTGCGTAGCGCGCCGGCGTCGCGCCGAGATTGAAGGGCATGTCGCCCGGCGCCGGGCCCTGGCACAATTTCTTGCAGCATTTCTGGTACACGCAGCACCTGCGTGGAAATCGAACTAAACGCGACGGCGTCTGCTCGACGGCGGGGAGGTCCACGCCATCGACGCGACGTCCCCCCGTTCTGCTCGATGTCGTTGATTTCCACACGGGTAACGAACGTGCTTGACGTAAACCGCCTGTTGGTACTTCGAGCACGGTATGCACAAACAGTCGGCGCAGTAGGCGTGGCCGCACTCAACCTCGAGGCCCTGGCTCTCCAAATGCTGGCGCGAGCGCATCGTGAGGAACGGCGTCAGCATGATGACAATGGGGCATCCCACGGCCTGGCACAGGTGATTGAGTACGCACCCGCCGCCGTAGTAGCCTAGGAAAACCCAGCAGTTCGTGGCGCGGCGGCGCGAGGTACAACAGCACGAGGGGGCGCAGACCTCGGCATCCGACGCCGATCGGAGCGTATTCACTTGGAGGTGCGCGGCCACCTCGGCCCAGAGGCAGACTTGACAATGCGAGGCGTAACAACAGAGCGGCAAGTCCGCGCAGATGTTACAATTATCAAAACAAAAGAGCTCGACCGGCCAGGGAATCGCGGCGCCGACCGCGCCCTGGTGGATCTCGCCGACCGCGCCCTGGTGGATCATCTCGGCCGGCTGGGCGACAACAGTGCCTTTGATGGGTATGGCGTCCACCGGGTGGCCTTTGTGGCCTTTTGCGGTCGACATGTTAGACCTCTGGCCAGTTCTTGTTTTGGTCTTCACCGGGAAGTCCTCCGCAGGGGTCAGGCGTCGCGGGTTTGCTGAGGGACGAGAGAGAGAGAAGCAGTTTAGAGACAGCGTCGCGTGACCGGCGAGGACGTGTGGCAAAGGTCGATCGGCCTTACAGCCCGGGCTAATTTTTGCCCAAAAACCCGTGAGGTAACCCCCGGCGACCCGTGATTTTGCTCCATAGCAGCGGAATGCCACTGCTGGAAGTAGATTCCTAAGGGACAGACAGGAAGGAGAAGGGGGAGGGGGCATGCCTACACGAAGCCCGGTTGCGCCGTCGTGACGGCGGCGTAGTGCGCGGGGGTCGCGCCGAGATTTAGCGACATGTCGCCCGGAGCCGGGCGCTGGCCAACGCCGGGGCAGCACGACTCCTTGCAACAGCCCTGGTAAGTGCAACAGGTAAAGTCCTGCTTCAGGACGTGTTTCACGTAGACACCTTGTTGATAGGTGCTGCACGGGAAGCACCAGAAGTCGGCGCAGTAGGCGTGGCCGCACTCGACCTCCAGGCCCTGCCGCTCCAATTGCTGGCGCGAGCGCATCGTCAATAGAGGCGTCAGATTGATGAATTGCCCGATCGCCTGGCAGCCCAGAGCTTGGCACAGTTGCTGGGTCAGGGACGTGGCGCAGCTGTAGCCTACGAAAGCCCAGTAGTTCGTGGCGCAGCGGCGCGACGTGCAACAACATGATGGCGCACAGGCCTCCGCGTCCGCGGCTGATCTCAAGGTGTTCACTTGGAGGTGCTCGGCCGCCTCGGCCCAGAGGCACGGAGCGCAATAAAAAGCGTAGCAACATAGAGGAAGGTCCGCGCAGCAGTTGCAGTTGTCGAAGCAACACAATTGGACCGGCCACGGGGTGGTGGCGACGACGGTGCCCTCGAGGATCGTCTCGGCCGGCTGTGTCGCGATGACGGTGCTCTTGACGGGCATGGCGTCCACCGGGGGGCCTTGGTAGGGGCCTTTCCGGTCGACATGGTGTCCTCGGTCTTTTTGGCCGAGTGTCTCACCGGGAGGGGCGCAGGCTGACGCGGTCGTCGCTGAGTGGCTCGAGGCTACACCAATACTTCAGAGAGGCCCTGCGTCGCTGGCAGTTTAGAGACGGGCGTGTGAATGGCCTAACTCAGCCAAAAAAGAAGATTACTGGATAAAACCCGCAAGATAAACCCGCATGTAGTAAAAAATATGCAAGGCTGTCGCACATCGTAACGACAGGTGTTCGCAGCATTGGTTTCGGTGTCTGGCATAGATGCCTGCCGCGGTAACAGCGTGACACCATGGCGCACCGGCCCGTGATCGTCGCCACATTCACGACGGTGGGTGCTGCCGTGGCGACGGCGGTCGCGCACGGCCAGGTCGACGGGCAGCGGCGGCCCCTGCGCGGGTGCGAGGCGTCGTCCGTGGCCGCGGCGCTGCCAACGCTGCGCGAGTCCGGCGTCGCGATCGTCGACGGGGTGATCAACCCGAAGCTCGTCGCCGCGATCAAGGCGACGGCGGCGTACCGCGGCATGCCGACGCGCCTCGAGCGGTCGCGCCGCGGCCGCGTCGATTCGTCTACGCCGCTGCAGCCGGCGTGGAAGCCGTCCGCGGTCGGCCGGCTCCACCGGCGGGAGGAGACGCTCGACGCGAGCGACGTCAAGGTCCTCGAGCGCGTCGAGCGCCTCATCTGGCCGCTGGTCGTCGACTTCTTCGCCGACGGCGACGCCGACGAAGCGAAGAAGTACGCGTACGAGCAGGGCGCCCCCACGCCGGACGGCTACAAGCTGTGGCAGAAGTGCGACGTCTACCGCAGCGAGCTCCAGCTGCTGAACGCCGTGCCCGGCGGCATGTCGCAGGCCTGGCATTCGGACAACCACGAGAAGGGCCTGAGCTTCATCGTCCCGCTCGCCGACTTCACCCTTGCCAACGGCGGGACCCAGCTCCTCCCGGGCTCGCACGTCGGCAACTGGTCCGCCGTCACGACGCGCGGCGCGGGGTGCGTCGTCGCGCCCGTCGGGTCGATCGCCGCGTACGACTCGCGCACGTACCACCGCGGGCCCGTCAACGAGACCGACCGCGGCCGCCCGGCGATCATCCTGTGCTACGACCGCAAGTCGACGCCGCCGCCGGGCATCTCGGCCAACGGCTCGATCGCGCACTCCTTCCTCGCCGTCTTCCTGAACATCGCGTCCACGTACTGGGGCAAATTCGCCTCGCCGCCCGCGCGCTAGCGGAGCTAATGTGATTAATGTCGTCTTGTTGCTTGTTACGGTGCTAAGACTAGTGGGCGGGGTTATACAGCTGTATGTCATTGTCTTAGAGGTTTTGTTACGGTATACGGTATGACATTGTGTTAACTGGACGGGTTTTCTCACTCGTGTCAGCCTAGTCTTCATGCACATCGGCTGCGCACGAGGCGTACGCGTCTTGTTGTTTCGCTGTAAATAGTGAACAATGCGGTCGAGCACGATACGGCGACTTCTAGTAGCCGCACGCCGCCCACAACCCACCACCAGTTCAGCAGCCTTGCGCCAGACCAGAGCAGCCAGCACGCAGTTCGACGCCGCGGCGACCGAGAAGCGGATCGGCGAATTGCAGCGCTGCGTGCGCGACCACCTCGCGCGGCAGGACGTGGCGGAGGCGGTCGCGGCCGCGGAGGAGCTCGTGCGCACGACCACGGACGCCTACGGCGACGGCTCCGAGCAGGGCAACCCCGTCCTCGCCGCGGCCCGCAACGACGAGGCGCTCTGCCGCAAGGCCAGTGGCGACTTCGAGCGGGCTGCGGAATTGTTCGCCAAGGCCGCGCAGCTCTACGAGGCCTGCGCGATGGGCAACTCGGCGTCGTGCGCGACGGCGCTGCACAACCTGGGCGCATGCTACAAGGACGACGCCGCGACGCCAGGGCGGCGGAAGATGGACAAGATGATGCTCCTCGAACGGGCCAAGGAGGCCCTGGACGAGTCCGCGTTAAGAAGGGTCAACAGCCCGGCGCACGACCACCGGGACCTCCCCGCTTTGGCCTCGACCAAGGTCGTGCTCGCGTCCGTGAAGCGCCTGGACGGCGACGCCCAAGGCGCCGCGCGGGACCTCGACGAGGCCATGACTTCATTGCGTAGCGTGCTGCAGGAGTCGCCCGCGGCCCCGGGCGTGGCCACGGCCTTGGCCGCCGCCTTAAATAATCGGGCTCTGCACGCGAAGCAGGACGGCGACCACGAGGAGAAGGCCGGCCACTGGTACGCCGAGGCGCTGGAGCTGCGCGAGGGCGTGCTCGGCGAGCGCCACCCGCTGGTGATCCAGACGCTCCACAACATCGCCGAGCACCTCGACGCGCGGGGCGACGACGACGACGCTTTCGAGGTCCGCCAGGACATCCTGCGGCGGCTCGACGTCTCCGACGCGGACGCGGACGAGTCCTTCGCCGCCGCGTCGTCGGCCTACGCGGACAGCTGGACGCCGCCTCCGTCTAAATAGCAGTGTGTGTGACCGCGGCGGTGGCGGCGGCGTGTTGGTGGGTGACGTTCCGGGCCGCGCCGCCAGGCGTCGGCGGACTCGATTGCGGTTCAGGCTTGTGTACGCCATGCGCCCGTGCTCCCGTGCGCGTGATTGAATTGAATTGAATTCGGGTTTTGCGCCCCTCCTAGCGCTGATGCAATTCAATTCAATTAGGGTACGTACGGTTCTCGAATGGGTACACGGTGCATCTACAACCGACGTGATAGCTGCTGCCACATTGAACTACAAAACGCTTTATATACCCAGCACCGCTGCCGGTGCCACGACGACGTCTAGCGCCTTGCTGGGCAGCCTCACTGCACTGCGGCACCATGGCGTTCCGGTCGCCGCAGGGCTCGCAACACCACTTCCCCGACGACGACGGCATGGACCGCCACGCGGCCTTGTCGCCGAGCCACAGCCGCATCGAGCCGTCGCCACTCAAACAGCTGTCCGGCCTCGACCTCGCCGCCGCGCTGAGCCCGGACAACGCGCCGACGCCGCCTCGTGTAAAGTTCCGATCAGCGGTCAAGGGCATCATCCGCGCCCGGCGGCGAAGACGGGGCAAGAAAGTCCAGGTCGGCTACAAGATCAACGGCATACGGAACGTCCACTCCATCGACTGCATGTTCACGGTGGATTTCAAGGTCTTTTATTACTGGACCGACGATAATGTGAAAGGGCGGAAACACGTAGATTTGAACAAGCCGAGCCTGTTCAATCCCGAGCTCATCATCGACAACGAGGCCGAGTTGAAGCTGACGCACTGGGAGTTTCAAGTGAAGGACGGCAAGACAGGACTCGTGAAGCTGTCGGAGTATTATCGAGGCACGCTGATGATCCCGAACATGTCCTTGGATATGTTCCCCTTCGACTTCCAGAACCTGAGGATCTGCATCAAGCCCCATAAGAAGACCATTGACGAGGTCGAGCTGCACCCCCTCAAGGAAGAATGTGCCATCGAGCACCACGCACGTCATGAGTGGAACGTTTTGGGTTCGCGCACGGCTATGTACGCCACCAATCCGGAGCACTCGACGACCGCCAAAGTGTATAGTGCGCTCCACATCATCGTCCTAGTTGAAAGAGAAAGCGACTGGCACGTGCGCATGATCATGTGGCCGATTTTTCTCATTAACGTCTGCGCTCTCAGTGTCTACGCGTTCCCGCTTGAGGACCTCGCGGGTCGGATGGAGACGTCCATCGCGTTGCTCTTAACGAACGTCGCCACGCGCTTCACGACGTCGGACTACATGCCAAAAGTACCGTACCGCACGCTGTGCGACGAGTACCTGGACTCGTGCTTCTTCTTCCAATTTCTAGGATTGGTGTCGAACCCTTTGCTATACATGGGCTGGCGGCTCGGCGGCGGCAAAAAGGTGCAGCTACGGTCGCTGGGCCTCGGTAACGTGCGGTTGGTCGAGCTCGCGAACGCGATCCTCTTCTTGATCGCTGTGTGCTGCTTGGTTTCGCTCACGTTGTGGAAGAACGCGAAGCTCGTGGTCCATCGCAAGGAGGCTTCCGAGTGGAAGCGGCAGGCGCTGGTGGTGTCGGAGTCCCACGGCGACGGCGTCAAGCTCACGGACAACGACGAGAAGACCATCGCTGGTCGCTTGCGGTCCACGCTCCAGGAGTACGTGCCGTCACCGCCGCAGCTCTCGACGCGCGGCTCGGAGCACGAGAGCCTGTCCTCCCAGACGTCGGACGCGCCGGTGGCCCCAATTAGATTCCACCACGACCCCAAGCATCGCGGGGCTGAAGGTCTCGTGCCGCGCATGAAATCGGCGTTGGATATGCTCTCGCCGAAACACCGGGGCAAAAGCCCCAAGCGCCACCGGTCGTCGCGGCGCCTGGTCTTCGCGGCCCCGGACGGGCACCGCGACTTCCAGGCGTTCCTGGACGAAGGCGATTCGGATCCGGACGCTTCTCCGGAGGCGCGCTTCACGGAGGTCGTCGACGAGTCCCTTGGGACGCCTGCGCCGCCGCGCCGCCGCAAAAGTGGGATCGCCATGCCCGACGGCGGGTCCATGGCGTTCGCGTCGTCGCGGCGGCGGGGCAGTGGGGGCGGGCAATGATGAACTAAGCCCCGGGTTTGTGTAGATAGTACAAGATTAACAAAACAACTAGGCTTCGAGGCCGGCGAGGATGTGCCCGTGCAGCAAGTCCCACTCGGCTTCTGCTACGGAGCGACAGTACGCCATCGCGGCGCTGTCGTCCGCAGCCTTGGCCGCTGCGCAGAGGTCCACAAAAGCGTAGGGGTCCCAGGTGGCGCCGTCGATGTACCACTCGCCGAGGAGCGGCGACGGCTCGCGCGGGATCTCCGCGGCGGCGGCGGCCACGGCTTCGAAAAGAGGGTGCGGCCCGAGGACGCCCCACCATTATTTAGAATTCGCCCAGCCCGTCATGGAGAACTCTCCCACGAACGCACCCTCTCGTCGATGGAGTAGCGCGTGAATATATGCGGCGTCGCTCCCTGAGTACGATTCCGCGACAACAAGTGCGTGACACTGGTCAATCATATCGAACGCCAGCCACAATGATGCGAGACAGGCGCGGCGTTTCGGCGCTTCGTCTGCGGTCGCCCGCCCATCGAACAGCGCGCATGACGTCCGCACGTCTTTCGCAGCTGCGGGTCGCAGCAACTTATGCTTTTCTGTCAATGGACTGTTATACGCCATCGGTAAAGCAGACGTGAGCGGCGGCGGCCGCGGTACAGCCTTCAGCAGGCTGTGATAGGTGTCGGTGAGCTGCAAGCCCATCGTACCAGAGAGCAGGCAGCAGGCAGCAGCTGTGCTAAATCGGCGTCGCATCATCGATGAACATTGATGCTTGCGAGCGCTCTATAGATGCGTACGACCGGCTGCAGGTTACGCGACTGCGCCAAAAACCCGACAAGCTGGCTAGTGGGCCCCGTCCTGGGCGTCATGGAGACGCGAGCCCTCAAGGCAAAACAATCGTGCGCGAAACTTACTCCGCGGGAAGGGGAGGTGGAGGGGGAGGGACTACTCAGCCGCCGTAGCCCTTGAAGAGGAAGCGCGGGTCCTCCTCCTGCGCCTCCGCCTGCGTGTGCATGCGCATGACGCCCTTGACGTCGCGCGCGCACAAGGCGTCCAACAGATCGTTGTTGTTGAGGCGCGTCCAGGGCCGGGGGAAGAGGTAGTTGTACATGAGTTCGAGATCGCGCTCATCGATGTCGCACCAGCCCGCGGCGATGATGGCGTCGACGCTCTTCTCGAAGGCGACGCGCGTACACGAGCCGGCGTTCGCCGTGTCGTAGGCCATCAAGTTCCGCCGTAACTTCTTCTTCCGATGGTTTCGACCAAATGCGGATGCAAAGCTCCGTAAGCAGAGTTTGAGGCGCTCGGTGAGCTGGTTATCGATGGGTACATCGGAGCCCGTGACTTCGCAGAGTCGCACCGCGTGCGTCTTCTTCGCCAAACACTCCACGACGGTCGGGATCCGGTTGCCGCCGGCGTGGGCCGCTCGATACTCGTCTCTATCGACCGCTTTCAAGTCGCCCCGCTCCGGCAGCGTCATCAAGAGCTTGGTCATGTAATCAGAAAAGTCCCCCTCGTAGATCTTATCACACAAACGCTCGTACTCGATGCCCGCCGTGATGCGACTGACCTCCGTGTACTTCATCTGGAGCTGGCGCGTGTCGGCCATGTCTATGACCCCGAAGATTTTGTGCTTCTTGAGCACGCGGAACCACGACTCCTCGTCCACGGTCCCCCTTCGTTGTGTGTCCTCTCTTCTAAAAGACTGGCGCATGTTGCCGTTGTTGCAGTTACTATTTCCCACCTGCATCCTCAAGGCTTCGATGAGCTGCTTCTCGAGGTTCTTGCCGGCCGCCGCCACCGCTGCGCTCCCCGCCACGCCGCACGCCGACATCTTGGGCACGTTGGGCATCGGGGCACTTAAAACTAACGCGTCCACGAAGTCGTTGTACCGCACTAAACCCTTCTCGTCGGGGTCGCAATACTGCCAGCAGATCTGATCCAGGACGTCGTCATCTAACACATTCTCGGAGACGCTGTGGCTGCCCTGCTGCGCCTGGCGCTCCAGCTCCCGCATGATTGCTTTGAACTCCTCCGCGGGCAGGCCTCTCCCTGTAGAATCGTTGGCGCCCAAGACCTCGCGCACCTGCACGCGCGCCGCGCACAATCGCTCAGCTAGCAACTGCTCCACGACCTGTAAATGACCGCCCGCGGACTGCTTCTTCTCCGCTTCTATTCTCCGCGTGAAGCCGTCGGCCCCCAGGACCCGGAACGTTTGTAATAAGCGCCCGGTCGTCGGGTGCTCGAAAGGCACGATGGCCCCATCGTAAAAGTCCGCCGGCTTTAGGAGGCGCGACAGCACGCTCCCGTGGTTCTTCATGCCCTTGCCTTCTCTTTGGTCCGGCACGTACTTCTTGTACCGCTGCCGCCCTAAGAAGACGCCCGCACTTAACCCCGAATTGGGAATGGGCGGCTCGAAGACCATGATCGTGCCCGTGCCCAGGTCGTAATTCGTCACGAAGCGCCGTTGCTTGTCCAAGGCACTGAGACCGGCGTGCGCGAACTCCATCTCGTAGCGCGCGACCTTGTTGTCGGCCATCTGCCACCGCTTATACTCTTCTGTACTAGATTTGATCACCTTGGGTTGTAAGCTGAGACCCATCGAATACAAATCGTTTTCTGCTCCTACTCCGTTGTAGGGCGGTAGCGTTTTCGGGTACTTGGGGCCGTTGTCCTCTTCGAGTTGCATCGGAGTTTGCGTGATACCTTTCCTCATGTAGAACAACTCCGTCGTCCGGTCGCAGGACATGAGTAACATGCTCCTCCCCCAGACCATGATCGTGTTGCCACACCGTAGATCGGACCAGTGCACTTGTTTCGGTTGGTTCGCGTCGTATAAGGGCGTGTTCGGATTGAAAAAGGTGTCCTTCGGGAGCTTGGATCTGTTGAGGAGGTTGGGGAAGGGCATGACGCCGTCCGTCTTCTTTTCCTTCACTTCGACGGTGTTGTCTCTGAGGAAGAAGTGCAAGACGTACCGTCGGTCCGCATCTCCTGAAGTGCGATCATCTTGGTACGCGCAGAAGAACCGCAAGACGTCGTGCGTGCCGGGCGGCAGGCCGGCCATGATGTCCACCTTTTTTTCCTTTTTGACGTGTTTGGGCTTCGGGATGCCTTTTAGGGCGCGTTCTTGCGCAAACCCATCATCAGGGATCTCGACGGCGGCCGACTGCGTCACGCCATAAATGTTCCGATAATTCCTACGCGTCGTGGTATCCGCGTCGGCGATCGTGAAGATCTGGCCGTACACGTTTAATTCCTGTCCTACAATAAAGTCGCCCGGCGTGAAGCTCCGTCCGCTCTCGTGCTTGCATTTGCTTCGCTTCAGGTACTTGCCGCCCATGTAGCCCGAATTCCGGATCTTGGGCTCCTGGACGCCGAGCGACGCGTCCTCCGGATAATAGGTGATGATGCACTTGCGGAAGCGGGTGATGTTGAAGGGTCGGGACTTGGCGTCGTACTCAATGATCCGCTCCTCGAACCAGGCCGTGAAGCCGAGGGCGTTCGGCTGCTTGACCGTGGCGGGCTCCTCCGCCTCGGGCCGCGGCTGCGCCGGCATGACGCGCGCCGACGCGCCCTTAAAGCCCCGTCGCGTGGCCGCGGTGCTCGAGGGCCGCCGCCCGAGCGTCAGATTGAACGGGTTCCCGATGCTTTCCCGCTGGCCGAGGCCCGAGCGGCTGCCGCCCGAGGTCCGGGGTCTTGCGACCATCGTCTGGCTTCGTGCTGCTGCGGTGGGCAGCCTCTTTGGTGCGGCGCGGCGCTGCGGCTGCGTGCGGTGGCTGCCTTTTCTACTTTGCGTGGGCTCGCTTCGTCGGCGTTGCAACAAGCTCCGGAGCACAGCGCTTTGCGCCGCCGTTAGTATAGCCTAACTAGCTGTATTCCTAATTCGAGCGGCCTGGGGCGTCGTAGGCGCGCTTAGGTAAGGATGATGCGCGCGGCGAGGCCTGCTTGGAGCTGCGCGAGTGAGGCTGCGCAGGATCTCCGACCAGCCCTCGGAGAGTCATCCTGCACCCCGTTTTCTCGAAGTAGCCGATAGAACGCATCAACCTAGAGGCTAAGCGGGCCCTCGCCAGGACCACTTCCATGTTCCATGCTTCTGGCCCCGGGTTTTGCTGCACATCAAACTTGCAAAGCGGCGTAGCGGTGCGATTTTGGGGTGGTAGCTGCATCACTGCGGTACGAAAACATCTCGCGAAGGCAACGCGCCCCCACTACGCGTCGTAGTTAAACAAATTACTGCCTGAAGCCTGTATGAGCAGTACACGATGACACAATCCCTCCTGGCTGCCGCGACGTCTGGAACTCGTTGTGGCGAGACGCTCTCAGGTTGCGTGGACACGACAGAGTACACGACGACGATAAATAAGACCGCTGGTGCGCGGCGCGATGGATGATGCTAGCGCGATTACTCCTTACCCTTCTTCGCGCGTTTCGCGGGCGGCTCGTCGCATAGCTCCCAGTCGTCGTCGGCGACCGAGAACGGCTGGGGCGCCTCGTCCACCCCCCAGTTCGCGTCCGCGCCGTAGACCTCGTTGCCGCGGACCGTGGCGCGGTACATGCCGCGCTCACCCGAGCCGTCCGTGTCTCCTTCATACCCGACCCAGATCGTGCCGCCGTCGCGTGGTAGACCCATCTTGTCTCGGAGCGCGTCCGCCGTCGACTGCTCGAGCTTCCACTTCAATCTCTTAGATCGGAACGTATCAGCAACTTCCCCGCGCTAGCCGGCGGCCACCAGTCCGAGCGCGACCGCGCCATCATCGTGTTCTGGCGCTCGAAGGGCAGGGGCGGCGTGAAGTGCGTCTCGGGGGGCGAGATCTACGGGTGAGTCGCTAGGCTTATAGACTACTTTCTTTCTCACGTCCATTTTACGCTATTGCGTACCAAAACATACGTTCCATATTCGTCACATTGGACACGTTCCATTTGTTGGGGGGCGGGAAGGCACAATTGCAAGCGTCGGAAAGTTAGCAAAACCCGCTATGGGCGACGGGTTTTTACGAAACCCGTCAACTAAGACGGGTTTTTGTCGTCACAATAGCGCGACTAGCGCAACGTTCGTCACTGAGGAGTCGTTCACGTGGTCGCATCGATCGTGCGAGCCAAAGAAGCCAAAGAAACGCAGCGGTGCGGCTTGCAAACAAGGCCTCGCAGTGATGATGATGCGATTGGTTCCGCTGCTCGGCGCGGCCGCCGGCGCCATGGTCCAGGTATTGCTCATCGCGGCGGTGGGGTACATCTGCGCGAAACGCCCGAAGGACCCGGGGCCGCTGCTGGCGCCCGATGCGTTGGGCGCGATCAGTAGGGTGGCCAACGACGTCTTTTTACCGTGCTTGAGCTGCGCGGTGCTCGGCGCGAACATCAACGTCGCGAACCTGAAAGGCGACTGGGTGCTGCTGCCCGCGGGCGTGGTCGCTACGGCTTTGGGTTACGCCGTCGCGGACCTGACGGCGTACGTGCTCCGACCGACGCCGGCTCTGAAACCGGCGTTAAGGGTGGCCATCGCGCACCCGAACGCGTTTGCATTGCCGCTGCTCCTCCTCCAGTACCTCTGCGAGCGTCCGAGCGTGAACGAAGAATTCAACGGCGAAGAGAACACCTGCGTGAGCGAGGCCGCGGCGAGCCTCTGCCTCTACCTGACGGCGTGGCACTTCGTCTTCTGGAGCTACGCCTACGGGACGCTGGAGGACGCCGCCAGAGCGAGGCAAGCGCGGTCGCGCGCCGAGACGGCCAGGCTCTGGGCGAAGCGGCTGTTTCTCCAACCGAATATGATCGGCATGTACGCCGGGATCCTCATCGGCGCCACGCCGCTGCGGCGGTTACTGTTCCGGGGCGACTCGCCGCTGCGGCCCGTCGGGCTGGCGATCGAGACGCTGGGCCAGCCCGTGATCGCTGTCACGGTCATGATCATGGCGGCGGCGCTGGCGAACGGCCAGGCGCGGCGGCGGCGGAGCAAGCGCGAGTTCTCCTCCGTGGACGGGTCGCTCGGTGCCGCGGCGGAGGAGCGCGACGCCGCGACGGCCGCGTGGTTCATCCTCGCGCGCCTCGTCATCGTGCCGGCGATCGCGTACCCGGTCTTCTCCGTCGTCGCGCTCCCGGGCGGCAAGATGACGACCCTCATCATCCTGCTCGAGCTGGCCATGCCGGGCGCGCAGACGGTCTTGGTGACCCTGAACGCGGTCGGCTCGGGGCACGTGGCGGAGGAGATCGCCCCCTGGTACTTCCTCCAGTACGCCACGGCCGTCGTCACGCTGACCGCCTTCACGGTCTGGGCGCTCCACATCGTGTATCGCTGATTGTCTCCGTGTATCATCCCTAAATGTCTATTTATGTCTACACCGCCACAGCACGATCGCCGGCGACGCGTAGAGCGGGTGGCACTCGGTCTCCGTCACGTCGAAGCGCCCGCGCAGCGCTGCTTCGAGCTGCTCGTCGAGCTCGCGGTGGCGCCTCTTGTGCGCGACGAGCACCTCCTGGCTCGCGACTGCGTCGAGGGCCCGCAAAAACGGCTCGAGCAAGTCCGCGCGGTAGATGGCGTCCGCGCTCAGCACGAGGTCGTAGGGTCCCCTGGCCACGACCTCGCCCGGCGCCGCGTCCCGCCAGTCGTAGGCGACCACCGTCGTGGAGCCGCCCGCGGAAGCGACGAGGGACCGGTGCGTCGTCGCGCGCTGGACCGTGCGGGGCACGACCTCCGCCAGGTCCGTCAACACGACGTCGCCCCCACGTAACGCCGCGGCCAGGCCCGCCACGGCGAGGCCGCTTCCCAGTTCGAGGACCTTTCCCGGCGTCGCCGACTGCCACTCGAGCGCCATCGCGAGGACCACGGACGCCTCCCAGACGCCGGCCGCGGGGCCCTGGCCGGCGCCGCAGGAGCCGCACTGCCCTTGGGTCGGCATCGCCGACGTCGTCAGGAGCGGCCGGTTGTTCACCTGCAGCGTCCTTTCTTGGGGACCCTTGACCTCGCCGTCGCGGAGCTCCGCGGCCTCCGCCAGGTCCGCGCGCGCCTCGTCCCGCAGCGCCTCGTCCTCGAAGTGCAACGCGACCGCCGCGCCCAACGCGGCCGCGGCCTCGCGCCAGCGCCGCGCCGTGAGCAGGGCACGGCCCAGCGTCACGGCGCCAGGCGCCCAGTCCGGCGCGGCGTCGACGGCGTTCCGCGCGGCCACCAGCGCCTTGGCGGCCGAGCGCTCGTCGTTGTCGTCGCTCGCGACCAGTAGCACCTGCGCCGTCGCCTCCCAGGCCTTGTAATCCGATGCGTTGTCCATTGTTGCCATTGCTAAGGCTTGGAGTGCTGCTCCAAATTCGCCTTCCGCGGCCAGGGCCTGGCCGCGCTCCAAGGGGGTTTGGGCTGCCATCAGTGTGCTCCTCAGTGTGCTCCTTGTGAGCCTCTTGCGCGGTTGTAGCGCTTTGGTCAATCAATGCGGACCCCTGCGCAGTATCTGCGCGATTGTGGCGCCATAGCGCCTACACTGCCGTCGTCAGTCGTCAGTCCGTCGCGATGCGACGGGTTTTTGGCTCTCTCGCATGCAGCCAAAAAGCTGTCGGGCTCCTTCATAGCGGATAAATCTCCTCCAACGCAACCTCACATCCGTTATTTATACCTCAGCAGCGCCACGGAAAAGCGGACATGCGAGCCATGCACCGCTTTTGGCTCCTCTCGGCTGCAGCCCACGCTGCCGACGAGCTGCAGCTCGACTTTAAGCTTAACAATGACCACATATTCCCAGCAGTCGGTCTTGGCATTGGAAACATGCAGCGCGACCGCATCCACAGCGTGTTGGGTAGTGCAATGGTCCAGCACGGCATACAAGTGGTCGACACCGCGATGGCCTCGAACACCGACGACGCCTTGCGGGACACGCGCGGACTGCAGGTCGTCACGAAAATCTGGTACACACATCTGGGCTACGGGCGCACGCGCCTCGCTGTCGAGGAGATGCTCAACGGGTTGAATGGCTGCTGCGACGTGACGATGCTCCTACACTGGCCGCGGTGTCGTGACGACATCAGCTGGATGCACTGCGAGGAGGAGGAAGCAAATCTACCGCAGCGCGTCAAGGACGCCGGGCCTTCTCCGGCCGAGGACGCGTGGAAGGGTTCGTGGAAGGCGTTGGAAGAGTTCTACGCGGCCGGACGTCTACAAAATATTGGGATATCAAACTTCGAGCTGCCGGATTTGAACGCGCTGCTGTCGTCGTGCAGCGTCGTGCCCCAAATCTACCAGGGCAACGCGTGGCAGCTTTGGTTTAGGCCTGACGCTCTAGCACGCTTGAGCGAGGCACGCGTACTCTTCCAGGCGTACAACGTCGTCAACGGTATCGTGACGCGGCAAAGCGCGGCACCGCGCGCTTATCGGGTGCTGCAGGACGTCGCGCGGGCGAAGGGCGTCGACCCTGGCACCGTGGTCCTCGCCGCTCTTAAACGGAGAGGCGTCGCCACCATCCCTCGCGCCACGTCTCCACATCACCTCGCGGCGAACGCGCCGCGAGCCGTCGCCTCCATAGCTCTTGACGACGAGGAGGCCGAAACGCTCGACGGCGCGATGAAGGCGCTGATGAGCGGCTGCGATCTGCCCGAGGAAAAGCCAGTCGTGGCGACCTTTACCTCGTCTCTGGACGCCGCGGTGCGCCTGTTCTGGCAGAACGCGGAGACGGGCGAGGAGGTCCTGTCGGGCGAGGTCACCACGGGCGACGGCCTGCGGATCACTACGCACCCCGGCCACACGTTCCGGGCCTACCGCGGCGGCGAGCTCGTGCGGAGCTTTACTGTGACGGCTGAGCGCGGGGGGGAGGAGGCGTTTGAACTGTAACATTGAATACATTGAATTGTGAATTGTGAATTGTGAATTGTGAGATGATTCCGCTAAAGCGTATAAACGGGTTTTCATTTTAGCTTTTTGACGGGTTTTGACACGTAAGGTAGCTTGCAAAACTTGCACGCGTGCGTGGAGTGGCTTGCTGACATCGCTCATGCATCGCGCATTGCCCGCAGCAGCCCTAGGGGTCATAGCAGCGACAGCAACACGTGCGAGAAATGACGCCGCCGAGGCGCCGCCGGCCCCCACCTACAGCGCGGCGGTGCTCGACCACGACGCGCTAGGAGCGCGGTGGCCGAGGGACGAGGCCGGCATGGTCGGCATCCCGAAGCGCGCGTGGCCCGAGCGCCAGCCGGAACCGGACGAGGCGCCGGCGCTGCGCGAGCTCTTGTTACAGTGCGAGGCCAGGGGCGCCGGCGCCTGCTCGGCGGAGCGGTTCGTGCTCGCGACGGCGCTCTTCGGCACGCCGGAGAGCCCGGCGCTGTACGCCGCCGACGCGGACCGCGACGCGGAGGCGGCGTGCGCGCTGGGCATCTGCTACCAGAGCGGCACGGGCGTCGAGCTGGACGAGGGCCGGGCGCTCCAACTTTTTAGGAAGGCCGTGGCCCGGGAAAACCACGCGCAGGCGCACTACGAGCTCGGCGCGATGGCGTACGTGGGCCAGGGCATGGCCGAGGACGAGGCCGTGGCGTTCGCGCACTGGGCGCGGGCCGCGGCGCGGGGCCACCCCGCGGCGGCGTTCATGCTGGGCGACGTCTACCTGGAGGGCCTCGCGGTGCCGCGCGACGCGGACGCGGCCCTGCGGTGGTTCGTGTTCGCCGGGGACCGGGGCCACCGGGGGGCGCGGTCCCGGGCGTTCGCGCTGACGCAGCCCGAGACGACGGCCGCGGAGACCGCGTCCGGCCGCTACACGGACGGCTCGCGCATGTCGCTCGCGGACCGGACGGCCGCCGAGGGGGCTACTGCGGCGAAGTAAATGATTTGTGCTGTTTCCTACTGTAATTCAGCGCTCCGGTTGATTGTTGGGTACATCCTCAGACTATGCTTCGGGCGATACTCGTCACTCGTCCGTCACTCGCAAACGCACTCGTCCGTCACTCGGTAAAAACGGGTTCATGCCACACTTTATTTTATGCATCAAGGCCGTCACTACCGCGCGAAACCGGAACTTCTCAGTGCTGAGAGTCCACCGCACTGGCCGCGCAGAGTATCGCTTGCCCAAGTGGTTAATAACCGCGCGCCAACGGACTAAGCTCCGGGCTCGACAACTCCCCCGACGTCCGTCCGCCCGGAGGATTGTAAATACTCCTAGATCGCGCCTTGCCAGTCTTAGTACTAGAAAGCGAATCAACATGTTGGGGGACGCGTTCAAACCGGGCGGCCAAGTAGTAGGCCCCGGAGTCCGCTGGACAGTGGGGGGAGTGAGGGGAGGTTTCGCCGGAGGTGCGGCTTAGAACTTGCGCGGGGCCATCTCGTAGGCGGCCTCTGGGGCGGGCGGCGCCTCGGACGCCTCCGCCTGCGTTATCCTGGGCATTCGCTTCTTCTTGACAAACATGAAGCCGCATATCGCGCCGATCCCAAGCGCGCCGCAGAAACAGATGACGCCCGCAATGACGACGACGATGATGATGATCAGGGCTCCGCTGCCGCCACTCTTCTTTTTATTTGACGTCGCGGGGGTCGGCGCGGCCGTGGAGACCACATCATACGCCAGCGACTCGGTGGCGACGTCCGCGAAGACGGCTTCCGCGCCCGCGGCACCGGCGGCTTCTGAAACCGCTGTATCGACGAGCGTGGGATCGGCGGCGGCGTCGGCGAGATTCTCAGCTACGTCCTGCGACGCCGCTAGATCAGGCGAACTGATCTTGTACTCGACCACGACACCGGTCTGGAGTCGATGGCGGCGCGCTGAAGCCACGGGACTGGCCTGGAGTCGGCGGCGGCGCACTGAGGACACGCTCAAAATGGTCACGTCGTCCGTGTCCACTCCGGCAACGCGCGCGATGGCATCCTGAAGCACCGCCTTGGATTCTTCCGCGTCGGCGGCCGAGATCCCGGAAAATGTCACGCTTCCCGTGACAACTGGCGCGGACGTCGGCGCCGGTGACGGCGCAACTGGCGCGCCGGGTTCTGCCTCGGCGACCCCACAACCTAAGCCCTCGTTGCACGCCGTGCGCGGCGCCGTACTCCACTCGCATGTCGTGAAATCGGTTTCAGTCTGCGCCGCCGCCGCAACAGCGTCGTCCGAGAGCGTACCAGAAATAGCGGCCATCAACTCGGCCGTCGTCGCGACGACGCCGTCCTGCACGATGGTGGCCTCGACTTGCGCATAAAAGTCGGCCGTGGTCTCGTCCCCTAAGAACTCGGACATGGCCTTGCGCCAGCCGAAGCCCTCCGGGACATCGCTCGACCAGCCGTTCACGTGATCTATCGGGCCGTACGGGATGTCCGTGCGCCGCCAGAAGCCGCGCTCACTTGACGTCCAGAAGTCATTGATGGTGCGGCCCAACTTGGCATCCGCCCGGACAATCGCCAAAGCAACGGCATACGCGCCGAGG
>Ga0302122_10000414_pt1 | contig 26287 bp, 21 predicted proteins | sample CB21_SCM_MG_FD_203115 | JGI IMG/M metagenome (GOLD analysis project Ga0302122, IMG submission 203115) | Marine microbial communities from Western Arctic Ocean, Canada - CB21_SCM | ecosystem: Environmental > Aquatic > Marine > Oceanic | place: Canada: Western Arctic Ocean | collected 2017-09-28
TGGATGCAGCTCAGGCAGTGGCACGGATGCCGATTGACGTTACCGGTTGGGATTGCGATTTTCTCGCTTTTTCAGGACACAAAGTATACGGCCCCACAGGAATCGGGGTACTTTACGCAAAAAAAGAGAGACTTGACGAAATGCTTCCGTTTCAAGGCGGCGGCGGAATGATTCGCCAAGTCGGGCGGCAATCTTCCACATGGGCGGATTCTCCGCAAAAATTTGAAGCGGGAACTCCTCCTGTGGCCGAAGTTTACGGATTGGCGGCAGCCTTAAAATATGTATCTGATGTCGGAATTTTTGAAATTCAAAAGCATGAAAAAGAACTCACTGCCCATGCTCTGAACAGGTTCGCAGAGTTTACAGATCTGGAACTTTATGGACCTCAGGATATCTGCGACCGAACTGGCGTGTTGAGTTTCAACCTCCGGAATGTGCATCCTCACGATGTAGCGCAAGTTTTGGACGAGGGTGGAATTGCAGTACGTGCCGGACACCACTGCACGCAAATTCTGCATGAGCGGCTCGGAGTCGCGGCAAGCGTTCGCATGAGTTTTGGTATTTATAACGAAGTATCAGAAATCGACCACTTGTTTAGCACACTTGATCGAGCTAGAGATATTTTTTTGGATTGATATGAATACTAGTTCTATTTACAGGGATCTGTTGCTGGATCATGCACGACATCCAAAAAATTCGGGATGTTTGGAGCATCCGGATTTGAAGGCATCCGCCTTCAATCCGCTTTGTGGAGATGAGCTGGAACTGACTTTAGCGTTGTCCGGAGAAACCATTCATGACTGCAAGACACAAGTACGGGGCTGCACTATTTGTATTGCTTCAGCTTCAATGATGAGCGAGTTTATTTTGAAAAGAACTCTGTCAGAAGTAATGCAGATTAGTAAAGAGTTTAACAAAAGCCTCCGAAAAGATACTGAGAATATTCCTGAAACTATAGAATATCTGCGGCCGTTGATTGACTTGAAACCGCATCGGAGCCGTATCAAGTGCATGAGACTGGCGTGGGATGCGCTTGAAGATTGTGCTGCACAACACCAAACTTGAGTTGCCGTAACGAATGCACGGGACTAATAACGGAATAATTTATGTTTTCAAATGAAACAGAACAAATCCGGCAAATGCTGGAGAAACAAAATTACGTGACTGATTCAGCAATCGTAATGTCAGTCTATTTGGCAAAAACTCTCCAAAAACCATTATTGGTTGAAGGTCCTGCAGGTGTAGGTAAAACGGAAATCGCAAAAGTAATGGCAAAAGCACTGGATACAGATTTGATTCGGCTTCAATGTTATGAAGGACTTGACGCAAATATGGCGCTTTATGAATGGAACTATCAGCGTCAGTTGCTCCATATCAAACTTGAAGAGGGTAGTGACAAATCACTGGCTGAACGGGAATCCACTATTTTCAGTGAAGATTTTTTACTTAAACGGCCCTTATTGCAGGCGATTACGCATCACAAACCACCGGTTTTATTAATTGATGAACTGGACCGCTCAGACGAGGAGTTTGAAAGTTTTTTGCTGGAAATATTATCTGAATGGCAAATTACTATTCCGGAAATCGGCAGCATACGTGCCAAGGAAAAACCCTATGTGATTTTGACCAGCAATCGAACCAGAGAATTATCGGATGCCGTTCGCCGACGCTGTTTTTATTTGTGGATGGATTATCCAGATTACGAAAAAGAACTGGCGATTGTGCGGAGCAAAGTTCCAGGAATAGATCTGCGTCTCGCCAAACAAATATGCATTTTTATGGAATTGATTCGGAAGCAAAAGCTGGAAAAAGTGCCTGGAGTTGCAGAAACTTTGGATTGGGCCAGGTCACTAGTCATGCTGCATCAAGACCATCTGGATCCAGAAATGGTGAAAGCAACACTTGGTATAGTTTTCAAAGACCGCGTGGATATAGAACATATAAAGGATTCACTGGCTGATTTTTTTGATATGGTTGGTGTAAAATTTAAAGAAGTTCCTGTAATATAAGTTATTGAATTTAATTTAAGTAATTCTTTTATCCTTCGACATTATTTTTTCTGAAAAGCTCTATGCAAGGATTTAACAACAGAATATTTTTTCTTGCACTGGCAGCTGTTGTGGGAGCTGCAGCAATTTATATAAATTCCAAGAATGGAACAGTTACTTCCTTATCCGGAGAAAATATTCCAAAAACTTCAACTTCAAATCAAGAGGTAATATTGACAAATACAACTTCGACAGACACCATCACCACTGCAAGTGGATTGCAGTACCATGTAATTGCAGAAGGCTCCGGAACAGAAAGTCCTGGACCAGACAGTGTCGTTTCTGTGCATTATCGTGGAAAACTTACAGATGGATTTGAATTTGACAGTTCTTACAAACGAAACCAGCCTGCTACATTTCCTGTTAATGGAGTTATTCGCGGATGGACAGAAGCCCTGCAATTAATGAAGGTGGGAGATAAGTGGGAACTGACAATTCCACCGGACCTGGGTTACGGGAGTCAAGGTGCTGGCAGTACAATTCCTCCTGATGCTACACTTATATTTGAGGTTGAACTTCTTGAAATCCGTTAACAAGGCTCAGACCTCAAAACTGTAACATTATTTCTGTAATTCTTTGAGAGTATCAATAATTTCCTGAAATAGACGGTGTACCATTTTTTCTGTCATTGGCCCATTATTTAGCTTTGTTAAGCGATTAAGCAACTCTTTTTCCCGCTGAGGTACTACCACTTCCGACTCTTCTTTTTGCTTTATTACTCCAATTTTAACAACGCATTCTGCACGTTCGTTGAGCAACTTCAACATTTCTGCATCCAATTCGTCAATGCGTTTTCTTAATTTGTCCAAATTATCTCCATTATTTTATCTATGACTAACTACCGTAAAAACTTAGTATTTATTGTATTTGGTTTTTTTAAAAAAAATGATCGTATGTATAAGTAACAAAAAGTTCAAAAAACGCAATAGCTACAATGGAACTATCCGTTATTTGATGAATAATCTTGTATTTTACAGATTAAAGCAATAAAATTTACAGATTAACTTTTTTTAGGTACTGTCATTTTCTAATAAAAATTTTATATGCGGGCCAAACTGATTGTGGCAAACTGGAAAATGAACGGCTCGTTTGCATTGATAGATGCGATGCAGAAAGTGCTCAGCCCATTGTTAGATGAGACAACTTGTGAAATAGTGATTTGTCCTCCAGATGTTCTGCTTTCTTCACTGAATAATAAAGTTAAAGGATCCCGAATCGCAGTTGGCGCGCAAAATGTTCACTCTGAAACTTCAGGGGCTTTTACAGGGGAAACATCTGCACCATTATTACAGGAATGTGGAGTTCAGTGGTGTATAGTTGGACATTCAGAACGCAGGATTTTATTTGGTGAAACCGACGATTTCATCCGTAGTAAGACAGAGACTCTGCTCAAACATGGTATCCGCCCTATTCTCTGTATTGGAGAAACGTTGGAGCATAGGGAGTCTGGCAATCACGAAGAAAAAGTAATTGCACAGCTAGTCAAGGGATTGTCCGGATTAGCTGTAGATGATCAGAAACGTTGTGTACTTGCCTATGAACCGATTTGGGCTATAGGCACAGGAAAAACTGCCACACCGGAACAAGCAAATTCCATGCACAAGATAATCCGGAAAGAGTTGGAATCACTGGCCAGTTCGGAAGCAGCAGAAAATATGCAAATCCTTTACGGTGGAAGTGTAAACTCGGAAAATGCAAAAACTTTACTTTCTCAGTCTGAAATTGACGGTGCTCTTGTAGGTGGAGCCAGCCTTAAAATAAACGCTTTCCCACAGATTGTAGCTGCAGGCAGTTAATTATAAATCTCTTTAGAACTGTTTTTATGTTTGAATTAATTCTAGTTATTCACATTATTGCGTGTATTTCAATTATCTTTTTTGTTCTTCTTCAGTCCGGTCGGGGTGCCGAACTTGGTGCTGCATTCGGTAGTGTTGGTCAGGCAAACTCTGTACGGGGAAGTATGACTGGTGTAGGTAAAATTACTACCGGTGTGGCGATTGTTTTCATGCTGACCTCTCTCTCTCTTGCATATCTTTCCTCAGATACTGCCAGTGATTCAGTAGTACGTGACTTGGCTCCTGCCGCAACAACGATTCCTGTTGCAGAACAAATGCTAATTCCTGATGAAGACACGCAGGCAGAAAAAACTTTGGATATTCCTCCAGCTGAATTACAACAAAAAGTTGCACCACCTATCGAATCTTCATCCGGGAACTAAGACTTACTGGTGACAAAAATCCCCTCTGACTGTTACGATTTTGCACACTTTGAGGTTGTTCTGCTGATTTAAATCTGACTACCTGTATTTTGGTCAACTTTTGACTACCCTCGTACAATTCGATGATCCCCCTTCTTATCTCAGAGTCTTTCCAACTGTAATAATAAAATCAATTATGACTGAAGCATGAATTTCGAGAAATCAAGTATTCTAAACTGAATTGATTTAAATTGAGCTTGTTGCATTTATTAGGAAACTGATCCATTGTGGTTTGGAATAATTATAGTGCAGAACGGAAGGCAATTTTCTTAAGGACTGCTCATGAAATTTTTGAAACAAATAAGCTTGAATGAATGGCTGAGAACCTTGATTATTGCTTATACAGCGTTTTTACTGTTGGAGCAATGACTGTACTCTGGAGTAATCCATTTTTCATGCGTATGACCGAAGTGAGTGGCTGGGATTATATAATCCTCAGTTTTTAATCACTTATGATTGGCCTGTTTTTTGGTATTCGTGCACCCCACTGTGCCACTAAAAAAGCGGGAATAGGTGGAGTTTTAGGGTTTGTCGGTTTTGGCTGCTCAGTTTGCAATAAAATTCTTTTACTGTTGTTTGGATCAAGTTTTTTGCTTTCTTACTTTGAGCCGGCTCGACATTACGTAGGCGCATTGGGTTTACTTTTGTTTTCCTATGCCCTTATCCAGAGATGGTTGTTGCGGCTAGCTGTTTTAGATGAAACTGTCTTCAAAAGGAGACAGTCCCTGATTCAGAAGTCGTATTATAAAATATACGGAGAATATTTTAATAAATTAGATTTTCATCAATATCTGAATCTGTGCCGACGGAGCATAGTTTTTGAGCAGGAAGATATTTCGCTCAAGCTTGCAAAACTTACAAAGTTCATGGTAATATTACAAAAGCTAAATCTGGCTTCAAATATTCACGCCCCTCTAATTTATCCCTGAATCGGACCAGCAGTTACTGATTTTTTTCAAAGTGAAATCTAAACGAATTGTCATAAAAATTGGCACAAATGTACTGCATTTATCGAATGGCAAGCTCGATTACAAGTTAATAAGTGAACTTGCCACTCAGATTGCGTTTATCAGGGCCCATGGTCATGAGGTATTAGTGGTAAGTTCCGGAGCAGTGGGAGCGGGTCGAGAGTTGTGCTCTGTGGATGAATCAAGTAATACTTTAACATCTCATCAAATATTAGCTTCCGTTGGACAAGCTAGACTAATACAAATTTATGCTGAAGCTTTTCGAAAACATAACACAACAGTTGCCCAAATATTGTTAACTCGTGGAGATTTTGGTCTCAGAAAATCTTACCTAAATATTCGAAATACTCTTGAAAATCTTCTCAAATATAACATTGTTCCCATTGTTAATGAAAATGATGTTGTAGCCACAGAGGAATTGGAACTCAACTTTGGAGATAATGATTTGCTAGCAGTTTATCTAGCTACACTGATTGGCGCGGATCAACTTTTTTTCCTGACGGTTGCTCCTGGTTTGCTCAAAGAAGAAGAAACGCCTGAAGGTAAGCTCTCTACTGTTGTAGAAAAAGTGGAAGAACTCACTGACGAAATTCTACAACACTGTATTCCTGTGACTTCGGCCGGAGGAAAAGGAGGAATGGAAAGCAAAGTCCGTTCGGCTGGAATGGCAATGTCATTTGGAATTGATACATACATCATGGATGGAAAATCTCCAGCAGGAGTGAGTGATGTGATGGAAGGCCAACGACGGGGAACACATTTTGTGGCTCACGGACGAAAAATACGCAGCTATCAAAAATGGCTCGCGGCAGGTGCACTCAATAAGGGTACACTGATCATCGATGCAGGAGCAGAACAAGCTCTTGTGAAAAATAAAAAGAGTTTATTAGCCAAAGGTGTAATACGTGTTGAAGGACAATTTGAAAACAAGGACCTTGTTGAAATATGCAATCAGGAAGGTGTAAGGCTCGGAGTTGGAAGAGCCGATTGTTCTGCCAAAGAATTGCATCATCAAATAAAAGAACAAAACCCCGCAAAGATCGGTGGGAAAGAGCCCCAGAGTAAACCGGTTATTCACAGAAATCACCTCTTTTTGGAGTAATTTATGACAGTCAGCCAACCTGCTTTTAATGCCAGCAACAGTATTATCGTTCGTCTCAATATTGATAATAAGATTGGGATGTTAGCCAGTGTGACTCAGACCATTTCCGAGATGCATGGAGTAGTAGGAGCGATAGACCTCGTGCAGCCCGAAGCCGGGGTTTTAGTCCGTGACATCAGTATTTTTACTCATGACCCTAATCACAGTGATCAAATAGTAACGGCAATCAAGAATCTTCCGGGAGTTGAATTTATCAACTTTTCTGACCGTACTTTTTTAATCCATTTGGGTGGAAAAATATGCATCCAAAATCGTATCCCCGTTAAAACACGCGATGACCTTTCCATGGCCTATACTCCTGGAGTGGCTCGAATTTGTATGGATATCTACGAAGACCCTGAGGATGCCTACAAACTAACCATCAAAGGCAATACTGTTGCAGTGATTTCTGATGGTACAGCAGTGTTGGGATTGGGTGATATTGGCCCCAAAGCCGCCATGCCGGTAATGGAAGGCAAAGCCATGCTTTTTAAAGAATTTGCCAATATTGACGCATGGCCGATTTGTCTCGACACCACAGATACAGAAGAAATTATCCGGACTGTTAAGGCCATTGCTCCTGGTTTTGGTGCCATAAATTTAGAAGATATTTCAGCGCCACGCTGCTTTGAAATTGAACGCAGACTCCGGGAAGAGCTGGATATTCCAGTTTTTCATGATGATCAACATGGAACTGCCGTTGTTACTACTGCCGCTTTAATCAATGCTCTAAAGTTCGTTAATAAAAAAGCTGAAGACATAAAGGTGGTTGTTTCAGGTGCAGGTGCAGCTGGAACCGCATGTTCAAAGATGATTCTACAACTTGGTGTAAAAAACTTGATTGGCTGTGACAGCAAAGGTGCAATCCATCCTAAACGAAACGATCTCAATTCCAGTAAACGCTGGTTTGCTGACAGTACAAATCCAAATCATAACTCTGGAACTCTCAAAGATGTAATTGCAGGAGCAGATGTCTTTGTGGGGGTTTCCGCTCCCAATGTGATCAATCAGGAAGATGTAAAATGTATGGGTAAAGATCCAATTGTTTTTGCAATGTCAAATCCAGACCCTGAAATCAGTCCTGATGAAGCCTTACCTGTAGTGGCCGTGATGGCAACCGGACGCAGTGATTATCCAAATCAAATCAATAATGTCCTATGTTTTCCGGGAATATTCCGTGGAGCGCTTGATTGTCAGGCTAGTACGATAAATGAAGAAATGAAATTGGCCACTGCACACGCCATCGCTGGTACTGTAAAAGAATCACACCTCTGTGCAGACTATATTATTCCGAGTGTATTTGACTCATCGGTTGCACCAAAAATTGCTAAAGCTGTTCGGGATGCCGCAATAAAAACTGGAGTCGCTAGGAGGAAAAAGAGTTGATAGTAGAGCTACAGCTCAGGTTTACGGCAATCTAAACTAATAATCACATCCGGCCTGACCTAAATTCTTATATTTTCCAGGCCTTTAAAACAGCAAATTAAAGAGATCAAATGAGAAGCGTATATTTTCAGCAACCTCTGGAACATCAAATTGAAGTTGAGGGAGAATCATGGAATCAGGGAGAAGTTGTAAAAGGTCAACTTCGAATCAGGAACAAGAGCAGCAAAATTGTTGCTGTAAAAACTTCCCAAATTATTCTTGCACATGGTTTAAAAAAAGCTTTCAAAGAAGGTACGGGGGTTCACTGGGAAGTTCTCGAAAAACAAGTAGTAGCTCAGGATATTGTACTTCAGTCCGGCTCTGAACTAACTTTTGGCTGGAATTTCAATTTATCTGCCGGCTGCCAGATAACTGACAAACAGGGTGGATTATATCTGCTTTTTGGTGGTGATGAAGCACTAACTGAAGGTGGACGGCTTAATTTACAGATTAACCTGCATCCAATCCTGCAAAATTATTTGCAAACTTTCACGACTCAATTTCGTTTTTTGGAAAAATATCAGAAACGAAAATCAGAATGGACTGAGGTCAAGCTCATTCCTCCAGATTCACGGGAATATCCCAACATGGACTACGTGCTCTGTTTCCTACGGATTCATGAAGAACAACTGGAGGCTCATTATCGATTCAAAATGAGTGGACTCGGACGTATTGGAGAACAAATGACCGTCACAAAAAAGAATCGTGAGCTTGAGCAGAGCATACCTCCGGAAAAATATCTTCAGCCCGGTGGTTTCTCTAACCGTGCCTGCTTTCGTGAAAATATTGATCAAGCTCTCAATATAGCCAGACCGGAAGTAATTTTTTGATCAGTTTTACCGCTTTCAATTCATCTCCATTATCGCTCCAGACAAGGCGCAGAAAAGACCCCGAGTCCATGCATACATTTTAAAATCCTGTGCTCAATCTGATTTGAATCTGAATTCCAAATTAAGTCCGGAATGACAAAATAAATACTTTTGCAGTAAACCTTAAATATTGCCGGTGCATTAGCGAATATAGGGCTGATCCAGTTCAAACTCCAAATCACCTGTTCCCATAGAAATCAGACCTTGTGAACGTCCAATTATTTCTCCGGGAACGGATTGAAAAGGCTGGTTGTTTTTATCAGTCAAAATACGGAGTGAATATTTTCCACTCAGCGATTGACCACCCATTGCGTTTGCCTGACCAATACTGAATTTTTGTGGCGGCTTAAAATTGGTAGACATTTTTATTGCGACAGGTCGGCCCTGTTCCGGATCAAAGAGCATAATAACCAGTCGGTCTGCTGAATCAAGCTGATCCTGCAGTTCTGCAGAAACAACGATTGTTCCACTGATACTTGTTGCCGGAGAATCTGTTTTGGCCACTAAGAGTTCCGTTGGGAAACTCTTGAATGGACGGTCCACAAAATATTCCACTCCCTCAGTTCCAAGTAAAATCGGCTGAGATAGTGGTCCAATCACCTCTCCTGCTGAAGAACGGTTTGGATTCCCGTTTTTATCAGTAAGTACAAGCAGTCGATAGGAACCACTCAGAGGTTGACCCGCGTCATCCTGTCCTACACTGAAGGTTAAGGGTGGTAAAAAAGGGTTGAGAATTTTCGAAGCAACAAGTTCCAGCGTTTCCGGATCAAAGAGTAAGACGTGGGCATTGTCGGTTTTTATGATTCCACCACCTACTCCCGGCCCAGAGAGGATCACTCCGCTGATGCTGTACTTTAGCTGAGTCGTCTCCCGGCTTACTTCGTTCCAGAGAGCATAAACAGTCAGTCCCACAAATACGATAAAAGCTGCTAAAAAAATAAGTTTGTTTTTGCTCATTTTAATTTTATTATACGCTTGTTAAACCAGCACTTCTGCCTGAGGCGTAGTTGGGAGACTTGTGGTTCCCATTAAATATTTATCGATACAACGTGCAGCCTCACGCCCTTCCCAAATGGCCCAAACTACAAGCGAGGCGCCACGATTTGCATCACCTGCTACGAACACACCGTCTTTACTGGTCATAAAATTTTCATCTGAAAAAATATCATACATCGGCTGCGAGTTTTTCAGCAACTTTTTAACTTGCTCAGATGTAAAAGGTTTTTCTCCTACACGAACATTCAACTTAACTCCCAGTCCTTCCAGTAATCCATCCAATTCTGGCCCCAAAAATCCTAATGCCAAAAAAACCAAATCAGTGGACACGCTAAACTCTGACCCCGGAACACGCTGCATAGTCATTCGACCAGGAGCAGAGGTTCCCTTCGCTTCCCATGTCCATTCTACACAAACCGCCTGCAAAGCTTTAACCCGGCCTGAGTCGTCGCTGATTATCTTTTCCGTCAAAATATTTGCTCTACAATCCGGATTCACTTCTTTATGCACTGGAGTAGGACGCGGCACCATATCAACCAGTTCAAACTGATGAATGTTAGGATTTGCACCTTGCCGATTTAGGTTACCCAAACAATCAGCTGCTGTAAATCCGCCTCCGAGAATTACTGCTTTTTTGTTTACGGATTCGATTTTTTGCTCTTCAGAAATGGAATCCCCGGCGACTTCACAGTTCCGCTGCGGGAGATAGTGCATTGCATAATGGACTCCTTCTAAGTCACTGCCTTCGACCATCAACTTTCGCGCATTTTGCGCACCGGTTGCCAACAGGATAGCATCAAAACTATTCCGCAGTTCTTTGACTGAATAATCCACGCCTACATGGACTCCTGTCTGGAACTTGATCCCCTCTGCACGGAGTTGTTCAACGCGTCGGGTAACCACTTTTTTGTCCAACTTGAAATCTGGAATACCGTAAACTAGTAATCCACCTATTCTATTGTCTTTTTCAAAAACAGTCACATCATGCCCTGCACGCCGCAACTGCTGTGCCGCTGCCAGTCCGGCAGGACCGGAACCCACTACCGCAATGCGCTTACCGGTAAGTTTTTCAGGCAGTTGAGGTTGTATCCAGCCCTCTGCCCAACCTCTCTCAGCGATATGCTTTTCAATTTCTTCAATTGTGACAACATTCACTTTTTTCTGTTTTTCTGCTGCATCCAAAGTGTAATGTTCATTCAAAACACAAGTGTCCTCGCATGGTGCAGGGCAAATACGGCCGGTAAACTCCGGAAAATTATTGGTGCTGTGTAATGCAGCCAGAGCTTCTTTCCATCGTCCACGATAAACAAGATCATTCCAGTCGGGAATCATGTTGCCCAGGGGACAGCCCATGTGACAAAAGGGTACACCGCAATCCATGCAGCGGGAGGCCTGACGCTGCAAATTTTCTTCAGACAAAAAAGTGCCATATTCCTGAAAATCACGCACTCTTTCATCCACTGGACGCAGCGGCGGGCTCTCTTTATCAAATTCTAAGAAACCTGTATCTTTACCCATTTGTTAATACTGCTGCTATTTAATTGAGGATTTATTTTTCATTTTTTCCAATACCGCCCGGTATTCTATCGGCATTACTTTTACAAACTGACTTAATGTTTTTTCCCAGTTTTCCAATAAACTTGCCGCACGGCAACTTTTTGTATAGTCTTGATGTCGCTCAATCCATTTCCGGAGCCATATTTGTTCCTGCAGTTCACTCACAATTTCCAATTCAACCATTTCAGTGTTGCAGCGTGAATGGAATGATTGGTTCTCTACCCAAACATAAGCAATCCCACCACTCATTCCTGCGGCAAAATTCTTTCCGGTTTCTCCAAGCACAATTACCCTTCCACCTGTCATGTACTCACAACCATGGTCGCCAACACCCTCAACCACTGCCGTTACACCACTGTTACGGACAGCAAAGCGTTCGCCTGCAATACCGCAGAAAAAAACTTCTCCGTCGGTTGCTCCATACAGTACAGTATTGCCAATTAAAATATTTTCAGCGGAAATGAATGTAGATTTTTTTGGAGGATAAACAACCAGCCGGCCGCCACTCAAACCTTTCCCCGTGTAATCATTTGCATCACCCTCAAGCTCAAGAGTAACACCATGAGCCAGGAATGCTCCAAAACTTTGCCCTGCAGAACCCACAAATTTGCAGTGAATTGTGTTATCCGGCAAACCTTCTGCACCGTATTTTTTGGCTATATGACCACTTAACATAGTACCGACTGAGCGGTTCACATTGTTAATTGGTAACTCAAACTCTACTGCCTTTTTGTGTTCCAGAGCATCTTTAGATTCTGCAATCAGCTTAAGATCAATTTGTTTGTCCAGTCCGTGATCTTGTTTCTGAGTACAGTAAGGAGTGTCATTTTTTCCCACAGGAATCTGATGCAAGAGTGCTGATAAATCAACTTTTCCAGCTTTCCAATGGTTTACGTTCGTGCGCTGCTTCAACATATCTGTTCGTCCTATCATTTCATCAACTTTGCGAAAACCCAGTTTGGCCATGATTTTCCGTAGTTCTTCTGCTACAAAAAAGAAATAGTTGATGACATGTTCCGGCTTGCCAACAAACTTTTTACGTAATTCAGGATTTTGTGTGGCGATACCGACCGGACACGTATTGAGGTGACATTTACGCATCATAATGCAGCCGATAGCAATCAATGGGACAGTCGCAAAACCAAATTCTTCTGCACCTAACAAAGCCGCTACCGCTACATCCCTTCCGGTTTTAAGTTGACCGTCGGTCTGTAAACGTACCCGACCGCGCAATTGATTCAACATTAATGTCTGCTGTGCTTCAGAAAGCCCAAGTTCCCACGGCACTCCCGCATGTTTTATCGAGCTCAAAGGTGCCGCACCAGTTCCGCCGTCGTGACCAGCGATTGTGATGACATCAGCATGAGCTTTTGCTACTCCCGCAGCAATGGTACCAACTCCTGCTTCTGCCACCAGCTTAACGTTGATTTTTGCTTGTGGATTAGCATTTTTCAGATCAAAAATTAACTGAGCAAGATCTTCAATAGAATAAATATCGTGGTGCGGAGGCGGTGAAATCAAGGTCACTCCGGGAGTGGAATTGCGAATTTTTGCAATTTCCTCACTGACTTTATTCCCAGGTAGTTGACCGCCTTCTCCCGGCTTGGCACCCTGTGCGACTTTAATTTGTATTTCTGTACAGTTGACCAGATAATGGATTGTAACTCCAAAACGTCCTGAAGCAACTTGTTTAATAGTACTGTTTGGGAAATCTCCGTTTGTTCGTTTATCAAAACGTGCAGAATCTTCACCACCTTCTCCACTGTTGCTTTTTCCACCGATGCGATTCATGGCAATCGCCATAGTTTCGTGTGATTCAGGGCTAATCGATCCAAGTGACATCGCTCCAGTCACAAATCGCTTTACAATCTCCGCAGCAGGTTCAACTTCATCAAGCGGAATTGGAGTTCCTTCTGCAAACTCAAACAAGCTTCTTGGTGTAGAAAAACGCTGTTTCTGTTCATTGACCAGACGTGAGAATTCATTATAAGCGTCCTGGCTGTTTTTGCGGACAGCTCTCTGTAGAGTGTTTGTCATGACCGGGTTAATTTGATGAAATTCTCCGTTTCTGCGCCAATGATATAATCCTCCTCCAGACAATATTTCTCTAGTTTCCGGAGTTTTTTCCAAAGCCGTTTCATGCCTCAATAAGCTTGCCTGGGCAATTTCTCTTATACCAACACCGCTTATTCTGGATGGAGTTCCTGTAAAATAATCCTGTATCAATTCTTCATCCAGTCCAATCGCCTCAAAAATTTGAGCACCACGATAGCTTTGTATGGTAGAAATTCCCATCTTCGAGAAAACTTTATACATTCCTTTACGAATGGCCTTACAATAATTCTGATTAGCTTTTTCCAGCGTTAATTCTTCAGGCAACTCCTTTTGCTGAATAATTTGTTCTATAGTTTCAATAGCCAGATACGGATTAATCGCACCTGCACCATAACTTACAAGTAAGCAAAAGTGTGTAATTTCCCTCGCTTCTCCGGTTTCCACAATTATACCCGTTTTGTAGCGTACCCTTTTGAGAGTCAGGTAATGGTGAACTGCCCCTACTGCTAATAAGGCGGGAATTGGGACTTGATCCTTAGCTGCACCACGATCACTCAAAACCACAAAAGTTGTACCGGAATTCACTGCACTTTCTGCTTCTTCACAAAGTTCTTTAAGCGCTCTGGAAAACCCTTCAACACCTGAAGCTGCATCAAAAAGCATACTTAAAGTTTTCGATCTGAAGTCCTGTTTATCAAGTGCTTTAATTTTTGCAAGCTCTTCATTGCACAGTATTGGATGAAAGAGTTTCAACATCTTTGCGTGATTTGCTCCGGGATCAAGAATATTTCTTTCAAACCCCACCCTGCTTGTCAGTGACATCACCAATTCTTCCCGGATTGAATCAATGGGAGGGTTACTAACTTGTGCAAAAATTTGCTTGAAGTAATCGTAAAGCAGCCGCGGCTTGTCTGAGAGAACGGCTAACGGCGTATCGTCACCCATTGAACCTGAAGCTTCAACACCGTTTGTAACCATAGGAGTTAATAATAAATTTATATCTTCGGTGGTATAAGCAAAAATTTTCTGCCTTAATAAAAGTGATTCAAAATCCGTTTCCGGTACCTGATCCGGTTTTGGCAAATCAGACAATTCAAGCATATTCTCTTTCAGCCACTTCGAATAAGGTTGAGCGGCACAAATATTAGCTTTCAATTCAGTATCATCAATAATCCTTCCCTCTTTGGTATCAACAAGAAACATCTTGCCCGGCTGTAAACGTCCTTTAAATTTGATATTTTCCGGAGGAATCTCGACGGCTCCGACTTCAGAGCCCATAATGACCAGATCATCTTTTGTCACTACATATCGTGAAGGACGCAATCCGTTACGATCCAGTGTCGCTCCAATTTGGACACCATTTGTAAAAGTGAGAGATGCCGGACCATCCCAGGACTCCATTAAATGTTCATGGTATTCATAAAATGCCTGTTTTTCAGGAGTCATTTCCGGGTTTTGCTCCCATGCTTCCGGTACCATCATCATCATTGCATGTGGGAGAGAATAGCCGGATTGAATCAAGAATTCGAAAACATTGTCCATGCAGGCAGAATCACTGCCTCTTGGAATAATGATGGGCTGCAGTTCGCTGATATCCTCATACAATGGTGACTTTAAAGTCGGACGCCTGCTCAGCATCCAGTTTATATTACCGCGTAGTGTGTTTATTTCTCCATTGTGAGCCAAATTTCTAAACGGCTGAGCCAAATCCCAGCGAGGAAAGGTGTTAGTCGGGAAACGGGTGTGTACCAACGCCAAAGCACTCTTCAATCGTTTATCAGATAAATCAATGAAGAATTTCCCCATCTGACGTGGAATCAGCATCCCTTTATAAATTATGGTCCGTGAGGACATACTGATAATCATAAAACCTTCAACATCTTGCAGTGATGAACGTATTGCTTTACGCGTTACATACAATTTATTTTCAAAGCGGTCCTGATTATAATTTTCAAACCTACGATGCCCAATGAACAATTGGCGCATAGCTGGCATTGTGTCAAGAGCCTGTTTCCCAATGTGTCCTCTGTCAATCGGAACATCACGCCACCCCAGCAAATCCATCCCTTTTTCAACAATGTGACTTTCAATCACTTCGCCACAATGTCTTCTGGCATAAGGATCTTGAGGAAGAAAAATGGAGGCAATCCCATACTCTCCGGATTCAGGCAAATGGAACCCGGAACTTTGGCATTCTTCAACAAAAAACTGGTGAGGAATTTGAATCAAAATTCCAGAACCATCTCCTGTATCTGGATCTGCGCCAAGTGCTCCCCGGTGATTCAGATTGCAGAGTAAACTCAGTCCCTGCTCGATAATTTGGTGAGATTGCCGGTTTTTTATCTGAACTACAAATCCCACACCACAATTGTCGTGCTCAAATTGAGGATCGTAAAGCCCTTGTTTTTCAGGATATTGAAACATATAGGAAACTAAAATTATACTTTATAAAAAGCTCTACACCAAACTTTTTGAAGTTATGGTTATATTCTTTTGATTTATTCAGCCAACTATTAAAACAAGTCAAAATATATCATGACTAGGCAAAGCTTTTCGCTCATTAATGATCCTAGTATTGACACTATATCTTATAGAGAAGAACAGAAATCCTGACCAAAATCAAGTTCTCTTCTAACCAGTAAAATTAAGTTTTAAGGAAAAGACTGAAAAACAGAACTGCTGATCAGTTTTGTAACTCGGGTGTTTTGATCCGGTTGATAATTTGCTGCTGGGCAATCGAAAGGATATTGCTCGTTACCCAATACAAAGTCAATCCAGATGGGAAAGTGAAGGTAAAAATAGTAAAAATGAAGGGCAGCATTTGCATGATTTTCGCCTGTGTGGGGTCCATCATTGCGGTTTGTGGGGTCATTTTTTGTTGAATGAACATAGATGCCCCCATCAGCAAGGGCGTAATCCCCAATCCGTCCGGTTGCGACAAGTCACTAATCCAAAAGATGAAAGGTGCATGTCGCAATTCAACAGCACTTGATAGTGAGCTATAAAGAGCAAAAAATACGGGGATCTGGAGTAGCATTGGTAAACAACCACCAAGCGGATTGACTTTATTTTTACGATACAGCTCCATCATTTCCTTGTTCAGCTTTTCTTTATTTTTTTTATACTTTTCCTGTAGTTTCTTCATCTTTGGAGTTAACTGCTGCATTCGCTTCATACTTTTCATGCCCTTGAAAGTCAGAGGGAACAAAACTACACGAACTATAATCGTCAGAATAATAATAGCAACACCGTAGTTTCCAACATAACCGTAAATCAAGCGTAGTAAATCCAACAGTGGTGCTGCCAGAATTTCCAGAGTCATGTCGTGGGACATTTCCAGGTTGTGCCCAAATTTCAGCAATTCTAGATCTTCTTTTGGGCCATAAAACATTCTAAAATCTGACTCAACGAAAAGATTTGGCTGTATATTTGTCTTAGGCAGAGCCACACCAAAATATGGAGACAATTTTCTCTCTCCCAACTGATTAGCTTGTGGTTCAGAAATGTATGATCCTGCTCTGAAAAACCCATTCTTTACCGGAGTCATTGGAACTGCCGCACCAATAAAATATTGATCCTCAACACCTAACCATTTCATTTGCGTTACGGGCAGTTCATTTTCTATGTTTTCAGTGCTTTCAGTCTGCAGACTCTCATCGAAAAAAAAGACCGGACCTTCATGAGAAACTTGTTGCATTCCGCCACCATTGTCTGAAAGCCGCTGTTCTCCAAAAAAATAAAGCACTTCCAAAGGACGAACATCATTGGAACGATTGATCAACTGAATACGATAATTTAAAATATAACTATCAGGATTTGCTTCAAAGATTTTAACCATCTGGAGCCCGTTCACTATGGGTGAGGTTAAAGTGAGTGTAGTATTCAGGCGTCCTTCTTCCACCACTACTTGATCTTCACTTGCAGAAAATACAGTATTACGAAACATTTCAGTGGTTTTTGCATCTCCCTTAAACTCTTGAGCAAAAGCGGGTACTCCTTCCAAATGATTCCCGAACATTTCTACACGGTTGTCCTCTGTCACTTCATCAAGATAATCTGGACCAATGAAGCTGGTAAGAAATGGGAACCAAGTACTCAAAGTAAGCCTGGGCTTTGTATGTTTATAATGTTTTAACTGCAGACTTTTTCCAATTCCTCCTTTAGTGTCTATAACCAACCTGTAATTCTCTGTTTCTATGGTTACTTCCTTTGATGGTAAACTACTGTCAACATCCTTAATTGATGACGAAGGTACAGTTGAAGAAAGGGTGGAATCTTGAACATTAAGTTCAGTAGATTCTTGTCTCACCGAATTTTTGGTCCTGTCTGTATATTCCTGATCTACGGTATTTACAATCTCTCGAGGAGGCGGATCCGGCGGAGGGAACATGGCATACCATCCAACCATAATTGCACCTGAGAGTACTACTGCCAGTAAAGTGTTTTTATCCATAAATTTTAAGCTAGTGTAAGTTTCTTTCAGAAATTACCGCATTATCAACTGGTTCTGGTCCAGATTTTCCTGGAACCGGATCAACACCTCCGGGATGCAGCGGATTACATTTCAAGATCCGCCATAAACTCAGATATGTACCTCTCATCAAACCCATAGTTTGATAAGATTCCAGAGCATATGCCGAACAAGTGGGATAAAACCGGCAGGAAGCAGGCAAAAAAGGAGATACACAAGATCTATAAACCTTGATTAAGCTCAGGATGAAACGAAGAAAAATATTACTGTTTCCGTTATTCAGTGATTTCTTGCAACAATTCTCAAAACTTGGTGCTAACCGACTTTGTATTGCGTTAGCAGGCTCACTCACTTGATTCCTTGTTTAAGTTTTTGAAAAACTGTCTGACCAGACACAAGACATAAGATGAGTCCAAGGGACTCTTGGGCGGGCTCGTTATAAAAAAACAAATGTAGTATGCGCAATTCAACCGTAACCGTTCCTTACGAATCGCCTCTCTCAACAAACGTTTTATACGATTTCGGCAAGGTGCACTCCCGACCTTCTTTTTAACGGAGATTGCAAAACCACTGCATTCAGCTTCTACTATTTTATATTTAACACCAATCGGCCCCAAAGACTGATAGATCCCCTGCTCAAACACCTCCCGAATAGTTTGACTATGATGTAGCCTGATCGTCTTCGGGTAAGTTTCCTTTATGCTCATGCACTGAGACGTTTTCTGCCTTTAGCGCGTCTACGCTTGATTACTCTTCGACCTCCAGGAGTCGCCATGCGAGCCCTGAAACCGTGCTTTTTTTTACGTCGCCGATTGTTTGGCTGGAAAGTGCGTTTCATTGTTAGATGTCTTCAAATTAAAAAACTTTCTAAAAAAACTAATCGTTCAGTAGACCTTGTTTACGTTAATAATACAAGCTTTAATGATTTATTGTATTAATTTGGCTCACAAGAACCACCTAACTAAAGCTCAGTTTGGCAATTTTTTGTGACAGATTATCAGAGTTAAATTGAATTCTAAATTAGCGCCATCTTGGCAGTCTTACAACAGGACTGCATTTGATTGTAAATCTGGTCCAGTCGAAAAGAACATTTAATGTTGTTATGTTTAAAGAGTAGTATATTTTGAGAAAATTTTATCTACTAAATATTAAACCCCACAGAATTCAGGGATTCAAGTCACCAAAGAAACCTTACCGCTAAGTTAGGAACAAATAATCACAAGCATCTTCTTGCCTATCTTCCTGTTTCTTTCAAACAAAGCATTACATTTTGGACTCTAAACTATAATTATTTTTCTAAAAATCTTCAAAACAAATGCTAAAGAAATATCCTGAGATTCCGATGAAGGGAAGGACTGCACAAATTTCTATTTAAATTTGTTGTACAGATCATAATTTAGCTAAAGAATTATAACTATGTACCGATAATAGGACATGAGAACCTTTTTGTTAAACACTTGAGTTAATAATCATGGCATTGCGAGTCAATTCAAATATTGCAGCATTGAATGCGCTGAGACACCTGCAGCAGACAGAGCAGGAATTGGGTAAAAACCTGGAGCGTTTATCTTCAGGCCGCAAGCTCAATCACGCTGCTGACGGTCCTGCATCGTTGGTGATTTCTGAACAAATGAAAACACAGATTTCAGGTCTCGGACAAGCAATTCGCAACTCTGAATCGTCAATTTCAATGATTCAAACCACTGAAGGTGCATTAAATGAGGTGAGCAATATATTAATTAATTTGCGTCAACTTGCCGTGCATGCTGCCAACGAAGGTACAAATGACGAAAAAATGCTGCAGGCCGATCAAAACGAGGTGGATAACTTACTCTCTACCTTAAAAAATATTTCCAGAAATACTCAGTTTGGCACTCGTACTTTGCTTGACGGCAGCAACTCAGCAACAGGGGTTGTGATAGGAAACGGGCTGGAGTTTGTTTTAGCCTCAGATGAAGCTAAATCAACTCATTCCAGCGGATATAAAGTTGATATAACACAGGTAGCGACACGTTCGATGATGGTTGCTGCACACAGATTGAATCTTGAAGATGTCTCACCTTCAGATCCAAATAATGCTATTTCTTTTGTGATAAATGAAGGTGGTCGGACCATTTCGGTGGATTTGAAAAACAACAATGATTTACGAGAAAAAATTGAATTATTGACGGCTTCTGCAAAAAGAAATGGAACACCTGAAGCAAAAATCAGAACGGAACGGGGAATTCAACAGTTGATTGCATTTGAAATGCAGAAAATGGCAGATGATGCAAACATGGACCTGGATATTTTTGTTTATCGACCAGCGGAAAATTTAGGTCCCTTTCTTCAAAACTTTGACACCCTGAATGATGCATTGACCGAAATGTCAAGAACACCGGGAGAAATCAACAATTTTATTACTGGTTTGGATGAGGTGATTGTCATGCGGCATCGCCAGTTTGGAAGTGATCCAGGTTTCACCGTTTCTTCTACTTTGGAAAATTATTTTGGTGAAAATATAAAATCCAATGAGGCAGTTTTTTCTGTTCCCGGTCGTGATGTAGAGGGAAATATTGGAGGATCTCCTGGAATTAACGGAGGAGGTGCGGCCATGGGCAGAGGACAGTTTCTCACAGGCGCTCCGGGTGCAGAGGGAGAAGGAGTAACCATAAAATACGGTGAAACGACTGATGATGTAATTTATGAAATTTTTAATCGTTCGGAAAACAAAGTTGCAGGACTTTTCAGGCGTGAGAATAATAATGAAACCTTAGTCGGTGATGATGTGGACGGTTTTGTCCATGTATCACAAAATTCACTTGTTTTTCAAATTGGTCCAAATCAAGGACAATTAAGACGAATTTCGGTTGATAGCATCAATCCGGAAGAACTTTCAAAAGGTTTAGAAAATAACAGCAATTTTAGAAGCTTAGCCGAAATTGATGTGCTGGATGCAGGGGCTGCACAAGATACTTTGCTGCTGGTTGATCAAGCGATTGATGATGTTTCTACGATGCGCGGTAATCTTGGCTCTTTTCAGAGAAATGCTTTGGAGGCAAATTTACATAGTTTGCGGGTTTCAAAGGAAAACCTGACCGCTTCAGAATCTATGCTTGCTGATACAGATATGGCGCAAGAGATGAGTTCACTGGTAAAAAATCAAATCTTGCTTTCTTCCGGAACAGCAATGCTGGCGCAAGCCAATCAGGTTCCTCAGTCCGTTTTACAACTGCTAAATTCAAACGGCTGATTGGAATGTTTTTTGAAATGATTTCTATCTACTTGTTCGCTTTGAACACGTAAAACAGAAATCTATTTTAAATCAGTTAGTTGACAAAATGTAACTAGGCAATTAAATGCCTTTTTACACGGATATTCTTCCGGAGTCAATGGAACTGTTTGCCTCAAAAAACGGAACCGTCTTGGCAGAACTGAATCCGAATGCGATCACCGGCTTAGGATCAAAGCTGAATACCAGGGAGATAATCGATCGCTTTATGGCAATCGAGCAGCGCCGGATCAAACCTGTGGAGGATAGAAAAGAACAGAAAGTAAGCGAGTTGGAGGCTTGGAATGCCGTCAAAATGGAACTGAAAAAGCTCCAAGGTGTCACTGAAGCACTGAACAATTATGAAATTTGGGAGGCAAGGAAAGTAGAGACCAGCAATTCGGATGTGGTGGAACCGCAAGCAAGGAAAGATTCTACGCCTGGCAGGCATACAATAATTGTAGAGTCTATAGCCTTGTCGCATCAAATAACATCACAAGGTTTTGAGAGTGAAGAGGTCCGGATTGGTACTGGAAAGATCCAGATTACAACTGGAGACGATGAAGACGAGACGCCTGTCACAATCAATCTGGCTAAAGGCAAAGATACTCTCTCAGATTTAAAGAGGGCCATCAATAATTCTGACTCTGGTGTGGAGGCCTATATCGCCAAAACACACGGTGAAACCCCTTTTCGACTGCTCTTAACCAGCGACGTAAAGGGAGAGCAAGGGCGAATTAACATAGACGTAAATCTTAAAGGCGGTGAAGTTAGCGGACCAAGTTATCAAAATACATTTGATACTACTGCTACCTGGACGGGGCTGCAGGCTAAAGTACAAAAAATAGCTTCAGGTGCAGGATTTGGAGGCTCAACAAATATAGTTGAAATTGGTGGATCATATTCTGGAGAAGAAGACAACGTCTTTACATTTCGTGTAGATCGTTCCGGAGTGATTCCTTCTGAAGCCGGAGTACTAATCGGCTGGAAGGATAAAAATGGCAGAGAAGGGGAAATTGAGATAAATAAGTTTAATTATGTTCCCGGCAGTCCCATCGACATCACGGACGGCCTTAAATTGTTGATAAGTGACGGTGAAGTTATAAGTGGTGACAGCTTTTCTGTTGATGTATTTGCAAAAAAATCTGACATGTTGTGGTGGCTTAGTGAAACGGACCGCGCACCACAAATTTCACAACCATCTGACTGGAGCAGTAAAGCTTCAGAAGGAGGTCTAAAAGTTAACGGAATTTACGACGGCAATGAAGATGATACCATCGTTTTTCGGGTGGAGGGAAATGGACAGGTCGGCGGACCCAGCCCACTAAAATTACATTACGAATTTTCCGAAACTGGAGAAAAAGGCTCCGTCAATATTGGGCATCCTTATTTAGGAGACGTGAAAGGTGAGGGTCCATTTGATAGCGCCAAGGCTTTTGACTCAGAAGATGGTGAAGAACTTTTTGATTTAGAATTCAGTAAAAAGGGCCGCCGTGACCCAAAAAGTCTGCCTATCGGACATGGACTATTCGTAGAAGTGAATCCAAGTGTTTTACGGGACGGTGATACTACAGATGTGGATGTAATTGCACCAACTTCAGAAGATATGTGGTGGAGCGATGAAGAACATCGTGGCGCGTCAAATAAAGTAGAGGCCGAAGCAAAGTGGAAGACCTATGCAGAATATGAAGGACTTGATGATGACAAAAAGAGTGGTTATCTCGACGTTTCTGATGGAATAAGGGGACTCTCAGGTGGACTCAGCAATGCCCCCATAGAAGTATCCGGAAACTATGAGTCGGATATTGCAAAAACATATACTTTTAGTGTCGATAAGAGGGGTACTGTTGGTATAACACGTGGGCTGCAAATGAGATGGGAAGACACATTTGGCGGTGCCGGTTCAATAGAAATTGGGGAAGGCTATACTCCCGGTACGCCAATATCTTTTGATGAGGGATTACGAATGGCCCTTGGTAAAGGTGACTTATATGCAGATGATTATTTTACTATCTCAACTGAGACCTCAACCGTAAGACTTGCTCAAGATTTAGTCTTGCGCCTTGGAGCCACCAGAAGTGGAGAAGGCCTTGAGGTAAGACGTTCGGAAAATATAGCAAATGATGTGATACCAGGACTTGATCTTGAGTTTTTTTCATCCAGTGAAAAGCCTGTAACTGTGTCAGTATTGGGTGACACAGAGGTTGCCAAGGAACGCATTCACGATTTTGTAGATGCATACAATACATTTCAGGCGACAGCCAAGGAGGTTTCGAAGTTTGATAAGTCGACCAACACTGCAGCGCCTCTATTAAGTGACAGGAATCTGTCGCAGATGGTCAACGAAATAGCAACCACATCAATTGCAACTGTAAGTGGTTTGCCGCAATCGACAAATATGCTTTTTTCTATTGGTCTGAAGATCGATGACAGAGGCATGATGTCTATTGAAGAGAAAAAGTTAAATGAAAAGATAGTTGATGCATTTTCTAATGTTGCCAACTTATTTCGCAGTCATGGAAAAACTGACAATCCCGACATAAGTTTTTTGGGAATGACTGAAAAAACGAGGGTTAATCCAAGCGGTTACAGGGTGGAGGTCTCTAATGCTGCAAAGCGAGGATTTTATTTAGGGACTCCACTTCCAGGAATTATAAAAGTTGATGAAACGAACAACGTTTTAATAATTAAAAATAACGGCAGGGTTTCTGATCCGATTGAATTGCGTAAAGACAACTATACCCTAGGCAGTCTGTCCAAAACTATTCAGAACCGTTTGATGGAAGACAAAGCTTTGGGACGCCGTAGAATACAGGTCCGTGAAGAAGAAGGAAGGCTGAAGATAATTTCTGGCACTTTTGGCAACAGCAGCACTATTGAAGTTGAACCCGGACCCGACAAGGATCTCAGAAGTTTGGGACTAACAGACGGAATCAGCACTCCTGGAGAGGATGTTGCAGGATCAATTGGCAATGTGGAGGCAAGCGGCAGAGGACAACTACTCGTAGGAGCGAAAGATTCCAATTCTGACGGTTTGAGATTGTTCGTGACACTTAGTGAAGATGATTTGGTTGATGAACAAGAAGCTACTGTGAATATTTCTAAAGGTGTAGCTGTAAAATTAGGCGATAAACTAGATAAATTGAATGACCCTCTGGATGGCAATGTCAAGCGGGCCACAGATGATATAACTGGTCAAATGACCAGTTTTGAAGAACAAATAAGCCGTTTAGACAAACGGGCTGATACTAAACGTACAAGGCTGCAGAGAAAATTTGCAAAACTGGACAGCACGATGGGAAGATTAAATTCCCAAAAAAGCTATATGACCCAACAACTCTCTGCAATGAGTGGAGCTAAAAGATCATAAAATAAATGATTAAGGAGAAACGATGAGCACCTATGGTAACTATCAGAATGCCTATAAAAAGGCTTCTGTTAATACTCTTGACCAAACTAAGCTGATCATTATGCTCTATGATGGAGCCATAAAGAATGCCAGCTTTGCTGTTGAGCACATGAAATCAGGGAAGATAGAGAAGGTACACGATTGTTTAATAAAAACTAAGAACATTGTGACCGAACTGATGGCAACCCTTAACATGGATAAAGGAGGTGACATCGCAAAGAATCTTCAGTCACTCTATAGCTACATGTTTAGTCAACTTATTGAGGCAAACATGAATAAAAAAACTGAACCTGTAGTTATCGTAATTGATTTACTCAAAGAATTGCGTGCAGCCTGGACACAAATTAATTCAAAAAAGAAAAATGATGCAAACAGTCACAATACTCCGGGAAAAGACATGAAGCAAAATAATCAGGAGAATGCTGAAAAACGTATCAGTGTGACAGGATAACTGTAAAAAGATGATCTGGATACTGATTAGAGGCAATCGGGATCTTTGATGATTAACTGAAAAGATAGAAACCTGCTCTCCGCCTGTCAGGGACAAGCTTTGCAGGAGTAATATCAAAGAGTATCATTAGACTTATTAGAGACTCTTTAAGAAAAATCGAAAAATAGAATAAAGTCTGGTTAAAGCCAAAGAATAGTGCAGCGCTATTTTTTGGCTTTGTTGTATCATATGTAGGAATTAACCGGCTGAGAACTGTACATATAAGCGGTAACTTGTTTTGAGTTGTAGGTGTTTCTGAGGCATGTTCAGTTTGTAAGTCGGGTTTTACCATAAAATAAAATTAATACTGTGTTATAAAGAATTAGAAGTGAAAATTATATCGGACTAAAATAGTAGAAAATAAGGCTGTTATAAATTCAGCTTTAGTGAAAATAGAATTGTGTGAGTATGAATAATTGGCATGAGGCTGAAATGTTGTTGCGCCTGGCTGATTCCAGAATTGCAGGAATAATAGAACGTGCCGGACCTTGTGAATTGATACCGCATGAAGGTGGATTTGCCGGTCTGTCAAGTGCCATAATCGGACAGCAGCTTTCTAATCAAGTTGCAAACATTATCCGGACAAGGTTCCGGAAGCTCTTTGAAAATGAACTACCTGACCACGGGTACTTACTGAAACTGGAAGACTCCGTTTTAAGAAAGACAGGACTGTCCTTCCAGAAAATCAAATACCTGCGTGGCTTGGCGCAATGGGTGAGAAGTGGTGACCTTGATTTTTATGCATTAGAAGGGATGAATGATGAAATTGCTATTCTGCAACTGGTGCAAATAAAAGGAATTGGCCGCTGGACTGCTGAAATGTATTTAATGTTTAGCTTGAATCGTCCAGATGTGTTGCCATTGGGCGATGCGGCTCTTGGAGTAGCAATGAAAAGTCTCTACGGTCTTCCGGAAAAAGATTGGGAGAAGCATGCTATTTCAATAGCTGAAAAATGGAGACCGTGGCGGACTGTAGCGTGCTGGTATCTCTACCGATATCACAAAATGCTGAAAGACGGAGATGCTCCTTAATGAGTATTCCATCTTATTAAAATTAGAGGTCCACTTTAATAAAGAGAACCTCTGTTGATCTTGGATAATTGAATAATCAACTAAACCTCACATAGCAATACTTCTCGTGAGATAATTACTAACTACTTGGGACACAAAGTGGGGTGGTCTTTATTTTACTGAAGGTAATTAAATGGGTTGATCCGTCTTCAAAATTTCCTGGAAGTCTACTGAAGAAGGGATGTTGTGTTACATGCTGTTGTAAATTATTATGTTGATAGGTGTTGACTGACCGAAGTAGAAAACGGAAGACTTATTCTGGAACATATTACCAGGAATA
>Ga0302122_10000415_pt1 | contig 26281 bp, 26 predicted proteins | sample CB21_SCM_MG_FD_203115 | JGI IMG/M metagenome (GOLD analysis project Ga0302122, IMG submission 203115) | Marine microbial communities from Western Arctic Ocean, Canada - CB21_SCM | ecosystem: Environmental > Aquatic > Marine > Oceanic | place: Canada: Western Arctic Ocean | collected 2017-09-28
GCGGATTGGTTATGATTAACAAGAGCGTCGACTAGAGATTGAAGTTCATTGGCTCCTTTTTGAGGCATATTGAATGGGGTGTATGCATTCTGTTTTCAACGACTTATTGGTCGACGTTTTTACCTCGTTTGGAGATGGGTATTCGTGCTCGCGCTGTTGTCGTTGGGCCGATTCGGCCTGGTATTAAAGCTTTACTTGAAATGCCTAGCAAGCAACCTATATACGGTTAATCATTTTCTGAAATCGAATCAATAAGTAACATGGTCCTCAAAGAAAACTGCAAATATTCATTGGTCATTCCGACAAGCATGGGCGTTCGTCTTACCCCTCAGAATGGACAACCAGTTCATTCAAGCGACACGTTTTTCATGCAGGCGACGAGCGCGGAGTCGAACGTCGCTAGCATACCTTCTTTTTTGGGGCTTCCTGTTAAAATATTAACCAATTTCGTTAAAGAAAGTCCGATTGCTCGGTTCATTAAGGATGATCTCTCAAGTCGTCACATCGATTATGAAGGGCCCGAACTCGATCAGGAAGATCCATGGGGCTATCGTCATCAGATTAATATTGCTGACAGTGGATTTGGTTTGCGGGGGCCACGCGTTCAAAACGATCGCGCAGGCGAGGTCGGTCGGACGTTGAATGCCGGTGATTTTGATTTAGAGAGAATCTTTGGCGAAGATGGGGCCCAGGTGGTTCACTTGTCGGGATTGATTGCGGCTTTGTCTCCTGAAACCAGCAAGTTTTGTTTGGATATCGCTCGGACGGCTAAGAAGCATGGTTCTCGGATTTCATTTGATTTGAATCACCGAGCGACATTTTGGAAAAACCGTGAAGAAGAACTACGCGATGTTTTCACGGAGATTGCGGGCTTGGCGGATATACTCGTGGGTAATGAAGAAGACTTTCAGCTTTGTTTAGGATTCGAGGGACCGGAGGAAGGCGGCGGCGATTTGAAGGTTAAGATCGAAAGCTTCAAGAACATGATTAATCGAGCTAAGGAGAGATTTCCGAATGCCTCTGTTTTCGGGACAACCTTAAGAGAGGTGGTTACCGTAAATAGGCATCTTTGGGGCGCTATAATATCTGAAGGCGATGATTTCCATGTAGTTGAGCCGCGTGAAATCCCCGTCTTGGACCGTATCGGTGGCGGTGATGGGTTTGTTGGGGGCGTTTTGTATGGCTTGATAAAGGGCTGGGATCCTGAGAAATGGATTCAGTTTGGTTGGGCCAGTGGAGCTTTGGTTACCACAATGAAAACCGACTACGGGCAACCTGCTGATGAAGAGCAGATTTGGAGTATCTGGGAGGGTAATGCTCGTGTGCGACGTTAGTCCTTTGATTCCGTAGAGATTTTTAAAAAGCGAGTAGAGGCATGGCGCCCTGCTCGCTTTTTTATGATCCACACTTACTTTATTAACGTGCGTATTCAATGTTGTCACAGATTTTGAGTTGTTGGTTTTGAGGTTTTGAACCTCGACTTGGGATGATTTGCACAATTTGTGAGCTCGGCTGCGCCGGTTTCTATCTGTTTGTAAAGAAAGGCTTTAATCCCTGAACCCTAATGGCTACAAGGGGCTTTGCCCTTGACCTAGGGGGATATCAGTCCATTTTTTTACAATTCGCTCTTCTTTTTCTATTAAATGAATCTTGCCCGTATTTTTGTCATGGCTGTTTCGTTCCTCTTTGGAGCGACATTCATCTATTCAGAGGATGAGCCACGCGAAATCAGCATCGCTGTTGTTCCTAAGGGAACGGACAAGGAGCGCTGGAAGGCGATTCATGAGGGGGCCATGAAGGCCAGTAAGGAATTGGCGAAAAAGGGACTTGTCGTAAATATTCTTTGGAAAGGTAATCTTGATCCTGATCGTGACGAACAGATTCAAGTGGTGGATACTTTTACGGGTCAGCGATTGAGCGAGATTCTAGTGGCTTCGATTGGCAAGGATCAATTTTCCGGACAGGTGCATGTAGATGCAAATTCGGATCTACCGATGATATACATCGATGATGGTTTGGATGCGGAACGAGCGATTAGTTACGTCGCGACGGATAACTTTCAAGGAGGCGCTATAGCTGCTGATCGAATCGGCCAGCTCATGGAAGGCGTAGGCAATGTGGTTGTTGTGCGTCATCGGCAGGGCGATTCGAATACGGAAGCTCGCGAAGCGGGATTTATCGAACGAATCAAATCTCGTTACCCTTCGATCGGATTGATTTCGATGGATCAGCATGCCGGGAATGATATTGAAAAGGCTTACGGCGTCGCCGAGTATTTGTTGAATCGATACGGGCGACGGTTGAATGCCGTGTTTGCGTCGAGCGCAGTTGGAACGGATGCGATGCTTACTGGTTTAAGGAATTTTAATCTTACGGAGCAAGTCCATCTCGTGGGTTACGAAGCTTCGGTTACGTCTCTTGAGGCGATTAAATCAGGGGAGATTAAAGGACTAGTGGTTTCGAATCCATATCGGATGGGCTATTTGGGAGTGACTACTTTGGTAGACAATATTCAAGGCGGCAACATTCCGACAATAGTGGATACAGGGGTTACGCTTGTTACTCAATCGAATATCGATAGCTCGGAAGTGCGAGAGGCTTTAGGCGTCGGAGAATCAGAAGCCATTCGTTGAGTTTTAGCCGATAGTGTTTTGAAGACGCTCGGATATTTGCTTTCGATTTTTTCAGGAAATAGAAGCGATGGGGCGAATTCCTAAGCAGATTTATATTCTGATCGGCGCGGCCACGATTCTTGGATTTTTGTTGTTTCGAGTCGACCGTCAGGTAAATCGCCAAACGTCGCCAATTGAAGATCGTCTCATGGAGGCGGAGCTGATCATGGGCATCCCGACGATTCCGAATCTTGGCGGTTGGCCGTCGGGTTTATTGGTGGCTTTGCGTGACGTTCATGAGGGGTTTGGCGATCGAGATACGCGGATCGAAAATTTGGGGAGGCTTGGTCGATTATATCTTATAAACGGGTTTATGGGACAGGCTCGACAATGTTTAGATGCGTTGAGGAAGATCGAGCCGAATGAAGCCCAATGGCCATATTTCCTGGGGATGGTGACGCGTGACTATCAAAACAAGGATTTGGCAATAGAAGCATTTCAAGCGGCGCTTTCGATTGATGAGACGAATTCGAATGCTCGGTACTTTTTAGGGAAAGCATATTTGGGGGCGGACCGGATTCTTGAATCGGTCGATATCTTTGAATCCTTGATGCTCGAGGAAGGGTGGAAGGGGTGGGGCCATTTTGGTTTGGCCGAGGGCTTGATCCTGGAAGAGCGTTACACTGAGGGGCTAAATGAATTGGATTTAGCAATTGCCGAATTAGGAGACGTTCGGGAATTCTATACTTTGATGGCCCAGGTCGCTCCGTATGCAGAAAGGCGCTCGGGGACCGAGACCGCTAGGAGGAAGTTGGATCGTCTCGAAAACGACAGAAAACCTTACGATCCGTGGTTTCAAGATTTGTGGGGCGAGTGTTTCGACACGTTCCGTTTACTGCGATTAGCCAAGGCTGAGGAGCTTGAAGGCAATATATCCAAAGCCATTGAGATACTCGATAGAGCGGTCGAGATCGATGGTGAATACGATGAGGTTTTGGAAGCGTTAGAAGCGCTTTCGGGATGATTGTAGCGAGGCCTTGTTTTGAATGATTTTCGAAACGAGCGACTTTATTGTTACAGTGGTGTTACGGAAAGGTTACGGCAGTGTGAATTGTGGGCAACTTTTAAAATTGTGCTCGAATAGCGAAGTTTTTTGGTGGTATTGGGTTGTTTGAAACTGGATCACTTCGGTTTCGAAATCCCGTAATCACAAACTAACGAAAACTATGCGAACGCTTACGTTCTTACTCAGTGGGGTCTTGATGCTCGCCGCTCCTATTGTTCAAGCTCAGGATAATTCCACGGACATCCTTATTCAGGTATTACTCCGAAAGGGGATCCTTTCGGAAACGGAAGCTTCAGAGATCCGTCAGGAAGTAATGGTTGTAGCGGAAGCTCAGAAAGCCGAGATTGTCGATGCTGCGGTTGCTCAAGTTGAGCGTACTTATGCATCCGTTCCAAGCGTTCCGATACCAAGTAAGCTCTCGAATGTGATGCTTACGGGAAACGCTCGCTTTCGCTACCACTACGAGAATGCGGAAAGTCGCTCGGGCGAAAACAACGATCGCTCGCGCTGGCGGTACCGGATTCGCCTTGGTTCGATCTATCAGTTTAAAGAGAGTCCGTATTCTCTTGGTGTTCAGTTAGAGACCGCGACTTCTAACGACTCGAATAACGCGAACTTCGGAGGATTCTTCGACAAGTCGGGCGGCGGAATGAGTGTCGGTCGCATGTACTTGAACTACAAGGGCGATGATTTGAACATCACTTTCGGTAAGCATGCCAGCCCGTTTTATATGCCAAAGATGCTGTGGGATGGCGACCTGAACATCGAAGGACTTTCGGAATCGATTTCTCGTGGAGCTTGGACTTTCACAGCCGGTCAATACATTATTGACGAGGAAAACGAGTCGAAGGAAACGGTAGGCGGACAGTCGGTTACAGACGATGCTTTGTTGATGGCTCAGGCGAAGTGGACCAACGGCGAAGGCTTGGTGTTCGCACCTGTATTGATGGCGACTACTGGCGGGAATTCCAATTTCTCTGAGAGCGGTACATTTAGTGGCGCAAATTCGGTCCGCTATTTTCATGACTTCGCGGTTGTCGGACTGCCTTTCGAGTACGGTTTTAAGACTGGCGATGGACAGAAGCACAAGGTTTTCGGAGCTTGGGGGGCGAATTTGAAGGGTGACGAATTGGTGAACGATCCTGATTCTCCATTCTTCGGAGGTTCAATAGGACAAAGTTCGAAGAACCAATTCGCGAATCTTGGCTATCAAATGGGATCGGCTAAGAAAGCGGGAGAGAGACAGTGGACGGCGGAATACCGTTTTATGGAGGCCGGCGCTTATTCGCCAAATCTCTCGGATTCCGATTGGGCCAAAGGACAGGTGAATCAAGCTGGCTATGTAATTAACTACAAGCAGATGTTTACTGATTTCTTTAACCTGAGCGTTACCTATCTTGTTGGAGATAGCATTGATGACGATTACTTGGCTTCGCCAGGCAATAAGGGGAATACTCAAGTGTTGCTAATCGACGGAGTGGTTAGCTTCTAGTCGATTTATTGGAAACGCTTTTTTGTCACTCGAATGTAACTCCAGGAGCTTGGCCTCTTTGTGCTTATTCTCAACGATTCGATTTAGACACCTATATAATGAAACAATTTAACACTATGGACTCACTAATATTTGGTAGATTCAGTCGTTCGACTTTGGCGGTATTTGTATTCAGTATACTCTCATTTGCGAATGCGGCTGAGAAGATCGTTATCAAAGGATCGGATACGCTTGGCGCTAAGATGGTTCCTCAGTTGGCTGAAGAATTCAAGGCGATCAAAGCAAAGAAAGGCGTTGAGGTGATCTTTGAGGTAGCGGCTGAAGGATCATCGACTGGAGTTGCGGCTGTTATTCAAAAGACAGCCGATTTGGGCATGTCGAGTCGAGATTCCAAAAGTTCGGAGGTTTCCAAAGCCCTTTTAGAAGGCGTAAAGCTGGAGCCGATTGTCGTTGCGAAAGATGGGATTGCTCTCATCGCTCATGAAGGAAATCCGCTCGATGAAATCAGCAAACGCGAAGTTGAAAAGATATTCACTGGCGATGTTGAGAGCTGGACATCGATCAATGGTAAACCTGGGTCGATCTCCATCTATACGCGAAATACATCGTCTGGCACCTATGCGGTTTTCCAGGAGATGGCTTTGCGTAAGCGAGATTACGCTACATCGTCTCAAAAGATGGCTGGCAATGAGCAAATTGCTTCGGAGGTGGCTAAGAATCCAAATGGAATCGGTTATGTCGGTTTGGCGTATATTCGCACGCCTGGCGTGAAGGTATTGCCGGTTGATGGTATCAATCCCGATAATCCCGATTATCCTTTCGCTCGTCCTTTGTACTTTTACACTGATGGGAACCAGAAGCTACGACCGATCGTAAAGGAATTCGTCGATTTTTGTCTGGGCGCGAAAGGGCAAGAGATTGTCGAGTCAGTGCATTTCATTTCAATTCTTTAGGAGTTTGATTTGAATTGGGATAGCTTTTCGATGCCGATTCGAAACAGTCGATTCGCGAAATCTTAATGAACGAAAACGATTCAGGAAATAGATACGATCTGACTTCGCGTCGGAAGACTTTCTTGGGCGTGACCTGGGAACAGGCGCTCAAGGGGCTATTCGGTGGCAATGCCCTCGTGTCTATTGTCGTGCTGGGATTGATAACGCTTTTTCTGTTTAAGGAGGGTATTGGGTTTTTCGGTCAATATCGTGATAGTCTTTCGTTGCATCGAAAATCTGGCTTGGAGTACGTCGAGTTAATGCGGAAAGAGCTCGATGGCTTTTCGGCTTTGGAAAAATACTTGAATTCGGTTCGATCCTTGCAGAGCGAGCAATTGGCTGCGGAAGGAATGGTGTTCGAGGAAATCAAAACGGAGCTGCGCAAGGACGAGGACTTTTACTACGATTTCGAGGATCTTGGTTATCCGCTGCGGGAGTTCGTCCTTGAATCTAATGAAGTAGTTATCGCCGCGCGAGACAGCTACGAGGAGATGATAAATCTTCGTGTACACCGTTCGAATTTAATCTATGCGGGTAAACCGAATGAAGCTGAAGCGGTCGTGATTCACAATGTGGATTTGGGGCAGCTTTTCGAGTTGATTAAAACCAAGGAAGAAGCGTTTTTAGAGATCAATAAGAAGTTTCGGGAAGCAATACCGGATTTGCTGGAGCGGGCGCCACAGTATGAAAATGCGGAATTGGCCGCGAAGATGAGTCGATTTCAGGAATTGTCGGCGATGTTTCTGATAGAGCTTCCTGGCTACGAAGAATCGCTTTTAGCTTGGGATAGGGAAGTGCCGGTCGGGATGGGCGAGTCGTTTACGGCTTTTCTTTTTGGGAGAAAATGGGTCACTAATAGTTCGATACAAGATTGGTATGGAATCGCTCCATTGTTTTCCGGGTCTTTGTTGATTTCCTTGATCGCGATGACCTTCGCTATTCCTTTGGGAGTAGGAGCGGCGATTTATGTAAATCAGGTAGCTAGTCCGATCGAGCAGACTCTTATCAAGCCTTACATTGAATTTATTTCGGCGATTCCGTCAGTTGTGATTGGTTTCTTTGGAATAGCAGTATTTGGAACGTTAGTACGGGAAGTGTCGGGTTGGGAGGCCCTTAGCTGGATTAGCTTTTTCCCTATGAGCGAGCGTTTAACGGGATTCACTGCTGGCGGCTTGCTCGCGCTGATGGCGATTCCGACTATATTCACTTTGGCGGAAGAGGCGCTCAATAACGTGCCGATTTCTTACAAAGAAGCTTCAATGGCGATGGGGTCGACGCGTTTGCAGACGATCATTCGAATCATCGTTCCAACTGCGTTGTCTGGTATAATCTCAGCGGTTTTACTCGGTTTCGGTCGAGTGATTGGAGAAACGATGGTTGTGCTGCTCTGCGCTGGTAATCGAATTGAAATTCCGCGTTTTACGGAAGGTATTAGCGTTGTGTTCGAACCGGTCCATACGATGACCGGAATCATCGCTCAGGAGCTTGGTGAAGTGGTCAATGGCAGTATCCACTATCGAGCGCTTTTCGTGGTAGGACTGACGCTCTTCGTCATTTCGCTTCTAATCAACTATTTTGCTCAGAAAATCGTCATTAAATATCAAATCTCTCGAGGGTGAAAAAGATGGCGACGAAAAATATGGAAACTCTCAGTCCCGAAGCCTTGGCGCTTTATGGTACGCCGACGAAAGCGAAGCTTATCGAGCAATTGGTGTTTTGGGGCTTTCGCGTAGGGACGTATTTTGTGTTGGCCTGCGCGGCGTCGATATTCATCGACATATTTTACAAGGGTGGACAAACGGTTTTCCAGAGCGAGTATCCGTTTATCAACGTCGAATTTTTGACCGGTTCGCCGCAAACGTTACATGTGTTTGAGTTTGAGGGCGCCTCTTATGAAATGAGCGATTCGGCCTTTCGCGTGTTTAAGGAAGAAGCTGGAGTTTCGATCGTTTCCGATACCTATGCGTATTCGGGTGGAGGAATTTGGCCGTGTATAGTTGGAACATTATTGTTAGTTATTGGTTCGATGGTCATCGCTTTGACCTTGGGGGTTTTGAGCGCTATTTTTCTTAGCGAGTACTCCCGCCCGGGCAGGGTCTTGAATGCTGTACGTCTGTCGATTCTCAATCTTGCTGGCGTGCCTTCGATAGTGTTTGGAATATTCGGGATGGGATTGTTCGTTTTGGCGTTCGGCTGGAATGTGTCCTTAATCGCCGGATGGTTCACGTTGGCGTTTATGGTATTGCCGATTGTAATTTCGGCGAGCGAGGAGTCGATGCGAGCAATTCCGCAAGGCTTGCGCGATGGCTCATTGGCTCTTGGGGCAAGCAAATGGACGGCGATCCGAACCAATGTTCTTCCATATGCGATGCCAGGAATTTTGACTTCTTCGATTATCGGCGTAGGCCGTGTAGCGGGTGAAACTGCTCCGATTATGTTTACGGCTGCGTATGCTTTACGGGATCATTTGCCCTGGCAGGGACTCGAGCATTGGTATGACTTTTTCTTTCAAGGTGTCATGGCTCTCCCGTACCACATTTATGTGGTGAGTATGAAAATCCCGCAAAACGAGTACACCTCTCGGATGCAGTATGGAACGGCGTTCGTTTTTCTTTTCATCGTAGCGGGAATCACCTTGGTCTCTATTCTACTAAGAATCCGCATGCGGAAAAAATATCGCTGGTAATGTCTTTGGTAACCGACAAGATCATATCGAAGCCCAAAATCGAAACACGCGACCTAGGTTTGGAAATGACAGAAAATAATCGCTCGCTCATTGAGATATCGAATTTCGATTTCTTTTATGGAGAAAAACAGGCCTTGTTCGATGTCAGCATGGATATCAAGGAACGAGAGGTCACGGCATTTATAGGCCCTTCGGGTTGCGGTAAAAGCACTTTGCTGCGCTGCATCAATCGAATGAACGATTTGATTGAAGTGGCCCGAATTGGTTCGGGCAAGATCACTGTCAATGGTGTAGATATTTACGATGATCGAGTTGATACGATCGAATTGCGTAAGCGCGTGGGTATGGTTTTCCAGAAGTCTAATCCGTTTCCTAAGTCGATATACGAGAATGTCGTTTATGGCCTTCGGATTCAGGGGATTACTCGGAAATCGAAATTAGACGAGGCGGTGGAACGATGTTTAAAGGGGGCGGCTTTGTGGGAAGAAGTTAAGGATCGTTTGGATACGAGTGGGCTGAGTTTGTCTGGTGGGCAGCAGCAGCGTCTTTGCATTGCTCGCGCATTAGCGGTTGAGCCTGACATTCTTCTGATGGACGAGCCATGTTCCGCTTTGGATCCGGTGGCCACGGCGAAAGTGGAAGAATTGATACATACGCTTAAGGATCGCTACACGATCGTGATCGTAACGCACAATATGCAGCAGGCTGCTCGCGTTTCCGATAGAACTGCGTTTTTCTATTTGGGAAAGCTAATTGAGATGAATGCCACGGATCAAATTTTCATGAGCCCTGATAGGGAGCAAACCGAGGCTTATATTTCCGGACGGTTTGGTTGATCGAATTCAATTTTGAGGATCTGTATATGAAACGATATTTCCACGAAGAGCTTGAAGAGATTCGATCCCATTTGATGTTGATGGGCGAAAAGGCAGTCGAGAGCGTGAAACTGGCAATGCAGGCTCTCTTAGAGAGCGATATTGAGCTGGCGAATCAAGTGATGGAGTCAGACGACGTGATCGATGATATCGAAAAGCAGATAGACGACGAAGTAGTGCGTTACGTAAGTCTCAGAGCTCCGGTTGCTCGGGATCTTCGGCTTCTGTTCGTTGCGATTAAGGCGAGTCACGATCTGGAGAGGGTTGGCGATGAGGCTTCGAATATTGCAGGTCGGACCAAGAAGATTTTGGCTCAAGGTTTGCCAATAGATGCGGTAGCCCGTGTGCCGCGTATGTGCGAGTTGGCAATCAATATGTTAGAAGATTCTTTGCGGAGTTTTATTCAAGAAGAGGAGTCGCTTGCGTATTCTATTGTCGGGCGCGACCGGGAAGTGGATACGCTTAATCGCGAGAACTTTAAGGAATTGGTTGAATTGATGAAGTCCGATCCGGCAAACGTTTCTGCCTGCACAGAGATGGTTTTCATCTCGAAGTCATTCGAGCGGATTGCGGATCACGCTAAGAATATCGCCGAGGAAGTGTTTTATCTGCTGACAGCTCAGTCGCTAAAGGAAGTAACGCGCGGGGAATAGTTGGAGTTTCGAAGTTTATCTTTTCGGATCGAGAAGGTTGTCATTGCATTTGCTCAAACTACGTGGCTGTTTTTGAGCGATGAAGTTTTCTCATGCCCACATTTTGTCGTGTGTTCTATCGGAAATTGCCCGAATGGAAAAGGTGTTGGGCTCAGGGCAGCGCTTGAGAATCTTGGATACAGGTTGTGGTCATGGTGGTTTAATCGCGGATGCTTTGTTGGCTTTGGATGAATGTTTTGAGGGCAGAGGTGTTGAAATATACGGATTCGAAGTGCAGGAGCATGGGGCGGGGCGTCAGCGCTATTGGGATGATCTCAATGAGACTTTGTATTCGCGATTTCCGGATAGTGATTGGAGCGATCGGATTCGCGTCGCATCTTCAAGCGAAGATTGGCCATTCGATGACGGGTTCTTCGACTTGGTGATGAGTAATCAAGTACTTGAACATGTGGAGTGTTTGGAAGGCTTTTTTGCTCAGCAAAGCCGCGTTTTGAAACCAGGAGGCCTCGCCATTCACCATTTTCCCACAGTCGAGTCTCTTGTCGACCCTCATAGCGGAGTGCCTTTCGGTCATTGGTCGAGATCAGATGTCTGTCGTGGTCGAAATTTGCGGTTTTTTTCACGTTTGGGTATCGGAAAATACGAGAATTACAGAGTTCGGCGGGGCCATTCGATCGATCAGTTCGTGGATGAGTTTGTTGATTACTTGAGGCAGTTTACATTTTTTCGTACTCTACACACAGTTGAATCGCTGTCTAAGAGTGCAGGTTTCGCCACGTTTGCTCGGTATAATGTGGCTTTGGCAAGGCGTTGGGTCGACGAAGCAGAGGATGTTTGGCCCTACTGTGGAAGGAACGCGGATACTTGGTTTGCGAGGGTTTTGTCTCGATTTGCCTCGGTGACGCTCGTTTGCGAGAAATAAAGGCACAGGGGCGAAATTCACTTCTGTCTTGCTTGGTTTCCTCGCGCGGGTTCGAATGCGAATTTGTAATTTTCAGCTTTGGACTCGAAGCAAGTGTATTCCGATATGTGTAATCAATCTTTTTTGTCACGCGCCGTTTGCGCGGTATTTGCGATTATAGCGGGCATTTCGGTCCAAGCCCAAGATGAGAAAGAAGGGCTTGCTCTAAAGCGTCAGCAATTGGACGAGGGTATTTGGGCGGATCAGGTTCTTGCGGAAACCTATGGGGCTACGATTATCGATCTTTGGGATAAGCTACGTGAAGCCGAAAAACCCTTAGAAGTCCTGCAAACCTATTCTTTGGGAATGGTTGAGGAGCCTCATTGGAAATTGAGGAGGCGGTTGCCGGAGAGGATTTTCGAATTTATCCACAAAGCGCCGTCTAGATCGCTTCAATTTCTTAAAAGCTATCAATTACAGACGTTGATCAATCAGTACTTCGAGGAAGGATACAAGATTGATCAGGTTGATTTTCGGCACGTTGGATTCGAGGTTTCGCCAAATGGAGCCGCAACCTCCAAGGTCGAGTTCGAACTGAACGTAAGTGGTCCAAGCCATACTTTGTATCGCCGGTCATTTCGTGGGGTCGCTCGAATCGATTGGGGGAGCGAAGCGAATGATGAAGGATTGTATTCGCCGAGAGTGGTTTCTTTCGAGAACCTTCGCCAGTACCGTAGAACGGGTAAGACCAGCTTTACGACTCGAGATTGGCTAAACGGGTCCAATTATCGTTCGTCCTTTGCTTATGTCTTAGTAGAGGATTTCGACCTGGATGGTCTTCCGGATATTATGTTTCCGAGGGAAAATATGTTGTACCGAAATATTGGAGACTTTCGCTTCGACCCTCGACCAGTATTGAAGTATTATACGCCGGATCCAGTTGACGCTGCATTGTTGGTCGATATCGATTTGGATGGGGTTCGTGAATATATTACGGCGACTAAGGGAGTTGGCGTTATGATTTTCGATACGAATCGGAAGACGGGCAAATTCGATCAGAAGCCGAAGACCGTATGGAAGCCTAAATCATTTTATAATGCGCAGTCCTTGTCGGTCGGCGATGTGAATGGCGATGGTTTGCCGGATATCTTCATCGGGCAGCATATGGAACCTTATGTTGGCGGATTGATTCCGACTCCGTATTATGATTCTAATGACGGGCTGGCCTCGTATTTACTTTTGAATCAAGGTGGTTTGAAGTTTAAGGAATCAATCGCGAAATCGGGAGTAGGGTCTAAGGCGAGGCGTCGCAATCGTTCGAGTTCGATCGTAGATTTGGATGAAAACGGAAGTATGGACCTTGTTTTGACGAATAACTTCGGAAAGGTGGATGTCTTTTCCGGAAGCGGTGAAGGTTTGCTTGAGGACAAGACTTCGGAGTGGCTGGACAAACCCGAAATGTTTGGGTCGAGTCATTTGATTTCCGATTTTAATAGGGATGGACACTTGGACCTATTTGCATTTGCGCGGACTTCCGAGTTTGCTAAGCGATTGGAGACGTCTGGGGTTAGTCGCGAAGGCTTTGAGGAGAGCGAAGCGAAACGCTCTGCAATGGCAGCAGGAAGTCGTCTTTGGCTTGGTGGAGAGGCTGGGGAATTCAACCGATATGACGATAAAGGATCGTTCTCTCGGGCTGGCTGGGTCTATGGGGCTGCGGAAATTGATTTTAATAATGATGGTATGCCTGATGTGTATCTAACGAATGGGTACTTAAGTAAAGGGACCGCGAAGGATTATGATGAGCGTTTTTGGCGGCACGATCTCTACGATAGCGAAACCGAAACGAAAGTGGACATCGCTCGATTGCTTCGTGAAACTGGACCTGGGGCTTTTCTTAAGGAGGATGACCAAAGCTGGGCTCCTTTTCAAAAGAATCGCTTGTTGGCGAATTTTGGCGATGACGGTTTCGTGGATATCGCTTATTTGATGGGGGTTTCACGTGAATTAGATGGGAGAGCGACAGTTGCCGCGGATTTAAACCAGGACGGAAAACTTGATTTGATTACCCTTGAAATCGATTCGATCGAGGAGGAGATGAATGTGAAGATTTTGGAGAATACGACAGCCCGAGCGGGCAATTGGATTGGAGTGCAGTTGAAACCCGCCAAGAAACGTTCGGCTGTCGGTGCGCGGGTTCGTTTGATTGGGGAAGATTTCGAAACGGTTAAAACGAATGTCTTTGGGGAAGCGTATAATGCGCAGAGCCCTTCGATGCTGCATTTCGGTATCGGGAGCGCGACTACGGTTAAGGCGATTGAGATCGTTTGGGCGGATGGAGTTGTCTCTCGAATGACGAGCCCAGGAATAAATCGGTATCACGCATTCGCTCCGGGCGAAGAAAAATGAGATCGAGCGGATTCATCTAACGAAACATTCGTTTGTAGATCGCAAACGGGCATTGGCTGTTGGGTTTAGAGTTAGTGGCTATCGGCCTTTGCCTGTGATGTTGAAGCCGGTCACTGGAGTATCTGGGTGTAGTGGGTCGGCTTTGAATATGAGTTTGAACTGGCCGGCCGGTTTTTGATTTTTGGGGTTTAGGAAGTTGAATTCGTATTCGCAGTCGACGTGTTGGGATTCTGGGTCTTTGGTTTCGATAGTTCGGGTGGGTTGGCCCATTGAATTGAGAATTTTTGCGAGAGTGGGTCGGGAAATATCTCCGAGAGAATCGATGTCCATCGTTGCGCTGACGCTTCGTCGGATGGTGTTGATTTTAGCATCGCCGACGCTGCGGAACATCTTGAGAATGAAATCTCGTCCTATGAGGTCCACGAAAGATTCGTCGATGATCATATTTGTGAGCAATCCTGATTCGACGCGCGTTTGAAAATCGACTGAGTAGGGCTTGTGGGCGATCTCGGCTAGTCGTTTTTCGAATCTCCAGGTCCAACGTTCTATGTTCGGATCGGTAGTGATCGAAGTGACTAAGGTGGGGTTCGATTTTGTGATGAAGTTTAAGTCGTTTCCCCGAACCACAGGATTGGTGAAGGTTAAGGATAATCCGGGCGGCGCTTCGACAGTGACGTTTCGTTCAAAGTCATTGAGTTGATTTTTGAAGTAGAGAAGCCTAAGGTAGACGCAACCTGAAAGGGATACGGCAAGAGTTGCTAGAACGAAGATCGCGAGGAGTTTTTTCGGCTGAAATCCTATTTTCATAGAGATGGGGCAGTCAAAAGATGGGGAAGCAGCCTAGGAGCGCAATGGTTTCTCTTCAGAGCTCTTGACTCGGCGTAGTTCGAAGAACGAAGACGGTTGCTCCTGGGTGGCAAACAAAGGGCGCAGGTATTCACTTCCGTAGTCGCAGGACATCCTAAATATCCTGAGCTCGACAAAAAGGAATCCATTTGTTGAATGGTTTACGAACTAGCGAAGTGACGCTTTAAGCACTTTTGGGATTTAGAGAAACCATGCTAATTGATTCGATTTCACGACTAATATTTCGGCGAGCGATTGTTTTATTCGCAATTTGCGTAGGCGTATTGGTTCAGGGAAAGGAGGAATGGGAATCGGATGCCCTGCTACTCTACAATTCGGCGTCGCCGGAAATTAACGATTTGCGGGCTCGAAGCACCGGAAACGAACGTCTTAGAAAATACGCGATGGCGTTGGGCATGTTGCACCGTGAGCCAGCTCGGGAGGAAAACGCTCTATTGGCGAAATCGGTATTCGATAAGCTATTCGGTATAAATGCTAACGACGACGTGGGAATGGCTTCGGCCTATTACTTGGCTCGTATTTTGCATCGGCATTTGGATCGGCCGGATCTCGAATCGGCTAGGACGGCTTATCGTTATCTATTCGAGACTTATCCGAGGCGCTTCTTTGGGGAACTTGCTTTTTTGAAGTATTTGCTTCTGGAATTTTATGGAACCGATAGTTCGGAGAGTACGAGTGATCGTTTGGCCCGCTTGGAGGGCATGGGGGACCGATTGATCATTCCGGATATGCGCCGTGGGTATCACCGTTCGATTGGGGAAGCTTACTTAAGCTACGGTCTTTCCGAGACGAAGGCGTACGAGCATTTGAAGGCGGCTTACGCTATCGATACTTCGGTGCCGGAAACTCAATTGAACTTGATGTTGAAGGTTTCGAAACTCGCAGAGTTACACGGTGATTTGGGTGTCGCAATTGGAGCTTTGCAAACGTTTTTGAAAGTGGCGCGTCGAGATGAGCGGCGACCCGAAATCGAGCTTCGATTGGCGAATTTGAAGCGACAATTGCTGAACTGAAAGCGAAGCGGTTCTCCGAGACTCGACAAGTTTGGCGGCGTGGGTTTTGTTGCTGGTTCCATGTCAGAACCTGAACCTACTAGCGAACCAGTCTTTTCTATCGTCTCCAGTTTTGCGAGGGGCCGAAACGTATTGTTGGCGAAAGCCAATTTCAGCGATCTCTACATCGACTACTACCTTCATTTGAAGGACAATGGAATCGAAATGGATCCTAAGTCGGACGAGTTGCTGAAAACGGCGTTAGCTGCGTTTGCATTGCATTGTGTCTCTCGTCCTCGAAACGAGGTGCTTGCTTGGACGATCAACTTCCAAAAGCCATTGATAAATCTTTTCTTGGGCGGAGATACGGAAACGGGCGCGATTGTAGGGCGCGTCTTTACCGAAAACGTGAAAGAAGCTGAGGAGAATGTTTTCTACCAGGAGGTGGTCAGGGGCAACAAGCCAATGCATCGCAGTGTCGTGCCCTTCGAGGGTAACGATCTTCTAGTCGCAGCGGAAACGTTTTACCAACGAAGCGAACAGCGCCCGGCTCGATTCTTTCGGCTTGACGAGGAAACCTTTGCTATCGTGTCGGCTCATCCGGACTACGATGAAGAGTGGTTTGCTGAGCTTACCGCAGAAGATGTAGTAGCGTTGGATACAACCGAAGAAGTAAATGCGTTAGAGACGCGCCCAGTAATATGGTTCTGCGGCTGCAATCAGCAGCGAATATTACAGGCTTTGCTGCCAGTGTGGCGACAGAGTGAGGATGAGCTTTTTCTTGGCGAAGAATTGATCGAGATAAACTGCCCCCGTTGTTCAGGCAAGTATCGCATTAGCCGTGAAACGATGGAAGCGTTTGATCGAGAATCGAAAGAATCGACGGATTAGGCGAAGTTGTTTGCAGGAATTCGTGGATGCGAGCGCGGGTCGTGTTGCTGTCCTATCATTTAGCGTAGGAGCCGGTTTATCCAGAGATAGTTAGTGATTTATTCGTGATTGACGATTGATGTGAAGCGGGCAAACGTAGGGGAGATTCCAAAAATCTAGTTATTGCCCATTATGAAAAGTATATCGAAAATCCTCACTTTAGTTTCTGTGTTATCGCTCTTCGTTTTTGCGGGTTGCAGTTCTTCTAATGAATCGGCCTCGACGGCTGTCGACCTGTTCGACGGCAAGACTTTGGATGGTTGGCAAAACTTTGGTGGTGGGAAGTTTTATGTGGAAGAGGGAATGATCGTTGGCGAGGCAGCGCCGCTTTTGCCAAATAGCTTTTTGGCTACGAAGAAGATGTACGACAATTTCGAACTGGAAGTGGATTTCCTAGTCGATCCGTTGCTAAATTCCGGTATTCAAATTCGTAGTCACGTGTACGAGGAAGAAACGACGACAGTTCGTTGGGGCGGTACGTTTAATGACGATGGCAGCAAGAACGTGAAAGATCGCGTTTGGGAAAAAGGGCGCTTCTGGGGCTACCAGATTGAGATCGATCCGACCGGTCGTGGTTGGAGTGGTACTTTGTACGAAGAGGGAGCGCGCGGCTTTTTGCATACGCCAGGCGAAGACGAGGCTGCTCTGAAAGCTTTAAAACCTGGAGAGTGGAATCACTTTCGCATCATCGCCAATGGAGACCATCTTCAGACTTGGCTCAATGGCGTACCGGTTGCCGACGTTCATGATGACGATCAATCATCCGGATACATTGCTTTACAGCTTCACGGAATCGGAAAAAGCAAAGAGAAAATCGGCGAGAAAGTCCGTTGGCGGAATATTCGCCTGAAGTCGCTTTGAGCGCTTGCCGCTTTTAACAGTCTCCAAGGGAGTTGACGAATCTTGATGTTTCGGAAGTAGTGAGTGTCGCCTCTGCCGTGGTGTTCGATGGCGACGCGACCTCCCTGGAAAGGATCGTCATGAACGTCAGTCGTTTTATGGCCGTTGACCCATATTTGGACGCGATCGTCTATGCATTTTCCGTCGAAAAGGTTGATCCATTCGAGGTGTTGAGTGGGCTTCTCATTGTGGTGAGCTCCAAGAAGCGTTGCAGGGGTAGCGGCTATTGCCGCAGCGACGAATTTTCTTCGATTCATGACCTTGAGTCGATAGGAGAGAGCAGTACCTATCAATGGAGGAGGGTTGCTAGGGGGGGAGAATTCTAACGGATTTTGACATTGGCTTTCTTTGCGGGCTGGGCATTGATGGAGTTCATGAAACTCGTTACTTTGTTTTTTACCTCACTTATGCTCATTGGCTCGCTTGCGATAGCGAATCATCACGAATCGGATTGGGTCTCCTTGTTTGATGGCAAGTCGCTGAAGGGTTGGACGGCTAGCAAAGAAAATCCGAATTCATTTTCGGTAAAAAAAGGAACTTTGGTTGTAGATGGCGGGCGTTCGCATTTGTTCTACACCGGAAAAGTTAAGGGCGCGAATTTCAAAAACTTCGAGCTGAAGCTCAAGGCGAAGACTATGAAGAGCGCGAATGGCGGCGTTTACTTTCATACCGCATATCAAGACGAGGGCTGGCCTACACAGGGATTCGAGTGCCAAGTGAATACAAGCCAGAAGGACCCGAAGAAGACGGGTAGTTTGTATGCAATTGCCAATGTTTATGTGGCGATGGAGCCGGAAGAGCCGTTTATCATACGCGTGGACAAAGCAGGCGCTCAAGTTTATCGCGAAAAGGCGCCGTCAACGGATGGCGAGTGGTTCGACTACCATATCATCGTCAAGGACGACGTGGTTACCTTGCAGATAAATGGCGAAACAACTGTTAGTTGGACGCAACCTGAAGGATATGCTGGGCCGAATCCAGGAATGGCTGGTCGCGTTCTCGGAAGTGGAACGTTTGCCCTCCAGGCGCACGATCCCAATAGCGTTACCCACTTCAAGGACATCCAGGTAAAAGTCCTCGATTAATTTCTTTCGATTGAACAGCGGCTCCGAATTTCGGGTCTGCTTTTTTGTTGAGTCATCGATAGAGCGAATCCGCGATCAATCGAACCACTCGTCTTCGGGATCGAATTTCGGGACGGGAATATTGACGATTTTCATTTGGCCGATAGCTCTGTGGCGACAGCCCGGTTTTATGAGAATTGTGGACATCGGTTTGACCGGGTAGAGTTCGCCATCGAGTTCCATGTGGCCTTCTCCCTCGAGGATTAGATAGATTTCGGTGAGCGTCTTGTGGTAGTGCGTTCGAGAGTCTTTTTTGATCTCGACGAGATGGATGGAGGCTACTGAGTTGTCTGGATCCATAAAGGCGCGTCGCGATGTGCCGCAGGGGCAGGGAACGGGATCGATGTCGCCGAGGTGGGAGATCTTGAAGAGTTGAGTCATCTGTATTGGAGTGTCGGGCTTGAGGGAATCGTTGGTACTCTCGATAGATTGGTACTTCGTCGCAAACATTTTTTAGACTTGCTGTGATCGCAATTCAAACGGTCAATACGTTTGTTTTCAGTCCAATCTCCATCCCGTTTCTGGAACATGGACGTACCCTAACTTATACTGAATTTAGACATGCGAAACATTCTATTAATATCTCTTTTTCTGTTCAGCTTGGCTCTCGGAGCCGCGGATCGTCCCAATGTGGTTTGGATCGTTTCAGAGGACAATTCGAAGCATTGGCTTCGACTTTACGAAGAGGGAGGCGCCCCGATGCCCCGAATCGAAAAGCTAGCTGAGGAAGGGTTGGTTTTTCAAAACGCATTTTCGAATGCCCCAGTTTGCTCCGTGGCTCGCAGTACTTTGATCTCCGGTTCTTATGCGCCACGAATCGGCGCTCAATATCACCGGCGCTCGGCATTGGCTCCGATGCCGGATGGTATGCGTATGTTTCCGCATTATTTGCGCGAAGCCGGCTACTATACGACCAACAATAGCAAGACGGACTACAATTTGAACGATAAGGGCATGTGGGATGAGTCTTCCGGGAACGCGACTTATCGGAATCGCAAATCCGGTCAGCCATTCTTTCATGTGCAAAATTTCGGAGCGACGCATGAGGGCCAGCTCCACTTTTCAAAGGAAAGCATGGAAAACGATCGCACAACAACTGATCCAGATTCCATCACTGTTTTTCCTTATCACCCAAATACGCCAACCTTTCGCTACACCTACGCTCGCTACCAGGATTATCACCGCAACGTAGATGCGGAAATGGGGGCGTTTTTGGATGCTTTGAAAGTCGATGGGGTTGCTGAGGATACGATTGTTTTCTATTATGGAGATCACGGTGGAGTGCTTCCGCGCGGTAAAGGTTATGCCTACGAAAGCGGACTAAGTGTTCCTTTGGTTGTGTATGCACCCGAAAAATGGAGACACTTGTTGCCGGAAAAAGCGGGAACCCGCGTTGAGGGATTCGTGAGCTTTATCGATTTTGGACCGACCGTCTTGAACTTGGCAGGCGTTTCGGTTCCTGGTGTGATGGATGGTGTTCCTTTTCTCGGGAAAGGGGTCAGCTCGAATGACTTGGCGAGTCGCGACGAAGCATTTGGATACGCGGATCGATTCGATGAAAAGTACGATTTGGTGAGGACTCTGCGTAAGGGGAAATTCAAATACATGCGGAATTACCAGCCGTTCAACTTCGATGGTCTATTCAATGAATATCGGTACCGGATGCTGGCTTACAAGGATTGGAAAGCGCAGTTCGATGCGGGAGAATTAAATGCCGCTCAACGCCAGTTCTTCGAGTCACGTCCTGCTGAAAGCCTCTATGATATCGAGTCGGACCCACATGAAGTGAATGATTTGGCCGGGGATCCTCAGTATGCGAGCGTATTGAAGAATTTGAGACAGCGATTGACTGAAAAAGTTAAAGGTTTGCCGGATTTGAGTTTCTTACCTGAGCCGGTGATGCTTAGGGACGCGATGGATAATCCAGTGGCTTATGGGCAGGAAAATAAAAAGCGCATCGCGAAGCTGATCGATACGGCTGATTTGAGCCTTCAGTCGTTTAAGAAAGCCAAGAAGGGGATTGGTAAAGCGCTTGCTTCGGATGATCCAGTTGTTCGCTACTGGGGATTGATCGTTTGCAGTTCTTTTGGCGAGGAAGCGTCGGGCTTTACAAAAACAGCCAAAGCGATCGCGTCGAATGACGACGATAACTTGGTCCGCGTACGAGCAGCCGAATTTCTTGGGCTAATTGGAGCACAGGATCCTCAAAAGATTATTTATGCTGCGCTTCGCAATTCGAAAACCGAAGTGGAAGCCAATTTGATTTTGAACACGACTACATTGTTGCGCGATGGGAAATCCGCATACGAATTCAATTTGAACCCGGAGATGTTTCCGGCCAAGTGGCGGGAGTCGCCTCGAGGAAACGTGAATCGTCGCCTGGACTATTTCCAGGGAAAATTCGAATAGCGTTTGGGCCGTCTGTGCCGCTCTAATCCTTCAGGCCGAGTTTCTTCAGCTTAGGATGGATGACGTACGTGCAGTAGCCGGCTCGCTTGTTTAGGTCGTAGTATTCTTGATGGTAATCTTCGGCTGGGTAGAAGATTTCCTCTTTGGTGACTTCAGTGACGATCGGAGCGGCGTATTTCCCGGATTTGTTGAGCGCGGCGATTGCTTTATTGACCGCGTCTTTTTGCGACTCTGTGTTGTAGAAAACGGCTGATCGATATTGAGTCCCCGTGTCGGCTCCTTGTTTATCGAGACTCGTGGGATCGTGCATGAGCCAGAAGATTTCGAGAATCTCGTCGAGCGATACAACTGAAGAGTCGAAGGAAATCCGGGCGACTTCTGCGTGCCCGGTTTCGCCGGTTACCACTTGTTTGTAGGTCGGGTTTTGGATATGCCCACCCATGTAACCCGATACGGCGCTTTGGACGCCTTCGACGCGTTGCATCACGGCTTCGGTGCACCAGAAGCAACCTGCTGCTAAAGTGATGGATTCAATTGATTCGGCTTTGGTTTCGTTGTGCATAGCGATAGCGAGAGTGAATGAGAGCGCGAAGGCGACTTTGCTGAGCGAGTAATTCATTGCTTTGGGTTTGATGAAGAGACGATTGCAGAGCGATTCTGATTGCTTCGGCTCGTTTGTGGAATGCGGTCAAAGAAATCGAATTTTGTCGAGTCGGAATGCAGGTTCTCGCTTGGGCTTGAGCCCTCAATAGTCTGAATCGCTTTTCGAAGCGATTTGAGATTGTATCCTTAGTGCAAATGTAGAGTATCCGCGCCCTTCGTAAAATCGACCAATAGGGTAATTAATTATTAGATACATGACGATAAAGCGGCTTTCATTAGAAGACATTGATATTTTTTCCGGTACTCAGACTCGGGTTTCGACGAACGACGAAGCAGTTGAGGCCTATGCGGAGGCGATGAAGCTTGGAGCGGAGTTTCCGCCGGTCGTCGTGTTCTTCGATGGAGCGAAGCATTATTTGGCCGACGGTTTTCATCGTTATTTGGCGGCTAAGAAGATCGAGGAGCCCAAGTTGGCTGCTGAGGTGAACGAAGGGACGCGCAGGGATGCTTTGATCCATGCGCTCGGATCGAATGCGACCAATGGGGTCTATCGTACCAATGCGGACAAGCGTAACGCTGCTGAGATCGCTTTGGAAGAATGGACCGACCATTCCAATGCTTATTTGGCGGATATTTGCAAAGTATCGATCGAGCTTGTGCGTCGCGTTCGGAAGCAACTCGGCCTGGATCACCCGGATGTGATTCTCGGACGGGATGGTAAAAAGTACCCTGGAAAAAAAGGCGGCGAATCCGGTTCGATGACGAGCCTCGAAAAGCAAGAAGCGGCCCTCAATGGTGGCGGCGGAGGTTCTGGAGGCGGGGGAAAACCGTCGAAGAAGAACGCTAACTACAACGACGCTGCGGGCGGCGGTTCTATGACGGAGCTTGAAGGCGAAGCTCGGGAAATGATTCGAAATGGGGAGATGGATCCCCGCGAATTGCCCACGATTCATTCAGTTTTGCCCACAGATTACGTTTATGCAGGCATCCATTTGTTCGAGAAGATGGACACATCTGATGGTCACTATGCGGAGGCGCTTGACCAGTTGGAAGATTGGGTAGCGAAAAAGCGGCAGTTGATGGGATTAGTTCGCGGATAGGGAAATCGAGGCAGATAGAATTCGTTGTCCTTCAAGCGTGTTGGTCGGGAATAGCCCTGTCTCTAGTTTGTAGGAGCGGGTTTATCCCGCGATTCATCATTTCCCACACTAGATAAATTTAGAATATCGCGGGATAAACCCGCTTCTACATTGATCTTTTCTAGCGTCCACTTGCCCTCTAACGCAAATTACTTGCTTTATTTTCGCAAGTTACTTGCATAAAGAGGTTTTTAGAGGAGAGTCTCGAATCGAAATGAAGGATAGCGAATCAATAAGTCGAATTGCGAAAATGGACATCGTGGGCATGGGCCTGTCGGTCGCGTGCGCGATTCACTGCCTGGCTGCTCCTGTTTTATTGAGTACTTTGCCTTTGTTGGGGATCGAGTTTGTCGGACACGAAGGTTTCGAGTCGGTAATAATCGCAATGATTGCGATATTGGCGGGATTCACTTTTTTCAAGGGATACCGGACGCATGGTCGCAAAGGGCATTTAGCATTGGGAGCCTTTGGACTATTGGTGTTTTTGTTTCTGCGTCCGTCAGTTAGCGTAGCGCTAGAACCGTATGCGACGGTCCTGGGCGGTTCGGCCTTCGTTATTGGGCATTTCTTGAATTGGAAATGGTCCAAGCCTTGCGAAGAGTGCGCGTGCGAATAGTTTGATGTTTAGCGGGAGCGATATTGTCCCGCTGTTGAGTTGATGAACTAGTTCAGTCGACCAGTCACCCAGAGGATACCTCGGGCGACGATGTCTTGGAAATCCGGATTGGCGATGGTTTCGTTAGTGTGTCCGAAGGTGGTTCCGAAAACGCGGGCATTGCCGTATTGATTTGTCCAGAACACGGGGTGGGATTCGCCGCTTTTTTCGCTCTTTCCCGTGACGAGCGCCTTGGCGTTGGGCCAGAGTTTTTCGATGATGTAGAGCTCGTCCATCGGAGAAACCCAGTTTGTTGGGAAATCGGCAATGATTGGGTGGTCAGCGTCCACGATCGTAGTCGGGTAGTGACTTAGGTGATCGTGGCGACGGGTCGTTACGCCGAGGAATTCGCGCCAGTCGTCAACCTCGGCGGCACGATAAGTATGCATCGCGCAATGAATGACGATCGCGGGAGTTCCCGCTTTATGGGCGCTGACAACTTTGGAAATGTAGGCTGGTTCGGCAGTGTTTGCGTAACACTCGTTGTGGACGACGACATCGTAGTCAGCTGACCAATTTGGATCGTTGAACAGCTTCGACTGAAAATCTCTCGAATCGCCGCCTTCGTGAACGATGGTCCATTCGATCGGGGCGCGTTGCGAAAGCGCCGTGGTTAGGGTCTGCTTTTGAAAATCGTAATCGTGGCAGCAGCCGCCGGTTATCAGCAGGGCATGAATGGGATTATCGATGTCGTTTTTTCCGCAGCCGGAAAGAATGAGGATAGTAAGAGCTAGGAGGGCGATGGAGACGTTTTTCATGGGTTAGATAACGAGTTCGAAGATTTGGGAATCAAAGCGCGGGAGCTTAGGTTCGCTTGGCCCGAGCGTCTAGCTATTATTTGTTTGGAATTTGGGGAAGCGATCAAGTCTTTTGGAGGCAATGACAGGACTGTTGCGAAGTACGCGCAATATAGCCTTCATGTGGCACGTGATGGCCGCGGTTGGTTTTGCTGCGGTTTATGAAACGGTTTAGGTTATCCTTTGTAGTGGGTGTGCTTATAGCGGTTGCTTGGATCGTTGGAAAAGCGTAAATACGCTTTGTTATGCGCCTGATCTGCCTTGCTTTTTTGAGCGATTTAGAGAAAAATCCTCTTTAGAAAACACGCTGTTTCAAGACTGATCCGTAAACAAAAAACGCACATTAATTCTGAGCTCAGCGATGTTTACCAGTAGAAAATCAATAGAAAGGAAACGGTCATGTTGCGCAGTATAAAAGATCTCATTGGTTATCCCATCGACGCGGTCGATGGTAAGGTCGGAAAAGTCGAGGATGCTCTAAGGATTCTCCTTTTTTGCCGGATTTAGGTTGAGCTGTTTCCAGGCTTCTAGATGATCTTTTTTCGTTTGAGCTGTATTCGCTATAATGGTCCCGCTGAGTGGGAAGATCGGCCGCGACCCTCGTTTGAGCGCTCGAACGTTTCCTTTCAATGGTAATTGGTCTTACAGGCGGTATTGGGTGCGGCAAGTCGACGGCAGCTAGGATGTTCGAGCGACGAGGCTATCGGCGGATCGATTGCGATGCTATAGTGCACGATTTGATTGCAAAGGATCCGAAAGTCCGTGATGCGTTAATGAAGATTTTCGGCGAAGGTATCCGGGCCAGTGATGGATCGCTGGATCGAAAGGCGATAGGCGCCATCGTATTCGAGGATGAGCATCGATTGGAAGAACTGGAAAATATCCTGCATCCGAGGATTCGGGATCGTTGGGAATCTCTGATTGGCGAGGCGCCTGAAAGTGATTGGATTGTGGAAGTGCCTTTGCTCTTCGAAAAAAACCTTCAGAATAGGGTTGATTTTACCGTCTGTGTGTTCAGTGATTTGTCTTCGCAAGTCGAACGTTTAGGGCAAAAAGGCATGGACCGAGCTCAGGCGTTGACTCGTATTAATCGGCAAATGCCGACAGAAGAAAAAGCGGAGAAAGCGGATTGCGTACTGCTAAATGAAGGATCCCTCGCTTTTTTGGAAGATCAAGTAAACCAACTACTTACCCGATTTTAATCTCAATACACGCTCATCCCATTTTTTGTAGGAAACTAGTCGCCGCTGTGGCGATAGATCCTGAACCGAGTTGAGTCTTTTAAACTTTCCTTTAGTTCCTATGTCTAGCGAATCAGAATCGACGAACGAAAAAACCGTTCCCATGGAATTGGATTTGGGCAGCAGTGCCGCAGCTCCAAAGAAAACAGCCCGAAAAGTAGCCAAGAAAGCGGCTAAGAAAGTTGCTCGAAAGGTCGCTAAGAAGGTGACTTCCGATGAAGGAGCAGAAGCTAAACCAGTCGGGAAGCTAAAGGTTTCCCAATTGAAGCGCGTTGTCGAAGCGCCTAGCGAATTTCGTCCGTCGGACTTTAAGGGACGTGGGTCTCATTTCGATGGCGTGGACAAGCTTGAGGTCGCCCGTGACGTTCCGTCTGAAAAATCGGCAAAGCCGGCCGAGTCCGTAGAGAAATCCGAGCCATCTGCCAAGGAGGAATCGACTTCGGATGAAAGCCCTAAGAAGAGCCACGGCGAAGGACGTGAAAGAGAACAGCGCGGCGAAGGAAACCAGAACAGGCGCAATAATCAAAACAACCGTCAGCCGCGTCATGGCGGTCAGCAGGGCAATCGAAACCAAGGGAAAAAGGGAAACCAGCCAGGTCCCAAGGCTCGCCAGAAGAATCAGAAGGGTGGACCCCGGAATGACCGTAAGGGCGGTGGTGGCTGGCAGCAACCTTTGCCTCCGAAGGAAACGGATCAGGTTGGCGGAATTTTACCGGCATCAGCTCGGTACGCGAAGTTCGAGAACGTAGAGGCGATTGTTGCGGAATTCGATCAGAGCCAAGATCCAATCGATCTGGCTGAACTGTACGAGATAACGGTCGAGCAAGGGCGCGCAGGCGCGGAAGCGCTGGGCGTGGTTTTCGAGGACAAGCCGGGACGGAAGCAGATCATCGAACAGGTTTTTAAGGTAGCTGCGGAAAATAAGCTCTTGTTCAAGGACA
>Ga0302122_10000416_pt1 | contig 26261 bp, 8 predicted proteins | sample CB21_SCM_MG_FD_203115 | JGI IMG/M metagenome (GOLD analysis project Ga0302122, IMG submission 203115) | Marine microbial communities from Western Arctic Ocean, Canada - CB21_SCM | ecosystem: Environmental > Aquatic > Marine > Oceanic | place: Canada: Western Arctic Ocean | collected 2017-09-28
TTGGAAATTTCACCGCTACCACTGACGCAGAAGTCTCACCTGCACCAACTACTACATTTGGTGCTATTACAAATAATTCCGACACATGGACTCTCACAATAACTACCGCTGATGCTGGAGATGCAACACAGGTACACGTCTGCTGGAAGGATTCAGTAGGTATAGCATTGAGCCCCGCTGACTTGAGTTGTGAGGTTATCAGTATTGGAGATGATAGTGTTGAGATTACTAAGCCAGCAGTTTCTTCCGAGGTCATTTACCACTTCTCCCTATTCGCTGAGGATGTCAATGGAAATGTAGTATCTCTAACTGATACAACTACCCAGACACGCTATGGAACCATCGTGGATCCTGGCACAGGTACTGGAACTCTTGATGATGACAAGAGTGGAGCAACAGGTGTTCCAAATTGGGCATACGGAGTTATCATCGGAATAGTTGTTGTAGCATTCGGAATTGGCGCATTCATCCTCAGCCGTGGTGGCGAGGGTGGAGAAGGCAGCAAGGAATGGGATTACTGAATCTCAGACCAACCTGATCCATGAATGAGTAATAAAATAACTAACTGCATAGCAGTAATACGGCCAGCAGGGTCCTCGAGGGGGCCCTGCTGGCGACCTTTATTTCTCAACCTGGACAGCATAGCAGCGAGGATTACAATCCTTAGTTATGTTAATTTCTTAAAATTACATGTAGCCGCGTTCTGTTGGCAAAAAAAAAATCCTACTTGAATTCCAAATTATTATCTTCCTAAGCATTAGCCTATTACTCAAAGTGAAATAAAATTTAAGATTCAAGCATTTTCATCCTCCTGATAAGACCCCTGTGCGAGCTTACTTCCCAACCCAGTTTCAAATTTTATGTGCAATATGGACAAATTGACCGGAAAAAGCCTTCCGGCCGCGCCTAGTGTATAATACTCGCCCTACTTACAAACGCACTGTACTACCAAGTACCGGAGAACAGTTTCGAAAAAGGGTCTAATCTGCTCTATGTATAGCGTTTTTTCAAATAAGATGTACCCCAAGACTCATAAGGAAGACAAACCCTCCAACGTTCTACATACAGTCCGTAAGGGGTTTGATGACATATGATAAATGGAAGCAAAATGAAGAAGACAACAATCTGGGGTGGGCTCTTTAGCGCCCTCCTCCTTTGTGCATTGATGGCACTTATGCCATTCAGCAGCATGGTGGATAACCAGGTGAGCGAGACTGACTATACAGAGTCAGAAACGGCAGAACAAAAAGACGATCCTTTCCGTCTGCCCGAAATAATTGAACAAGTAAATTGGGAGTATAACCTTGAAGATGAACTTCAGGGTATGCGCGATATAAACCAAAAAGCCTTCGTAAACGATGGGCAAATTTCCGTTGTAACAAGCGGCGAACCTTTGCACTATCTAGAAGCAGGCACTTGGGAAAATATCGATACCAACATAGTGCCAACCGCATTCGGCTGGGAAGTCACGAAGAATATCTTCAAGACTTCATTCTCAACTGATGCTGGAGCTGGCGTAGCGGTTCAAATGAACCCTAATGTTGACCCGATAGTCGTGGGAATAGCTCCACAAATCGTAACTCTCGATGAAGCAGGCGTGGCACCGTCAATACACCGTGTTGGACCTGCAACTGATGCAATCAGCGTTGGTGGAAACGTAATCCGCTACCCTGTGGCAGATGGTTATGATTTGGATTATGAAGTTTCAGCACAACAGGTAAAGCAAAACCTCGTCATCCGCCAACAACCAGTTCTCGATGAATCTGTTGCTTGGTTCGGTCTACGCGAGATTATTCGCTTACCAGCAGGTCATGCCCTGTTCATCGGTGATGAAATGGTCGGAGAGGTAATCGTCTCTACTCAAGAAGCAATGTCAATCCGCAATCTTGAGACTGGAGCACCTCTAGCAGAAATTCCAGTACCAATGGTAGTGGAACCTGGGGCTGAAGAAATGTACGTAGCCACCTACTTCGTTAGTTTTGCCAATGGACAAATCATCTTGACAACTGCAATCGATGCTGACTGGTTAATGGACGAGGACCGCGTTTTCCCGCTTTCTCTTGACCCAACTATCAAGGCTCTCACTTCTGCAGGAGGATACTGCTACGTATACTACGGCTATTGTTACAATAACAACTACCGCTACTTCTCTCGTCGCGTAGTTAGCGGCAGTACGCGCATTTACTATTTGCCATGGAGCAAATACCAGTTTAGCTCCTCTAACGCTATGCCGTCTGGTTCAACCACAAGCAAGGTAGAGTGGAAGCAATACATCATGTCTAGCAATGCTGCATCATCCAATCAATATGATGCTAAAATAATGATGACTTGTGGGACTGCAAGCAGTTATAGCTGGATGCCAGCAACTGCCTCCTGTACCAGCACTCCTCTCAGTAGTATCGCATATGGATATGGCGGTACAACTCAACGCAAGATGATTAGTTCCGCTTGGAACAGCCCAAGCGTTGGAAAGTTCAGCGCTGGAACCGGTTGGAAAACAACTACCATAGGTAGTAATTATGAGGGTATTATCACAAATGCCGCTAACAATTCCGGTTCAATCGGTATGTCTCATACAAATTCCAACAATGGTTATTACTTCATGTATGGGTACCACGCCAGTAGCCAAGCCAGTTACTTGGTAATCACCTACACCGGTGGTTCCGATAGTACTGCCCCATCTGCTGATTTCGTACCATACGAGGTAACATCGTTTAAGGAGGGTACCCGTACTTTCTTCACCACCCTCACCGATCCCGCTGGTATTGATACAACCTCGTCTGGAAACCCACGCCTTTATCACAGAATAAATGGCGGTTCCTGGACCGGCGTCAGCGCATCAAGCATTGGAACTTGCAGCGGCTCTGGAGCAGTAAAATGTAGATTCCAAGCAACTACCGCAAGCATCAGTGCTGGCGATTCAGTTGACTACTTCTGGGCTTTCCAAGATTTGGCCCTTTCAGCAGGAATGGCTCTAGCTAACAACTTCGCAACTCTACCAAGTGGCGGAAGTGGCTCACCAAGTTCAGCCGTAGCACCATCATCAGTCTATACTTTCGATGTTGATAATGTGTCTAACGCAGGAACTGCCAAGAAGATGACCATCCTAACTACTGATGTACACGCCTCAAACCGAGGTTCACCATCAAAGTGGTTCGACAGACAGGTCACCTATTACGACAGTTCTGATGAATATGTATTCGAGTTCGACACCGCAGATTGTGGAACCGGTAGCAATGCATGTTTCTGGGCAGCCAGTTATTATTTCTACAGTCAATGGGAGATGCAGTGGACTACTTCACCATCTTCAGGATATAACGGACTTGGTGGCACAAAGTCAGGTTCGATGGACTTCCACAAGGATGACGGGGGATACCTATCTGTTACCACAAACAATGGGCCAGGAATGAATCTAATTTATGTCTATGACTCGGCCTCTAACAAGTGGGCAATGGTCGGATTAGATACAGCCACAGGTATCGACGAGCCACTTTCAGGCGGAGACGTGGAAACTGGCTATGTGTCAACCTATGGATATACTCAGGCATACAATGTCCAGGTACCAGGGGACATAACAGGAACCTTCGGGAAGTTTGACTTCAATGCATCTTACTCCTCGAGTAAGGCGAACTGGATGTGCGTTGGCAGCAATGGATGGATTTACTTCTTCCGTTCTACCAGTAGTAATCCACGCTGCACCTCCGGATATTACTACATCTACAGTGCCAGCTACAAGTGGAGTGGATTCGCAATGGGAAGCGGCTATTACGGCACCATGGCAAGTACAGGAACAGTTTCCTCCAAGGTCGGAAGCGTCAAACCAACTCCTGATACATACGCTCCTGAAATAACACACACAGCACTGATGGACAGTCATTCAAGGGACAGGACATTCTCCTTCCAAATAACAGATGCTGGAGATCCTCCAACTGGACTAAACACCGCAGCCACTATTGGCGTTGGACCAACCTTCCACTACCAAATAACAGATGCTGATGGCACAGTTAACGCAAACCAATCAAAGGTATTATCACCAGATGATACCCGTGCAACCTGCGAAAAAGATGAGTGCACATGGAGTACTAAGTTGACTGAACTAGAGCGTGGCTCACAACTATCATACCACGTCTCTGCAAGAGATGAGTCTATTGCAACTACTGGGGTAAATATAATTACATCTTCTGCTAATTCTTTCGAAGTTGGAGACCCTAACAAGGTATTCATCATCGAATGGCACGACATGGGGTACACCAGCACATATACCTGCACTTATCAGGTTAGATTGTATGATGTAACCAATGAAATCGAGTTCCACTATGATACCGGCTGCAAGGTCTATTACGACTATGCAACTGTCGGCTATCAAGACAGTACTCGTACAAAGGGAGATACTCTACGCGCAGAAAAGGGCTACATGGGTGGTGGAAATCCACATACCACCAACTACCGTATTGCAACCGATGGAAGCAATACTCATAGTTCAGAAACTTTCGACGCAGGATTAACTGAAATCACTAATTACAAGACTGCAATCGCAGGTTCCAGCAACGGATATCCATACGGATATTATTGTGCCAGTTCCTACTATTGGAATTCTTACAAGGCAGGTTGCGATGCTAACATCGATATGCCTGATGATTTCAGTTTCGAATATTTCGGAAATACCTTCGATGGTAACACTTCTACAAGTCGTGTTATGATTAGTAGAATGGGTTCGATGTCATTGAAGAGTACTTCCTCAACACAACCTGAGCGTGCTATGACTTCATGGTACTCAACTATGCCGAAGCTCCCATACTCCGGCAACTCGTACTCGAAGGCAAACTTACTTGCACCATGGTGGGGATACTACTCCTCCTACTATTGCTATGATAACAGCGCCCTAGATTGTGGCGTTCGCTACCGTACAATGCCATTCGAGGGTAAGGGAACAGACATTGATGCTGACATCACTAAAGATACCTCTTGGGATCTTGTTGACAGCCCGGTTCGTATTAACCCAAGCGGCGATTACTTGTCCGTTAATGCTAACTTGGAGATCGAGGCAGGCGTAGTAGTACAGGTTGCACAAGGCAAGGGAATCTCCTTTGACAGTGCCTGTGATCAATTCACCGTAACTGGAAATGAGACTGATGGCGAGAACCACGTTCTCTTTGAAGGACAATACGGCCAGACTTGGACCGGTATTGCCTTTACCGACGATTGTACAACACCTCTCGGGACAAATGAGCGCCACGAATTCACATACGTAGACTTTGCAAACACCACTGACTATGCAATTGCAGCAGGTAGCCGCCACGGCAACAGCCCAAGCAGCAATTCTAACGTTGGAAACTTTACTATGGACCATGTCACCTTCTCTAACGTGAAGGGAGCCGTTTCACACGGTAGTGGAAAAGGTACAGTATTCGATATCAGTAATTTCGAAGTCAACGATGCAAGTGAAAGCTGTTTCTTGTTCCCTGAAGGGTCATTTGTGACCCTATTTGAAGGAGAGATGGATGGTTGCAACAGCGACAACGCAAATGGCCACGGAGCAGTTACTGATTTACTTAGTTCTGGTAGTACAGGTATTGCTGCTGGTTCACTCACTGTAGAGAACGTAGCAATAACAGATGCGGAAGCAAACGTAATTCGTTCATTTGCAGAAAACATCTACATTTCAAATGTTTCTGCTACATCTACTGGAACTCATTCAGGTTATGCATTGAGACTATTAGGTAGCGGAGGCAGTGGTACGCACAGTGCTGTGATAAACAACTTTTCAGCACCATCATACGATGATGGTGCGATTATTGGAGCAGAAGATCACTATGCGTTAACCAATGTCAACATCGGAAGTGGCACTTTAGCAATGAGCCCAGGGGTATCAACCTCTAGTGGACCTGTTGGAGATAATGCAATGATTGATGTATTGACTGCGGGTGGATTGAATGTCCAACGTACATTACCATCACTGGCTAATATTGACCTGGGAACTGGCGATTTAGTCTTTAGTGGAAACAGCCCAAGTTCAGACCGAACTAAAATCTCTGACCTTGACGCAGGTGGCATTTCAGTCGCTGGTTGTAGCTATAACCTAATGTTCACCAATCTGGACATCTCGGACACAAGCGATACTGGATACTTGAGCAGCGATTGTTCAAGTAGCGCTGCTCAAAACACCATCTTCGTTGATGGCGGAACAATGGCGAGCGGCCAATCTGCTAACAACATCATCTATGCGCGCAACTCCAAGGTAACTCTTGGCGGAGTAGATATTACAGGTATGACTGCACTTGGCAACAATGTTGCTAAGGCAAGCACAAACGGCCGCATCACCTTAATCGACATCTCTTGGAACGGCGATGATTGTGCAGATGCAAGCGGTGATACTGGTGACTGCTGGTACAAGGTTTCCTCGAGCACCGGTAGTATCTGGCTAGGCGGAATTGGATCAGCAACCACCTTCAAGGAGAAGGCAGGTGCTCGAACCCTGAAGCCAGGGACCTCTGTATCATCATCCGTGTTGGACAGTGCTGGTGCACCCGTGTTCATGGTTGGAAGTCAGGTCACCGGCTCCAATGGTGTAGCGGATGCCTGGACAATCTCCGCATTCTGTGATACAACTGGATGTAGCAGCCACGATTACGGTACCTACTTCGATGCATCTGGCCCTGCTGGAATTAACAGCACTGCTAACCTAACATTCGGAGTCGGAGATGAAATCTTCCTAAGGCTATCACAACCGCCAATCACTTTATCCGACGCATCAATGGATTGTGCTTGGTTAGCAACTAATTCATCGATGTCAGCTCTTGACCCAGATGGTGATGGAACTTATGTCCTTGATGATGGAGCGATTCTAGTGGAAGCAGACCTAACACTTGATGGTTGTAAGATTAGTATGACCGAGTCAAAATTCATCATCCGTAGCGATGCAACCTCATCCCCAACTCTAACTATTGGAAACAATGGAGAATTGGAGTTAATTGGAGTAGGCGGAACACCTTCAGAATTGAAGGCGGCATCTTCAGCATACCCGCTTCACCTCGTTATAGAGGCTGGTGGAACTCTTGACCTGCAGGGATCTCAGGCCCGCAATTTCGCTCAAGATAGCACTGAAAAAGGCGCCCTCATTATTGGCTCTGGAGCAACAGTCAGCATGACTGGCGGCTCAACAGTATTCGGAGATGTAGCAACCGACCCCGATATGGCAACCATCAAGGTAGACGGAGGAACACTTTCTGTTAACGATGGAAGCGTAATCAACAATGGCGGTACAGGAACTGGAATTTGGCTTGAAATGACATCTAGCTCACTTTCTGACATAACCGTTAGTAATGCAGCAGTTGGAATCAAATCATATAATGCGGCACCTACTGTCAATGGGTTTGTTCTTTCTAACAATGATGTTGGATTAGAGTTCTTTGGTGGAATGTCTCTTCCAACCTTTTACCGCAGTACTATATTGTCTGGTGAAAGCGCAGGATGGACAACCCACGACATAGATCTATCTTCCTTGATGGATGGTCAGAGATACATACAACTTGGTTTTGAGTCAGTCTTCGCGGGCGGAAACGCCCACCCGTCGCAGAATTACGCCACATCCAAGTATTACAACATCTACGACCGTATGAAGTATGAAATCACTCTTGATGACGGCACAGTATTCAATTATTCATTGGATCAAGCCGGAAAAGACAGTGCAGGATATTGGGATGAATCAACATCTGAGAACTCAGACTATGGTGGCTGGGGTAATTACAGCTGTAATCAATATGGCTACACTCAGAACCCTGCCTACCGTGAGTATGGGTATTATTACTATATGGCGGCTTACGGACCTTATACAAGTAATGGAAACACGAACTACCCAAATCAGTTCGGATACCGTTGGGAAGCAGGAGAAACAAGCACATCTAGTTCCTTGTATTACCCATACCATTACTGGGGCTATTACTCCCCATCCTTCTACTTTAACGGCGTATACAAGCCTCCAGAGGGATACAACGGTATGTGGGGCAATTACAATGTCTGCGTCGATTACGCATATACATACTACCAGAGCCCTGGAACTGGTGCCCGTTTGGCAATGCCAATTATCGACTTAGGTAATCAGGGTACTAACGTAGGAACATCAGGAAGTATCGATAAAGTGACACTATACATCGATATTCTACACAAAGGTGCTGATTACTATCAGGACCGCTATGACTTCGTTGCTCGCTCATCAAACGACCACAATGATATGGGTGATTGGGCACGCGAATCTGGAAAGCCAACCTTCACTGAGGGAACAATCACTGGTGCAGATGTAGGAATTGAGATTGGTGGAAGTTTCGCAGCAGCAGTTGTTGAAAACGTTGATATTACCAGCCCAACTACAATTGGCTTGAAAGTCTCTGGTTCGACAGCAGCCTCATTCGACTACCTGAATGTTTCAGGTGGAAGTTATGGTGCATACACAACATTGACCAGCCGCGGTAAATTACAGTTGACTAATGTCGACTTTGATAACCAAGCGGTTGCTGGTGTTTCTTACCTCAAAGACATAGTAGGAACCCTCACTGGAAGTATAACCAACAGTGCAGGTCCTGCAGTTAACTACGGTCCATTGACCACTGGAGATATCAATTTAGGAATTGACCTCGCAGGCAATGCAATTGGAGTGGCGACTGCTGGAAGTGGAGATATTGGCTTAGATGGCAATACCTTTGCCAATACTAAGGACTTCGTAATATCTGGATCATCTACAGTGACATTTGTTGATGGAGCAGTCGATGAAGCTACAGTAGAGGTGACAGGTAACGGTGTCTTCAATAGAGCCCGAAGTCTTGTTGCATCTATCACTGCTGATTTAGCCGATGTTGTCGGCGCTGAAGTATACCTGATGGATAGCCTTGGCCGTCCTACTGGAAACGGTGTGACTGATGCTAGCGGAGATGCAATTGGAATTACATACTTCACTGCAGTTGTCACTAAGGCGGATGGATTAATTAATCCAATCCTAACTGGATATAAGTTAGCAACAGTTGCAAAGATTGGCGTATACAGTACCTCAAATGCGGATTTCCGTTATTACTATGATGGCGTAACTCTTGAGGCGAACAGCCCAACAACTGCGGACGTTGCATTAACAGACAAATTCGAAGCAAGGGTCTGCTATGGATTCAGCAGTTCGTCATACAGTATGATTGCATCATGTGCCGGATATCTTGCAACAGGTGGAAAGAGAACAATTGGTAGCCTGGTAGAGTATGGATATTACGGGGCAGTCGACTGGGATATGTCTGGAAAGACGATCATGGTCGATGTGCCATTCATGTATATCAGGGGCGATAGTGGAAGCAACATCAATGATTGGAGTGATAGTACCATCATCAACACTGGTGCTTACGAATATTATGGTACATCCCAATGGCGTTCTACATACCCATATGATGGAAAGTTGCACATAGAGAATAGTACTATGCTTGCTCTTTCAGGAGTTGACCAAGATGGAACACCAAATGGTTTCGAACTTGGATATTATGCATGGTCAGACATTAACCCGTACTACAAGAACAGTACCTTCGTTGGCCTAGCTACTATAGCAGCAGGGAATGAATACGGGAACAGGATGCCTGATGAGTTCATAGTTGAAGATAACGTTATTGTCAGCAACACACCTGTAGTGCCAGGCTCAACCAGCTTTGCCTACAATGAGATGTGTGTTGTGAACGGAGCGGTAAACGATGCAGTTGTTGCGAGGAATCAGTTCTTCGGTTGCGGTATTGGAGTTCGCAGTATGAATACTGTCTATTCCTACTACTATACTCGTAGTACTTGGGGTGCAGATAACATGACCATTGAGGGCAATACCTTCGATGGTGGTGTACTCGACGTCTGGTTCGCCCTTGGCAGTTATTCAGATGACAACGTGGTCAAAGATAACATCCACAAGGGTTCCACTCAGAGCGAGTACGCAATTTATGCGCAAGACCGAAACACTCTGCGGCCCGTCATTGAAAACAACACCATCTATAACGCGAAAGAGCCAATCTACATGCGCGGTGCAGTAGGCTGGGATATTAGCGACAACACTATCTTTGGCGATGGAAATTCAGCACACGCTGGAATCTACGTTAAGGATGGGTATGGAACTATTGATGGAAACTCCCTTATCGATGCGGATGGTGGAATTCTCGTAGACGGTCTATCCTATGGCTACTCAGCCTCGGTGACTAACAACGAGATCTACCAATCCAATGGAAGAACTGCAGTTAGTGCAGTCGGAATTTGGGCAGAGGATTGTGGAACATCAGTTCTTGAGACTGGTGGCAATGACATAACCGTAATGGGTAATGCAATTGTCACTGATGGTTGTGATATCGAAGATACAGGCAGCGTATTGACAGGAACCGGTGGAACCGGTGGAATGGTCTTCACTGTCAACATCTTGGCAAACAGTTTCTCACCACAGAACTTGAGCATTAACGAAGGAGACACCGTTAGGTGGCGCCTACAGGAATACTCGACTAGTACGAACTTCCAGCACGGTACCATCTCGAATGATACCGATGCAAACAGCGTACCTCTTTGGGATTCCGGTTCAATGAACTTGGGAGCAACCTTCACCCACGTCTTTACCACTGCTGGAACCTACGGCTACACCTGTACAAACCATGCAAATATGTGGGGAGTGATCACAGTATCTTCTGGTTCAGCCTCATCATTCACCAGCATCGGACTCGATGTTGTTGGAAGTAATGATGATATTTCCTTGAATGGTACAGAAATCAGCGGCTTCACTACTGCTTACGAGCAATCTGGTGGAAGTCTATTCCTGAACGGTGGAGCTGATTTGGAAGGTGGCGACTATGCAGTTGACATCGATGGAACTGATGTTTCATCAGATGGCGCAATATTGTCAGCAACCAATGACACTGGAGCCGGTCTATACTTCACCGGTGGCGGTGCTCTTGCACTAGTTGATCTATCGACTGATGCATTCCGCGGTGTCTACATCGATGGAAGCACAGATGGAATGTTCGACTGGAATGGTGGAACAGTTTACAGTGGCACTGGTCTCTATGCAACCGACAAGGCTGAAGGAGATATACAGAACATGACTTGGGCAGATGCAAGCACGCAAATCTATGCGGGTAGCGACACCAAGATCACCAGTGTTGGAAATGTTATCGATGAGGACAAATTAACAGTTGTCACCGGTGCAGAAGTTCACGAAGCAAACTTGCTTGACTTAACCGTCACACACTTGGGCAGCGCGACAAACAGCGCCAATCCAGTTGGTTTGATGATTACTTCCGAAAGCGGCAACAAGGCAGCATACGTTAGCCCTGACATGCGCAGCACCGGAATACTGTCTGTTGGAACAGTGGGGGACGCTGCTGGAGACCTATCCGATTGGATAGGTACTGTGGCCAATCCATCCGATGACATCATGCCTGGTATTATGTCAAGCGACAATGCTGGTGAAGACTTCATGGCTACATGGGATGCTGACTACTTGTATCTCGCTCTAACTGGAGTCAGCATGGATAACGGGGATCTAATGATCTTCCTAGACACTGCTGATGATGGAAGCACTGACGGCTGGGAGTGGGACGGTACAACACCATCCCTCGGCTACAGCGCTAACTATGCTTTCTGGGCAGAGGACGGTAGCGATTCGCCAAATGATGGAGATTCAACCTACACCTATTCCTTGAAGAAGTGGCGCGGTGACAAGTGGGATGACAGCCTAGGCTGCACCAGCATGTCCGCTCACATCGGATGGGCAGATAACTCCAACACTGAGTTGAGGATCCCATGGGAATGTATCGGAAGCCCAAGCAACCGCTGGGTCCGTATGTCAGCAGTTGTTCTTGAGGAGACTAGTGGCGTAGTTGCCAGCAATCACCCAAGTACCGGCTATCTCAGCATGAACCTCGGTAAGTCTAACCTTCTCGATGGTACTCTATCTGATGAGCGTTTGAACTACCGCAGCTATATCGGCAGCAACTCACCGAGCCCATCTGAAGATTACAAAATCATGGCAAAGGTAGGAGGAGATTGTGGATTAGTGGCTGACTGGGGCAATATCGATGGATTGAACATGTCAGAGAACCGCGTCAAGTCAATCGATATTGAACGTGCATGTCCAATTATCACTGGCGTTGAAAACACCACATACGCTGAAGACAGTGGAGCCCACACTACCTCCTTGACCGACAAGGCTGAGGATGTACAGGATACACAATCTGAGTTGGTATGGTCTCTTGAAATCCATGCTGATTCTCCTGACGACCTGTTGAGTGTAGTTCTAGTCGATCACGACTTGACTATCACACCTAAGGAAAACCAATTCGGTACCTATGAGATTCACCTAACAGTGGAAGACACACACGGTCTAACTGCTAGGAAGAACATGGTGATTACTATCGAGAACGTCAACGATGCACCAATTATCTGCGATCAACGACAGACCGATTGTGCCCCAGTGTTCATTGAAGATACAATTACTGGAGTGATAAACACTCTCGATGAAGGTTTCACATATCAGTCGAAGCCACTCGGTACCGCTGTAAATGAAGACACATGGATAATCGACCAGGATAACGAGCAGACGCAATCTCAGGCTAACTCAGAGGCTATACCTCAACTTTACACCTTCGGTGCAAGCGTGCCATCTGACTGTGTCGCAATTACCGTTGAAGTGGTTAGTAATGAGTTGAAGATTTTCGAAGTAGCAGAAAACGAATTTGGTGGAATGTGTGTAATCACTCTAACATTGAGCGACGGTGCAAGCGTTAACGATGCAGCAGCAAGTGTTGACTTTAACTTCACAGTCAACCCAATCAACGATGTGCCAGTTATCCCAGATTACGATATCAATACCGCAGCACATATCACCAATGGTGAGGGAGCTACAGTTGTAACTCCATGGTCAGTATCAGTGATAGAGGACACAGGCTGTGTAGATGGAGTCTGTGTGAACACCCCAGCTCTATCTTTCAACCTATCAGAAATGAAAATGGATGCCGACCACAATGATGCTGACTTAACATGGGAGTGGGAAGAACTTCCTCTTTCTTGTAAGGTTGACAATTACTTCGAGGATATTTCTTTCAGCGGAGACGTCATGGAGTTCACCCTGATTCAGGATGCAACAACTAACGCACCAGATGAGCAGATCGATAACTTGGATGACAATGGAATACACCAGAAAGTGCCACCAAGTGGAGAATTCTGTTTGATTAAGGTCGTTCTAAACGATTCGTTTGATGCACCTTCGTACATCCCTAACTATGAGGATCTACCAAATGCACAATACAACCAGCAGAGCACCTCCATAAACATCCAGATACGTGTTGAAAACACCCGTGAGATGGTAGCAGACTATTTGCTAGATGTGGACCATGGATTTGACTTTAACAGCGTCAACTTCATCATGCCAGGAACCAACATCCCAATTGATGTTGACATCCAGCACGAAGGAGATGAGGGACCATACAAGTACGACCAACTACTCAAGGTTCAGTTCTTGAGCGACGGTGTTGGCGGATTGACTATTAGAGACACACAGTACATCAACCCACCAGCATGGGGACAATCCACCAACCTTGGAAGCGAGGTATTGATTGATGCGTCTACCACCCGTGTGGGAGTGCGTGTTGATATCTTGACTTGTAAGGCAGTTGCCTGTCCAAGCCCAAGTGCACCATCTGCATCTGACTTCATCAGCGACAACCCACCAGCACACCGTGCATCAGGCACACCTGACGCCGCATGGAGTTCCCCCGGAAAAATTGGGATGGTTCCAGCAACCACAACATCAGAAGCAGTCGTCTCACAGCGCAGTCCTGCACTAGAAGATGGGAACTGGTCAAACAATGCAATGTTCTCATCATTGATTGCATCTGATGCACCTGGTATCCTAGACAGTGGACAAAATCTACCAGTAATGGTAGATACAATGGCACCATCTGCGGTACCATCTTTCGCACCAGGTCTAGTGGCAATCAGCGCAGCAGGGTTATTCGTTGCAGGTCTAGTGTTGGCAAGTCAACGCCGCATGGATGATGATGAAGAGTTTGTACAATCAGCACTTGTTAATGACGAGCAGGCAGTCAGCCCAGTTATTGCAACCATCTTGATGGTCGCAATAACCGTGGTTTTGTCTGGTGTAGTATATGTCTGGGCCAGTGATCTAGCTGACCAACCAAGTAAGAATGTTCCAAGAATAGCCTTCAAGGTTGAGGAGACATCACCAGGTACCAACGGATACTGGTCAATCATCGTGACCAGCGCAAAGGAGCCAATAGCAACACAGGCAACTGTAGTTATGGTCGAATGGGTCAACGCCTCGGGAAGTCAAATCGAATCATTCAAGTTGTCTGATTCTAAAGGTACATACGGTTTCGCCCCAGTCAATTCGGAAAGCTTCATTACATTCTCTGACAGTATCAAGTGTGATGCTCCAGATGAGTGCACCTCTACATTTGGAGATGGGGATGCAATCCACATCAAGATGAGCGACGAGAGTGGCGAACTGCTGACTAATGGAGTGCGTGTCACACTGAAATATGTGCCACAGGGACTTGGAACTGCAAGCGTTCTGAAGACCTTCAACCTCGATATTTGAGGCTGGAAGAAAGCGAGATAGGCTGGTACTAGTACCAGTCTTTACGGCGGGAGTAATCCCTTCGCAGTCGTAAGGCTGCGAAGGGGGCTTCCAATCGTATTCGTTTATTCAGTGCAGGGTGTGTTAGCGATGGTACGTTGTATCGCATTTGATTGCGACGGGGTCTTAGCTGATGCTGTTAGTTCTTGGAGAACTTTACACGATTATTTTGGCACCGATACTGGAGAGATGCTGCGACGCTTCATCGCCAGGGAAATTAGCGATGAGGAATTCATGCGCCATGATATCCAATTGTGGAAATCCGTTCAAGCGGAGATCCACAGGGATGATTTGTTTCGGGCATATGCAGGAATCAAACTGATTACCGGTGCCCGTGAAGTGGTTGCAAGATTACAAGAGCGTGGAATACTGGTTGTTATCATCAGTGCAGGAATCGATATCTTTGTTGGAGCAATTGCTGCAATGTTGAAAGTAGATGACTGGATTGCTAATGGCTTCGAATTCGACGATGATGGATTCCTTTTGGATGAAGGCATCTTGAGAGTTTCCGCCCACGGAAAGGCAAGTGCAGTTGCACGAGTAATCGAGATGCATGATCTTAGTGCTGAGGATGTAGCCTGTATAGGTGATAGCGAGGTAGATTTGTCGATGCATGTGGAAGGTTCAACCTTCATTGGATTCAACCCCACAAGAGAGAGTTCCTTCAAGGCGTTTGCAGAAGCGGGAGTTCCAGTTGTTGAGAGTCAAGATTTGCGAGATATTTGGGTTCATCTGTTCGGCCAGCCATTTGAAGCGAAGGCATCAAGCGACTGAAGGATATGCGTAGAACATGGCGCCTGCCAAGTCATCGCTGAGTATCATACTCACGTTGCTTTTGTTAAGCGCTGGATGCTTGTCAGATTCACTTGATGATATCGGTGTAACCTCTACAGAGAAGTCCTCCGAAGAATTGGTAATTTGGTCAACCTATGAGACTGATTCAAAGGAAGAAGCGGGATTTTTAGATTCAGTTTCAGACTGGCAGAAACTACATCCGGAAGTGGAAGTAGAAGTCATATCAAAACCATTCTATCAAGCAGTTCAGGCTTACAAAATTGCAGCCCTTGGTGGAGAGGCACCTGATTTGATGCGCTTTTCTAATGACCAACTGGGCAGCATTGCACCAGTTAGAGATAGAGGAAACCCCCTATTGGAAGACTTACGCCCTTGGCTAACCCCTGCTCAGCGTTCAGTTTGGGATCCTATTGCCCTAGAATCGATGCGTTATGATGGCGCACTTATGGCAATCCCAGTCAGTCAAGATTGTGTTAGTCTATTCTTCAACCGTGCCCTCTTTGATGAAGCCGGAATCAGTTATCCCGATGAAAATTGGACTACTGCCGACTTTTTATCCGCTGCTCAAGAGATGACCTTTGGCGAGCAAGTTGGTTTGTCTATTCCCACCAAGGACCCTTTTCGTTGGTTCTCACTTAATAGCGGTTATGGGGGAAGTTTGTTCACTGCTAGTGGTGAGGCAAACCTCGATGGAAATGGCTCGGCAGATGCCCTACGTTTCTGGCTAGACCTAGAATTAAAGCATGAAATCGTTAGGACTGGTACCAATGTTGAGACTATGAAACAGCAATTCCTCAGTGGTAAGGCTGCGATGATTATCGACGGACCTTGGCATTGGCCAACCTATACTGCCGCCCGACTAGATGTTGGGCAAGCATTGCTTCCTATCGTTGAAGAGACTGGACTTCGAATGTCACCAATGGTTGGATACAAGGGGTGGGCAGTCTCAAAACAAAGTCAGAACAAAGAAACTGCCATTTCTTTGGCACTATATCTCTCCTCTTCTGAAGTTGCCAAAAATGCAGCCCTTGAAACTATGACTATGCCGGTACTCAGCAACCTTTACGATGATCAGGACATACATTCTGATATCGCACTAAGGGGTTTCATCGCTCAAGCAAGACTAGGTTTCCCTGCGCCTACAAGCAAAGGAATGTCAGCAATTTACGATATTCTGCCAACCGCAATTGAAAATGCCTATATTGGTGAAATGAGTACTCAAGCAGCACTGACGGCAGCCAATCAGGAATTAAAGGAGGAAATGGCATGAAGCATATTTTCTGGATAATTCTGGCAGTTTTCCTATTGCCCCTAGTTTCTGCTCAGTCTCTCGACGTCCAAAGCGATTCGTCTGCCGCAGGTTTCAAACGGGTGCGAGTTTCAGTAGAGATCGATTCCTTCTCGGGCAATGGAAGCCTTGAGTTTCACGTATCAGAGGCTTTCCATTCATCGGTTATAATCATCCAAGGTCAAGCGGGAGAAATGTCTCAACCACTGGTAGGGGAATGGTATGATGACTGCTGGACATCTACTGATTTGGGACTAAATTGGACCGAGATTCATCGTAGTGAAAATGGTCAGGCCCATGCCTTCTATTCCACCCCCCAAACTCTTTCCATCCGTTGTGATTTAACCGGTATATCCCAATCAAAAGAGGATAATCTTTCAGTGCGCCTTTTCGATGAAAGCCGAGAACTGGGTCGGATTAACACCTCTATCATAGCCTCAACCGCTGATATCCTTCCACCTCCCCCGGACTCTAGCCCGGTTATCTTTGCCATCGGAAGTATTGCATTGACCATCATTGCCTTGTTTGGCTACCTGCGCTGGAAAGACCGCAAGAGTATGAATCGTCATGGATTGGCCTTCGTACTACCAGCATTCTTGGCCTTGGTTTTGCTGAGTTTCTATCCCGTTGCGTATGGAATGGCCTTGTCTTTTACCGATGCCCATGAGGAGTCAATCGGCGATGAAGAATTCAATGGTCTTGAAAATTATCTCGACGTTTTCACTTCAGGAGGTTTCCTTCGAGTTCTCTTCTTTACACTTGTCTGGACATTTACCAATGTAGTTTTCCACGTTGGAATCGGCGGTGCCTTAGCGATGTTATTACAACAGAAAGTTAGAGGGAAACTTGCTTACCGAACTCTGCTTTTACTCCCTTGGGCTATTCCATCCTATATTTCGGTCCTCGTCTGGAAGGGGATGTTTCATCCTGAAGGATTGGTCAACGTATTACTCGGTACGGAAACTGACTTCTTTTCTGGAGTGACACAAGCCCAGACAATGGTCATCTTGGTAAATATCTGGTTAGGGGTGCCATTCATGATGATGAGTATCAGCGGAGCGTTACAGTCAATTCCCGAGGATTTACATGAAGCAGCGAAGGTCGAAGGTGTTAGCGATTGGGCCCGCTTACGACATATCACAATCCCATTGCTGAAGCCGACGGTTGTTCCACTGGCTTTGATGGGATTTATCTGGACATTCAATATGTTCAACGTCATCTTCCTTCTGACTAATGGTGGGCCTCAACTTTGGTTTGGAGAGCCTGGGGGGACTGATATTCTGATTACCTATGTTTATGATGTGGCCTTCGTCAAAGGAGAACTTGGCTTGGCAGCGGCTTGGTCAGTTGTCATCTTCATCATGCTAATGGCCTTTAGTTGGGCATATACAAAGGGTAGCAAGGCAACGGAGGCGGTGGTATGAGCGAAGATTTAGCAGGTTCGGAGTTGCCTGAAATGGACTTAGCCCGTCGTTGGTATATCCCATACGAGATGGAGTTGATGCGCCGCGGGGCCATTCTCGTAATTCTAATCTGTATCCCTATGTTCTGGGTAGCAAGCCTACGAGGTGATGGCTGGCAAAGCATCGCAATGGGATTAGCAGGCGGTCTACTAGCAGTATGGGCATTGCAGCAAAAGAACCGAGATCTCATGTTAGCATCGTCTGCTCTGATTCTGCTCTCTGGATTGATGCAGGCATTTTTTGCTTTGGAGGTCAAAGTTGCAGCCATTGATGTATGGTATTCTACAATCACAGTCGCATTAGGTGGTGGTGGGCTGTGGGTTCTCAGCAGCCCTCACATGTCGCGCTGGCTTTCTTCAAAGTTGGAACTTGAAGAAGCAGAACTAGGTCTTGCTAGAAATCATAAATTATCGCCCCGTTGGAAAGCAGCAACAACCCATGCAATCCTTCTCCACTTCGTAATCATCGTTCTCGTACCAGTAATCTGGATAATCGACGTAGCATTCTCGCCTGGCCAATCTGCATCTGGAGACTTGGGCCTTTCAGACTGGACAATTACCCACTTTGATGCGGTTCTATCGGGCTCTGACTTCTGGACTTGGGGGTTGAACTCCGTCATCGTCTCGGTTGGCACGACCATGGTTGGATTGATGTTGGCAATCCCAGCTGGCTATGCTTTTTCTCGCTACAAATTCAGTGGGCATGGTATCATGATGTTCAGTCTTCTACTTGTCCAGATGTTCCCTGGAATCATCATCCTCGTTCCATATTTCATGGTCATGAAAACTCTTGGCCTACTCAACACATCGCTTGGGCTAATCCTTGCCTATTCGGTAACAGCCCTGCCATTCTGCGTCTGGATGCTAAAGGGCTGGTTCGACACAATCCCTCGTGAATTAGAAGAAGCCGCAGCCTTGGACGGATGCACAACTTTCTCCACCTTCTGGCGAATCATAATCCCCCTCTCATTGCCGGCAATCGCGGTAACTGCCCTATTCTCATTTTTGGCAGCATGGAATGAATTCCTCTTGGCATTGGTCTTCAATACCGACTCCAGCATGTACACCCTGCCAGTCGGACTAGCATCTTACATCTCTGAGGCAAGCGCAAGATGGGGTGACTTCGCTGCCATGTCGTTAATCGTCTCATTACCGGTAGTTTTGCTATTCATCATCTTCCAGAAATCTCTGATTCAGGGATTGTCTTCAGGGAGCGTCAAAGGTTGAGGTGAGAATATGAGCGGAGTATCATTTGAAGGAATACGCAAAGTCTACGATGATGGAACAGTGGCAGTCAAAGGACTAGATCTTACGGTAAAAGACGGCGAATTTCTAGTCCTAGTAGGACCATCAGGCTGCGGTAAATCAACAACATTGAGAATGTTGGCAGGCCTAGAAGACCTAACTGAAGGCAGTATAAAAATTGGCGGAGCAACAGTGGACCATCTTCCAGCAAGAGCTCGTGGACTCGGCATGGTCTTCCAATCATACGCCCTATACCCGCACATGTCGGTCCAAGACAACCTAACTTTTGGACTACGAATGTTAGCCAAAACTGAGCGCCCTACCCCCTCCGAAATGAAGCGAATGGTTCAGGAAACTGCTAGCATGTTAGGCATCGAGGATATCCTCGAAAAGCGACCGAGGGACCTCTCAGGAGGACAGCGACAAAGGGTAGCACTCGGCAGAGCCTTGATACGAAAACCCAAGGTTATTCTAATGGATGAGCCTCTCTCAAACTTAGATGCAAAACTCCGAAACCAAATGCGCGTAGAATTACGAAGACTACACGATGAACTAGGATTTACTACCGTCTATGTCACTCACGACCAAGTGGAAGCGATGACCTTAGCAGACCGAATAGCAGTCATGAAGGACGGGGAATTACAGCAACATTGCCCTCCATTAGAGGCCTACCACCAACCCGCCAACACATTCGTTGCATCATTCTTGGGCACCCCTGCGATGAACTTAATCGTAGGCCAAGCAGAAGGCGGATTATTTACCAGCGGTGGGCTCTCATTCTCACTTCCTGACCACCTAAGTGATTGTACAGGGATGGGGACCTTTGGCATCAGACCAGAAAATGTGAAGGTGCTAAAATCCAACGGTATGGAAGCAGAAATACGCGGAGTCGAGAGACTTGGTTCAGAAAGTGTCTATCATCTAAACATCGCAGGTATAGATATCAAAGCCCTCTGGCACCGACCAAGTGACGAGGCGTGGGATGCGGAGAAAGGCGGTTGGCCCGAAGAAAACATGTACATCTCCTTCAATGATTCTTCAGCACTATGGTTCGGCGCATGAGGTGATAAGATGAGGAAAGCAGTGATATTGGCATTTTTACTATTATCCGTATTATTGCCTATCTCAAATGCTGATTCAAACTTCCAAAGGCCGCGTTCTACAAGCACAGAGTTCAGTTATTATGGGAGTGCGGATGAAGTCATTTTGCGCGGTGAATGGGATTGGGTTGAGGAAACACCTCTAAGTCTCAATAACGGGGTATGGAGTGCCTCTCTTGAACTTCAAGAAGGGTTGTACTGCTACAAGTTCGTGGTTGACGATGTTTGGATTTTAGACCCAGCAAATAGCGAAACAACTTGGTGCGATGGCTTTGAAAATTCCTTAGTCAGAGTCGATGATAAAACAAAACCAAAACTCTCAGTAGAATCTATCTCAATAGATAATAACTCATTTTCAGCTAGCATTCACTATTATGGTTCAACACCTGACCAAGTTCTTGCTACCTTAGACAAAGGAAGTGGCGGCATCTCCAGTACTTGGAATCTAGCAGATTGGAGTCTTGATATCAGCGCCAACAATCTTCAAGATGGCAAATATCGAATCAGAATATCAGCCAGCGATGAAGAGCAAAATCTGGCAGAGCACCTCCTTCTTCCCTTTTGGATTGAAGAACAAAAGTTTCAGTGGGATGATGCAGTCATCTACATGATAATGACCGACCGCTACATCAACGGCAATACTTCGAATGACCCAGCACCACTCTCTGGTGCCGCTAATGGCGGCGATTGGCTTGGCGGCGACATCGAAGGAATAACATCCAATCTCGATAATCTGGCCGAACTTGGCATCAACACATTATGGTTAAGCCCACTTAATCAAGGTCCAAGCCATTTGGAAATAGCAGGAGATGGAGAGCATCAAGTAGCAGGTTATCACGGTTATTGGCCGGTTCAACCTAGAACAATTGACAGTCGTCTTGGAGACGAAGCCCAACTAAACACTCTTGTCGATGAAGCACATAGTAGGGGAATTAGAGTGATGGCAGACATGGTTTTGAATCATGTTCATGAAGACCACCCTTACTATACGGATAATCCGGAATGGTTCAACCAAGGCTGCCTATGTGGAAGCAATGAATGCGATTGGACAGAACGCCGCCTTGACTGCTTATTCATGCCATACATGCCTGATATTGATTGGCGCAACCGCAATGCCAGCGAGCAATTCATCGCTGATGCAATTTGGTGGGCCGAGCAGTTTAATCTCGATGGTATGCGCCTTGATGCAGTCAAGCACGTCGATGATAATGCCATCAATAACATCGTAGCCCGAGTCTCTGAGAAATTTGAAGCAAGCGGATTACGGTTCTTTCTCAAAGGTGAGACTGCAATGGGCTGGGTTGACGGTAGCGTAGCCGACAATCGAGAACAATATGACACAATCAATCGATACATGGGTGAAGGGGGATTAGACGGTCAAGCAGATTTTGTCCTATATCATGCGGTTGTAGATAACGTCCTTACAAGTGCTGACAAAGGGCTGATTCATCTCGATCACTGGACCAAGCAAAGCCAAGAAGAATTCACAGAAGGCTCCATCATGGTTCCTTACATTGGCAGCCATGATGTACCGCGTTTCATCTCGCGAGCAGACCCTGATGCAAACGGAGTTTGGAATCAATGGCAAGATTTGCCAACTGCTACCAGCAACAATGTAGCATTTCAACGCTGGGAGATGGCTATGGCTTGGCTCCTCACCATCCCAGGAGCGCCACTAATCTATGCAGGAGATGAGCATGCCATGGTTGGGGGAGCCGACCCTGATAATCGTAGAATGTTCGATAAATCAGCAAGGGATTCGGACTGGGTACAATACTTTGCAAAAGCCAGAGCAGAACTTGAACCATTGAGAAGAGGAGAATATGTTCAACTTACTGCCGAGGAGGATATCATGGCTTTTGCAAGACAAAGCGAGGAAGAACATGTAGTAGTGGTACTGAATCGTGGTGGCAATAGAATCGATCTATCAACTCATCAATGGCTAGGGGATATGAGTAATTATCTTGGAGAGGTGGAATGGAATGGTGGCGACATACAGATGGATGGTGCCTCAGCAGCCATTTTCGTTCAAAGTAAGCAAGCACCTTGCCCACCTCTTACCCTAGAAGTGGAAAATACAACTGGAGAATTAGCGGATGCCCTATCAAAGACAATCGATGTTTTTGGAATAAAATTGCTCGCCACCTCTGGAGTCGCTGATGGGAAACTACTGCATGCAGCAGGTATCATGGCAGGATATCTTGACAATAATGGCGATGGCAAGCCCGATGACCAGAAGGTGGTCGATGCCATGGTTGCAGCAAATGCCATGATGTTCATCCCGCGCAATGAAAATGAAATGGAGCAACTTTTCGATGAAATCCCCGAATCATTCCTCATCAAGGTGGATTCTGGAGAATACCAAATCCAAGACTTGAGAGAAGATGAAATCAGGCCAGCAGGAAGAAGCGATAATGGATTTGACGCGACTTTGGAGGAAGTCCTCCACCTAATCACCCATGTTGGATATGCTGATGCATACCCCGATATTTTCTCAGAAAAAGCGGGCAGTGAATTGACAGAGGCGATGGACATAGCCAGAGGAGGACATTTTGAAGAGAGCAATAGTGATGATTGCGAAGATGATGGTGGACAATGTGCAATTCCTGTTCAAGGTTATCCACAAACTGCATGGTATCATTATAGTGATACTACCTGTGATTATGCTTGTATGGCTACAGAATATCTCTATTGGGGATTAACAACATACATGGATGTTCAAAGCGAGAGATGTGGATGGATATCAGAAGAATGGGAGGCATGTACGCGCTATCAATTATCTGTGCTGGATGAGAGGTTATTTTCATTGATTGAGCAGAGCACTCTGCCTCGAATCGCTCCAGATGGTGAAGTTTGTGAGGCATTAGATGAGGAAGAGAAGGATACGCCTTCTGATGAGAATAACAGCGTTCCAGAAGAGAATAATACCAATTCTGAGAATAATACTACTATGCCAGTTGAGAATAATACAGGTAATGAGACTTCGGTTGAGGTTGGAAGTAAGTCAGGTGGCTTGATAGCGGAAAGTGCGAAGTGGGTTTTAGTAGCCTTGATTGGGCTTGCCGTGGTGGCCTTGGTTTATACTTCAAGACGAAGGGAATGAGCGGTAAATCAGAACATACTCATCCAACATCCTAGCAGCAGTAAAACGCGCACTGGTCGAAATAGCAGCCCTACAAAAGCTCCCCCATCTCTCATCCCCTGAATCCCATGCCGGCAATACCTCACTTTCCAAAGAATCAAGTAAATCTCGATTATCGCGCTCATCATCACGCTCATCATCACTATTTCCTACTGCCCAACCATTTACTCCATGCTGGCAACCTTCAGGCCACCAACCATCGAGAATAGAACAATTGGGAACCCCGTTCATAACGGCCTTCATTCCACTGGTACCACTCGCTTCCATTGGCCGCACTGGGTTATTCATCCAGACATCGACTCCACTGGTCATCGCTAACCCTGTAGCCATTGAATAATCTTCAAGGAATACTACGGGAATGTCATCACCAAGTTTCTTTGCTGCAGTGTGAATCTTGCGAATCAGGGCCTTTCCACCCTCATCTTTTGGATGGGCTTTGCCGGCGAATACGAATTGCATTCTTGCTGCTCCTATTTGTCTTAATCTTTCGAGGTCATGGAATACCAAATCCGCTCGCTTGTAGGTGGCAAACCGTCTAGCAAAGCCGATGGTCAATCTATCTTCGTGTAGTTTTACTCCACTCATTGATTGTACAATATCTCGTAGGATGGCTCGCGATTTTCTTCTTGCCGCTACTAATTCAGAGGTAGGGATACGTCCGGCATGTGAGAGTAGTAAGGGGTCCTTTCGCCATCCCACTATTTGTTCATCATAGAGTTCAGCCATCGGGCCTGAAGTCCATGTAATGTGATGGGCGCCATTAGTAATCGGTTGGATCTGATGCTCGGGAAACATCTTGTTGGCAACATGGGCGTTGAGGTTTGACACTGCGTTTGCAGAACCACATAGGTTGATGGCGAGGTGGCTCATCGAGGCCCTATCAAGTCCTGCCAATTGTTTAGCATCGTCTGGTAGGAGTTTTCCAAGGACAGCCTTCATCTCCTGCCAACTGAAGTTATCGTGGCCGGCTGGAACAGGAGTATGAGTGGTGAATAGACTTCTATCCTTCAGTTCTTCTCTTGTCCACCCTTGGTCCAGCATTTCCAAGGCGGCAAAGGCACAATGTCCTTCGTTGAGATGGATTCCTTGTAGTGGCCAAACTCCTAATGCCTTGAGAGCCCTGATTCCGCCTACTCCGAGCAGGTATTCTTGACGGATGCGTGTAGAGTCATCGCCACCATAGAGGCGTTGAGCAAGAGTGGCATGCTCGGGGGAATTATCGGGATGTTGAGTATCGAGGAATAGCACTTCTACGCTTTTTCCTGTAACTCCTGTTATGGTTTTCTTCCAGATTCTTGAATGCAGTTTTTGGCCATCAAGGTCTAGGGCCATGTCAATGCCAGTGTCGACCAAGAACTCCTCCGGATTAAATTCGGGATAAGTTTCGCTCTGAATGCCATTTCCGTCTAAGTGCTGCCTTCCGTAGCCTTGGCGATAGAGCAATGTGATGGCGATGAAGTCCAAACCAGCATCTGCTGCTGCCTTGACGTGGTCGCCTGCCAATACTCCTAATCCACCTGAGTAGGTCGGAAGTCGCGACTCTAGACCAATCTCTGCCGAGAAGTAAGCTACGGTGGCCATGCTTTTACTGCTGCCCGATTATGCCTATGATGATGACGACGGTGGACTCAGATTGAATGAGGGCAAGTCTTGCCATTGAAATCGCCATCCCCAGTTTCCAAATACTGTGCCTGGGATATTCATTCTTGCACTTGTGTCCAATTCCATGATGTCTTGGAGGGGGATTATCGCCATTCCGGAATTGCAGTTGAGTGCTATGTTGATAAGAGTTTGACAAACAGATTTCCCTTCCATTATTGAGAATTCCTTTGGAGGAGAAAGCCCCCAACTGGCGGTTGTATCGTTATCGTGGGTACCGGTATAGACCACTTGGTCTGCTTGGATATTATTTGGCCGGTTGGAGTTTTCGGGACTTCCTTCGAAGCCAAATTGCAGAACTGCCATTCCTTCGAGTTGGTGGCGCTTGCGTAATTCAATGACGGCAGGGGGGATTATTCCGAGGTCTTCAGCAATGATGCAGCGTGGACTTTTGGCGATATCGAGGAGTTGTTCTAACAATTCGTCTTTAGGTCCTTCTTGCCATTGGCCGTGCCTAGCGTTTTCGTCATCAGCCGGAATAGCCCATGCTGAATCAAACCCCCGAAAGTGATCTATTCTGACGATATCGAATTGTCTCAGTAGTCTTGCCATTCGTTGGCGCCACCATTGCCATCCCTCCGCTCTATGGGCAGCCCAATCATAGAGTACAGTCCCCCATTTCTGTCCTTCTTCGCTGAAGTAATCCGGAGGCACTCCAGCCACTACTGTTGGCATTCCATCTGCATCTAATTGGAATAATTCTCGGTGTGCCCAGACATCGGCTGAATCATGGGCGATGTAGATGGGTAGGTCTCCTATCAGGCTGATTCCTTTGCTGGTCGCATATTGGCGTAGTTGATTCCATCGATAGTTGAATTGTCTTTGGCAATCCGTGTTGATGATGACTTTGGAGAGTGCGGCTGGTTCACGTTCACGGAGTGCAGTTGGCCATTCGTACCATGGCGCCCCACCCTGTTGCTTTT
>Ga0302122_10000419_pt1 | contig 26165 bp, 14 predicted proteins | sample CB21_SCM_MG_FD_203115 | JGI IMG/M metagenome (GOLD analysis project Ga0302122, IMG submission 203115) | Marine microbial communities from Western Arctic Ocean, Canada - CB21_SCM | ecosystem: Environmental > Aquatic > Marine > Oceanic | place: Canada: Western Arctic Ocean | collected 2017-09-28
TTAAAAAAATTAATTTAGCCTTTAAAATAATTAAAATAATCTTCAATAACACTTCAATCTTCAATATACACTTCAATTAAAATCCCCCAACGTCCTCCGAACTGACGCAACACACGTGCAAACACACGGTGAGTCGATCGGCTCGCTGCACTTCGATCGATCGGCTCACCGTGCTTCTATTGGCTCGCTGCACTTCGATCGATCGGCTCACCGTGCTTCGAATGGCTCGCTTTACTTCAACCTTAGGCAGACTGTACCCGAATTCCAAAAAAAATAAGCCCTGGGACTTGTGCGGGTCTTATCAAACGGGTTAATCGGGTTTATCTCACGAGTGCCGGATTTGAGCTCCGTGTGGAAGTGCCGTAGTTGACCTCCTATCTGGGAGTGGCGTATAACATATCCCGTCGACGGGATATGTTACAAGGGTGGCACTTGCTAGGTGAACATAGGACTATTTACATCTGTGACCACCGGGGCGACGGCGGGGGCGGCGAGTCCGGGCGAGAGTGAGAGCTCTGTGAGAGCCCTGGAGGTAGACGGCGCGGAAAAGCTAGATCAGCCCCGCCGGATTCTCCTTTTTGAACGAGGCCTTATTGATGTCGGAGAAAGAGACCGTGACCTTGGCACGCGTGATGTTCGGGCGGATAAAGCCCGGCGTGACCTCACAGCACCTTCTGATCGTCGCCAGCAAGCCCTCACAGACGTACTGGGCGACCACCTCGGGCGTCGCGTTGCGGCCGGCGAACGGCGGGTAGGTGTCCAGATCCGCGTCCTGGAGGGGCTCAAGCGTCGCGCCCAGGGCGAGCACCACCGCATTGTAGTCGATGAGCGAGCCTTCGGCGTTAAGCGTTCCGCCGCTGACTTTTGCGTCGATCACCGCCGAGCAGCCTGTCCTACACATGGGCGCCCTGCCCACCTTCAGGCTGTACGAATACTGGCAGCGGTCCCGCACCGTGACTGAGAAGGTCTGGCCCGCGCCAGTATCGGACACTGGCTCGTCTGCGGGCAGCTGTCCCGCCAGGCTAGCAAGCTGCCCCGCGATCGCAGTGTCCACGAAGCGGGCCCGCTCCCCAGTGTCCGCCCATATCGCGGACATGGTCGCCGAGAACAAGATGGGTCTCTCTTTTCTGCCTTTTAGCGTACTGCGAGTGTAGCCACCGACGACAGGCCTTCTTCAGTGGACAGGTAGTTACGAGGTCGACGTAGCGAGGGTGCTGGGAATGAGTTTTGGTGGTGCACGGTGGGCTGCAATTCCCAATGCACTACAGCAAGGAAAGTGCAAGAGTTACGGGTTTTAACCGAGCACAAAAAGGGTCAGCATTAGTCTACGCACCGGCCGGATGGCTGTCGCGACATTTGCGACGCAAATTGTTTTTCGGTGCAACCACAGCCCTATGTGATTGGGCCTAGCCTAGCAGTGAAGTCGGTCCGCGTTTGCAGCCAAAGGCCGGTCCGGGCAGCCGAAGTCCCCTGGCAGGAGGAGCTCCACCCCCCCGCAGTGCGGCTCAAACAAACGCTGCGGCAAACGACGCGCTCGCCGCAGCGGCAGCGGCAAAAGAGCGTAGGAGTGAAGTTGGCGTGAATTCACCCTGTAGTTGTTGCCGGTGATTCTCGGCAGGCTGGGAAAACTCCCCTGGATCACCCGAGTGCGTCACAGGCCAGCGAAGCTTCGGCTTTTGCTTGGCGTCCTGTTTTTTTTGGCTTCCGCTCGGCGCCGTCGAGGCAGCATTTTGACCATGGACCCGGCAGCTGAAAGTGTTTCGTGCCGGAGCAGCTGATGCATGGGCACAAACCTCGCGCGACGCAAGCCACGCGCCACGGGAGACCCGAGCGTCGGGCCGCAGCAGACCCGACGGCGGGGACAATCCCCGGGCCGCGCCGCGGCAGCGGTTTCTCGACGGCGATCTCGTCGAGGTCGAGTATGACCGCGCGATGGACTTCTGGACTTCTGGATGCTGGTGCAGCTGAGCTTCTGGACTTCTGGACGCTGGCGCGAATGCGATCGATGCCGCGGTGCAGCAGTGACCGGCGCCGTGCGGCACGTTGCTGAGGCCAGAGACGACGGAGTAGTACCTTGTCGCGCACGAGCAGCTGCTGGGGCAGGTGATCAGCGCCGTCGCGGACGCCCTCGCGACGCGCGGCGGGCCTACGCCGCCGTGCGCGCCGCGTGGGCCGCCGCCAAGACCTCGGGCCCGTCTGACGACAAACACCTCCGCGGCGTGGCCGTGGCCCTGAGCGACGCACAGCCCGCGCTCGAGCGTACGGTGGACGCCGGCCAGCTCGCGCTCGCGCCGTACGTCGTCTTAAAAGTTCTGGCGGATTAAATATAAAGTTTTAGAAGAGCGCCTATAGAAAAAAGCATCTCATCCGCGCAGGAGCTTCCGCCGCTTCGTCTTGCTCAGGTATGCGCGCGCGAGCGCCGGCCGCGGGTTTGTGGCCAGCGTCACGCGGAAGAGACAATTCACCTGGTCTGTGGGCACCGCCCGCACCAATGCATCCGAGCGCAGGCGCACGACCACCTTCTGCTTCGCCAGGCGCGCGCGTAGTAAGGGCGGACCGAGCCAGGGCGCGCCCGGCGCCCGAAGTAAGGAGCGCAGCGCGTCGTCGTCGCCCGCGCTGTCGTCGTCGGAGTCGGACTCGTTCGAGAGCGCAGGCAGCACCTTGGCCCGCAGGATCGAGAGCGTCTTGTCGGGGATGTCCGCCCTAAAAACCGCCAGCGCCGCCGCCAGCGCCAGCGCCAGCGGCCGGTCCGGGGCCCCGCCCTCACTGGCGTAGCCGATCGCTAATAACAAACACTCGCGGAAGGCCGTGGCGCCGCCGGGCGCCATGACGTCGCCGTACATGCACGTGTGCACCAGTTCCACGGCGTGCCGCCGGGCGCGCCGCCGGTGCGAGGCGGGCGGCGCGGGGTCGTCGCCGATACTTGAGAGCGGCCGCGCCATCATGTACGAGACCTCGTCCACGCGCCGCGTCCAGTGCCGGTAGGCCAGCTGCGGCACGTCCGCGCGGTCGCGGAAGCGCGAGACCGCGCCCACGCGCACGAAACCGACCTTCTCGTAGAATTTGACCGCGTCCTTGGTCGCGTGCAGGACCACGTGCGCGTGGCGGTCGTTCTCTGAGGTGTCCTTGAGGGTCTTCTCCAATAAACGCCGCCCGCAGCCCAGGGCCCCGAGCACGGCGACCTCGGCCAAACCGGGCCAGACGCTGATGGTGTCGCCGTACTCCTTGTCCCGTGGCTCGCGCGTGTCGCAGGGGCCCGTGGCCTCAAGCGCCGCCGCGACGGCGCCCGCGTCGACCTTGCGCTGCGTCTGGGCCTCCGACGAGGACCGGTGGCAGGTGGCGGCGCCGTCGGCCACCTCGGCGGCCGACGCGGTCCGCGGCGGCCACGCGGCCCGCCGGCGCGCGACGCGCTCCGCGGGCGCGACGTCGAACGTGCCCGCCAGGGACGCGGGGTGCGTCGACGTCCACTTGAGCGACTTGGAGAACGTACAAAAGTCGCAGATCAACACGAAGCCCTGCATCCGCTTTAAGCCGTCGCGCTCCCGCGCTATGTACCCCTCCGGCGGCGCCGGCGCCAGGACGATGCGCTCGGCCACGTAGGCCGCACTTAACGGCGGCTCGAGGATCTGCTCCCACGGTTTTAACAGTCGCTTCGCGGCCTCGAAGCACACGGCGACCATCTCCGGCACGAGGGCCTTCCACTCGTCGTGGCCCACGATGTGCTCCACGGTCGTGCCCCGATCGAAGTCCTCGTCGCTGTAGCCCGCCCTCGGTATCGAGGGCATGTCGTAGGGCGCGTCCTTGTCCGCCGGCGCGTGCGCCAGATCCTCCGTGGCGGGCTTGGCCTCCTCCTTCTTCGCCCAGGTGTCGGGGTGGCCCTTGAAGGCGGCGGCGCCGTCGCCCGCGAAGGCGCCCGGCTCGACTTGCGCGGCCTCGCGCTGCGGGCGGTCGTCCGAGGCGCCCATTTTTGGTTTGGTGCGCTTAGTGCTAGCTTATTTTGTACGGCGTTGCAGCTGCGACTGGCTGCCGAGGGCTGGAAGGCAAAAGGTCAGCGAGGCGGCTCTTGGCTGGCCAGCGATGCGGTCTTTTGCACGGGGGCTCTTGCTAGGACTCTAGCAACGTTCGCGCGTCCCGAGATGCGCAGTTGCGAAGCACCCGATGAACTCGTGCTTTGAAACCGAGCTCGAGTAGCGTGCGGGTTCGGGTTCGGGTAAAAAAAGAATTCGGGTTCCATGATTTGTAGCAACAGGAGATGGACCGACCGAGCTGGGAATACTCACATCACTCACATTACCACATTTACGTCGCCGCATCCGGCGGCCAGCGCGCGCCGAACTACCGACTACTCGAAAACTCGTTCCAACGAGTCCCACCACGCCCACCACGCCATCAAGCCCAGAACCTGCACCGCCGCGATGGTGCACAGCACGGGCGCGAAGTCGTTGTTCGTCGCATCGAGCGCGACTCCAGTGAGGTATTGCCCCGACGCGCCGGCGACGACCGCCGCGATGGTCGTCACACCATAGACCAGCGACGCGTCGCGCTTCGCAATGTCCTGGATGCCAACGCCGTGCCCGGCACAACTACAGGCTTGCGTCGCGACTGCACACACTAACAGAGCTTCGGCAACCGGTTGCGTCAGAATATCTCCCCTCTCGAGAACAGCAAGCGCTGTCAGCGACACTGCGGGCCCGAGCGTGGCGATACTCTGAGCGTACTTGCGCGTCCGAGTCAGACCGATCGTCGGCGCGAGGGCGTCGGACGCCGTCCCCGCACCGACGGCCGCGATCGCGCCCGCAATAAACGGAAGCAGCGACGCCGTCGAGGCGCTGCCCGTGGAGCTGCCGAAGACGTCGACGAAGAAACTTGGCAGCCAGGCAAAGCTGAAATACAAAAATACATTGCTGGCCGCGTGGGCGGCGGCCAAGGCCCACACGGGTTTGGATGAGGCGAGGCGCCGCCACGGCAGCGTTCTTGATGGCTCCTCGAGGGATGGTGCCGCGGCCTCGCCTGCGCCCGCAGTTGCGAGCCATACAATCGCGAGCGCAGCGCCGCCGCCGCCGCACGCGTAGAAGGCCGCGGGCCATCCTCCCCAGTCGATGATTGCAGGCGTTACGGTGTAGGCCACGACCGTCCCGAGCGAGAGCGACGCGGTGAGAAATCCCCAGAAGCGTGATCGATCTTCCTCGGCCACGCTCGTCGCCGCGATGACTTGTAGCGACGGCAGGCATGCGGCCTCGCCTACACCCATCGCAGCCCTTGACGCGAGTAGAGGTGCGATGCCCATCGGAGCAGCTGGGGCGGTCGCGGCCTGGGCCAGCGACCACGCCAGGAGCCCGACGCCGAGTGTCCGCCGAGGAGCGCCTGATTTCGAGACCAGTGCTCCGGCCGGCGCGACGCCAAGGCCGTAGCCAAGAGAGAACGCGGCAGCGATCAACCCCTTTGTAGTCTTGTCGAATCCGAGGTCCGCGGCCATCGGTATGATCGCTACGCCCATCACCGACCTATCTAGGGAACAGAAGGACGCGATCGCGCAGCAGAGGGCGAGCTGTACCACAGCTGCGGATCCATCCGGCTGCTCCTCCGCGGTGCCGGTGGCCGCGTCGAGACGTTTGGCATTGAGCACGACAGTTGAGCAGGCAGTTCGCCGTTTGTCGTTGAGCGCGACAGTTGCCTCGCTTCGCAGCGGCCTGACTGCACGTGTGCCACGGGTGTGGCTGCTAGTGAGAGGCTGCTGTAATGCCATAGATTGCAACAACAGCCATAGCAGTGTCAGCCATGATAGATCTCGTCCAGTCCGCATCGCTGCGAATGTTCAAGAGCACCAATGTCAAGGTATGTCGCGCAGCTGGGCTGGGCAGGGTGTGCCAGCCTCGAGCAGCTCCTCGAGCACGAGTGCTCAGTCTTGGTTCGGGCCGCCGCTTGCAGGCGTGCCGAACGCTGTGCAGACGAATGCATATAGGGATCAGTAGAAGCATGCTGATCATGCGTCCTTTCTTTATATACGGGTTTTCCTAAGTTTTGACGCCGCGCGGTGCTCGCTGGTCTTACGCTAGCTAATTCTGCAGGACCGGAACACGCCTTGATACGCGTAGCGGCCAGAAGTTTCGTCGCGCGGCGTGCACAACACGAACCGGTGTACACAGATTTGAATCAGGACTGGATAAAACCGCCGGCCGCCTCATGGTGAAGGCGGTCGTCGCCGCCGGTGGCGACCTCAACCTGACCTCGAGCGACGGCGCGACGCCGTTTCTCCTCGCGGTGGCGTGGATGGACGAGGAGCGCATCTCCGCTTTACTTAGCTTGGGCGGGGACGCGACGAAGGTCGACTCGCGCAGGCGGGGCGCGCTCCACTACGCCGTCGTGCAAGCTCAAGATGCAACTCGCTACGGCGGTCATCGTGAAGAGGACGAGACGATGATCAAGCTGGGCGCGTTGTTCCGGACTCTGCTCGCTGCGGGTGCCGACCCCAAACAGGCGGGGGCCCTGAAGCTCGAGTTCGGCGGATCGACGCTCCGCGAACGCGTCACGCCGATCGTCGCGATCATCTCCCTCGGCCAAAACATCCTGCCCTCCGAAAGGTACAACAGTCCGAAGAACTGGAAGGTCGTGTCCGAGGTCGTAAGCGCGCTCTTCTCCGTGTCAGACCTGAGCGCGCAGCTCCGCGACGAACATCTGCTGACGCTGTGTGTGTCGTGGGCGCCCATCGAGTTCGTGCTCCAGCTGTTGGACAGTGCCGAGCTGAACCTCGATCAGAAGGGACTCGACGGCGACACGCCGCTCATTCGCGCGTTGATAGTGCTCAGCGAGCCCACCCCGACGAGCGCGAATTCCGGGACGATAATGCCGCCGCCTCCCACCAGAAGTGTTCTACCCCAAGGCCACGCGCCGGACCTGTCTCCCATCGGCGCCGCAATACGGGCCCTGGAGGTCTTGTCGAAGGCGAACGCTCCGGTCTCGGAGATTCTTGTTTCTATGAGCCTCGTCGCTGTGCGCAAGTTCGTCGAGGGCTCGCCTCGCGACATCGTGCGAGCTGCCATAGAACTGAACAGTCATGCGAGGTCGGGCCTGTCGGCGGATGCGTGCGTCGCGATGCGGCGGCTCCACGCCGCGAAGGTCTCGCTTAGCTACGTGCTCTTAGCCAAGACCGAGAACGGAGCGCGGGCCGTCGCGTTGAGCGCCCGCGGCCCAGGCGACCTTCAGCCTTGGTGATGATTGTGCAATTGTGCACAGGGACGCACACATTGGTAGTTCGTTCATGATCTGGCAGGTTCCTGAGTCGACACAGGACCTGGTGGAGGCGAAATGCCAAGCTTTAGCGGACGAGGAGGCGGCGAAGGTGTCAGCCAGGCCCCGGTCTGATTCTGACTCAGCCTCGGCGTTTCTCGGCCTGATGTTGTAGGGCAAACAGTTGGAAAGCCAACTTGTAAGGGCAAACAGCTGGACCAAGCCACCCCCCCCCAAGAGTAAAGATGTGGCTTTGTAGTACTAGACACCCGATTCGATCGTTGAGTCGCGTCGATGGCGTGGTGGTCCACTACGTCATCGCCGCGACATACAAACCCGTTTTAGAGAATTACACAGGAGGCGGACCCCGACCCCCGGACGGCACGGCGACACCCGCCAAAGCACCGTGCAATAGAAAGACGTCGACCTGGAGGTACACGAGGTATGCCAGAACAATGACCGCTGAAAACCGCGGCGGCTCGGCGCCAAGCAGTCGCGACGCGCCGGGGCACCGCCGAAATCCCCGCCACATGCCACCGCACACGCGCCGGCCGCCGCGCGCGCGGTTCGGTCGCTCGTCGTTTCCAGCCTCGAGGTCAGCCGTAGGGCTCGCCGCGCGCGCCCGCAGGCCGGCGCGCGCGACCTCGGCCGAAGCCTCGGCGGCCTGCAGCTGGCGCGTACATCCCTCGAGCTTTGCTGTCACGCGCCGAAGTTCCCGGTCGCGCTCCGTCAGCGCCTGCCCGGCGGCCCCGGCGGCCTGCGCTAGAGCCGCGGCCTCCCTGGCTCGCGCATGGCGCTCGACCGCCAAAGCCTTCTGCTCCAATTCCAGCGCTTCCTCGGCCGCTAGAGCGCGCGAGGCCGCGTCCTCGGCCCGCGCGCCCGCGGCACTCAAAGCGTCGCCCTCCGCGCGCTCGCGCTCGGCCAGCGCGCTACGCGCCTCGTCGCGGTCCGCGTCCACGGCCGCGCGCTCGCGGGCGAGCTTGTCGCGCTCGTCGCCGACGCGCGCCGCCAGCTGCAGGGCCGTCGCTGCGCGGTCCTCGGCGGCCTTGGCCGCGGCCTTGTGCTCGTGGAGCCGGCCCGTGAGCGCCTTGACGGCCCCGACGTCCGCGGCCGTCCGCCGCTTGGCGGCGGTGGCCGCGATCGCCAGCGCCGCGGCCGTCGCCGCGAATGCGTCGTCGCGGGCGGAGTCGTCGCGCGCGTCCTCCGCCGCACTCCGGGCCGCGTCGGCGTCCTTCCGCGCCTCCGCCACCAGAGCCGCGGCGTCGTCCGCCCGCTGCCGCTCCGCCTCCGCGCTCGCGCGCGCCGCCACCAGCGCCTCGTCCGCTTCCCTCGCGTCGGCGTCGCGTCGGTCCGCCTCCTGCTCCGCGTCCCGCCGGTCGCGCTCGCGCGCGGCGTCGGCGTCGTCGGCGCGCCGCGCCGCCGCGGCCACCCGATCATTAAGCGCGTCGCGCTCCTCCTCGACGCGCTTCAGCCGCGCGGCGCCGGCCTCGCCCTCGGCCGCCGCCGCCGCGCGCGCCTCGGCCGCGGCGACGCGGTCCCCGCGCCCGCCGGCCTCGAGCGCGTCGACGCGGTCGCGCAGCTCTGTGGCCTCGCTCCGGGCCGCGTCGGCCTCGGTTCGAGCCGCGTCGGCCTCGCTCTGCGCCGCCGCTGCGTCCTCGGTGGCCACATCGCGCGCGGCCTCGGCCGACGCGACCTCGCCGGCGAAGCGCGCCGCCACCCCGCCGCGTTCGTCGTGGAGCGTCGCGGCGCGCTTCTCGGCCTTTGATGCTCGCTCCTCGGCCGCGGCGAGCGCCCCGGAGAGGTCCTCGGCGGTGGCTCGTGCCTCGGCCGCGGCGAGCTTGCGCCGCAGCGCGCCAAGCTCCTCGTCGCATGCCGCGGCTGCGGCCCGCGCCTCCGCGGTCTCCGCTTTTGCCGCGTCGAGCGCCGCCGCCGCCGTCGCTGACGCGTCCTCCGTCGCGACGAGCTCGGCCTTGAGCCGCTCGGCCTCTTGCGTCGCCGCGTTCAATTTTTTGTCGCCATTGGCCTTCGTTTTTTTGTCGCCCGCGGCCACCGCCACGTCGCGCGCCTCGTCACCTTGGGCCCGCGCCTCGGCGAGCGCCTCTTCGTGCTCGCGCCGCAGCTGCTCCAGCTCCTCGGCGTGCGTCTCGCGGAGCGCCACCGAGGCGTCGCCGTCCGATTGCGCCGCGGCAAGCTTGCGCTGCATGCGCTCGACTTTGCGCTCCGCGGATTGTTTAATTTTGTCGATCGACTTGCCGGCCTCGTGCCGCGCCACCTCGAGCTCCTTGCCGGCCGCGTCTCGCGCCACCGCCGCGCGCTCCTCGGCCGCGGAGAGCGCCCCATCCGCGCTCGCCGCGCGCTCCTCGGCCGCGGCGAGTCGGCCCCGCAGCGCCTCGAGCTCCGCCGCCCGCGCCGCGTCGACGTCGTTATGAGACGCGCGCGCGACGCGCTCCTCGGCCGCCGCGAGTCGGCCCTGCAGCGCGTCGAGCTCCGCGCCGCCGCCGTCGTCGTCGGACACCCGCGCTTCGGCAACGCGGAGCGCCTCGGTGACCTCGGCCAGCCGGGCCTCGGCGTCCATGGCCCGTCGCTGCGCGTCGGCCACGGCGGCACTCTCCGCGTCGCCCTTGGCGTTCGCGCGGCGCTCGGCCGCCGCGAGCGCGCGCACGGCCGTCGTCGCCTTGGCCTCCGATGCCTGGAGCGCCTCGTCGGACCCCCGCGCCGCGAGGGCCTGCTCGGCGGTCAGCGCGCGCTGCTTCGCCCGGCCGAACTTGTCCTCCAGCGTCTTGTACTTGGCCACGAGCCGGTCCAGCGTTTCCTGCTGCGGCCCGCCGGCCTCGAGCTGCCGCTCGAGAGCGTCCGCGCGGTCCGCCTTCTCGCGCATGCTCCCGAGCTCGCGCTCGACCGCCCGGTACCGCTGCACGAGCCGCCGTGCCTCGTCGTGCTTGGCCTGGCGGTCGCGCTGGAGCTCGTCCCGTTCGCGCACGAGCTCGTCGCGCTCCCAGGTCAGGTCCGCGACGCGGGTCGCGCGCCCCGGCGACATTCGCGGCGGGGACGGCGGCGGCGAGTAGTCGTACGAGGCGCCGCGGCTCCGCAGTTGTGTCGGCCGGGCGTCCCGCAGCAGCTCGTCCGCGCTCCAGCGCCGCTGCTCCTCACGCAGCGCATGCATGGAGAAGGGCCGCCGGTCCTCCTCCGACGAGTAGTCCGAGTGCTTGTCGTCCTCCTCGTCGCCGATCAAGTCGTCGACGGCGTCCAGCGCCCGCGCCGCGGCGCTGCCGAGCGTGCCGGCGCCGTCGATGAGGCCGCCCACGCCCTCTCCCGCCCGGTCGGCGAGGGCGGCGGCCCGGTCGAGGGCTTTGCCCCACATGGTGTTTTTTTTTTTTTTTGCCTCGGTTTTTGAGTTAAACTGCTCCTGCTCGCGCAACGACCGGCAGCAAACTTTAATTGCTCCTGCCTGTTTTTGAGTTAAACTGCCCCTAAGCGCAGCAATCGGCGGCAAATTTCTCCAGGAAGGAAGGACACGAACGGAACCGCTGAGCCCTCGCGCTTGGATCGCGCAGGCCCGCAAAACAGCCGCAAGCCGCGCACAAATTCTCTCGTGCGGGTTCTGTGCTCGGGTTCTATTCTCACCAAATCGAGCTCTTTTTGGCTCCGATACGCGTGCACACATGCCTGGCGATTGAGAAGCTGTCATGAAATGAGTCTGCTTTGCAAGAAATCAATCCTCCACTGCCAGATGACCTGGGTGCTGCTCCTGGGCGCAGCATTTCTCGTCACGCTATTCGTGGTCCTGCGGCGGCGCCGACGGCCGAAACGGAAAGGCAAGCTGCGCATCGCGTTCGCCCACCCGGACCTCGGCCTCGGCGGCGCCGAGCGGCTCGTCGTCGACGCGGCGCTCGGGTTGCGGGGTAAGGGCCACGACGTGACGATCTACACGGCGCGCTTCGACCCGGCGCGCTGCTTCGACGAGGCCCGGGACGGCACGTTACGGGTGGTCGTCGCCGGCGACTGGCTGCCGAAGCGCGTGCTTGGGCGGTGCTACGCGCTCTGCGCGTCCGCGCGCATGGTCGCGGTCGCGCTGCGGGTCGCGCGCGACGGCCCGGATGTGGTGATCGCGGACCAGGTCGCGACCACGGTGCCCTTTGTCAAGCTGTTGTCTCGCGCACCGGTCGTCTTTTACTGCCACTACCCGGACAAGCTGCTCTGCACGAACCGGCGCGGTCTCGGCGTGCGCCTCTACCGGGTGCCGCTGGACTGGTGCGAGGAGACGTGCACCGGCCTGGCGGATGTGGTATTAGTCAATTCCAAGTTCACGGCGGGCGTCTTCGCGCGGGCGTTCCCCCGCCTGGCTATAAAACCCGAGGTCCTCTACCCGCCCCTCGACTGTTGTGACCACGCGGAAGTAAAACGGGACGATTCTCTGCTCCTCTCGATCAACCGCTTCGAGCGAAAGAAGAACCTCAGTCTGGCGGTCGAGGCGCTCGCGTTGCTCCCGCAACATATTCGCCTGGTGCTCGCGGGCGGCTACGACCCCGACCTGCCCGAGAACGTCCAGCACGCGCGCGAACTCGAGGACCTGGCCTTGCGATTAGGTGTAGCGGACCGCGTCACGCAGCGCCGGTCCGTGTCGAGCGACGAGAAGGCGCGGCTCCTCGCGAGCTGCGCGTGCCTGCTCTACACGCCGGAGAACGAACACTTCGGCATCGTTCCTCTCGAGGCGATGCACGCGCGTACGCCGGTCGTCGCAGTGGACTCGGGCGGACCGCGCGAGTCCGTCGTGGACGGCGTGACGGGGCGGCTCCTGGCGCCCGATCCCCAAACCTGGGCCCGGGCCATCACAAAGCTCCTCGGCGACGCGGCGGGGCGGCGGGCCATGGGATTGCGCGGCCGCGAGCGGGTGCGGGAGTTGTTCTCGCTCGGCGCCTTCGCGGACCGGCTGGAGCGTATTTGCGTCGGTGCGCTTAGTGGGTAAACATGTACTTATCTCCGTGGCGGCGCCTTCTTCTTTTTCTTCGGAGGCGGTGCCGCCTTGGGCGCCGCGTCGGGTTCCGCGGCGATCGGCGTGGAGGCGGGCGCGGCCGCGGCACGTTCCGCGAGGGCCTGGAGCTCCGTTTGTATACTGTGGACCTGCGCCTGGAGCATCGACAGCTGGGTCTTCATCGCCTGGCGGTCCGTGAGCGCGGCCTCGAGCTGGCGCGCCAGGTCCCCGGTCTTGTCGTCGACCCGCCGCTCGAGGTTCCGGGTCTCCTTCTTGTTGATGCGGATGTCGCCCTGCAGGGTTAGGAAGTCGATATCAGCCGTGTCGCCGGCGAACGCGCGCGAGGCAATGAGGCAGAGCAGCGCGAGGCGCGGGGCAGCCCCCATCGTGTACAGCGTGCGGTGGTAATGCCCAGCGTGTGCCAAGGGGGTGATCAGTGGGATTCCAGGCAGTCCAACGCTTCCCGTTTGTCCCGGCTATGGCTGCAGTCCACTGCTGTGCAGAGGGACCGGAAAAGGCCGCAAAGTTGGCCCTCCCTCCGCTGCAAAACCCCGCACGATTCGCAATGCTCGGCTCCGGCCGGCCGCAAAATAATTACCCACTAGTCGAGCTCCGAGGCGATAGCCTCGAGCGACGCCTGCTTCGTCTCCGCCAGCGTCACCGCGAAGAGGCCCGCCGCGCCGCAGATGGCAGCGAAGCCATACAGGACCGCGGGCGCGCCGCGCGCCGCCATCAGGACGGGAAAGTAGAAGGACACGATCGCATGCGCGAGGAATTGCGCAGCGAGCGACACCGTCATCGCGGCGGACCGCGCGCGCGCCGGGAACGACTCGGCGGTATAGATATTCGGCACCGGGCCGAGCGACAGGTTGAAAAAGATGCCTGCGAGCGACGGCGTGATGCGACGAGGCTAAACTTCAAGGACGCTGGCGCCGACCGTAGAGCGCGATCGCGAACAACGCCACCGTCGCGGCCGCCGCATCAGCGGACCCAAGAGAAATCCCCAACGCCCCCAAGCAAAGCCCCATCGCCGGGCTGAACACCCGGAGCATCTTCGCGCGGCCCCACGTGTCCATGAGCCGCATCGTCAGGAGCATGGCCGGGATCTTGGGGAAGTAGGTGATGGCCGTCGCTAATAGCGCCGCGGCGTCCGCACTGAGCCGCAGACTGGACCCGAGCGTCGCCACGGTGCCGGAGCTCTTGAGGATGTGGGGCGTGAAGTAGACGATGGCGTTGATGCCCGCGAACTGCTGGAAGAACTGGAGGACGACGCAGACGCTCAGCCGTTTTAAAATTTTGGGCTCGAGGAGCGTGCGCCAGCCGGCCTCGCGCTTGCCCGCGCTCTTCATCTCCTTCGCGGTCGCCGTCTCTAGGGCGCGGAGCTCGGCCTCGCAGGGGCCGCCCCTTAACTGCCCCAGCGCGGCGAGGGCCTGCGCCCGCCGCCCCTTGCGCAGCAAGTAGCGCGGCGACTCGGGCAGCCGCAGCACCAAGAACGCGTATAAGAGCGCCGGCACCAAGGTGAAGCCCAAGGACACGCGCGAGGCCGTCGCCGCGGACCACCCCAAGCCCGAGCGGCACAACGCCACGAGGAAGGTGACCACGAGGCCGGACATGGCGCCGCTCGAGATCATGAGCTGGGGCAGCGTCGCCAGCGCGCCGCGCGACGCGGCCTCGGCGCACTCCGCCACGTACACCGGCACGACGGCGCCGCAGTTGCCGATGCCCACGCCGGCCAAAAACCGGGCCAGGACCAGCACGGCGAGGGACGGCGTCCAGACCATGAGGACAGACGCGATGACGAAGAGCACAGACGAAAAGGCCATGGTCGGCCGCCGCCCCGCGGCGTCGGCGAGCGCCGAGGCGGAAAACGTGCCGACGACGCTCCCGAGCGTCGTCGCCGTCGCCACGGCGCCGACCTGCGCCGGCGTGAGCCCGAAGTGCGGCGCCAGGAATAGCAACGCGCCGCCGAGCACGCCCGTCGTGTAGCCCTGGATGTAGCTGCCGCACGCGGCCGAGCCCGCGATCTTCAGGTCCGTGGGCTTCAGCGACGCGAGGCCGACGTTGGCGCTCTTCACCTTGGTGGTGCGGCGGAAGCACTTCAGCGGCGACGTCAGGGCCCAGGTGCATTGCAGGAGCGCCAACGTACAGGCACCTTTGAGCAGCATGATGCCTAGCTCTTGCATGCGCCGTCGATGGCGTGCAAGTGAGACAGATTGCGAATGCGCTGCACCGTATTAGCACCGGAGGCAGCACTGCGCTCACAGAGCACACAGTGGCGCCGTGAAAAGAAATTTTGTGCCGATCGCGCTGACTAATTGAGATGCGAGCTATAGAGCACGCGGGCGTCTTGAAAAGCAGATTGCTGAGCGCAAAACCCGTACAAGACCCGCAAGTTTTCCAGGTGCCGGCCGGCATCTTGGCTCCAGGACGGCTCGACGAGCTAGATATTCGTCCGAGCGCTTTCCGCATCGCATCGGTGCGATTCTCGAGCTGTCGTTTGCTTGTAGCGCGTTTCACCACCAGTAGCGAGGACGTTATGGACGACGCGGCCTGGAACGCGGCGCGGAGCCGGCCCTTCAGCCGGCCGTACGGCCTAGGCGCCAACGGCCTCGCGGGCTTGTTTATGGGCGCCGTGGGCGGCGCCCACGTCGTGCTGTTGATCCAAAGTCTCATGGCTGCCGACAAAAACGTGGCGCTCATTCGGTGGTGCCTCTACGCGTGCGCGATGTGCGGCTTCCACGCGTCCGAGTTCCTCGGCGCCGCCGCGTGGCGCTGGCGCGACGTGAGCTTCGACAGCTGGCTCCTGAACCACAGCGTCACGTACGGCCTGGCCTTCTCCGCGGCGGTGCTCGAGTTCGGGCTCGAGTACAAATTCGCGATGAAGCGGAGCACCACAACCCTGGCACTCGGCGTGGTCCTCGTGGCGGGCGGCCAGGCCGTGCGCCTGGCGGCGCTCGCGAAGTGCGGCGAGCACTTCGCGCACCTCGTCGCCACGCGGAAGCCGGCGCACCACCGGCTCGTGACGACGGGCGTCTACTCCGTACTGCGGCACCCGTCGTACTGCGGCTGGTTCTGGTGGTCGCTGGGCACGCAGGTGCTCCTGGCGAACCCCGTCTGCCTCGTGCTCTACGCCGTCCTGTCGTGGCGCTTCTTCCGGGACCGGATCCCCTTCGAAGAGTCGGCGCTCATCAAATTCTACCCGCGCGAGTACCTTGCCTATTACGCGCGAACGTACGTGGGCATCCCGTTCATCTCGGAGTAATCAGTCATGTGTTATACGCCGGGGGGGCTCCTCCCTAGAAGAACATTGCCGCGTCGTCGGCCTCCTCGTCGCCCTCCTCGATGATGGGCGCCTCGGCCTCCTGCGCCGGCGCGACCTGGAAGGCGTCCTGGAACGAGAGCCAGGAGTTCTTGCGCGCGACGGGCCGCCGCCGCGGCTGCGTCGCCGCCTGGCCGAAGGCCGGCATCGAGAGCGACCGCGGGATGTCCGACGGCGCCGAGCTCGAGGTTGTGGACGCGCGGTCGTCGGAGTCGTCGCGCGCCGAAATCTGGAAGTCGTCGCGCACGGCCGCGCAGGCGCTGGCGTACTCGCCGGCGAAGTCGTGCGACGACATGTAGCGCGCGCCGCGGTTAGACACGCGCGCGAGCGCCTCGAGCATCTCCACCAGGTTGTCGTGCGCGTCCACGTAGGACTCGGCGTCGCTGGGCTTCTTGCCCACGGTCACGCTGAAGGCCCGTGCGCTCCGCCGCGCGCGCGTCGCCGGCCCCGCGCTCAAATCGGATTGCCACTTCCGCAGCTCGCGGAACATGGCCTCGTCGCTGGCGTCGTCGCCCACGACCAGCGCAAAGTCCGCCGGCCGCCCCGCGGCCTCCAGGGCCTTGAGCACGCGCCTCAGCAGCGCGCCCTTGTCCACGCCCGCCGGCCGCACCTCCACGTAGCCGCCCCTACTGGAGTTGGCCCCCCGCAGGACCTGGACCTGGCCGTAGGGCGCGAGGACCAGCCGCAGCTGGCTCTCGAGCTCCGTGGCCTGCATCTCCCCGAAGTCGGGGTCCGCGTCGCGGTACTGCCACACCAGGCAGGACTCGTGCCGTTCTACGTAGGTCCCGTGCGTTTGGCGCGCGAACATGTCCATGATCGTCAGGGCTTGTGCGCGCCAGCCCCCCCGCCGCGGCGCGGCCCGGTCCCAGTCGCCGTCGTTCACGCGCGGGCTCCGCTGCTCCGGACTCGCCGGCGGCGGCGGCGGGGCCTTGTCGTGGGGGCCCGGCGAGGCCGTGACGGCGCCGCCCCGCCGCGCTAACGCGGCGACGTTCGCCGTCGCCGGGCCCACGTCCCTTAGAGCCTTGGGCCACCGCACGAAGAAGCCGTGCTCGGCCGCCAGGCCCAGGTCGGCCAGACCCGGGCCCGCCAGCCCGTCCAGCAAGTGCACCCGCTCCCGGCCGCTCACGACGAACACCACGTTCCGCGGGTCCCGCGCCAGCGCCGCGAGCACGCCCAGGACCTCGTCCGAGGGCTTCGGGCTCTTCTTCGTCCCGGACGCGATGGCGTACGACGCCACGGCGCCCACGCTCGTGGCCTCGGGCACCAGGGTCCCCCCATAATCCAGCACGACGACCCGCGACGCGCCCGTGGTCGAGAAGCCGCCCTTCTCCGTCGGCGCCGCGCTCGGCGCGTCCTGGCCCGCCTGCCTGTAGGCGCGCGCCACCCGGTCCACCTGCAGCGCGTCAAAGCCCGACTTCATGCCCAGGATCCTAAACCCCAGGCCGAGCCCCGCGTGCGTCGCCCGCAGCGGATTGCGGTCGCGCGGCACGGTCTTCAGGTCCGCCAAGACGCGGTAGGCCCACTTGCCCGTCGTGGCCCGGGCCAGGAACCGCGCGTCCTTGGCCAGGCGTGCCAGCCGCTCCCGCGGCCGCATGGCCAACGCGTTGCGCAGCGCGGCGGCGCCCTCGTCGATCAGCCACGGGTTCGCGACCGTCGCGCCCAGCAGGACCCGCGACGCGCTCGACGAGTCGCTCAGCACGAGCGTCCCCGGCGTCCGCGCCTCCAATGTGACCCGCCGCTCCCGCGACGCGCGGTCCGTCCCGGGGAAGACCTCGGCCGCCAGCGCCTTCCGCTCCGCGCTCGCCTCGCCCCGCTTGGAGTGGGGCCCCTTCGGGACGAAGTCCGTGCAGGGGTCGCCGCAGGGGTAGCCCGCGCCGCCGCAGCAGTCCGCGGCGCGCTCCAGGACGGCGTCGAAGTAGGGCTTGGTCGCCTGGTCGTGGTCGAAGCCGCCCTGGACGATCGCGTCGTACTGCACGGCCACGTATTCCAGCGGCCACCGGTTCAAGCCATCCCGCACGGAAGACACCCAGAAGACGTCCGCCGCGCCCAACAACGCCAGGCGCTCCTCGATGTTCAAGTGCAACACCTCGCGCCAGACCACCGTCTGGTCCCCGTGCTTGGCCCGGATGCGGTCGACCAACCGCAAGCAGTCGCGCCGCACCTTCATCGCGTCGGCCGCTCGTTCGGGCGACGCCAGGGCGTACTGCACCAAGCGCGTGTCCGGGGCGGCGCCCCGCGCCTCGGCTTCGTCCAAAAAGCGCTCGTACGCTAAGAGCTTCAGCGGGAGCCCCCTCAGGTTTTCCAGCTTATCGATGCCCGCGATGATGATGTGCGTGCCGTCGTTCCAGGACACGGTTCCCAGACCCAGAGTTGTGGAGAGGCTCTTCCTCGCCTGCTCCGTCTCGGGTAAAGCGGCCACCCGCGATAAGGCCGCGGGCTCGACGCCCGCGTGCACACAGGTAATAATCACGTCCCGCCCGTCCACGTCTAAGACCACGCCCCGCGAATCAAAGGCGTTCTTGATGCCCAATAGACGCCGCACGTTCGTCACGAAGTGGCGCGCGTACTCAAAGAGATGGAAGCCGATGCGGTCCGCGCCCAGCACGCCCCGCAACAATTCACTTCGCATGCTCAGCGTCCGGAAGATTTCCGAGGAGGGGAAGGGCGTGTGCAGGAAGATGCCGATGCGCGCCGCCGCCAAGCGCCGCGACACGAACGCCGGGAGTAGCAATAGTTGGAAGCCGTGGATCCACACCAGGTCGCCCTGGTTATAGGCCTCGACCACGGCCTTGAGAAACACCTGGTTCGCCCGCTTGTACGCGTGCCAGGCGCGCTCGTCGTTCGTGGTCACCTGGCCCTTGGGCTCGTCGGGGCTCCTCGGGCGCCCGGGGCCCTTCGGGCTCGGCGACTGCTCGCCCGCCTCGCTGAAGTTGCTCCCGGTCGGGCTCCCGTAGGAGCCGCTCCCGAAGGACGTGCCGCTCCGACTGTGCGAGAGCACGTCCCGCTCCAACGCCGCGGCCGACCCCGCCGCGGCCGCTAACAGCTCGACGCGGTCGTCCTCCTCCTTGTTCGTGGGCGCCTGGAAGATGTCGTCGAACTCCAATAACGGCGTGGACTGCTCGCCGTAGACCTCCACGCTGTTGTGGAAGACGGGCCACAATATGCCCTTGCAGAAGGAGTGGTAGAACAGGCGGAAGGTCTCCGCGTCCAGGAAGATGGCGATGGCGCACCAGGGCTGCCGCCGCAACCGCTCCACAATATCCTGCTTCTCGCGCTCGGTGCAGTCGTCCGGCGTCCGCGCGATGCCGACCCTCGTGACTCTTAACGGCGTCTGCAAACTTAATAAATTTTCGTGGTCCCAGGAGATCTGGAGCTTGCCCTCGGTATCGCGCTTGATGAGCACCGGTAGGAACAGACTGGCGACCACGACGCCATCAGTCGGCGCGAGCGCTCCGGCGCCCGGCGCCTCGTCGCCCAACACCTCGTTGAGTGCGTCCCGTTGTTCATCGTCGTACTTCGACCGCGGCGACGGCTCCTTCAGGGGCGACTTGGGCATCTTTTTGGACGCGGGCCGCGCGCTACTCCGCTCCGTGGCCGCCACGTAGGTCGTGGGCTGCCGCCCGCGCGGCGAGCCGAAGGGCACTTCCACCGTTAAAGAGCCCTGGGTTTCATTTTGGGGCTGGGCGAAGGCGACGCCCCGCCTCGGCGCGGCCTCCTTCGCGTCGAGACTGGCCTGGGCCACGGCCTGCGCCGACGTGTCCGCGCTCTTCAGCCGGGCGGCGTCCGCCTCCGTCCAGGGCCGCAGCCCCTCGCACTCGAGCTTGTCGCTGAGACAAGTCGTAATACCCGCGTCGACCAGAGCCACGCGCCTTTCTTGGTTCCCCTCGAAGCTCTCCCACCGGTCAAAGGCGCCGGCGGAAAAGACGGCGTACCGATAGCGTTGCACGCCCGCGAACACCGCGACGGACTCGCTCGTCGTCCAGACGGGGTAGGTGGCCGCCGAGGTCCGCAGGGCCACGCCCCGGGCCACGTCGCCGTTGCCCAGGACCGGCGCGTCGCCGCTCACCACTACTTCTTCCCCAAAACCCAGGGGCGCGTAGCACTGGAACTCGACCTTGGCGACGTGGGCGCTCTTCAGGGCCGCGCCGTGGCGCGAGGCGTCCATGGTTGCTTTGGGTGCTGCTCTTTGTGGACCGAGCCGTGCGGCCGTGCGCTGGGCTCTTCTGCGCCGCTCGCGTCGCGTCGGCGTGCTCTGGGGCGAGGATCTCTCTTTTTTTGCCGTGCTTGCTCGTCTCGTGCGCTGGCGAGAGAGACGACGAGAGGGCCAGTGGTTTGAGGCGCCTCTCCTTGCACGCCACTGTCTACTGGGCACGATCCCTTTTGACGCCGTGAGCAAGCAGAACCCGAATTAAATTATTTAACGAGAACCCGCACGTATTGCGTATTTTGAGGACCTAGCGGGTGTGCTCTGTGCCGGTGATGTAGGATCCACTGGCAAATCCACGCCGTCGACGCGCCCCGCACAAAGTATCTTCACAATATCACTTAATTAGCCAAGCAGCGGCGCCTCCTCGCGCGCACCCGGGTACATGGACCGCAATAACAGCCCCGCGCCGATAGCTAATAAAACCATCTGGACGAAGCCGGTCCACGCGTCCGGGGACCCCGGGAACAGGCAGACGAGCGCCAGCGCTAAAGCAGCCGCGACGGCCGTCGGCCCGAAGAAGAGCCAGCCGCCCGCCTGGAGGTCCGTCCCCAGGTGGCGCCGCATGAACGCGGTGTCGCAGCACGGCTCGATCAAGAGCTCGTAGAACTCCGAGGACCCGTTCCCCCCGTTTTTTTGCATCTCGTGGGGCATCGCGGACCGGACCCACACGTACAGGCACGCCATGCCCACCAGGGTCACGCTCAAGAGCAGCGCACCTAATATTGTATATCGGTGCCCGCCCTCGGCCAGGAACGCACCGGCGACCACTAGGTACGGGATACAACCCAATTCAAACGACCACGTCGCTAAGAGCATGTCATTAAACGTGACGTGCTTCTCCATCCATGAGAGAGTATCGACGTCTACGGTCAAGGCCTCGCGCGCGCACCGGTCCATCTCCTCGGGATAGCTCACGCTCACGAAGTAGAACGAGCCGACCATGAACATGACGCCGCTCGCCAAATTGCCCCAGGCGAAGGTGACCCACGTCGCGTCGTCCGAGTTCCAGGACTGGATCACGAGGACCAGGCCGTAGAGCGCGAAGAGGAGCGACGCGACGGCCAAAAACCAACTCCCCAGGAGCGCGTCGGTGCCGAAGTGGCGCTGACAGCAGGTCTGCGTTTCCGCCTCTTCCTTCTCGTCGAAGGACTCCGCGACGACCGGCAGCGGCGGCGCCTCCGCAGCCTCGCGCAGCTCGTCGCTGACCTCGCGCTGCGCGAGGCGATCTAAGCTTTCCCTACTACCACGCACGATGTTGCCGAAGCTGTTGCGGTACGTGCGCAGCGTGCGCTTTGCGCGCTTGAGGGCTTTGCGCATCTTTGTCTCTGTTGTCTCTTCCCGTGTTGTTTACCTAGGGTGCGGCGGCATGCGGCGCGCGCGGCTGCAGCCGCGTCCAGAATCTAGCGCTGCTGCGAGAAGTTAGCAAGAGTATCCACGCGGCCCTGTGGCTTGAGGACTGTGGCTGCCAAATCGCGCCTTGTTCCTTTTACGTACTCGCGCCTTCCACGCGCGGGTTTTTCGCTCTCGGGGGGGGGGGCTTTTTAGAGCGCCGTAGCTCCTCCGCCGCCCCAAATTGTACCAGAGTCTGCAATAGGCAAGCCAACCGCCTTGTTACCAAGCGGACCGGCTGCCTAAGGTCGGCGACTGCAACGCGCTAAGAACGGTGGCTGTGAAGTTGGAACCCCGCACACAGCGTTAGTCCATCCACGGGGCGCAAGACGGTCTCTCCGACCATTGAGCTGGACTTGGTGATCAGTTGAACGGCAGGGAAGGAACAACATTGATTTATAGCGGTCGCCCGGCCTCGCCGTATCGAGAGCGTCGAGGCGTCGGCGAGGTATCGCGATGAGCGGCACACGACTCCCACTACAGCTGGCGGGTCGCCTCGCAGACACCTTGATACTGCTCTTGCAATACGTCGACGCAAACGCAATCGCCGCCTACGCCTCGACGAGCCGCAGCAACCGGTATTTCTTCAAGCTCGCGCCGCTGCTCGCATATGAAGCTGCGAAACGGTGCACAAGCGTCGAAACGCCGTCGACGGAACCGCTCGTGCGCTACGCGCCCGCGTTCCTGAGCCGCGACGAGTGCGACGCGCTCATAGCGTTCGGGCGGTGCGCCTCGTCCTCAACCCACGGCGGCCGCTTCGGCGCACGGCGACTCGGCGCGAAGCATTACGTCCAGCTATTGGTCACCGAGTTCCATCCGGCCGGCCTGACGCGACTCCTCGCGTCGATCGACTGCCGGGCGCGCTCCCTCACCGGATGTCCAGCCGGCGACGCCTTTGAGCTCAACTTTACGCCCGCGAGGAGCGACGTCGGACCGCGCACCGCGGCAGAGGCGGGAGTGAGTATAGACTCGGCTGTTTGGTGGCTATCCGCGGGCGGCGTGCATGTGGATTCCAACAATGGATTCCCCTACCGCTACGCGACAGTGTTGGCCTATTTGAACGATACGTCGGGTGGTGCGACGTGCTTTCCAGCCGCATGTGACGCTTGCGCGGCACGAGCGGCCGCTGTTAGGCTCCTCAAGGCGGGCTACACGCACACGGATTCTGCCGTGAGACAGGACGACGACGAGGCTGCATTCGACGACGCGTGCGCGCTTCTCGAGAGCGGCTCGCGGTTGATGCTCGACGACGTTTCCGCGAAGACGACGCGGGGACCCGGCGACCGAGGTCTGCGCGTCCAGCCGAAGGCCGGTGCCGCGGCAATCTTTTGGTCCCTTCGGGACGACGGCGCGGTCGACCCCGCCTCCTGGCACGGCGGCGCGCGCGTCGTTGGTGAAGATGGTGGAAGCTCTTACTTCGACCGCGGCAAGTGGACGCTGCAGTCGTTTCGGCAGCTCCCGGAGAATAAGCGCGGCGACGACCGGGCGGACTTCATACGTAGTAGTCGTCGGCGGGAAGGGGGCGAAGGCGGAGGTCTTCGCTGGGAGCTTGTTTAATTAGTGACTTGTACTACACTTAGCTCAGATACTTGTGGGTGACGACGGCGACGAGCGCGACACTCACGACAGCGATGAGGCTGTCGACGATCACCGTTGGCACCGGATCGGCGGGCACGGCGGGCTGTGGCGGGGCGGGCGCGGCGGGCTGTGGCGGCGCCGACACCCTCCTATGTCGCTCGTGGGCCGCCGCCGCCGCTTCTTCTCCCGCGAAGCGCGCGGTCAACTCGGCGCACTCCGCTTCTAGCGCACGCCGCTCCGCGAGAGCCGCCGCGTCGAGCGCCGCCTCGTCCGCGTCCTGCTCCGGGGCCTTCGTCTCTTCGGCACCGGCGGGCGCGGGCTCGGGCGCCTCCGGCGCCTCCGGCGCGACGGGCGCGGGGTCGCGGCTCTCCTTCATTTCCTCGGCGGCCGCGGCGGGCGCGGGGTCCGGCGGCGGCGGCGCGACTTCCAGCACCGCGTCGTCGGCGTCGGACGAGTCTCGTCGTGCGGTGGGCGGCGCGGCGGGCGCGGGCGCGGCGGGCGCGGCCGGCGCGGGCGCAGCCGGCGCCGCGGCGTGCCCCTCGTCCCACGGCAGGACGGGCGCGTCGAACGCCGCGGTCGCCGCCTCGCCGTCGCCGAGCACCTTGTCGTCGGCGCCGCCCTCGACGAGCTCGGCGATTGGCCCGCAGCAGGGGCACCGCCACGTCTGCGATGCCGCCGCCAGCGTGCGGCGCTCGTCGGGCCGCCACTGCAGCGCGCCGAGCGCGCCGTCGGCCGGCATTGGGAAGAAGGCCAGCAGCGCCTCGAGGATGGTCCGGATGCCCCACGCCGGCTGCCAGAGCTCCGGGTGGAAGCTCGTCACGCTCAGGCAGACCTTCTTGCCGACCTCGAACCGTCCGGAAGGATTGAGGAACATGATCGACGGCGGCTTCATGGGCCACTGGGGCGGGAGGATGATGCGCCCGTGGTACAGCCCGCCCTGGAAGTCGCTGCCTTGTGGTCCTCGCAAAGTAAAATGCCCTGCGTCGTAAATCGATAAGACGCCATCGCGATGGCAAGTGGGCCCCACGCCATCAAGTTCAAATTGTGAAAGGACGCCGGCCACGAACACTCGAATAAATTATCCTCCAGAGGCGCCGCGGCGTACTGGCGCGAAGGGTTGCGGTTTAGCTCGCGAACATCACAATGTATGCGCTTCACGGCGATGTTCGACATTTTTGCGCTCTCAAGAGTGGAGAGGCGCGCGTTTGGATCTTGCTCTCTGTAGTGGAGAGGCGCGGTGGCTGGCGTTTGGGCTCTTGCTCTCTCTTTTGCGGAGATGGCTCTCAGTGGCTGACCCGACTGGAGAGTTGAGATAGCTCGCCCGCCGCCTGGCTATGACGTATTATACAGTCAGTATCAGTGCCTGCTGCGTCCGAACAGCCAGGAGGGGGCGGCACGGCGTGAGTCGTGACCCCAAAGATGGAACTTGCGTGCGGGTTGCGACCCGCACCTATAGTCCCGCGCCGATGAATCGGCGAAGCGCGGTGTCTCCCCCTCCGGGCCCCGCCCACTAGTCCTAGCACCGTAACAAAAACGCTTAACACGCAAGAGCACAATAAAAATAGTTAATCACCGCACCCCGACCTCCGCCGTCGCCCCCCATCCCTCCGGCAGCACGCTCTCGAAGCTCGGCAGCGGCGCGCCGTGGAAGGGCTCACCCGCCGGTTCTGGAATCGGATCGTCCAAGACCACGACGTGGTGCGCGAGCCGCCCGGAAATGGCGTGGCTCTCCCAGACGGCGTGGAAGGCCCGCTCCAGATCCCGCGTGAACGCGCGCGTGTCGAAGAGTCGGGACGCGCGGCCCTCGTCGGCGAGCTTGGCCCGCAGCGCCCGCAGCGCCCGCGACCCGGCGAGCGCGACCGCAAGGTCCTCAAAGTCCCGCAGGCTGTCGACGGCCAGGTTGCTCTGGCCCGCGCCCACGGCGTTCAACAGGGACAATCCCACGCGCTGCGGGAACTGGTCGCCGCGCACCGTCAGGAGCGGCAGGCCGCCCCGCAGGGCGTCCGTCGCGGTGGAGTGCGCCCCGTACACCAGCGTATCCAAGAGCAAGTCGGCGGCGGCGTGGCGCCGGAGATGTTCGGCCTTGGGCACGCGCGCCCCCCACACTAACCGAGAGGGGTGCACGCCCCGCGCCGCCGCCTCGGCCTCGAGGTTTGCGGAAACAAAGTCGAACTGGCGCCCCTTGGGCCGCAGCAACCATAGTACGGAGCCCGGGATGCGCCGCATGACGTTCATCCACAACCCGAAGGACGCCGGATCCAATTTGTCCACCTTGTTGAAGTTGCAGAACACGACCGCGGGCTTCGGCGGGAGGCCGTGCGCGGCGCGGTCCGCGTTGGAAGAAGCGTACGTGGCGACGGCGGCGTGGCGCTCGTAGTCGTTCACCTGGTAGGTGCCCGGCAAGTAGACGAGCTTCTCGGTGTAATGAAGAGCCGCTTCCGGCGGCACAACGGTGGCGTCGACCACGGAGCCATCAAGGCACGAGGCGCCGGACGTGCCCGGGTAAATGAGGTACGCCAGCTGCACGGGCGCCACACGCGCCATGCACAGCTCCATGCGCGTCCCCAGGGTGTGCCCCTGCAAATCCACGACGATCTGCGCCCCGAACGCGCGGCCCGCTTTGACGGCGTCGACGTGGCCCAGTAACGCCAGGTCGTTGATGAACGCGTCGGCGTCCGCGGCGATGGCGTCCCGGTAGTCCGAGTGGTCGTCCTTGCCGTACCCGAGGGCCGCCACGGCCTCGAGCGAGCGGACCCCCCGCGTCGACGCGAACGCCTCCCGGAACCGCCGGTGCCACCTAAATAAGCCCTCGACGAGGTGCGCCGTCGGGTGGTCGTTGAAGTCGTAGCACATGTAGGCCACCCTCAAACTCCCGCTGGGCGTCGGGGGCGCCGGCGGCGGCAACAAGGCGCTGTAGTGCTCGAGGGCCCGGGACGTCATCTCGGCGTGCCGCCGCCGCGCCGTGGGCGGCATGTCCACCAATAACGTGTCGAAGGGCAATAACGCGGGCCGCTCGCCCCGGTCCATGCGTTGCCGGTCCACGGCCAGGATCTCTCCTAACATAACCTCCCGCCGGGCCCAGTCGCAGTGCGGCACGCGCGCCTTGAGGAGGTGCGTGCGCGCCTGGTCGGCCGCGTCCGTCAGCCCCCGCGCCTCCGCGATCTTTAACCCCGCCGCGTGCGCTTCCACGGCCTCGGCGCCCTCGCCGAGCTGCGTGAGGGCGACGCCCAGGTTGCCGTGGATCATGACCGCCGCGTCGTGGGGGTCGCCGTTGTCCCCCAGCGCCGGGCCGACGCGAACCAGCGCGTCCAGGGCCCGGCGGTAGTGCTCGACGGCGTCCCGGGGCGTGCCGTGCTTGTGGTAGAGCGCCGCGAGGTTGATGCGCGCCTCGACGTGGTCTGGGGCAACCTCCAAACAAGCCTGGTACAGGTCCGCGGCGGCGGGGACCTCGCCGCGGTGCGCGCGCGTCACGC
>Ga0302122_10000420_pt1 | contig 26155 bp, 14 predicted proteins | sample CB21_SCM_MG_FD_203115 | JGI IMG/M metagenome (GOLD analysis project Ga0302122, IMG submission 203115) | Marine microbial communities from Western Arctic Ocean, Canada - CB21_SCM | ecosystem: Environmental > Aquatic > Marine > Oceanic | place: Canada: Western Arctic Ocean | collected 2017-09-28
TTGCAGCCGGTCCAAGCCACTGCTCTCCGCGCGGACAAGGCGAACTACGCCGTGGTCGGCTGCGGCCTCCCGGCGCGCGGCATGGGCTGGTTCCACGGGCTCCAGCTGACCGAGGGCGCGTGCGCGAGCGCGCGGCTGAGCGACGTCGTCGAGCCGTGGTTTTTGGGCGCGGGCAAGGACAGCGACGCCGGCGCCGAATTCAAGGAGGGTGTCGTCAACCGATGGACCGACACGCGCTTCAGCGACACGCTGTCCAAGGACACGTGGTCCCGGGCTACCCAAGGCCCGAAGATCGCGTTGATCGCCGGGCGGACCGTGGACAACCCGGGCTTCTTCCGGCAGGCGCTACGTGCGGGCGCGACGCACATTTTGCTGGAGAAGCCCGGCGCGCCGTCCGTCGCGGAACTGGAGGCCATGGCTCGTGAAGCCGGTGAAGCGGACGTCCCCGTCTTCATGGGCTTCATCAAGAACATCAGTCCCTACTTCACCGAAGCGTTGGGCGTGGCCAACGGGAACCCGGGGTCCCTCGTCACCCTCAGCTCGAGGAACGACTACGCCAAGGAGGACCTGGGCGAATGCTTCGAGAGGAACGCCGAAGGTTTGTTAAAGAACATGGCCATCCACGAACTGGCCCTCGCGGCGACCTTCTTCGGCATGCGCGCCGACACCATCACGGACGTGGACACCAGTGGCTGCGACGTGGACGCCGACGGCTGCGATTTGCAGACCCTAGGCGAGTTCTCGGACTTCCAGCGCCTGGACTTCGTACTCACTAATAAGGAGGGCGGCCGCGTGCGCATCATCGCGGACCGGTGTGGCGGCGACGAGTGCCGGGCCATCGTCACGCAGGATGGCAAAGAACTGCTCAACCGGGCCATGATCGACGCCCCGCGCCAGCGGGTCGTGGAGGAGCGCACGGCGGCCCACCCCGACTGGATCGGGTACCTCATCACCCAGGAGCCCGAGTACCGGGAGCTCAAGGAGCGGTGCGCGGCGGCGGCCGTCGCGGGCGAGTTCCCGGAGGGCGTCGCGACCATCGAGATCGCCATCGAGGCGCTCAAGCTGGCCGAGTACCTGACGCCCCTGCTGTCCGCGCGGCTCGGGTGAGCCGGACTAAAGTGAAATCCTTCGTGAAGATGGCCTGGCGCGGTCCGGCCCCCTCCGTTGCTCGTCACAATTCTCGTCACCCTCCGCGCCATCGAGCAGACGCGGCTACGGGGTTGGCGTGGGGCCGAACCCGGTCTATCGGTTATGGTGGCCGGCGCGCGCGCCTCGTGAAACTCAGAGGAGATCTCTGAGGTTCCTGTACTACTACTATTACTCATCCTCAAGGTCATCATCAAAATCCGAGTCGGCGTAGCCGTCGTCGCTTTCGGACGTATCCAGCGGCACGGGCGGCACGACCGGGGGCCGCCGTTGGTTCGATGGACTCGGGCCCGTCGTTTTTGCCGGGGAGAACTCGTCGAAGCCGTCGTCGCCGTAGCCGTCGTCCGAGTCCTCGGCCATGTTCCGGAGGAACATCTCTCGTTCCGGGCTCAGGACCGCTTCGTCGTGCCACCGGGCCGCCTCGTCGCGCCGCCGCGTGGGCGAGGCCTTGTGCTCCACCAGGGCCCGGGCCTCGCGCTCCTCGTGAATGGTCGCGGCGGCCGCGTCGCGCCGCCGCGCCGCCCTGGCCTCGCGGTCCGCCTCGGCGGCGGCCTCGGCCTGGGCCTGGGCCTCGCGCCGCCGCGCCGCGTCGGCGGCCTCGCGCTCCTCCAGGCGCCGCCGCGCCGCGTCGGCGGCCCGGCGATCCGCCTCGGCCGTCTCGGCCAGCATGCGGGCCTTGTACTCCCGCTGCGCCAGCAGTTTCGCGGCCTCCCTGGCCTTGGCCGCGGCGTAGTCCTCCGCGCGCCGCGCCTCCGCCTCCGCGGCGACCTGCTTCGCCTCCGTGGCCCGGCGCGCCGCCTCGGCCTTCTCTGCGTCTAACCGCCGCGCCTCGGTCGCGCGGCGCTCGTCCTCGCGCATCCTCCGCTCGGCGTCCCTTTTGGCTTGCTCCCGGGCGACGCGGCGCTTCACGGCCGCCTCCCGCCCGCTCCTGCCGCGCAGCGCCGCTTGGAGCGCCACCGTCGAGCCCCGCGCCACGCCCAGAGCCCGCGCGCCGACGCGGCACCGCCACGCCGCCTGCACCAGGACCACCGCGGCGGCCGTCGCGGCCCGTTCCCGGCGCGCCTCCTCGGCCGCGGCCTCCGCCGCCATGATCCGCTTCGCCTCGGCCCGCGCGGCCTTCTCGAGGCGCACCTTGGCCGCGGCCCGCTTCTCCGCCTGTTCCTGGGCCATGCGCTGGGCCTCGGCCTCGGCCAGGCGCGCGGCGCGCCGCTCGGCCGCGCTGGGCTTCGGCGGCGCGGGCTCGGCGGCGCGCGCCGGGGGCGCGGTCTCGATGGCCCGCGGCGGGATGGCGCTGGCCTCCGAGACCGGTGCCGACGCGGCCTGCCGCGCGCGGCCGCGCGGCGCGCCGAGCACGCGCGGGCCGCCGCCCGGCGGACTCGCCGAAGCCCCCGTGGGCGGCCCGGCGCGCTCGCGGAGCTTGGTCGTGCCCCCGAAGAAGCGCAGCTCGAGCTTGCGCAGCAGACCCTGCGTCCGCACGAAGTTCTCCAACGTATGGTGGTTCCGCAGCCGGTCCACGCAGGGCGCGTCGAGGACGAGGATGGACTCGCCGTCGCCCCGCGTCGGGTCGTAGGCCTTGACCATGAGAGCGTGCGAGTTAACCCTGGCCTTGGCGGGCGCGACGACGCTCACCAGGCACGCCGTCCCGCTTGCCTCGAAGCGCCACCACGACGCGGCGAGGACGCGCCCGTTCCGGAAGGGCGCGACGTTGCCCACGACCGACGGCCGCACCACCGGTGGGACCTTCTTCTTGCGCCGCCGCGCCCTCCGCTTGATGAGCCCGCGCGGCGTCGTGGCCAGGGAGGACACGTCCGACTCGGTGGAGCTGTCGTCGTCCCGCCGCTTCTCCGCGGAATCGCCGGCCCGCTCCGCGGCCCGGAGCGCGGCGCACACGATGCGACTGCACCAGGCCGCCAACCGCCCCAGCGCCGCCCCGCACTCCGTCTCTGCACCAAAGCGCACGGTCTCGTTCAGACCCGCACCGCCGCTTAAGAGCCGAGACAGGGCCCGAGCCTTGAAGGGCGGCACGTCCACCCTGGCGTCCACGTTCCGAATGGTGCGCATCATGCCGTCGGGGTCGCCGTCGAAGGCGTGAATTAAAGCGGCCCACGACGCGTCCGGCGGGCACCGGTCGCCCCGGCACACGAGCGTGAGCGCGCAGGCGCCCACGCGCCGCGCGCTCTCGCTCGGCGCCGCGTCGAGCGTGCTGATGTCCTCCAGGTCGTCCGCGGTTAGGTCCATGGCGCTGAGCTCGGCCCGGGCCAACGTGACGCCCTGGAGCGGCCGCGCCTTCCGTGTTTTCATTTTCTTGAGGCCCGGCGGCGGGCCGCTCGGCGTGATGTCGGGGAGGAGGGGCCCCTCGTGCCGCTGGAGCCGGCCGAGCCGGTCCACGAGCTGGTTCCGGTGCCGGTTCCCCTTCGGGCGCCGCCGCGGCGGCGCGTAGCTCCGCGCATCGGGGTCGGCGTAGGCGCCCTCGGTGTTGAGGATGCTCTTCTTCCTCTGGGCGGCCGTCTGGTGGACCTTCTTCGGCTCCAATACCTGCGCGGAAAGCAGACGTCGCCCCCACGCCATCTTTATGAAAAGTACGACGGGGACGCGTACCGGCCGGAACTTCTCGAGGGCCGGGTTATGGTTCAGGGCCGCCAGCTCCGGGTCGCCCCGCTCCAGCGGGAGGTTCGCGTTGGCCTCCCGCAACGCCTCGAGCTGCGCGTGGGCCTCTCGCACCCAGTCGTCGTTGACGGCGGGCGCCTTGTTCGCAAAGGTGGGCCTGGGCGCCTCCGGCGTTCTTTCGCGCGGCGGGGGCGCCGCGTCAATTTGCGGGCGCAGGCCGACCTCCTCGCCGGGCAGGGGGCGGTTGAAGACGCGCTCGGGGTGCTGGGGCGACGCGCGCGTCGTGTCGTAGTGGGTTTGCGGCGGCGACAGGATGTCCAGCGCGTCCGCCCGCTCCTCGATGAGCGCTTCGACGGCCGACGGCGCCTTGGGGTTTCTTCTGGCGACCGCCACGCCCACCAGCAAGTCTTCCGCCCGCCGCAGCCTCGCTTGCTCGGCGTTCTTCGGGGGGGCGTCCGTGGCCTCGAGCTCGGCCGCGCGCAGCGAGCGGGGCAGCATGAGCGGGTTGTTCCGCAGGAGCCGCCGCGGGGTCCCGATGGCCGCCACGAGCGGCTCGGACTCGCCCATGAAATCCAAATCGTGCGTCATCTTCTCTAGGTAATCCTCTTCCTTGTAGTGGAGCGGGGCGCCCTGGTCCCTGGCCGCGTCCCGATACTGCTGCGCCGCCTCGCAGACGTGGCACGCCGCTTCGCGCAACTCCCTCAATAACCCGTGGCTCTTCGGTCGCAGGAGCGCGGCCTCCTCTCCGGAAGCGGTCTGCAGCTGCACGCCGAGGCTCCTGAGTTGGGTCACGAGCTCCTCGCGATGGCCGCACAAGTCCCGCGCGCGGTCCAACCACAGGTCGGCATCCAACTCGCTCGCGTTCCGGTGGGACTTGTTGTGCGGCACGTTCGGGGAGCCGAGCATGGTTGGTGGTGGCGGTGCTCGGGCTGCCCCGGAGTGCTTGTGCCCTGGTTATGGGCAGCGACCGCGGGCCCCGGCAGGATCCGCTTCCGTGCACTGCTGGCCACTGCGGCACACTGGGTCGCCGTCTATAGGTCGACCTTCGCGCACCTGCGAAACTATGTAAAACCGCCTGGAGCTCAGCCTGGAACCTACTAGGGCGCCCGGGTCGCCCGACGCGCCCGACGTCCAAAGACCGCGCGGACGGCCTCCGGCAGCCGCGGAGAGGCCTGGCGCGGGCTCGCGCGCAAAAGGCGGGTGAGCGCTCAAAGCATCTGCTCCAAGCCATCTCTCAAAGCCGCAATTGCTTTTGGCCGCTGTTTTGGCCTGGTGCCTGATCCGCCGCCCGCAACCACCCGCGAGCCCCCGGCTCTGAGCCCGCGCGAAACCCCGGCCCCGGGACTTCCAGTGAAAGCCTGCTGCAAAAACAATCTCAACAGAGCATAAATTAGCCACGGGAGACGCGCGGTCCCTGCTGCGAAAACGCGCCCGTGTAAAAACGCGCGCCGCCATGGCTCCCCGATCGCGCGTCGCCGCCGAGCGGCCCGCCACGCTCGCGTCGCTGCCCGCCGACGCGCTGGCCCACGTCTGCGAGCTCACGGGCCGCAACCTGGAGGACGCCCTGCCGCGCCTCCGCGCCGCGTCCAAGGCGCTCGCCGTGACGCGGGACCTGGGCCGGGGCGTGGCCCGGTTCCTGGGGCTGGAGCTTCCCAGGAAGCGCGCGGGCCGCACGACGCGGAGCCAGAGCGAGGACCCCTGGCGCGCGCTCTGCAACGCCCTCGCGCGGAAGCGCCGCGCCGCCAGGGGCAACCGGGACCTGGCCGCGTGGGAGGTCTGGCGGCGCCTGCACGAGGGCGACTGCGCGACGTACCTGGCGCGGGCCCTGCGCGAGGACCCGCAGCTCGTGCACCACGGGCTGGAGTTCTTCGCGGGGCGGACGCTGCTCTTCCTGGCGGCCTGGCGCGACCGGCCCCGGTGCGTGAAGCTGCTGCTGGCAGGGGGCGCGACGCCGCAGCTCACGGACGACCGGGGCTGCTCGCCTTTGATCGTGGCCGCGTGGGCCGGGAGCGTCGGGGCCGTCGCGGCGCTCGTCCGGGACCGCAACGCGCGCCAGACGCTCCTGTGGCGGGGCGAGCCGCCGCAGCGGTCCGGGTGCGGCGGCCAGCGGCCCTACACGGCCCTGCAGTGGGCGCTGCGCAAGTCGAACGCGGCGACGTCGTGGCCCGAGAAGGAGCGCTTCGGGAGTATCCTGGAGCTCGTCGAGCAGGCTATCTTCGTGCCGCTGGCGGGCGAGGAGCGCGTCGGCTTCGTCGTCGGCCCGGAGCTCCCCCTCTTCTGACGCGCGACCGTCCTCGACCGCGCGGTTGTGTCTACGGGGCTTCCTTGCAACCAAGCCTTCGGGAAGGGGGGCCTCTAGGACCAAATTTTAAGAACGGGTTCCCGGCCCCCGGTCCGGTCGCGATCGCGGCTTTTGGACTCCCATTAAGGTCCGTTGCGCGTCATGAGACCGGGCTGGTGGGGAGGGGCCACTTTCTGCGGACGCGAAGTTGCCCGCTTTGGGTGTTTTGTTACGGTGCTAGGACTAGTGGGCGGGGCCCGGGGGGGCAGCCACGCCGCCCACGCGCCTTAAAAGAAAACGAGGAAAAATATAAAGAATCATTAGAAGCGTTTGAAAACTGTGGAAGTTGGAACTGCAGATGGTTTCTAGCAATAGATTTGTTCTTTTTAACAGCGATGGCAGTTTTTCTAATAAAACAGAAGAAGAGTTGGCTGAGTGGTACACTCGCAATCAGGAGAATGTAAGCACCGCAAAACTCATGGTTAAACATAACGGCGAGTTAGTGCCAAGTAACTTAGGATTTGCTGACATACTCAACTTTAGTGGCGACGGCGTCAACGTGACCAGCCCTGACAATGACCCGGGTTGGGACTTGCGCGGGTCTTATTAAACGGGTTAATTAAATCTCACGAGTGCCGGATTTGACCTTGTGGAAGTGCCGTAGTTGACCCCCTATCTGGGAGTGGCGTATAACATATCCCGTCGACGGGATATGTTACTGTTTGGACGCTGCCTGATAGCACACTCGGCTGTAAGAGTAATACTGGAGCTCTGTTGCGTTGCGTTTGTTTGGGGGAGTATGGCGGGTTTTGGGGCCTCTCATTATATAATCGCCTATGCCCGTAGATCGGCCTCGGGCACGTACGTGGCACACTAGCCCACGCCTTTTTATCTCGTTGTCTCTGAGACGTAGCCCGTCGCGATCGCTCGTCTCGTCGGCGGAAACAGCGAAACTCAGGCGCCGCCAAAAGCCGCTTGAAAAGCATGGTCCGCACCACGAGGCTCGTGGCCATCGCGGCCGCGGCCGCGGCCCTGGCCGGCGAGACGCCCGCGCCGACGCTCAGCAAGACGCTCGCGTACCTGACGCCGACAGCGGCCATGGACGCGCCCGGCGCGGCCCCGCCGACCCTCAGCAAGATCAGGGAGGCGCTGACGTCCGCCGAGACCAAAGGCGCGGCGCCGTTCTGCCCCAAGGCGTTTTTTGTGGACCACGGCACGGTGGTGGGAGCCACGCTGCTCGCGCTCGTGCTCGCCATATTCGGCCTGAAGAAGCGGCCTGAACACGGCACCGCGATCGACCACGTCGTCGCGCCCGTGGAGCGGAAGCGGGCGCCCCCGCCGCCGCCGACGCCGGCCGAGGTGAAGGCCTCGCGCACGGAACTCCTCGCGCAGGTGCGAAAGGTCCTCGAGGCGGCGGGCTGCGACGTGGACAAGGCCCGGAAGGCCGGGAAGAACATGGTCTTCGCGGCGGCCGAGGTGGGCAACGTTGATGCACTAAACATGCTCGTGGCGGCCGGCGCCGACGTCAACGCGCCGGCCACGACGGGTGAGACCCCGACGCACGTCGCCCGGGCCAAGGGGCACGCCGCGGCGGCCGCCTTCCTCCTGGGCCGTGGCGGCGTCGCGACGGCGCCGGCGCGGAAGAAGTCCAAGTTCGGCTTCCCGTCGCCGAAGAAGTCGCCCTCGGAGCAGTGAAGGCGCGGGGGCTCGCTGGCTTAAGTTTAAACTACTATCCACCCGCGCGTGGCGCTCATCGCCCGCAGAGCCTACCGCGCCACTGTGACCTTCACCGTGAGTCTACGTAGAAGCCCGTTCAGGTACATGGCGGGTACATACTACTAATACCCACGTTACCCGTCACCTACTCTTCTTCTTCCCTTTCCGCTTCTTCTTGGACGGCGACGCCGGTCGGGCCGCCGCCGCCGGCGCGGACACCGTCCGCGGCATGGCTGCCCGCTCGGCCGATATTTTCGCGAAGCGCGCCCGCAGGTCGTCGGCGTCGCTCACGTCCAGTAACGCGTCCACGAACTTGTCCCCTTCGAAGTCCCGCAGGTCGTCCAGCGTTTCGCCCACGCCCACGAGCTTGACCGGGATGCCCAGGTCCTGCACGACGGAGACGACGAAGCCCGCGCGCGCCGTGCCGTCCAGCTTGGTCACGGCGAGGCCCGTCACGCCCACGTCCTTCTGCCAGCCCCGGGCCTGGTCCAGGGCGTTCCGCCCGACGGCGGCGTCCACCACCAACAGGGATTCGTGCGGCGCGCCCGGGATCTTCTTCTCGAGCGTCCGCCGGATCTTGTCGAGCTCCTTCGTGAGCGCGACGTTGTTCACGAGGCGGCCGGACGTGTCCACGATGAGGACGTCGTAGTCGCCCGCGAGGCACGCGTCGCACGCCTTGTAGGCCGCGGCGGCGGGCGACTCGATGCCCGCGTCCGGCACCACGATGTCCACCTCCGCCCGCCGTGCCCACTCCTGCAACTGCTCGACGGCGGCGGCGCGGAACGTGTCGCAGGCCGCCAGGAGCACCTTCTGGCCCGTTTCCCTGCGCAGGCGGGACGCCAGCTTGCCGATCGTCGTCGTCTTGCCCATGCCGTTCGCGCCCAGGACCAAAATGACCGTGGGGCCCTGTTCCGCGCTCGTTAGGGCCGCCGGCCCGCCCGCGTCCAGCGCCGCGGCCATGCGGCCCCGCAGAATGGCCGTGACGTCCTGCTCCTCGTACTCGCCCGACTCCTGGGCCACGGCCTTGACGTCCTCCAGGATCTGGTCCGTGGTGGTCGCCCCGATGTCGGCGCTGAGCAGGGCGTCCTCGAGCTTCTCCAGCGTCTCGTCGAGCGTCGCGCCCTTGGAGTCGAAGATGCCGCGCAGATCGGACAAAAAGTTCATGCGCGACTTCTCCAGGCCCTCCGTGAACTTGGCGAGGGCGAGCGAGTCCTGGCGCGCGCGCTCCTCGAAGAACTTGGACGCGGCCTGGCCGGCCTGCTCGAAGATGTTCGCCGCGCGCGCGGTGCGGCGTCTGCGCGGCGCGCGCTGGCGCGGCACGAGCGCCGTCGCCAGCGCCAGCGTCCACGCGAGGCGGCGCATGGTTGCTGTCACGGCGTGCAAGTCCGCGTCCGCTGCCGCGGCGTGTAGCGCGGATCGCTGCGCCGCGTCGTTGGATCGATGCGTGGCTCGGGTTCGGGTTCGGATTTTTTTGACGGGTTTGTCCTCTGGGGCCAGTCTTGTATAGTATACAAGCTGTACACGTACACCCTGCATACGTGCTAAGCCGCACGGGAGCCCTTCCTCGCCAGTAGCAGCAAAAAAAGCGCGCCGCTCGCCTGCCGACAAAGCCTAGGCGCCCACTGCCTCCTCGCCGCCGAGGACTCGCCGCGGCGTCACAGCGTCCCGCGCCCCGCCTGGCGGCCGGTCCACGCCGTCGCAGCGTGCCAGAAAACACGAAAGCATGAACGCCGCCTCCGCCCGCGGCGCCGCGCGCCTGCCGCCCGAGGTCAATCGCATCCTCTACGTCAGAAACTTACCGTATAAGACGGAGGAGGCCCTGTCCACGGAGGAGATCTACGACATCTTTGGGAAGTACGGCGCCATCCGCCAGATCCGCATCGGCAACCGCCCCGACACGCGCGGAACGGCGTTCGTCGTGTACGAAGACATCTACGACGCCAAGAACGCCGTGGACCACCTCTCGGGCTTCAACGTGTGTGGCCGGTACCTGATCGTGCTCTACTTCCAGGCGTCCAGGATGGCCAAGCGGACGGAGTCGCTCGAGCAGAAGCGCGCGGAGCTCGAGGCGCTGAGGAAGCGGGCCCAGCAATCTTAAGGTTGGGTTTCTTTATATTTGACGCCTCAGCCGTGCGGTCCCCCCTGAGCCCAACTGCTTCCTCGACCCAAAATATCGCACGGGTTTTAGCAAACACGTAGAGGATCCGTATCGCACTGTCAGACCGTAGAGAGCAGTTCTAGAGCGTGTTCACGATGCCATCTCTTCGCTGCGCAGCAGCGCTCCTTGGCCTCGCTGCCACAACCACGGCCTTCCAGCCACCCAGTGCATTGTCAGTAGCCGTGTCATAATTTGTTTCTGGAGTCCCGCTCCACGCCATCGAGCGAGGGACGACGTCGCGTCGATGGCGTGGGGGTGGACTCCACGCGTGTGTCCCTCGCGACTCTCGTGGCTGATTCCGCGCAGGCCCCGCGCGCCGGTGGTGCCCGCGGCCGCGGGGAAGCAGACGGAGGAGAAGAAGAAGATGGACGCCTGGGCCACGTACACCGACGGCGAGTACGGCCAGGCGTTCAAGTTCCCGTGGGAGGTGGAGGCGTCGGACAAGACGGCCATCGGCCACATCCTCCCCGTCGTCTGCACGCTCGCGATCCTCCTCCCGGCGCGGTTCAACGCCGGCCTGGACCTCGTCCCGGGCCTCCCCCAATGATAAATTACATGTATATACTTCATGGCGCAAAGGCGTGGAAGTGCACGAGGTCGTCGCCGCCCGTCCGCGCGAGCGTCGCGGCGCGCGCCCGCTCGAACGTCGGCTTCAGGTAGGTGTCCGCGGCGCCCTTGATGGCCTCCGTCGCGGCCTTTTCCTTACGCGCGTTGTCCGAGCTCCAGGCGCCCGCCTTGGCCCCGCCGCGCGCCTTCGAGTAGACCCCGGACGCGGCGTGGGTCCGTCGCGCGTCGTCGACGGACAGCGCCAACTCGAAATGCTTCGGGAACACGTACGCCTCCAGGGCGCCGGGCATGGACGCGTAGTCCACGAGCAGCCCGCGGGACGACGCGGCGTCCGCGTCCAGGGCCGCGTTCGTGAGCATGGCCAGGTGCGCCGCGCAGTAGCTCTCCGGCGGGACCCGCGACGCCTGCGACGCCGTCGCCACCCCCAGCACGTCGACGGTCGCGGGGGGCGGGCTCCGCCGCGCGCGGAGGCAGGGCCCGTTGCCCGCGCCGGTCTTGAAGTGGGACATCATCGTCTGCACGGGGTCCCGGTACACGAAGATCCAGGGCGTCTCCGGGAAGGCGTCGAGGAGGGCCCTGATGTTGGGGACCGTGGCCGACTGGAACTTGAAGAACAGGTGCGTGTGGTACCCGGCGGGCGAGGCGCCCATGAGCGCCACGAGTTTTTGCAAAATATCGGTCTTCCGTGCCTTCGAGCAGCTCCGGCAGTGGTTCAGGACCGCGGGCGGCGGCGCCGACTCGGAGTAGACGATGTTCGTGGGGACGGCGGCGAGCATGTTCGCCACGAGCGTGGAGCCGACCCGGCTCTCGTGGAACACGAACCCGGACGGTTTTACGGGACTAATCTTCCTTTTGATCAGGTCCGCGTACAACTGGTCGAGCGTGCCCGCGCGCCCCCGCCCGCACTTGCTCGCGCCCACGAGGTCGCGGAACATGGGCGTCCTCGACGGGTCGCGCCAGTACCCGTCGAACGCCAGCTTGCACAGCGACACGCGCGGGTCGTCCCGCTCGACGCCCGCGATGGACACGGGCGCCCAGAAGCGCGGCGGGCAGCCGCCGGCGGGGCAGTCGCCCGCGTCGTCCGTCCGCTCGGCGCGCGGCGCCGGCGGTTTGTGAATAGCGGCCGGCGGCTGCTGCCGCGCGCGCGCCGTGTACAGCAGGCCCAGCGTCGCCACGGCCGCGACGGCGAGGAAGAGCCGCATGAGCCAAGCGAAGGAGCCGCCTCGGCGGGCCATGGTCCGTGCGCTCTCGGTGCGATTTTTTAATATGACTAACTTGACGGGTTTTACTCCCCCTCTATTCGGTATCGCGCGGGTTTCATGTACGGGTTTTCACAAAAACAGGCATAGATATAGAGCTCGGCACCCTGCAGCGACGAATTTGACGAGTGTAGCGCTCTAGCCGCAGCAGTCGTCGGCGAGTTGAAACTGCGGCACTATGGAGCAGCTCCTCGAGCCCGCGACCCTCAAGGCGGCCTCGGCCCTCCTCCTGCTCTACAAGGTGGCCCTGCCCTTCGCGATGGGCCTCTACGCGCACTTTTTGCGACCGGGCAAGGACCTCACGCGGTACGGCCGGTGGGCCGTGGTCACGGGCGCCACGGACGGCATCGGCAGGGCGCTCTGCGCCGAGTTCGCAAAGCGGGGCCTGGACGTCGTCTTGATTTCTCGGACGCAGGCCAAGTTGGACGCCGCGGCCGCGGACCTGGAAGCAACGTACGGCGTCGCGACGAAGACCGTAAGCGTGGACTTCTCCGGCGGCTTCGACCGCGCGAAGCGCGCCCAGGTCGCCAGGGCCCTGGCGGCCCTGGACGTCGGGATTTTAGCCAACAACGTGGGCATGTCCTACCCCTTCACCAAGTACTACCACGAGCTCGGCGACGACGAGTGCGCGGACCTCGTGGCGCTGAACACGGAGTCGACGCTCTTCATGACGAAGCTTGTCCTGGGGGATGGTTCCCAAGGCATGGTGGCCCGGAAGCGCGGCGCCGTCCTGAACACGTCCTCGGCGGCCGGCGTGCAGCCCTCGCCCCTGCTCGCGGGCTACGCCGCGGCCAAGGGCGGCATCGTCCAGTTCACCAGGAGCCTGGCCTGCGAGCTGGCGCCCCTGGGCATCCACGTCCAGGTCCAGACGCCGCTCTGGGTCACGACCAAGCTCGCCAAGATCCGCAAGACGTCGCTGGCGGTGCCGTCCCCGGAGACCTACGCCAAGCACGCCGCCCGCTTCGTCGGCTACGACGTCGCCTGCTCGCCCTACTGGGCGCACGCCCTGCAACTGGCCGTCGCCGACCTGCTTCCGGCCCGGCTGCTCGCCGCGGCCGTCTTCTCCATGCACCGCGCGATCCGGAAGAAGGGCCTCAAGAAGGAGGCCGCCAAGGCCAAGGGGCAGTAAGTGGCCAGGGCCCAAGGTAATTCCTGAGCTAGCCTAGTTTATGTACAGGCGTCGATGGCGTGTGGAACCCCCCCGCCTCGTCCGCCTCGTTCGCGACGCGGCGCCAAGTGTGGCGCCATGGCTAGTCGGCCAGTGGCATAGTAGCATCCACATAAAACCGCTTACGCCCGCACTACGACCGCCAGCCCGTCGCGCGCCTGGACGCGGAACGCGTCGCCGACGAGGAGGGGCCGCCGCGGCGCGGGGAAGGGCGGCGCGTAGATGTCCCGGTCCAGGTGCGCGCGCCGCCGCCGCGCGGGCTTCGTCGCGCGGATGGCCGCGGCGGCGCTCCCCGAGGGCGCGCCGCGCGGCACGCACGCCTCATCGACGACCAGGGACTCGAGCTTCGATGACGATGCGTTCAGCGCGGCGACGAGCAACGCCCCGGTAGTCTGCGTGAAGCCGTTCCACGCCGCGTCGACGCGGCGCAAGTGCGGATTCCGCGCGACACAGCCTGCGAGCATAGCGCCCTCGGCGTCGCCCAAGGTGTTGCGCGCCACCGCCAGCCGTTGTAAAGGATAGGCCGCCTTATCTACGCCGTCCTCGATCGAACCACTACCTAAAGCTGCGAGCAGCGGCAGGATGCTGCGGCCCAGTTTACAGGAGGAGACGTCCAACACGCGCAGCGCGGGCAGCGCGTCGGCCCGCAGCAGGTCGGCTAATCTGGTCATGCACAGGCTCCCGCCCCAGTTCTGGGAGAGGTCCAGGGACCCGAGCCGCGACCGGTCGAGGTCCTTGAGGACGTCCACGACGTCGGTCAGGCCCCGGTCCTCGAGGCCGCACTCGCGGACCGACACGAGCGTCGGCCGCCGCCCCTTGGCGGCCGCGCCCACGGCCAGGGCCACCGCGCCGCGCCGCGCCTCGTGCGACGTGTCCACCGTATGGCCGTAATGGGCCAAGTCGATGACGTCCGCCTCCTCGTCGTCGTCGCACGCTTTGGCGACGGGCGTCCGGTGCCAGGATAAGGTCACACTCCCGGGGACGGCGTCGCGCACCGTCGAGAGCTCGACCTTCAGCACCCGGGGCGGCGCCCCCAGGCCCAATAATGGCACGCGCACGGTCCCCAGCGCCTCGTCGTCCTGGTTCCAGTCCTTGTCCATCAGCCGCACCTCCGCAAAGGTGCTCCGCGTGTTGTTGAAGAAGAAGGTCCGCCCCCCGAAGTTCGGATTGAGGTCGTCCTTCACGTAGTCCGTCCGTTGCACCTTCGCGCCCAGCTGCACGACGCAGTACGGGTCCGAGACGCCCCGGGCGCCGTCGAGGCTGGGCAGGTCGCTCGCCGCGTGGATCGTGACGACCACGTCGTACGCCGCGGGCGCCTCGAAGATCCAGCTCCGCGCGTTGCCCTCGCGGCGGCGCATCGTGCGGTGCATGCGCGCCATGAGGACCGAGGCGTAGTCCCGCCGGGTCGCGTGCCACTTCTTTTCGTCGTGGCGCTCCGTCCCCAAAAAGCGCGTGGCCCACGCGGCCTTGGGCCTGGGTCGGGCCGGCCAGGGCTCCCAGGCCCAGTCCTCCCGCCATTCTTGGTCGTGCGCCACGTCGAGGTGGCCCGCGTTCCCCTCGAGCACAACTTCCAGGAGCTCCTCGAGGTCCCGCACCGGCGTCGCCGCCAGACGACTGTCGAGCGTCTCCAGCGCGGCGGGGAGGGCCGTCCGCGCGCTCGCCGGCGCGCGCCAGCCGGACCGCGCCCAGGCCTCGAGCATGTCCTCCACGTCCCGGGCGGGAACGGTGGCCGCGTCGGGCCGCCGTGCCTTCTTCGCGACGGCCTCCCTGACGGCGCACTCGCTCGCGCGCCGCGCCCAGCGCGCGTCGCGCACTCGCCAGCATTCGGTCAACCACGCACGTTGCACCGTCTTGATGAAGGCGGCCTGGGAGCAGGACGCCTCGTTCGCGACGCGTTGGAGCGGGTTTGGCGGCGGCCTGGGCGGCGACGGCGGCTGCCAGGGGCCCACCGTCTTCAGGTCCGCGAAGGGCGCGAAGGGGGCCGCGGGCGCGTAGCCCCCCAGATCGGCCGCGCCGGCGCTCCAGAGCTTCTCCGGGGACGGCGATGTTGGAGCGGGAGGCGTCGGGGCCAGGGCTTCCGCCAGGCACGCGTCCAGATCCCAGGTCGCGGGCCACGCCGTGTCGACGCCCCAGAACGCGAACACGCCGCTGCCATCCTCCAGCAGGCGCGCCCTCACGTCCAGGGCCACGTCCTTTGCGATCCGCGGCTTCTTGCGGCGTTTGACCGAATCGCGCGAGGCCCGGTCGAGGGACGCGCGCGCGCGCACCTCGGGGTCCGTGTCCAGCGAGTGGCGGTGGCGCTCCCTGGCGATGGCGGTGATGTGCGCCTTGGTCTGCGCTTCGATGATGGCGAGATACGGCGCCGCGTCCATCGCTTCGGGCGGGCCCGCGCTGGCCAGGAGGTCCTCCTCCACGTTGGCAGCGCGCACGACCGTCGTGAACTTCAGTGCGCTCAGCTTGCCCCAGCGCTCCTTCGCGGTCTTCCCGAGGAGCCTTCTCTTGAGCGCCTCGTCCTCGAGGCGGTCGAGGCGCGCCCGCGCGGCCTCGCACGCGCGCTTCGCGGCGTACTCGTCCGCCCGAATTTCCCGCTTCTCCTCGATGCTCTGGGCGCGCGGCAGCTCGGGGGCCGCCATGGTTGGCTGCCGCTACTTAGCTCGACTCTCCTGCGGCAGCTTACTCCTATGCCTCGCGAGGCTGATTGGGTGCCGTTATACAAACGTACGGAAAAACGACGCGGGGCAGTGCCTGCCCTTCGCCTCCGGTTTGCTACAGCGCGGCCAGTGTCCAAGGGGGGATAAACATGGGGTGGGTACCATACACTATAGTAATAATAATAATAAATAAACTTACCTGTGTTCACACTATACGCGGAGGCGCTCTACAAGGACGACGACGCCACGGACGATGATCTGCGCGAAGCCGTGATGACGCTTGAGGAGGCAGAGCGGATCGCGCGGCGCGTTCTCAAAATTCTCGCACCCCACCGTAGTGGGGCTCGAGAAATACTTCCGGAAGTCGCGAGCAGCGCTCAACGCCCGCGAAGAAGGCGACGTGGACTCCGCCTGCGATGCGGCGGCCGCCATGACCGCGCCGGGGGCGGCGCTTATTAATGTTACACAAATAGAGCTACCCCTCGACGAGGATGCGGTCCGCCGGGTCGCCGCTCCCGGTCGGGTTCGTCAGCGCGACGGGCCGGCCGCACCGTGCAGACCGCAGCGCGGCCTCGGCGATCAGCGTGGCCAGAACGGCGTCGCCGCGGCGCACCTTGGGGGCGGCCTGATCGCGGCACGCCCGCGCGAAGTGGGCGACGTCCTCGGCGAACGCCGCGGCGAAGCGCTCGGGGAATGAGTAGGAGAGCTGGTCCGCGGCGACGCCCGCCGCGCCGCCCACGCGGAGGGACGTGGCGGCGTGGTTCTCCACGCTGAGCGCCGCGCCGGTCGCCGTCCAGACCTCGCAGCGCTGGTCGTAGCCGTACGCCGAGGACCGCGCGACCTCGAAGGTCCCCGTCACGCCCAGCGCCCTCCACGTTACGACGACGACGGCCGCGAACGCCGAGTCCATGCCGACCGCGTAGACCGCGTCGGGCGCGAGGTCGGCACCGCCGGCGCCCGAGGCGCGCAGCACGGCCAGCGCGAAGTCCACGTCGTGCGTGGCCAAGTCGTGGTAGACGTCGCCGCCGCAGGACTCGAGGAACTCCCGGGGGGGCGTCGGGTGGTCCCGGAAGACGCAGCGGATCGTGCGCGGCGCGCCCTCGGAGGGCATCCGGTCGAGCAGCGCTTGGTACGACGCGTCCGACCGCCGCTGGAAGAGGCAGTGCAGTCCGACCCCACATGTCCGGCAGACGTCGTACGCGCGCCCGATCTCCGTCGCCGACAGACCCACCGGCTTCTCGCACGCCACGTGGGCGCCGTACCGCGCCGCCCGCTCGATCAGCGAGGCGTGCGCCGCCGTCGGCGCGCAGACCCAGACGCCCTGGACGCGCTCGCCGCCGGCCGTCCACGCGGCGATCGCCTCGTCCAGGCTCGAGAAGGCCGCGCACTGGTACTTCCTCGCTAACGCCGCGCACTTCGGGGCGTCGGCCTCGACCACGCACGCGACGTCCGTCTCGAGGCATTCGTGGAGCTGCCTACATCGTAACTCGCCCATGCGGCCGCCGCCCACGACGCACACGCGCACGCGCGGCGGCGGCGGCGGCGCCTTCGCGAGCGCGTCGGCCAGCGCCGCGTTGGTCATCCTGTGTTCGTTGCAACAGACGCGTGCACGCGTGTGACGCTTGCGCTCATTAGGCGGGTTTTTCGTACGGGTTCTCAAAAGTAGATTGGATTGGCCGCGATCTCGCGAGCACTCCATCGAAGGTACGACTGCGCCGGAGGGCTCGTAGATACGACTGCGCCGGAGGGCACGCATTCTCGACGCTGAGCATCGCTGCCGCGGGGTCTTCGCGGTCTTGCCGAATAAGGCGGGCCGTGCTGCATCATCATGGACGGCGCCCTACCCCGGCCGCCCGGCGCGGCGACTGCCCCCGCGCCGCCGGCGGAGGACGTGCCCATCGGCCCCTGGGCCGGGGTCGACCCCCGCGTCGCGGACCCGCACCGGGACGAGGACTGGCCCACGCCCGGACCGCCGATCCCGGCGCCCTACGAGGACCGGCCGCCGCCGCCCGAGGTCTTCGGCGCCCCCCCCGTTGCCGCCCCCCCTCCAAACCCGAACCCCCAGGTCTTCGAGAAGCCGCGATTCATGTGCAACGCGCTGGACGACGCCGAGGCCGAGATGCGCAAGCTGTGGGCGTGGCGGGAGCGGCAGAAGGCCGGGCCGCCGCCGGACCCGGTCGCGGACGACGAGCGGGCGGTGGCGGCCCCAGAGGTCCACGCCGCATGCGCGTCGAGCTTCAACGGACGGGATAGCATCGACATCACCCTGGCGTGGGATTTGCTGCGGCGGCGCGTCGCGAACGGCGATAAGGCGTGCGCCGCCCTTTTGACGTCGCAGGACCTGAGCGCGGCCATCCGCGACCTGGACGCCGTGTTAGACGCGGAGGCGGACGGCGAGGCCATGCGGGCCTGCGCCGACGCGGTCACGGGCGCGTGGGCGCTGTGCGCGCGCGCGGGGGGGACGCAGATCGTGGACGACGCCGCGGCGTGTGCGTCCGGCCTCCTCACGCTCCTGGAGCGGCCCCTCACGGTGCGGGCGTACGTCAACTGCGCCGGGGCCCTGCAGAGCCTGTGTCGCGCGTCGGACCACGCGTGTCGGCGCGTCTTGACCGGCGAGGGCGTCAAGGTCTTAGCGACCGCGTTGGTCTGGTGCGTGTTGGACGAGGACCACAGCACGGGGGGGCTCCTCAAGGTGGTGGACACCGATTTGGGGTGTGCGCTGGTGGACCTGTTGGTCCTTTTAGCGGCCGTCGACGCGACGAAGATTATCGGCCCCCTGGACGATGAGACCACGCTACTCGTCGGCGTCGCGCTGCGGGCTATTTTGCTGGACGAGCGCCCGCAGTGGACGGTGCCGCCGCTCTGCAAGAGCGGCGTCCACCTCTTGTTACGCGCGCCGCCGTCGTATTACGAGTGGTTGGTCGAGAACGGCAGCGTCCCGCGCTTGCTCACGCTGCTCGAGCCGCTCGTCGTGCTCTACTTGGTCGAGCGCGACCCCGACGCGCAGGAGCCCGACGCGCAGATCGCGCCGTGTCTGGAGTGCGTCCTGAACAGCGCGCGGTGCGGCGCGCGGGGCCTCGAGGCCACGAAGGCGTGGATCTACCCGCCGGCCGACGACGCGCGGTGGCGCGCGGACCTGGCGGCCAACGCCGCCCGGGCGCAGACGGACGCGGACTTCGCCGACGCCGTCGCAGAGAGCCGGCGGGCGCCCGTCGACGCGCCGCCCTACGCGATGCGGACCCTGCTGGTGGAGCTCATCTACAAGTGCCCGTTCAAGAAGACGCGGCGCCTCGCCGGGGACTTGGCGCTGAGCCTGTGCGGCGGCGACGCGGGCGAGTTCGAGCTGCGCGTCGGCGGCGACGCGGCGCGCGTCTACCTGAAGGGCGGGCCGACGGGGTCGTACGCCCCGGGCGGTCTCGGCTCCGAGCACCAAAACCCCATCGGCCCCTGACCGCCGGCAGCGGTGATTTTTTAGTTTTCCCCCACGCACCCCTGCGGACCACCGCCCGGGCGCTGAGCCCGACCATCCCGCCGCCAGCGCCAGCGCCGACTGGGAGGTTGACTTGGAAGTGCCATCCGTGGGAGCGCGGACTTTGGCGGGCGCTGAGAGTTCCGAGCCCGGCCGGAAGTCCGCCCGGGCGCGGTCGCGAGCCGGCATCGGAGCTGCAGACCGTACACCTAAAATTAACAGTAGCCATGCCGAGTATGCCGGCGAGAAGCCCCACGGCCGGTCTGCGAAACTTCCAAAGATAGAGGGGGCAAGTTATAGAGGAAAATCCCCTCCAATCTCTTACCCTAGCTTCTCAGCCCCCCCTAAAAACGCGCGAGGAAACGCGCGCAGGAAGCTGGAGCCCGGCAACCCGAACCCCGTTGATATAATTATTGGCCTCGTCGTGTAGCCACAACCGGGCTCCCCAACCACCAAAGGACACAACGCAAGCATGCCGTCCGACTGGCCGAGCGAGGCCAAGTGCGCCGCGTCCGACAGCGAAGACGAGTCGACGTCGCCGCTCGAGCGCATCCTCGACGAGGAGAGGAGAGCGGAGGCGAAGGCCGAGCCGTACCAGCAGCTCGACAACGAGCTGGTGAGCGACATGGGGAACGGGGACGAGCAGATGCGACGGTTAGTAAGGCACCGGCTCAACAAGCAACGAGAGGCGGCCGACGAGGAGGTGTGTCGCCGGATTGTGCGCAAGGAGCGGTTTGACCGAGGCATGCGCAAGGGCTGCGTCCGGAACGACGAGAAGCTCGCCGCGTTGGCGCAGCGCGAGGAGGTCGATGATCTACGGGCCGAGGCGAAGCAGCGCGACGACGACGAAGACGCGGCGCGGCGGCTCGATAAGGTGCTGCGGGACGAGGCGTACGCGGAGCACGTGGAGGAGCAGTTGCGGGCGGACCAGGAAAGAGAAGCGAAGGAGACGGACGCCCGGGGCGCGCGCCTGGCGCGGGAGCTGACGCAGCGCTTAGCGCGCGCGGCCTTCGTCGACCGCAAGAGAAAAGATGCGCCGAAGACGAGGGACGCGGCGACCTGCTGGGCCCGGGCCATGGCGAACTGCGAGGTCGAGGACGTGGGCGACGCCGTCGGGCTGAGCGTGCGGCTCCCGGCGCTCACGGACGTGCGCGTGGCGCACCGGGACCGCCTCGTCACGATCACGGCGAAGCGGGGCGGCGCGCTGACGGCGTTGCGTGACAACGGCCCCGCGGCGCGGGGCGTGCGGTCCCTGTCCATGCGGTTCGAGCTCGTGTCGCCCGAGGACGCGCGGGACGTATCCTACGAGTACGATTCGCAGAGCGGCTACCTCCACGTGTTCCTGGACGGGATCCGGCTGGGCAAGATGTCGGAGCGGGAGAAGACGCGGACGCTCACGACGCTCAAGGGGCGCCTGCAGAGCGCGGCGGCGTCGCGGCTGTCGGCCCTCAAGAAGGCCGTGGGCGGCGGCGGGCCCGACCTGAGCCTCCGCGGCATCGTCGCGTGAGTAATATAAATAGATACGCTAACTCGGGCGCCTCAAGGCGGCGCGCACCGCCGCGCCAGCGAAGGACCGCCCCCCCCCCGTACCCTCCGAGTTGGCCAGGCCGCGCGACGCCGCGGCCGCCGCGGACGCGTCGGCCTCGCAGCACGCCTTGGACACGGTCGCCGCCGCCGCGCAGACGGCCCCTAGGGCCGGAAACAGCACCGACGCGGCCGGCGCGACCTCGACCACGACCGCGGCCGCCGCGGCGCACAGCCCCGCCAGCGCCGACGTGAACGGCAGCAACGCCCCGACCCTGGAAGCTTGGTTCGCGTACGTGTCGATGATGGCGGCCGTGCGCTGCTTGTCCGCGACGGCGACGGCGGCGCGCGCGACCGAGAACTCGGCCGCCGCGACGTGGTAGGCCGCCTGCGTCGCCGCGACGGAGGCCGCGGCGACCGCCCTGAACTGCCACGAGCCGCCGAGGCAGAGCGCCCCCGCGAGCGGCGTCGGTAGCAACGCCAGCGCCACGGTCCACTGGCGCCGTTTTTCCGATATGTCGCGCGCGAAGACCATCTCCGTCTGGCTGCGCCACGTCGCGCCCACCTCGGCCGAGGAGGCGAACCGCCGTTTCCCGAGATTCTCGGCGGTCACGGCGCGGGACGAGGCGCGCGCGTGCGCCAGCGCGCCGACGGCCGCGGCAATCGCGCCGGCCAGCGGCGCCGCGCCCAGGAGGAGGGGCGGGCAGTGCTTGGGGAGCGCGAGCGTGATGGCCGCGGCCGCCGCCGCGAGGCCGGCGCAGAGGGGGCACGCCGCCTTGGCGCGCTCGGCCGCCGCGAGCGCCGCCTCGGCCTCGGAGGCGGTGCGCAGCGCCACGGCCGCGACCTCCTTGGCCGTCGCGGTGGCCACGCGGCCGCCATACTCGGCGGCCACGCCCACGGCCGCCACCACCAGCGCCGCCGCAGGCACGCCGAGCTCGGCCATGGCCGGGTTCTCGAGGAAGGGCGCCGCGGCCGCCGCGGCGACGCTCGTGGCGAGCGCCGCGGCCTCGCCCGTCGACACGCGCGGGCGCGCGGCCGCGTCGGCGTCGAGCGACTCCAGGTCCTCCCGGAGCCGCCCGAGCGCCGCGACCACGCCCTCGTCGGCGGCGGCGCGCCGCGCGACGGTCGTGCGCCTCTGGGCTGCGGGGCGCGGCGGACCGGCGGGCCGTGGCCGCCCGTGTCCGCGCGGCGCGACGAGGCCCGCCGCGGCTCGGACGGCGAGGACGAGGCGGGCGAGGCGCGCGAGGCTCCTCATCATCTCCGCGTGCAATGCCTATACGCGTGGTGGTCCATCCCGCTCGTGAACGCTCTGATGCTGCGTAGCTGGCAAAAAATGCCTCTGATGCAAACCACCTTGGCTATCTGTTTTGTTTACCGTCGGCACCCTGTCAGCTGGAATTTGCGCTCTCCTATGATGCTGGCCGTCGCGCCGACTATGTCACAGCCCCCTGGTGGCAAGACAAGCGAGCCAAGCCAGAGCACTGGCGTGCGTTTTTGCTTGTGAGAAACCCGTATTGCAAAAGGAAGGCTGGGGATGGTCGTCCATCCATCCATCCATGGACGCGCCCTTCGCCGACTCATACCCGAGCCACCGGGTCCTCGAGTCAGCTGCGCGCAGCTGTGCCCGTCCAAAAGTTCGTTGCACGAAGGCGCAGAGTGGTACACCAAAGGAGCACGATGCGCATTTTGAGCGAGCAGAACTTAGCGGCTGCCCCCGCGACGGCGACGCCGACTAAGGCCAGAAACGAGACGGACGCGCCGCCTACAGCGCAGACGCAAAAGCCGCCGGCGCCGCCGCGGCACATGCCGTCGAGCGCCCTCGCGGCACGTACGGACGGCACGCTCCAGTTCGGGCGCCCCGACGGCAGGGCGGGCGTCGAGGGCCAGTCGCTGCAGGGCGCGTTCGAGCGGTTCCGGAGGGAGCGCCGCCGGACGAGGCGCCGCGTGCCGGCGGCGGTGCTGCGCACGCGGGCCGCGGCGCGCCGCGCCGCGGACCCGGCGGGGGCGAACGCGCGCCTCCGAGCCAAGTTCATCGCGCGCGCCAAGCACTACGTCGGCACGCCCTACGCCGAGCGCTACCACCGGCCGGGCGACGCCCTGTACGGGAGGCCCCTCTACCTGGACTGCTGCAATTTGATCCGGCGGTGCGTCCAGGACCTGCGGGCGGACTTCGGCTTCGATCTGGGCGACTGGAACCAGGCGTACCAGTTCGCGACGCTGCCCGACGCGACTCCGTTCGAGGACCTGCGACCGGGCGACCTCATGTTCGTGGAGGCCACCTACAAGAGCGGACGGCACAAGCAGCAGCGCCTGAACATCGTGCACGTCGAGATCTTCCTCGGCGCGGAGTTCGGCACCGCACCCCTGAGCACGCTGGGGTCGCGGGACCGCTGGGGCTGCGTCGGCGTCCACGACTCCTTCCGGTACACGTCGCAGTTCTACGACATCACGAACGTGCACTGGCGGTCGCTGGACCCCTGGCTTGAGGGCCGGTGCGACGCCTGGACGCTCCAGCACATCTACGGGAGGCACGACCCCTACGGAAGCGAGGTGACGACGGTGAAAAAGCAGTCGGTCTTCGCCGCCGACGAGGACCTCGAGTGGCCGGAGGACGCGGCGTTCCTGTGCTGGGCCTACGCCGACGAGCGCCGGGCGCCGCCGTCTTCCGTCGGTACCGAGCGGCTCTCGGTGCTCGACGTCCTGCGGGACGCGGGCGCCATCTCCTCGGTGGGCGAGTTCGTTGGGTTCCGGGACGTCGGGACGCTGCACGCGCTGTCGGGGACGTGCCGCGCGGTTTTAGAGTCGGAGGACAGCGCGCCGGCCGTCTGGCACGCGGCCTGCGCGAGCCTGGGCCGCGAGCGCGGCCTCTTTGTCCCCGCCGAGCCCGCGCCGGTGCCCGGGGGCACGGCGGCCAGCGCGTCGGCCGCCGCGGCCATGGCCTGGAAGCGCCTCTTCTTCAACCAGCTCTGGCCCGCGCGCTTCAAGTGGGCCGACGACCCAGATCACCAGAAGCGCGACTTCAAGATCGAGGTCTGCGTCCGCTTCCGCCCAGAGGACGAGGGCGGCGCGGTTTCGGTCGCGGAGTCCACCGACGTGGTGCTGCCGCTGCACCAGTACCTGAGGCTCCAGCGGGACCGGCGCAGGGGCGCGCCCACTGAGGACCTGCTCGTCGGGTCCGCGGCGCCGCCGCCGGAACTGCTGGACGCCGTGACGGGGCGAGAGATGGCGTCGCCCGTGCGCCTGCCCTCGGGCGTCGTCGTGGACCGGGCCTGGGCCGAGGCGCACCTGCGGTGCCACGGGAAGGACCCCTACGACGGCACGCGGCTCGACCCGACGACGACCTTCGCACCGGACGTTGTTACACGTGCAAAGCTCGCCGCCCACAGAGAGGCGACTGCGGCCGCCGGCCCGGCGGCCTTCGGCGTCGCGGGCTCCGAGGTGGTCCGGCGCCTCGCCGGAGCCCACACCCTGGACCCGACGGTGCTCGACGCCGTGCTGGAGGCCGAGCGGCTGGCGGCGTCGGCCGCGGCCGCCGAGGAGGCCGAGACGCGCACGTCGCAGCGCGAGGCCCTGCTCGGGCCCGAGGACGAGGGCGAAGCGAGCGCACAAGATCGCGCGCCGGCGGAAGCGCCGAAAGCCACGGCCGCGGACCTTACCCAGGGTTTGGAGCAGGCTGAAGCGCAGGTGCGGGAGATCGAGGCGGAGGCGGAGAAAGAAGAGGAGGAGGCTGCGCCGAGGCGGGCGTCGGGCGCCAAGGTCCTGGCCGTGCAGCCGACGCGGGTGGTGGTGCACGTGCCGGGCGCCGGAGTCCGGCCGTTCCCGTTTTCTAGGGTTTTCCAGGATGAAGACCAGGCGCGGATCCACGCGTCCGTGGGTGCGCCGGCCGTCGCCGCGGTGTTGAACGGCCTGAACGCGTGCGTGTTGTGCTACGGCCAGACGGGCAGCGGCAAGACGCACACGGCCTTCGGGCCGCCCGGGGCCATGGAGGGCGGCGACGCGGCGGGACTCGTGGTGCGGTGCCTGCGGGACCTCGCGACGGCGAAGTGCAACGTGTCGATGCATTACGTAGAGATTTATAACGAGGCCGTCGTTGACCTGCTGACGGGGGAGGCGTGCGACGTGAGGCGGCACACGGGCGAGCTCGTGGGCTGCGTCGAGGCCGAGGTCGAGAGCGTCGACGATGCTCTCCGCCTCCTGCGCGCAGGCGCCGTCCGCAAGCGCTTCGCCGCCACGCAAATGAACGCGCGCTCGTCGCGGGCCCACTCGGTGGTCGTCGCGCGCGTGCGCCAGAGCCGCGGCGACCGGATCCTCGAATCAACCCTCCAGTTGGTGGACCTTGCGGGCTCGGAACGCATATACAAGTCGGGTGCGATCCATGATACAAAGCGTTGCGGCGAGGCCGTGGCCATCAACGGGAGCCTCATGGTCCTCGGAAAGGTCATCGCGGCACTGGTCGAAGGGCGCTCGCACGTCCCGTACCTCGAGTCGAAGCTCTCCTGCCTGTTGCGTGCGGCGCTCGGGGGCGCCTCGCGGACGACGGCGGTCGTCTGCTGCCGCCGGCGCGCCGACCACGCCGACGAGACGCTCCAGGCGCTCCGCTTTGGGAAACGATGCGCCCTCGTTACGAACTTCGCCGAACAAGTCGCGGCCTCTTCGGCCGTAGACGCGCTCAAGACCATCGACGCGACGATCGCGCAGTCGGAACAAGCCCTGGACGGGTTGCGGACCCGCGGCTCCGGGAACCTCGCCACAGCCAAGACGCTATGTGACCGCCTGGCCCAGATGCGCACGCGGCGCCGCACCATCACCGACGTCGTCCGGCGAGAGGCGCGCGCCGCGGAGGCTCCCTAAGAAAAGTACGTAGTACACGAAACTTAGCCGTCGAAGGGGCTCTGGACCGACTCCCCGTCGCCGCCCTCGGCCTCGAACAGCGAGAGGGACGCGTACGACGGCGCCGCGGTAAGGGGCGAGAGGTCGCCGGGGTTCTCCGGCGCGACGATCGCCGTCGCCGCGAACGTCGACATCGCCGAGTCGGGCGTCCCCGGTCGGGGCACTTGCCGTGGCGCGCGCTTGCCTCCGAAAAAGCGGCGCACCGAGCTCCACCGCTTCCGCCGGTCGAGGCGCCGCTGGAGCTGTATCTCCTCGTCGCGGCGTTCTATGGCCCGGACGCGCTCCGCTTGCGCGGCCTCGGCCTCCTCACGCTCGCGGACGCCCCTCCGGCGCGCGGCGGCGAAGACGGCCCCATCGAACTTGGCCTCGAGGCGCCTCAACATTTTGGTCTCGACGGCGTCGAGCGGCTTCTTGGCGCGCGCGCGCGCGCGGAGGCCCTCGAGACGGAGCCAGTCGCCGCCGCGGCGCATTGACGCCTGCGCCCCGGCCTCGTCCGCGCGGCGCCGGTGCCGCAGTGCCGAAGTCGCGGCGCCATCGGCGCTGAGCGCCGCGGCGCCGACGCGCTGCCGCTCCATGAAGATCTCCGCCTCCCGCCTCGGGTCGCGCCGGGCCCGCCCCGCGCCGAGCGCGGCCCTACGCCTCAGCGGCGAGCGCGGCGTCACCAGCGCGAGTGCCATTTGCCCGGCGGCCCTGAGCCGCGCCGCCAGGCCGCGCCTCCG
>Ga0302122_10000423_pt1 | contig 26083 bp, 20 predicted proteins | sample CB21_SCM_MG_FD_203115 | JGI IMG/M metagenome (GOLD analysis project Ga0302122, IMG submission 203115) | Marine microbial communities from Western Arctic Ocean, Canada - CB21_SCM | ecosystem: Environmental > Aquatic > Marine > Oceanic | place: Canada: Western Arctic Ocean | collected 2017-09-28
CCCGCGCTCGAGAGCCGCGTGCGAAGGACGCTTCCCGGGCGCCGGATCGCTCATTTAGGCTTACCTTTTGGCGACTATCGCTCGTTTTTGAAATGTGAATAAGCTAAATATGAAATGTGAATAATCTCAGAGTCTAGTGCTAGTGAGATGACGTCTTTTCTAGTAACCGGGGTATCTTACTAGGGTAATTCGCGTAATCTCTTAATTAAGAGATTACGCGCCTCCGACGTCCGCGTCTTAGAGTTCATAGAATTTATTACAAAGTGGAGTCAGAGCACAGGGTCACGTCTCGGCTAGGTTCCGGTCGCCGAGCGCCTTCTTCGCCGACGGCGTCTTGCCCTTCCAGGCGGCCGTTCGCGCGATGGCGGCCTCGCGGTCGGCCAGTAAATTGAAGCCCGCGACGCACAGGTCCGCCAAGTCCTCCGAGGGGCAGTGGATGAGCGTGCTGTCGCCGTCGTGGTTGATGATGAAGCTCCGCGCCGACAGCTCGCCGAGCTCGCCGGGCAGCGGCCGGCCGACGCAGCGGAGCTCCGACACGAGGCACGCCGAGTCGCGCGTGCCGACGGTCCACGCGCAGCGCGCCCGCCCGCGCGTGTCCTTGCCGAGCGAGAGCAGGGCCGCCTCCACGGTTTTTTGGTTCTTGTGGGCCCGGCGCCACTCGTCCGACGGCCGCACGTCCACGTCCAGTCCTCCCTCCAGCAACGCCTCGAACTCTCTAATGAACTCGTTCTCGCTCTCGGCGACGGCGCGCTGGCGTTTCGTTTCCTCGGACGCCGCGGCGGCGTCGCGGCCCGCCTGCGCCGCGTCCGCGTCGTGCACCGAAGCATGCGTCGCGCCGCCGTCCCAGATGCGCTTCCGCTCCGGCGGCGGCGGCGCGACGCAGGGCTTCGGCCGCACGCGCGGCAGCTCGGCCGCGGGCAGCGGGTACGCCATGTCTTGCGCGGGCAGCGGGTACGCGAGGTCCGAGGTCGGCGGGCGTGGTTTGCCGCGGCAGCGGCGGCGGCGCAGGAGGAGGACGCCCGCGAGCACCACTGGAATGAGTAACAGTTCGCAGTGGCAGTCGCGCGCGTAGGATGCCAGTGATTTCGGTGCGGTCGGCGGCGCGCCACGCGTCGGCTGCTGCTTGGGCAGCGGCGCTTTTTGTGCTAACTGCCGGGCGCGGGCTGTGCCCTGCGCTTTTGGCAGCGTTCTAGCGGTTTTCGGCTGCTCAGGTTTGGCGGGGGACTGCCGGGCGCGAGCGGCCGTTTTGCCAGCGTTTGCGGTGGGTTTGCATCTATGTGGTATGGGTGCGGCACAGAGATCCATTCTTTTGTGCTGGTCTGCCCGAGGCAGCGAGATTTAGCCCAGTTTTAAACCCCATGTGAAAACCCGTATCATAGGCGAGCCGAGAAGCTTGCCGAAAGACCTCTTGAAAAGACGCAGCTGAAGACGCCATCACCGCGACACGTAAACGGCGAACACTCCACAGTAATTAGGCATACCCCTTCACGAACTCGCACTCCAGGGCCCCTTCGGCGGAAAGGCGCGTCGCCGGGTCCGGTTCCAGGAGTCGTGCGACGAGGGCGCGCACGCGGACGTCGTGCGTGAGCGGTTGGACTTTCAGCACCGCCGCCCGGAAGTGCTCCGCACCAGCCAACCCGCCGCGGTGCAGCTCCCGCACGTCCGTCTCGGAGGGCTGCCCGCAGCACATGGCCAGGACCACGAGCCCTGCGGACCAGTCGTCGGCGACGAAGAAATCATCGCACCGGCCCGCCAAGACCTCCGGCGCGGACCAGAAGCCCGTGATCTCCGCCGACGTCTCCGACGAGGACCGCCGCGCCGAGCCCCAGTCGCAGAGCCGCAAGTCGGCCCCTGTCTCGGGAACCCGGTTCGGCGTCGCGGTCGACCTCGGCCCGGCGCGCGTCAGGAGCACGTTCTCCGGTTTTATGTCGTTGTGGGCGATGCCATTTTCGTGGCACCACGCCACCGCATCTAGGAGCTGCGCGGCCCAGCGCCGCACCTCCCGGTGGGCGGTCTGCAAACGGTCGGCCAGGGTGCCGCCCGGCAAAAGCTCGTAGTACACGTATAGGGCGTCAGGCGTCTCGGCGACATTAAGATAAGCGACGCAGTGGTGCTGCCCGCCCAACTGCTTCGCAATCGCGACCTCTTCCCGCAACGCGGCGGCGCTTCTCGGTAGTTGAATGTTCATGTCGTGGATCGCGACGCGTTTCGGCAGCACCTTGGCGGCGAAAGTCTCGTCATTATGTGTCGCGACGTGGACGCGGCCGAACGTGCCGCTCCCGAGTCGTTCGCCGATGGCAAAGGGCAGGGCGTCCTCGCTGACAATATTCTCGAAGACGTCGCCCGTGGCGAGGAGCCGGTTCAGCAGCCACGCGAGCATGCTAGTTAGATCCTCTCAGCAGCCAGCTCCAGCGCCTCGATCTCGCCCTCGTCGAGGATCGCTCGTTCGAACAGCATTTTCGCGAGGCACCGAAACAGCAGCGAGAGGAACGTGCCGAAATCCGAGAAGAGTACTTGGAGCTCGTACAAGATCGCGGTTGTGGGGGGTCTCAAAAGCCAAGGGCCGCAATACACCAAGAGCGCCGCCGCGCTAGCCGTTAGGAAGGGGTCCTTGGACCAGTTGAAGAAGATCGGGAGAAACACGCCGAGGAGCACGATGCGGTATGTGTTGAGCACGAGCATGCAACGAGAGGTGCTCCGCGTGTGCAGCGGCTTGTGCAAGCAACGCTGTGCTGCAGCTGATCGTTGCTGCACTCGTGTGTGGGCGCGCGGCGCAGTGTTGCAGCGTTTGCGCTATATATTGATCGCTTTCTGCGCTGCCGGCAGCTCTGGCGAGCCCTGGCGACGCTGCGGCGGCTGGACTGCGAGATGCTCTTTGGTGCGGGGCTGCACTCCGGCTAAAAAGGGTAAAAAAAGACTCTGCCGCACGATGCTACGCACCGAGCGGTGCCGTTACGCCGCACGAGTGGTCCTATAGGACCCAGCTTCAAGCTGTGGACAAAAGAAACGCCACCATGGCCAGCTTCCGCTTCGATTTTGGCGCCGCAGGCGCTGCCGCGGCGCCAGTGCCGGCACAGATGACAGCGGCTACCAGCGCGTCGTCGCCGCAGCATAGTGCAGACGTGGCACGCCCGATCACACGCGTCCATGCCTTAGTAAAGGATGATGAGGCCGGGCCCATGCATCGTGTCGAGGCCGGCGGCGAGGCGTTCGAGCTCGCCGCCGGGGGGGAGGCGTCCCGGGTCGTCGAGGCGGGCGTTTACGAAGGCGGATGTGAACTTTGGGAGTGCGCGCTCGATCTGGTGGAGTGGCTCGCCGCGCATCGAGTCCTGAGCGGCGCGACGATCCTTGAGCTCGGATGCGGCCGGGGCCTGCCGGGGCTGTGGTGCCTGCGGCGCGGCGCGCGGCGCGTCGTGTTCAGTGACTACGACCCCGACGTGCTGCAGCGGTACACGCGGCTCGACGCGGCGCGAGTCAGCGTCGGAAAGAGTCGCTTCTACGGCGGCGACTGGCGCGGGCTGCCCGCGGCTTTAAGGGAAGACGGGTTCGGGAAGTTCGATTTGATCCTGAGCGCGGAGACGGCGTACCGCGAGGACACGACGTGGTCGCTCGTTGAGTGCATCGCGGACACGCTGGCGGCGCGCGGCGAGGCCATCGTCGCGACGAAGCGCTACTACTTCGGCTGCGGCGGCGGTGTGGCCGCCCTCGAGGCCGAGGTCGGTCGTGTCGATCGCCTGTGCTGCGAGGTCGTGTGGTCGGCCGAGGACGGGCGGTCGAACGTGCGGGATATCGTGCGCCTGTATTGGAGGGGCGAGTAAGTTTGTGTTTCGTGTATGTTAGCGCTACCTGAGCGAACCTGTGGCCCATCAGACACGTAGATCCCGACGCATCAGCCTCGGCGAACTTTTTTCGCTGCCGTGCTAAAACTTTGCTTTTTTGGTTCCTATTAGTCGTCCGGAGAGCTCCGAGCAGGCTTCACCGCGCGTCGTGAACGCGCGAGCACCATTCCGTGCGGGTGTGGATGACGTCTGCCAAGCGTCGTATTAAAAAGGCCTGTACAGCCAGCGACGCACCTGAATTGCGTAGCGCACTTGCTCAACAGCACCTGCACGTACGTCAGCACGCACGCTGCAGCAAGCGCGAGCTTTTTTAAGCCGCGCGTCGCGAAACACGCAAGCTCCGGCCAAAGGCAGACACAGCATAAAACCATGGGCAAGGGCGGCCAGCAGCCCCCGAAGCTCGACGCCTTCGCGGCCGACCCGCGGATCAGCCGCAGCGGCGGCCCGCTCATCACGGCCGAGCGCAAGACGCTCGTCTGCGCCGTGCTGGACAAGGACAAGCTCCCGAGCAAGTCACAGATCCGGGACAGCATCCCGCCGCACTGCTTCGAGCACTCCTACGTCTCGGCCTTCGCCCACGTGGTCCGGGACACGGCCGTCGTGGCCATGTTCGCCTTTCTGGCCGCTTCCCTCTTACGGACGTCCGACATGACCCTGGTAGATATTTTGGGCTGGCAGGCCTACGCCTTCTTCCAGGGGGCCGCTCTAACGGGCTGGTGGGTCATCGCGCACGAGTGCGGCCACGGCGGGTTCAGCGCGTCGCAGTTCGTCAACGACTGCGTCGGTCTGGTGCTCCACAGCGTGCTCCTGGTGCCGTACTACTCGTGGCAGTACTCGCACGCCAAGCACCACGCGAAGACAAACCACCTGATGGACGGGGAGACGCACAACCCCAACACGCAGCCCGAGATCGAGGAGGCCGGCTACATTACGTTATATGAAGCGATTGGCGAGGAGGGCTTCGCCGGGTTCCAGCTCTTCGCCCACCTCGTCGTGGGCTGGCCCGCCTACCTGGTAACGAACGCCACGGGCGCGAGACGGCTCTATAACCACAAGCCGATCGAAGATAATACGTTGGACCATTTTAGGCCGTGGTCCAAGCTCTTCCCGCCGAACTGGCAGAAGCGCATCTACGTGGGGACGTCGTGCTGGTGCGTCTGTGCTGCCTTGATCGCGGCGGCGACGTACCAGTTCGGCCTTGTGAACGTCACGTGCTTCTACTGGGGGCCCTATTTGTGGGTCAACTTCTGGCTCGTCTTGTACACGTGGCTCCAGCACACTAGTCCGGACGTGCCCCAGTTCGGGGACGACGAGTGGACCTGGGTGCGCGGCGCGCTCTGTACGATCGACCGGCCGTACGCCGAGCTCTTCGGCTTCTTCGACTGGGTGCACCACCACATTGGGAGCACGCACGTCTGCCACCACCTGTTTTCGAACCTGCCGTGCTACCACGCCGTGGAGGCCACCAAACACCTGAAGGCGTACCTTAAGCCCCTCAACCTGTACAACTACGACCACGACGCGGTCGTGCCCTCCATGTGGAAGGCGGCCAAGGAGTGCCAGTACGTCGACGCGCCCACGGGCGTGCAGTTCCCCAAGGCCGTGCGCGACCTGAAGAAGGACTAGGCGCGTGCGCGACGGACCGCACGGCTAATGTCTCTCCACACTCGCAGTTGAGTCTCTTATTTTCGCGGCGGGGGCGTGCGGCGCACGCGCGTTTACGTCGGCGGGCGCCGGTCCGTGCGGGTCTCGCTCCAGCGCCGTGCTTGGTTGGCCAGGCACAGCCGCACTGCCCAGCCAAGAGTAAAAGCTGGGCTAAGCGAGCGCCAGATCATTACTAGAGATCGTGCTACTACAGACGACTCACAGCTTGTGCTGGTGTACACGCAGAGGGCTGGGCTGCCCAACAAAACATAACTTGTGCCGGTGTCCACGGACGGGGCTGCCCAACAACTCAAAGCCACTCCTGGCAAAGGGCTGTCCACATGTCGCGCCGGTCGCTCATCGCAGACCTCGCCACGGTCGACACGCGCGGCGAGTGGATTGTAGACGACGACTTTAGCAAGCTCGCGAGCGACGCGCTGGGCGAGCCCCTCGCGCCGCGCGATTTGGTAAGAGCCTGGCGCACGCCCGCCGGCGGGTCGTACGGCGACGACTGCGAGTTCGCGCTCCTGCGGGCGCGCGTCGGCTACCTCGTCCGCGACGATGCGGAGGGGACGCCGCGGTACGGCTACTGCGTGAACGTGAAGCGCGCCCGGCGCACGCTCCAGAGCCGCTGCCTCTGCGGCTCATGTGACGCGGACTACGCGAAGGCCCGCTGGCCCGCGCCGCGCGACCGAGACCTAGAGCCGCCGTACCGCCCGCCCGTCCCCTCCGCGCTCAAGAAGGACCTCAGTGTGGGCTCCAAGCTCGTGAGCGGCATCCGGAACCTGGTCGAGGACTACGCCGTGTCGATACGGACCCCAACCGAGGCCAGGCCCATCGAGCAGAGACCGCCCGGGGCCGAGCACAAGCTCGCTTGCCCCCTCTGGGCCTTCCGGGCGTTTTCGCTGCCCCCGGTCCAAATGAGCTTCCTCAGGGGCCTGACGGACAAGGACGGCGACCCCATCCGGCGCGAGCTAAAGGACGTGCCGCTGCAGGACCGGCCGCAGGTCGATGTGTTTGACGAATCGTTGTACCCCGCGGCCCGAGACGAGGACGACATCCTGTACTCTCGGGATAGAGGCGCCACGACCCGGGCCATCGAGGCGAAGCTCAAGCACACGGTGGGCATGAAACACATAAATAGCGGCCACGAGGCGTCGACGGTCAACGATCGGTCGGGCGGCCTCGCGACCTCGATCGACTTCTTCGACGCGGCGGGCGGCGGGACGCGGACCTTTTACCGCGTCGACGACCCGCCGCCCCGGACGGCGGACCAGATCATGGCCGAGGCCGATGTAGCGCGGGCGACGATCGGCCAGCGGCGGGAGCGGCGGGAGGCCCTCTCGGTGAAGACCAGCCTGGACGCCATTCTGGACGCGCCCTACGCGCCCGCACCGCGGATAGGCGATTTATATGTTAACAGTATTACTTCCCGTCCGCGTCCCTTTTCGCTCGTTCGGTGTTGCGATGGTCCCGCTCGATGGCGAAGCGCCGGTGGTCCGTCCTTTCTAAGAACTCGTTCTTGTCCAGCATGCCCGTGCCGCCCTTGAGCGAGTCCTGCAGTTTATTCTTCTCTTTGAACTGGTCCCACTCCTGCGCGGACTTCTCCGTGGCCGTGATTTCTTTTTTGCCCGCTATGAGATCCAGGACGTGGTCCAGGCGGTCGTGGGCCTTGCGCCGCTGCGCGCTCGCGGAGCCGCTCTCCATCTTCGTTTTCACGACTTGCACGGTCTCGCCCCCGAACCGCCGCTCCTCGATCACCCTTTGTTTTCTCACTAGATTCTTCAGTATTTCTTGAGACGACTTGGGCGGCGGCAACGCCTTCCGTTCCTCCACGGCCCGATCGGCCCTTCTACAGATTTGGGCCGAACCCTTGCGGCCGAAGATGCCCTGCAGCACGTTCTTCTTCTTCCGCTTCGCTTTTCTTTCCACGCACAGCACGCTCATGAGCTGGGCGGGCGGCCCCGTCGTCACCTCCACATAGGTATTTTTCTTCTTCTTCTTCTTCTTCTTCTTCTTCTTTCTCTTGACCGGGGCCATCTCCGCGTCGGAGTCGGACTCCAGGCCCAGGTCCCGGGCGGCCTTGGCGACGAGCTTGCCTCTTTTAGCGGCACTCACGGCGTCCCTATAACTCGGCGCCGCCCGTTGCCTCGCCTGCAAGTGGCCCGCGGCGAGTTCTTGGTCCGCCTTGGCGTCCTTGAAGTCCACGTCATCATTATCGTCTTTCGTAGTATCCCCCTCTAATTCTTGTCGAGTCCTTTCTTCCGCGTTCTCGGCGGCGGCGCGCCGCTGCCGCTTCTCCGGCACGGGCGCTCTCTTCGCTTCTTCCTTCCGTTGTCCTTCGCGCGCCTTCTTCCGCTCGTCGATGCGTTGCTGGCGGGCCCTGGCCTCCTTCTGGTCGTCGTCGAAGCCCAAGCCCTCCTCCTCGGACTCGCTCACGTCTTCATCAAAATCACTGTCGAAGACGTCTCTTCGCTCGTGGTCGCTGTCCGCGCTGCCGCTATACGCGTCGTCGTCCTGGTCGTCCTTCCAGAAGTCGTCGATGTCCTCGTCCTCGTGCATGTCCTGGCGCTCTTTTTCCTGTCGTATGAGCTTGGCCATGGCCCCACCCGTGTTCTTTCGCCGACTTCTTTGCAAGACCGCGGCCTGGCGCACCGGCGCCGGCTGCAGGGCATCGTTCAAGTTCATGCATAGGGCGATGTCGTGCGCTCGTAGGGGCGCGAGGTGCTCGTCCCGCAGGAGATCCACGCCGCGGACGCCCCAGGCCACCGCCCTCTGTAACCACGTCTCGGCGTCGTCCATTTTCCCACACTGGGCGTGGCAGCAGGCCAAATTAAAGGCGCAGTCCGCTCGTTCTTCACTCACGTCCTTGCTTCCTTCTGTTTTGGCGTCCAGCTTAAGAGCTTTTTCGAAGCAGAGCGTCGCGTCCTTCCACTCCTCCTCGTGCACGTGGGCCATGCCCTGCTCGCAGCTCTCGTCGAACTCCTTCGTTTCTTGGGCCTTCTTCTCCTCGCCCCGCAGCTTGGGCTTCGGGGCCTCCTTCGGGGCGCTCGGCGCGAAGTCGTCGTCGGACTCCGACATGGGCTTGGGCGCCGGCGCGCTTGGCGTAAAGTCGTCCTCCGAGTCCGACATCGGTACGTGTAAGCGTCGCGCTGACTTCACACGAGCGAGTCGCCCCGGCTTTGCGAGGCTAATGCGCGCGCAGTGGTGCTCGCGCGTGGTCTTATTTTAGCAGCAGTCAGAGACGAGCTCTCGGAGCGAGTGCTGTGCTATGGCGTGCTCTGACTGTGGCGCTCTTGCGTTTTTTGGTAGCAGGGCTAAAGAAAAACCCGTTTTTACGAGAAAGACTTAAATTTAATGGCCTTTATACGCTATCGCACCGACTCCCATTCGCGGAGGCTGTTTGTGTGTCACTCACCGCGTCGCCGGATATAGTCGCACGGGGCTCTAGGCCCCGAGCTGCACCACACCGCAGGACGCGGGGACGCCGCCCACTAGTCCCAGCACCGCAACAACGAATATGCAACAACGACAGTGCAGCCTGCACGGCGCCCGGGGGGGCGGCGGGGAGGCGGTGGAAACACGAGTGCGATAACGTGGCGTTACCCACGCGCGGCGCGTCGTCGCAGAAGCCAGGGGGGGGTGTTCAGTCAAGGGCGGTCGATTTTTGTTTTTGTTTCGTTTTCTGTTTTTTCGGTGTTGTTTTTTTGAGACTTGTGCCTCTAGCCGGCGAGCTGCGGGTGCACGTCCTGGAGCACGCCGAGCATGTGCGACGGCTGCGCGTCGTCGTTGCCCCGCACGAGCGGCACGACCCGCAGGAAGTTCTGGAACTTGGCGCCCTTCTTCGTGTAGTTCGTCAGCAGCGCCGAGCACGCGTGGCCGCGCGCCGCGCCCTCGACGATCTTGAGGACCTCGACCTTTTCGGTCAAGGGGCCCTGGAGACTGGCCAGCGTCTGGCCCACGGCCTCGTCGGCCGTGAAGCCGCAGAGCTGGACCCAGGCGTCGTTCACGTGCTCGATCACGAAGGGTCTCCGTGCCGAGGTCACGACGCGCGCGTCCCTCGAGTCGGCCAGCGCGTCTTCCAGCGTGTTCGGGACGGCGGCATAAGGATCGGCAACAGGACTACGCGACGCCCGGGTGAGCTGCTGCCACATGCCGATCGTGTCGAAGGTCATCTCCAGGCGCGCGATCCGGTCGCCCATCGCGCTGCGCGGGGCCGCGCGGAACATGGCCTTGCAGGTCCCCCGTTGGCTGAGGACGCAGCGGCCCTCGGCGTTGGCGACCCGTAGCACCCACGGCGCCAGCAAGGTGCCGTCGGCCGTCCAGGCCACGGACTCGTGCTCCACGACGCACTCGGCCCGGCCCTCCAGGAGCGCGGGCTTCTCGATGTCGGCCGCGGGGTCGGCCTGCTTCGGCACGCGCTTGCCGCCGCTCCGCGTCTGCACGGTCTCGCCCTGGTCCGAGGAGCTGGACTGCTCGTTGATCAGCGCGGCGGCCGCGGCGGCCGCCGCGGCGCGCGCGTCGGCCGTCTCCGCGGCGTGGCCCGGCGAGGAAGGCAACCGCGTCAGGGCCGCCAGGCACGTCCGCAGGGACTTGATGTCGGCGATGGCCGCCCGGACCCCGGTCACCGTCCGCCCGGACACCGTCTGCTCGTAGGGCGCGAAGCTCCGGTAGGGCGTGTGCGGCAGGTGCAGTTCGAAGTCCGGCTCGACCAGCTCGTTCCAGAGGCGCTGCTCGCCCTCGTCCGTCTCCTCCCGGGGGTCCTCGGCCACGCGCCGGTTCAGCAAAGTGTGCACGGTCTCCACTCGTCTCGCTCTACACGCGTCCCGCGCGTCGTCCTGGGCCAGGCGCTGGGCCATGGCCTCGTTTTCTCTTGTCAAAGTGGTCACGGAGAGCTGCAAGTTCTCAACGAACTCCTTCTTCCGCCGCCGCGTCTGCCGCGCGTGCTCCCGGTTCCGGGCGCGGCACCGGTCGGCCTTGTCCTGGAGCTCGCCCTTGGTCGGGGGTTGCAATTGCTTGCCGGCCGGCGCGCCGGCGCGGCCCCGTTTGGGCGCGGGGGCCTGGGCCTGCTCGCTCGAGGCCTCCGAACCGTCCGTGGACGCCGGGGCGTTCGGCTCGTCGAAGCGGGGCTCGGGCGGCGGCATGGTGCCGACCGTGGGGTCGGGGAAGCTGTCGAATCTGAAGTTCTTCTCGTCCTCGGGGCTCTCGCTCATGCGGCCCGAGCCGTGCTCCGAGCCCGGGGGCAGCGAGGGGAGGCCGCCGTCCAGGAAGTCGTAGGGCCCGAACAGGGAGTCCAGGGCCTGGTCGCCCTCATCGTTGTCACGCATTTTTTGTTTCGTCTGTCTTTCCGTTGTCGAGTGAAGTCCAACCTTTTAGGTAGCGCAGCCGCCCAAAAACGCGCCGCGCGGTCTCCGGGAGCACTGAGGGTATCCCTGGGCCGCTCGGGCGTGTTGCGGGGGTCGCGCGGGGCTCGCTCCGGTCCAATATTCACCGAGGAGTCAAATTCGCTCGCTACACAAGCGCGGCGCGGCGGCGCGGCTCTCGCGTTGTCAGTCTGTTGGGTCCGGCCGTAAGAGCGTCCCGAGCAGCTGGCAGCGTTGTGGCAGTCCAGCTAAGCGCGCTATTCTCGGCGCATTCAACCAAGCGCGCACGACAGGATTCGGCCTGCTGCTGCTACATCAACACAAAACTACATAATATTTTGCCATACGGGGTCTCAGGCCACGCGCGAGGCGCCCCCCCGGACGCCTGGACCAGATTTTCGCTTTGCTTTTCCCCCAAAACCCGTACCAAATAGGGGGCGGACGCATGCTCAGTGCCCGTGAACATGCCGCGGACTTTAGAACAACAGGGCTCAGCAAACACTTACACTCAACAACTAAGACCAAGCCTCCGCAGCTCACACGTCTCCAGATGCACCAACGACCGGTGCTCGGACACGTCCACCCCCGCGAACGCGGTCTGGAGGATCTGGAGGCAGTCGCCGTGCGACACGAGGAGGACCACGTGGCCCCCGCGCGCGCGCTCGACGCGCTGAACAGCGCCCGCTGAACGCGCGAGCACCGCGGAGGCCGCCTCGACCCCCCAGTCCGTGTGCGCCGCGTCGACGGCGTCCCGCGCCCAGACCTGGTCGTAGGCCGTGTTCGGCCCCAGCTCGAAGGCCCCGAAGTCGCGCTCGCGCAGGGCAGGCTCAGCCTCGACGTCCGCGCCGACGGCGGCCGCGACGGTCTTCGCGGTCTGAAAGGCCCGGCTGAAGTCGGAGGAGAGGATAGTCACGGGCCGACCGCCCACGACCTCCCGGAACGCCTCGGCTGCGGCCTGAGCTTGCGCCTTACCGGTCTCGTGCAGCCCGTACTCGAGCCGCGCGCCGCTGTCGATGCGGCTCACGATGACGCCGGCCTCGTTGGCCTTGCTCCAGCCGTGCCTTAGCGCGTGGTACTCGTTCCTGAGCGCCTGCTGGTCGGGCGCCAGGAGGAGGTCGCGCGGCATCGACGACGCATGGCGGCGCAGCTGATGATGCCTCGGTGGCCTCTGAGACAGTGTACTCCGGCGCAGCAGCCGTAGTGCTGCCATCGCGGCACTCAAATGACAGTGCGACGCCCGCGCAGCAGAGATCTGATATCGAGTGAAGCACCGCTATGGATGCACTGGACGAATTGCCTCTCCAAGCCCAAGAGAGCAGCTTTGCAAAAGGCGCTGAAAAGAAGCCAAATAACCCAAATCGCTGGCAAATCGCTCAGGACGCATCGTTAAATGACTCATTAAACGCGAAACGATCATAAAATGGGCTCTGGCCGCGCGTTGTGTGCTGGCCTAGCCGCAGCCGCACCGGTAGCCCTCTGGCTACTCGCGAGGCGACGACCGAAGGAACGCGCCGCGATCGTTGCGGCGTGGGACCGCCGCGTGGGCGCGCTCGTCGCGCGCCTGCGAACCTTGATCGCCGCGGACGAAGAGGCCGCCGCGCCGCTGCCGCGGACGCCGCCGCGGACGCCGCAGCGGAACCCGCCGGAGGCCTACGCCTTCGCCTACCGCCTCGATTTACAAGGCGATGCCGTCGCGCTGGCGGCCGAGGCCGTGGCCTGGGTCTCCTGCAAACGGGCGGTGGCCGACGCCTGCCAGGCGCACCGTGTGCCCGAGCTCACGAACGCGGCGCTCACGCACGACCTGCCCGTGGGCCCGACGACGGCGCCGCCCTGCGTGGCGCGCTTCCTGGCGGGCCTCGCGGCGCACGACGATTGCGCTGTGCTAGTGAAGGTCGGGACCGGCGTCTTTGAACAGATTGTGTCTACGGCGGCAACCCTCCCGGTCGCGGGGGGGCGTCGTTGTACGGAGCGAGGACATGTGTACAGTTTCGATTGCGCAGGCCCTCGCGGCGGCGCGCGCGCGCGTGGAGTGCGATAGGCCGCGGCGGTCGCTCGTGGCGACGCTCGAGTTTAAGAACGAAGCCTTCGACGTGGCGCTGGCCAAGGACGCTAAAGTCGCGTTCGACGACATCTCCATCCTTCTCTCTTCAAACAAAAAAAAGGTGGGCTACGTGCTGTGCCGCGTCGAGGCCGGGCCGCGCCTCTGTCTCAGGGGGCTCCACGTGGCCGAGAAGCGCCGGGGCGAGGGCCTGGCCACGTTATTGGTCAAGCTCTGGCTCGCCGTCGCGGGGGAGCTCGGCTGCGCCGTCACGACGCAGGCCATCGACAAGCCGGTCGTCGCGGTCGTGCTCGAGGCGGCGGGGCTGGAGCCGCACTCCTCAAAGTTCGAGGTCCGGGTCGCGCGCGACGCGACGGGCACGGTGGTCTGGAGCCCCAGCACGGACGCGCGGAGCCTCTTCAGCCGGCGCTTCGAGAGCTCCCAGGGCTTCCGGGTGAAGGAGGACGGCGAGGCCTCGCCGAAGCGGAACGTGCGGCGCGCGCACGTGCGCACGACGTTCGCCCTGCCCGGGCCGCCGCCGCCGCTGCCGGGCGTCTCGTGGCGCGCGGCGCGCCTGGTCGCCTTCGCGAACGGCGTCCTGGAGCTCCGGCGGCGGCTGCGGGCCGGCGAGGGGCGCGTGGTGGACGCGCCGCCGCCGCGACGGTAACAAGGTTTTTGGTACACGCAATTTGAGGAACATACATTAGGGCCAGGGCTCCGCGGGCACGGCGCCGTAGGACGACGACTGGCCCGCGCACGGCCGCGCAAAGAGCGGCTCGAGGCGCGAGGGCGGCAGGGGCCCGCGCAGCGTCGCGGCGATGGACGTGGCGCAGTTCCGCCGGCAGCCCTTGTCGTTGCTGTTGCGCGCGTGGCGGTAGACGCCCCGCACGCTCTCGTTCGTCGTCTGCGCGATGGCCGCCAGCCGCAGGTGGAAGCACAGCAGGGACACGACGGGGAACGCGAGGCCCGCGGCGACGGCCGCGGCGCCCAGGGGCCACGGCGCCTCCTGCAACTCCTCCATCTCGAACTGCGTCGCGGGCACGCCGGCGTTTTGAAAAGCGAGCACGAGGCGGAAGGCCGTGATGGCCATAACGTACGCGATCAGGGACACCTCCGCGTTGAGGAAGAGAGCGAAGTACGCGTAGTTCCGCTTGGCCACGCAGGTCCCGAGCCACGGGCAGTGGTGATCAAATAATTCCACGCAGTTGTTGCAGCTGCCGCAGTGCTTGGAGCGCGCGGGCCGCACCAGGTTGCACGTGTGGCAGATTTTTAGGTCCGGCGCGTCCTCGCACCCTGGCGGCAGGCTCGGCTTGGCGTCCGGCGGGTTCCGCGGGATCACGCCCGGGTCGATCAACGCGGCCCGCCACAGGAGGCCCATGCACGTCGCGTAGATGAGGAGCAGGCCCGCGCGCAGCATCAACCATGTTGTGTGCGAGCAGCCCACGGCCCCGGGCGAACTCAGGGTGGCGCACCACACGACCAACGTGGGCACGCTGGTCATGGCGTTCGTGGCCGCGAAGCCTGAGGTGTCCGGGCCCAGCACGAACCGGCCCTTCCGCCCCAGGTAGTTGTCGCCCGGCCACGCCTCGCGCGGGTCCACGTTCACTACGAGCGCGCAGCGCCAGCCGCACTGTTCATAGATAGACGCGGAGTCGACCCAGCCGAAGCGCCCGTCCCACCACACCCAGAGCCAGCCGCCCCGCCGCTCGTACGCGTTCAACACGCGGGCCTGCCCAAAGGGCTTGGACTGGATGCTGGCCACGCACCGCGCCTGGGCGTCGGGCTCCTGCCGCACGGGCACGTGCCGCCTCCGCAGCCGCGCGGGCGCGAAGCGGTAGCTCACGGGCGCCGAGGTCATGTCCTCGACGTCGCTGCCGCCGTCGCTCGCGTCGTCGTCGTCCTCGCGCGGGCGCGTCGGCGTGTCGAGCTGCGGCGCCGAGGCCGTGGTGAGCTCCTGCTCGCGCATGTTGGCTGTTTCAGCTTAAGGCGAGTTTTTAGTCCCAGCGCTGCTCGCTGACGGGTCCCTTGTGAAAATCCTATATCGGAGTACGTATAACACGTTGCGTAAGCTACGCGCGTCACAGGCAGCGATCGCACGCTACAATGGCGCGCGAGCTGGGCAAAATGAAACCCGCACGAATTCCAAGCGGACCGAATTTTTTGCGCCATCTCTCTGTAGACACTCTGAGGCGGCCGGAAACGTCGCAGCGCGGCACGAGGAGGAGGTGCTCGTTTTCAGAGATGGTGTGTGTTGCAGGCCGCCGAGTCATTTTGTCTCGAGACTCGTACAATCGCAAGATGTCGTTGCTCAAGGTGATCGTGTGCCTCGCGACGGTGGAGGCGTTCCTCGCGCCGGCGACGCAGAGGCCAGCGGTGCTCATGCAGGCTGCCAAAATCGCTGCCAAGGATGTGTCCGCGCTGCGCAAGGCGTCCGGTGCGCGGCAGCGCACGCATCACGGAGGTGCCTTAAACGTGCTGTTGACAGCGGTGGTGAAAATGAGCGGTGGCCGCGGTCGAGTCTGAGGCCGCGCGCCGCGGTCGCCGCTTCCGCCGCTTGGCGCATCGGTTGCATGACGATCGCGACCGGCTTGTGAGGGCGCCACCGCGACGCCGTCGACACCGAAATTCCGCGCAGGCGCCGGCATGATGGACTGCAAGAAGGCCCTGGTCGAGGCCGACGGCGACGTGGCGCAGGCCACGGAGTGGCTGCGGGTCAAGGGCCTCGCGTCGGCGGACAAGAAGGGCTCGCGGGCCACGAAGGAGGGCCTGATCGAGACGTACGTGCACACGGGCGGCAAGCTGGGCGTCATGGTCGAGGTGAACTGCGAGACGGACTTCGTGAGCAAGGGCGACGACTTCAAGGAGCTCGTCAAAATGCTCGCGATGCAGATCGCGGCCTGCCCCGACGTCGAGTACGTCAAGGCCGAGGACATCTCCGAGGAGGCGCGGGCCGCCGAGCGGGCCATCGAGCTGAAGAACGAGGACCTGGCGGGCAAGCCCGACGCCATCAAGGAGAAGATGGTCGAGGGCCGGCTGAACAAGATGTTCAAGGAGAAGATCCTGCTGGAGCAGAAGTACATCAAGGACGACACCATGACCGTGGACGACTTCGTCGCCTCGTACGTCGCCCGGCTCGGCGAGAACATCCAGGTCGCGCGCTTCTACACGTTCCGCCTCGGCGAGACGCAGGTCGAGGCGTAGGGGCGGGGTCCTAAATGTATCTCACTGGTTATCGACCGGACCCCTATTAAGACGCTATCGAGGAGTAAGACGGCCGGCCGCCGCCCTAGGGGCTGGGGACCGGACCTCTAGGACCCCTATTACAAACAGAGGGCGCAAAGGCCCGCGTTTGCCCGCTTGGCGGCCTGCGCGGGTCCCGCGCCGAGGTGTTGGCGCGGGCCTCGCCGCGTAGCTCGTGGGCCAAAGGAAGTATTCAAGGGGAGGTACCTTACTCGGATTTGTCAGTTCGGAGTCGGGCTCGGGGAGGAGGGGACACGGCGTCCGTGCCGCGCGCGTCTCACGCGCGCGCCGGTGCGGCCGATAGTGGGAGGTGGAGGCGTCCGTATGTCGGGCCCGCGGGTTGCTACGGCCCGACCGGTTATGTCAAAGCGTGGCGAGCAAAGAGTTTGCGAGTTCTCCGCGCTATCGCGTCGCGCGACGACGGGGATTGGCCAGCGTGTACCGCGGAGCCTTTGAGGTCGTCTTGACGACCGATAATAGTGTGAAGGTTGGTTCGGCGCCGCGTTTTACAGCGTTGTTTTTATCAGTGCGAGACGGCCGACAATTCTCGAGTAAATGGGGTGTTTTTTTTTTAGGCGCCCCCTGGCTAACGGGAGAGCCCTAGGAGCAGTAAGCGACGTTTGGAGGAGTACGAGCTCTTCAGATCAAGGCACTGGTCAAGTCACGCGCGGCTGCCTACAAAGGCCAGGTGGCCTGTGGATAAGAAGCCTCACCGAGGCCGTTGAACTCTGCACGCTGTCCCCCGATGTATCTCCGGCAGACTCAGCACCATGCCCGGCAGGGCTCTAGCACCACAGCGCTTGATCAGCGCCTCTGCCAAAGCGCGCCCCGCCACCGCCTTACTCCGGCAGTCAGAAGCGCGCTCAGTCGAAAGGCAGCCCGCAATGGGCCACGCCGCCAGCTCCCACGCCGAGCGCACGGGCGGCCAGTGGGACGCCAAGCCCGTCGAGGCGATCAACGACGCCACCGACGCCGTGCCGCGCGACGAGCTCGCCGCCGCGCGGGAGAGGTACGACGCGCTGAAGCGGGAGCACCAGGGCGAGGCCCTGGTCGCGGCCGGCGACGCGCTGCTCCGGGAGCTTGGCCTCGCCGTGGCCTTCCACGACGCTGGGTCCTGGACGCGCGTCGTCGCCCGCAAGACGGATAGTGCAACAATTGCGACGCACGAGCCGCACGAGCACATGCACGAGCCGCAGTCGCCGGGCGCGTACTTGCTGCGGGAGCGCCTCCGGGCGCGGCACCCCGAGGGCGAGGTCGGCCTCGTCCAGGACCTGGTCAGGGCGAAGAACCGGAACCACGACGCGCGCGCGCCCCAAATCATCGTGGCCTTCTGCGACGGCACGGAGAAGGCGCACACGGCGTACCTCTGCGCCAAGAACCTGGTGCGGCCGCACTCCAGGGACTGCCTGACGGTCGCGGCCATCGAGTCCGACTGCCACGGCCACGACGCGAAGCACCAGCCCGCGGCCATTCGGCATCGGTACGAGACGGACCTGACGACGTTTCTGCCGCCGAAGCGGTGGCAGTTCATGCACGTGCCCCGGTCCTCGGTGTCGCCGGCCCGCGTTGTCGCGGCCTTCGCGAATGACCGCGCCAAATTGCACGCGGCCGCGCGCGCGCACCCCGACCCGAGCGCGCTGTGCATCGGGTTCTCGGGCCGCTCCTCCAAGCGGAGCGACCCCACGGTCGTGGGCCAGGTCGCGGATCTGGCCATGCGCAACTGCTGCTGCCCCACGGTAATCTGCAAGCACCCGCCCCTGAATGATAAAAAGCGCCACTTCGTCTATTTGGCGGACGCCACGGAGCGGTGCATCGACGGCATGAAACTTCTGGACGGCTTCCTGCGCAAGGACGACAGGCTGACCTACTTGCACGTGCGCACGTCGGGCACGGAAGAAGGTTTGATCCGGTGCTTCCGCGAGTACGAGAAGCGCGCTACGTTCGAGTTCGTGGCGGACGGCACGTCCACGCTGGACGTCCTACAGACGCGGCCCTGCTTCGCCGACGTGGACTACGTCTGCGTCGCGACGCGGCCCAAGGCCGTGCCGGGCTCCTTCGCGGACACGCTCGTGCGGCACCACGCGGGCAACATCATCATCATCAAGAGCGTCGTGTAGCCCCCCTAAGACTTTCCCCCCAGGCGTCTTTTCGGCGGGCGGTGCCCATCCGTGCGTGGGGCGAAAATAGGGGCACTTGGGGGACCTCAATTTTTACAGCTGCTTGGGTCGTAGAGGCATCGGTCAGCGTGCGGGTCCCAGTGTGGTTTTGGCAAAAAAAGGCCAAGGATGAGGTAGCACGCGTTGTTAGGCCAAGGCGCCTGCCCGCGCAATCTGCGCGGACTATCGTCAACAGGTTTAAGCGTTGAGGGTATTACCTTGTTGTGAGCCGTCCGACGCGCTGGCCGTACCACCACAGGCGCGTGCTGCCAGCAAGTGGTGGCTGCAGTGGGCAGGCACGATGCGGTGGCTCTCGATATTGCTCGTACTGGTAAGGCCACCGGCGAATACCTCATTCCGGCCGACGTGCCACGTCGCGCGGCCACCGCGAAGGCGTATACAACGGCGCCCGGCGCGCCCGACGACGTCCCTCAGCTACACGGCCGGCGAGCGGACGTTTGACTGGGGCCAGCTCGTCAAGGAGGACCGGGGCCTGGAGTGGGTCCGGCTCCGCGCGCTGCTGGGCGACGCGGACACGCGGCGGCCGCCCTTCTTCGCGCGGCGCGCGGGCCAGGCGCCGCGGGACGCGCTGGAGGCCCTCGCCGCGGCGGCCTTGGAACATGTTGCTTTAAGACGCGGCGACGCGGCGTCGCGAGCGATCCGCGAGCGGGCCCGGGCCGTCAAGGTCGAGAGCGCGAGCGACCCGGACGCCCAGGCCTTCTGCGACGCCGTCGACGCCGTGCTGACGGGCAACACGGCGCTACTCCCGGCCACCACCCCGCCGCGCGGCGCCTGCGGCGAGGCGTACGCCAAGTTCGCGGCCGAGATCGAGAGCGCAAGGGAGGACGTGGACTTCTGCCTGTCCCTCCCGGACCGGCGGCGGGGCGCCCCGGACCAGCTCGTCGTGGAGCTGGCGCCCATGACCGCGACGCGCGCGCTGAACGACGCCTCGAATGCGTTGCTGCGAGCCGCGGCGTACGGCGACCGGGCCGCGGTCGAGGAGGTGCGCGTCGGCCTCGTGGCGCTCGCGGCGGAATTGAATGGCCTAGACGGGTACCTCCCGGACGCCTGCGACGCGTATTTGGACCGCTTGCAGGCCCTGGCCACGGCGGAGGGCGAGTACTCGCCGGAGCGGGCGGAGGTCGAGGACGCCGCCTTCGCCACCTTTTATGCGGAGGGCGCGGCGCGCGCGCCGGCCGCGGCGCTCGGCGACGCCTACGCCGTGGCCTTGCAGCGGTTTCTGGGCGAGCTGACGCGGCGCGGCGCCATCGCCGGCCAGGCGCCGGTCTTCGAGGACGAGAGCGGGGAGGACTACCCGTCGACCTTGGGCAATGCGAACCCCCTTGTGTCGCGCCTCCTGAGCGGGTGGGACGTGGGCTTCGCCGAGTGGGAGATGAAGTTACGGCGGAAATTAAGTGCCACGCGCGACCCGAGCCTGGACGATTTGCACCCCCAGGACTTCGTGGGCGTCTGGCGCGTCACGTTGGTGGACGAGGCCGTGGCCAACGCGGGCGGGCCGCTCATCACGTACGACACTCCGATGGACTCGTCGCAGCGGCCCGTGGCCGTGGTTTTCGAGGACGACGGGTCCGTGCGCATGGACGCGCCGGCGCCGTCCGCGTTAAAACTGCGACCGCCGCGGTGGCGCGTGCGGGCGGGCCCGGCGCACCTCGACACGTGCGAGTTCGAGGTGGACGTCGCGGGCGGCCGCGTGGCCTTCTGCGGCTACGTGGACCGGGGCCAGCGCATCTCGGCGCGGTTCTCCGCGAGCCCCATCCTCGTGTCGGGCTTCGCCTTCGAGAAGGGCGACTCGCCGCGGCGGCTCGACTCGGACGCGCGGCCGTCGGGCCAGTTCCGCATGAGCGGGCCCGCGCGGGATAAGGAGGAGTAGTAGTTACACAAAACAACGTTAGAGCGTCACGGTTTCGCCCCGCTGCCCCACGACGACGTCGTCGTCCGGCCGCAGCGCCGGCTGCACGTAGCGCGAGAGGTCGTCCGTCGCAGCGACGGCCTCCTCGTCCGCGCGCGACGCGAGCTCCATCGGCAAATGATGCGCCACCGACGAGGACGTCGTGTACAGCGTCTTCATGCGCGCCTGGTAGAGGTACGTGAGCGCGGACAGCGCCAGCGTGAGGTAGCCCTGCATGTAGGCCTTCTTCGAGAAGAACAACCCAACCATTGTAAACTGCATGAGGAACACGGAAAACAAAATTCGACCTGTGCATGAACAATTCTGAGATCGACGAAGGTGGCACACGCGCATGAACGAGAAAATAAAGCTCGCAAGGGACACCGGATCACGCGGTAAAATCGCGGCCACAGCAAACCCCCAGATTCAAAGAGAGGCTCGTACACGAAGAGCAGCTGGTGCCGGTACACGACTGAGCCGACGCCAAAAAACAGCAGCCCGGGCACGAGGACCACGGGCGACATGATGCTATAGATCATCATCACTATGACCACAAGTAGATCCTGGGCGCCGTACTTGCCGTAACTAAACCAGCCCGGCCCCGCGATGTCTCGTAAACCAAGAAAGGCGTGCCCGCGGTCCGTGGGCGTGGCGGATGGGTAGATGAGCCGCTTCAACGTTTGTTGGGCGGCCGCGACGCCGCGGCACAACTCGAGCGGGAGCCCCGCTAAGGCCTTCATGAAGACGTAGCAGCAGAAAAACGCGCAGACCCGCGGCAGTGATCTGCCCAACAATGCAAAGGTCGAGGACGGATCTTCGAGGATCTCCTCGATGCAGTTGATCAGCGAGCCGCTAATTGTCGTCACCAAGAGCACGTTGATGATCTGGAAGCTGTAGTAGCGCGATAGCTGCATAAGAGTGTTCTCCGTCCAGCTGTGGCAGCCCTGCCAGACGCCCAGTCCCAAAAACATGGGCGGTAGCAACAGCATGATGCCGACGAGCGCCATGGGCTGGATCGTCTTCATCATCGCGTCCGCGACGAAGGAACTCTGCGCGAGCGCGTTTATCCACGAATAGCGCTCCCGCAACGCGGCCTCGGAGAACGCCATGGCCACTAACGTAACAGGCACGACGTAAAAAACGAGCAAAAGCACCACCGCACAATCGGCGATCGCGCCCCGCGTCGCGCGAGTTTTCGCGTCTAATCCAATATTTCGCCAGATCACGTCCCGCGGCTCCGGCGCGGGCGTCGCCACGAGGCCGCCGGGCGCCTCCGCGTGAAACACCTGCGTCGCGACAGCCGCGCCCTTCAAAGAACGGAAGCCCACGAAGCCGGCGCCGAACGGCCCGGGCCGGATCGGCTTTCGCCCGGCGAGCAGGCCCGTGGTCTCGCCGTCCTCGGCTTTTCCGCGCAGCGCGTCCCAGGTCGCGGCCCAGGGCGCCTCGACGTCCTCCCACTCAGCGCCCTCGTCCTCCTCCCAGGCGGCGCTCGAGAGCCGCGCGAAGTCGCGCCGCGGGGAGGCGCCCTCGAGCGCCGCGAGCGCCGCGGCCGCCCGGCGCGCCGCGGCTGCGTCGCCGCCCTTCTCGGCCCGCGCGACGGCCTCGCGCGCGGCCACCAGCGCCGCGGCGTCCGGCGACGCCGTCGCGTCGGTGTCCGCAACGAGCGGCTCATAGGCCGCGGCGCGCTGACGCTCACGCCCCAGCCGGTCGTTGCACTCGGCGCCGCGCTCGTCGTGGAGCCGGAGGCGCGCCGTCGGGTCCAGGGCCTGGCCAAAGCAGAACCGCCACCAGAGCGGGTCATAAACATCCTCGAGGCGCGCGTGCGCCCGGTCCGTGAGACTCAGGCCGCAGCCCTTGTGCTGCGCGCGGCGGCGGCGCAGGCGCTCGGCGCGCAGGCGCGCCGCGTCGCGCGCCGCGACCAGCGCGTCCAATGCGGAACAACGGCGCGCCCCGACGGCGCCCACGATCTTTCCCGGGTAGACATGTTCGAAGTACGCACCCAGAGCCTTCGAGCCACGGAGCTTCGGCGGGAGGCGCCGCACGAAGACGACTCGTGCGTCCTTCCGCTCCGCCAGAAAGCGGTGCCGCAGGCGCGTGTACCACCGGCACTCCCGCCCGAGCCAGTGGAAGGTCAGAAAAGTCAGCACGGCGATGCCGATGAAATGGGCCCAGAGCCGCGGATCCTGCTCGGGGATGATGGCCATGCTTAACCGCGTGAAGAGGTTCGGGAGGGAGGGCCCGTCCTTGTACGACGCGCTCAGGTTCACCGGTAACAAGACAATCAGCGCGAACGGCACAAAGGAGCCGAAGACCTTGAGCGGCAGGGCGATGAAGCGCAAATAAACCAGCACGTCGTAGCCCCCAATAGCTAGAATCTGCTCCTCGTCCAAACGCATGAGCGGCGCGACCCAGTTCAGTACGATGCCGCGCGTCGGCAGAATCGGCGGCGTAGCGTGGCCGAGGGCGGCCCGCGGCGCATACACCCGCGGTTGTCTCCGCCTTACCGTTTCGTAGACGCCGAGGCAGCATATGCCAAAAAACAAGTTCGCGAGCGCTACGGCCGCGACGGTCGTCATGTCGAGGTTCTCCGGTTGCGCGTATGCGCTCGGGTCGGCCAACCATGAGGGAATGAGGTCCCACATGGCTCCTGTTCCTGTGCAGAGCACCTGCAAGAGCAGCAAGCACGGTTTTTCAACGTGTAATGAATCTATAGGTTCTTTTGCTAATTATTTGGCTGCATGCGACCAGCAGCGCTTGACACTACGCCGCGCAGCTTGGTTTTTTCTCCTTTTTTTTTTTTTTTTTGCCATGCGTGCGGGTTTTAGGGAATGCAGCGATCCTTCATGCCACCCTCCGATCTCTTCCACGAGGCGCCGCTTCCGAGGCTTTCCCCCAGGAGGTTGTCCAAGAGACGGTGCGGGCTTTGGCCAAGGCAGTTGTGGTGCAGAGCCGTATTTGTCGGGCGCCGGAAACGCCGAGCGCAAAGCGGGCAGCCGCAGCCGAAGCATAGCGACCCGGGCGCACACACACGGGCCAGCACCATGATGTTCGACGCCGTGCCCCCGCCGCCGCGCAGCCACACCGACGAGGACGGCGCCGCCTACGCGACGCTCCTGAACACGGTGGAATCGTTGCAAGCGGACCTGCAGCAGACCATCACGACCTGCCACGGGTTAAGGGAGCAGAACACTGTATTGAATAGAGAGTACGACAAGTGCCGCGAGGACGGCCTCCGGCAGCGGGCCAAGGTGGCCGCGAATCGGACGGAGCTCGTGGAGCAGGCCAAGGCCAAGATTGAACAAGATAGAGCCACCGAGGCCTTGGTGGCCAAGTGGAAGGTCCAACTAAGTGCGCGCACGGCGGACCTCGAAGCGCTGCAGACGAAGTTAGTCCCGCAAGACCTAGATATGCTGCGGATCCAGATCCAGGAAGAATTAGAAGTCCCGCACCAGCAGAAGATCGGCGATTTGGAGGGCGAAGCGAGATCCTTCCAGCAGATGTTCTTTAACGTTAGAAGAGAACTCGAGCGGTCCAAGACTGAGTTCGAGCAGTTTGCGTCGCACCAGGAAGCGGCGCGCGCGTCCGATAGAGCGACGCACGACGCCGAGAACCGGGGGCTGCGGCGGCGCGTCGTGGAATTGGAGGCGGCCGCGGCCGACGGGCCCGACGGCGAAGACCTGCAGCGAGGATTGGAGGCCAAAGTGTTGGCGCTCGAAGTCAAAGGGAGGGAGCTCATGAAGGAGAACGACGACTTGCGGCGGGAGCACGACGGCGCCATTGGCGATGCGACTTCCGCAATTCGAGGTCGGGCGGAGGACGCGATCGCGGCCAAGGCGCTGACCGGGCAGTTAAAAACGGACGTGGTCGGTTTGGAAAGACGATTGGCCGAGGCCGTGAACCGGTGCACTCGTTTAGAACAGGACGTGGATTCTAAACAAAGAGACTTGGACCTCGTGAAGGAGAACGCGAGACTCTCAGCGAACGAGTCGGAGAAGCGGGACCGCCAACGGTTACAACGAGTAGCGGACGCCGAGGGCGCGGCCGTCGATTTGCGGCGGGAGGTCGATGCCGCACGGGCCGAACTCCAGCGGGACGCGGACGCCTTTGGCCGGAAATTGGAGCAGTGCGAGACCGAGCTCAGCACTGCGAAGCGCCAGGTGTTCGAAGCGCGGATGTCCTGTGACGCCTCGGTCACGAGCGCGCGGCAGGAGTGCCGGGAGCTGTGCACGTCGTTAGAAGAACGCTTGGTCCAGCAGGACCTGGACAAATCGACGGCCGAAAAAGCCAAGCGCCAATCCGAGCAGCAAGCCGTCGATGAAATGAGGAAGTTGCAAGTAGAGCTCAAGGCTTCTCTAGCCAAGGTCGCCCGGTTGACTGGCGACATCGAGAAGACGCACAAGCCCAAGGTCCAGCTCTTAGAAGACGAGAAGGTGCGATTGGCGTTGGACCGGGACGCCCACAAAAGAAAAGCGGACGCTTTAGAAGCGGCGGAGAACGCGTCGATGAAGGCGGTGGACGACAAAGACCGCGCTTTGCTGGACGTGAAGCGGGCCGAGGCGCAGTATGCCGAAGCGCGACGGGAGAGCGAACGGCACCGCGAGGAAGTCTCGCACCTGCGGGAGACGCACGCGCGGGAATTAGGGGACGTGCGCGCGCAGATCGCCGAGGACAAGGCCCACGTAGCCGAGGCCATAAGGGCCGAGTCGGACGCCATCCGGCGGGAGGCCGCGGCGGACCTGAAGAAGGAGCGGAAGCGGGCGACGGCCTACAAGGAGAAGTGCCTCCAGGCCCACAACCGCGAGAAGCGGCTCACCAGTACGCTCAAGGCGACGACGCGGGCCCAGGCCGAGGACCTAGTGGCCTAAGGTTTAAGAAACAATATTAGACGTCACTTTGCAACGGGCGCGCGAGGAACGAGTCGTAGGTCCCAACATCAGAACTGCCGTCCTGGAGCCGCGCGACGTCGTCCGTTACATTCTCGATCACGTCCTCGAGCACGTCGTCCACCGTGAGCCGGGTTTTATCACACGGGAGCGCGTCCCGCAGGGTCCTCGGCGCGTTATCCGTACTGATGGGCAAAATCCGCAGGAGGTCCGCGCGGTCAATTTCGGCGTCCGGCCGCCCCGGCGCGAGCAGGTGCCAGGCGTCCCGGGCGTCGCGCGCGACCCCGCGGCAGTCCACGCAGACGCGCGCCACCGCCGCGAAGCGCTCGAAGTCGAGGGGCGCGTCGTCGCAGCTCGTTTCGACCTGCTCCACCAATTGGTGCGCGAGTTGCTTCGGCAGGTCGACGGCGCAGGCCTTGGCCAGGCGCGCCGCGTCCGCGCGGCCGCAGTAGGGCGCCTGCGGGCTGCCCGCGGCCAGGGCCGCGTAGACGCTGGCGAACTCGTCGAGGAACTGGTCCGGCGAGCGCTGCGCCGCGACGAGCCGCCGGAAACTGGTTGTGAGGGGCGCCGTGTCGCCGGCGCACAGCTCGTCGAGGTGCTGGACCATGAACTCCAGGGGCCGCTCGGGCCGGTACAAGAGTGTCTCGGTCAGCACCTTCTGCAGGAGCGCCTGCACCTCGGCTTCGTCCCGCTCGTGGCTGTCCCGGCTCTGCTGGCGCACTTCGTCCATTTTCTGAATCGATGGCGATGCAAATCCCTCTACAGGATGGTTCCGGGCGGGCAGCCTCATTAAACTTGGAGCTCGTGCGGGTTTTGTGAGCGGGCTACTATTGGAGCTGCGGAGTAGCGGCTTCGGTGCGCATACCCCTCGAGAGGCTGCGGCGCTTGGACATGTATATTTGAAAGACACGGGTTTTTCGTTCTCCGGTGCAAGCTAGCAAAAGCTTTAAAGCTTGGCAGCTGTTATTGGCGCTGATTCTGTGGCCGCCAGAACGATTTTCGAGCCTCCTC
>Ga0302122_10000424_pt1 | contig 26023 bp, 18 predicted proteins | sample CB21_SCM_MG_FD_203115 | JGI IMG/M metagenome (GOLD analysis project Ga0302122, IMG submission 203115) | Marine microbial communities from Western Arctic Ocean, Canada - CB21_SCM | ecosystem: Environmental > Aquatic > Marine > Oceanic | place: Canada: Western Arctic Ocean | collected 2017-09-28
TGCCAGGCCGCCGTGGCCCTGGTGGACGAGGCGGCCGAGGCCATGCCGAAGCACCACGGCGCGTGCCCGGTGATGGTGAGCCTCTTCTTCGGCGCCCTGCTCGGCCTGGTTTTCCTCGGCCGCAAGGTCCGCGCCAAGAAGGCCGTGATGGCCAAGGTCCTGGAGGCCATCCGCGCGGACACGCAGCTCCAGGCCCTCGTCGAGGCAAAGGCCGGCGTGGAGGTGCCGGCGCCGTGCCAGTGCAAGGGCGGCCGTCTATTGGGCGCTGCGGCGTTCGCCGTCGTCCTCAGCATGCTCGTCGGCGCGCCCACCGTCATCTTCGCGTCGCTCCTCTCGGCCGCGTGCTGCAAGTGCTGCAAGTGCTGCCGCAGGTGCTGCGGCCCCAAGGCCGGCGGCGGCGCGCCGGCGGACTACGCTGCGCTCGACACCGAGAAGCAGGCGCCGTCCCTCCTCGCCGCCTCGACGCAGCGTGACGAGAAGGCGGAGCCGCTCCTCTGAAGGGCGCGTGTCGACCCATCCCCCTACGCCTCCTCCTCCCCCTTGTCTTCTGAAACGCAAAAAAGATCATTTATGAATATCTCGACAGATGCGCCGCTCTTCGCCGCGCATGGTGACCGTCGCGAGCAATTCGCGAGCGATCAAGTTTCAAGATCACGCCAGAGATACCAAGTCCCCGCCTTACGAGCCACACGCGATGAACCTGCCCGCCCTGGCCTGACGTGCCGCGTGGGAGCCCGTTTAGCAATTTTAGCTAAACGATGCTAAAACGAAGACCTCGCCTCAAAATCTCCTCAAACCAAATCCAAAGGAGCTTCCAAACTAGACGCAGCCCCCGCGCTGCGCAAGGGCCTCGGATCAAGCGCCGCCAGCCACCGCTGCGAACACGCGCAGCCCCCGCGCTGCGCAAGGGCCTCGGATCAAGCGCCGCCAGCCACCTCTGCGGCGGTGTCCCGGAACAATAAAAGATGCCCCAGGTCCACGCCCACGAGGTGCGCGGCGCGGCGGCCTGGACGAGCGGCGCGCGCCAGACCTCCAGCGAGGACCACATCAAGCGCAGCATGGCCGCCACGAGTTCGCGGTGTGAGTTCCTGGTCTCCCTAAGACTAAAAAACGTTAATGACGACGAGGCCTACGTCGAGTTGCTAGTCCACGCGCTGAAGCAAAATGGCCTCCATGTCATGCGGGAGGGGCGGTATTTGCTCGCGTCCTGCAAAGGCGACGTGTTGGCGCGTGAGGCCCACGCCTGCAAATTAGTAAAAACGAGGCGGGCCGATGGACGCGTCGAGGTCTTCGTCGACCGGGACGGCGCACGGCTACGGTACGAGCTGGACCAGGACGGGTGCTTGTTTTCGCGGGCGGAGGAAGCGTTCTTACTCGAACGGGCCTGCACGGGCGCCACCATGGAGAGCGCCCCCGAAGGACTGGGCGCGCGCTGGAAGAAGAAGCGCCAACTCCTACCGCCGCAGATCGCCCAGATCGCCGAGGATTCCTTAATTGAAGCGCTGAAGCGGACCGGTTGTGTTGAAGACACGGTCATGCTCGGTACTATCCCCAAGATGAGCTGGTGGGCCTGGCTCGCGAGTCCCACGACGACGATCCACCGGGCTTTTGGGAGCGACATCGGGCTCTACTTCGCGTGGATGAACTTCTTCCAGCTGTGGCTTCTCGTCCCCGCGGCGCTCGGCGCCTACGTCTACCACTTACGAGTGGAGGAAGGCGTGACCATCGACGACGACCGGTGGGCGTCCGCGTACGCGTTGGCCGTGTGCCTCTGGGCCGCGCTCTTCTGCAAGTTCTGGGCGCGGCGCGAAAATCAGGTGGCCGTGGACCACGGCGACGTCCTCGTTGAGGCCGACGCCGCAACGCGGCCCGGTTTCCGCGGCACCGTGGTGCCGTCGCCCGTCACGGGCAAGCTGGAGCGTTATTCACCACCAATCTACCGCGTGGTGGCCTACCTTGTCTCGATCGCGGTGACGGGCCTGATGCTTTATGTGGCATTACTATGGCACGTCGTCAGCTTGAACCTCCAAGGCTACATCACCAAGGACTACGTCCACGAACGGAGCTTTTATAGGGAGGATATCGCCCGGTACGCGGAGGAGGGCGAGATCTTCGATCCGAAGAGTGAAGAATGGTACGGGCTCCAGGCGCTCGTGCCTACACTCATTCATGTTATAGTGGTGCGGCTCCTGAACTTTGGCTACTCCAAGGTCGCCTCGCTACTCACAGAAATAGAGAACCACGAGACCCAGAGCGCGCACACGAACGCCTTGCTGGTCAAGCGGTTCATCTTCGAAGCGGTGGACGCGTACGCGGGTCTCGTGTTCCTCGGTTTTGTAAGAAGGGACGCGGTGCGTTTAAGACAGGAGTTGATCGCTATTTATTGTGTTGACACGGCGCGGCGCGTTCTGCAAGAGGCTCTACTACCGTTAGTCCTAACTATGTTAACGACGCTCACCACGAAGAAGGCCACGGGCGCCACGAAGAAGCACGATAATTTAAGAGACATCACATTGAAGAAGGCCAAGTCCTCCATCGAAGAAGGAGCTGAAAAGGAACTCCGGAAACCCATTTACGAGCCCTTTGACGACTATTTAGAAATGGTCATCGAGTTCGGCTACGTGTGCTTTTTCGCGAGCGTCTTTCCCTTGGGCGCGGTGTTGAGTTTCGCAGCGAACTTCGTGGAAGTGCGGTCTGATTTGTTTAAGATCTTGTACGTTTACCGGCGACCGTCTCCCAAAAGAGCAAGATCTATAGGAGCCTGGGCCTTCATTCTACGGGGGATGGTCTACGTGGCCATCGCCTCGAACGCGTTCTTGTTCGCCTTTGGGTCGGAGCAGATGGTCCGCTGGTTCCCGCAGTACTTCGACCGGGTCAGTTTGCGCAAGGCGGGCTTCTCCAAGGACTACGCCAAAAGAGTGGCACGGGACGGCGGCGAGCGGTCGGCGGCGGAGGCGCTCCAGGGCCAGGGGCGCGTCGTCGTCTTGGTCGCCGTTGCGCTGGAGCACCTTGTCGTCCTCGCGTGCGTGCTGGTGGAGCTCGTCGTGCCGTCCCTGGCCGCGGGCACGCGCGTCGCGGTGGGGCGCCTGGTCTACGAGCGCGACCGCGCGGCGGCGTGATCTCCCCCCCCGGGGGTATACACATAAAATTGCACATCATTAGCCGTCCTATCGGGCTCGCTGCTCGGCCCGCGCGGTCAAGAACGCCTCGCGCGCGTTTTCGTGGTGTTCCTGTTGCGGTGGGCGCACCCCCTCCAGGTCGCGGAGGCGGGCGGCGGCGGCGGCGCGCGCCGTCGCGAGCTCCTCCTTGGCCTTCCGACAACGCTCGGCGGACTCCGTCAAGGCTTCGCGCAAGCGCCGGAGCTCGGTTTGATCCTTGGCGCCGCCGGGATCCCGGTTCTCCATCCCATCCGCCCGCGTCAAGGACCCGACAACATCCTCCACGGCCTGACGCCGGCGTTCAAGGCCTTCCAGCGGACCTACATCCTCCAAAGAAATTTGCCCGCGGTCCTCGCCTCTCATCCGCAGCCGCTCCTTCAGGCGTGCGGCCGCGTCGTCGGAGCCCGCTATGGACAGCAAACTCTCTTTCACGTCCTCCGGGAAGGTGCCGAGGAGGGCCGCGAGGCGCCGCCGGAGCTCCTGCTCCCGCTCGCTCCGGGTCGCATTCGTGACGACCTTGGCCCTCGCGTCGACCGCTCGCGCCGCCCGGCTCATCACGACGAAGGTCGCCAGCACGACCAGCGCGGAGCAAGCGTGCCAGCTCGTCGACACATCCGCCCAGGCGCCCCGTGCTCGCGCCGCGACCGTCGTCGCCAGCGCGGGCGCCCACGCGACCCCCTCGTCGCGCACCGACCGCACGCACCAGCACAGGAGCTGCGTGTAGACCGTGCACGCGGCCCAGAGCGACCGGCCGATGGAAGCCTCCAGCAGACACGTCGCGAAGCCGACGCCCCAAAGGTAGACCATGAAGAGCAGACCGTAGCCGAGCACCTGTGTGAAAACCAGTGAGTCGACGACGCCGAGTCGGAACGTCTGCGCGACGGCGTGGAGGTGAAGTAGTGACGCGGTGCGACGTACTGGCCAGTCGTCCCAGTCTACGGTCGCGGCGAACAGGTAGGACGCGACGTACAGCACCTGGATCGTGCCGTACGCCGTGCCCTTGTTGTGGCCGCTGTCCATGAAGCACCACTCGAGGTGCTGCCCCAGGGGCACGATGAGCCATACCCGCAAGAGCAGGGGCAGCAAACCGAACGACCGGTATAGAAAAATGGGGTACAGGAAGATCGAGACCGTCTGGAACCACTGCACGACGTTGAAGAGGCCCTCGATCCAGCGCGGGCAGCTTTTTGGCGTCCACCACCGCACGCCGTTCGTCTTCGGTAACGAGACGCCGCAGACCACTTCGTCGGGCGGCTCCTGCCTAAAGCGCTCGCGCATCTTTTCGTCGGAGTAGTAGTCGTCCCCGACGCCGTCGTTCGCCATGCGCCGCTGCAAGTCCTGGAGCTCCTGCAGCCGCGCATCGTTCACCCGATCCTGCATGTCGCGTATTTCACGGGCGAGCCGCGCTTCGCGGTCCATCTGTATGTGGTTCTTCAAGCTGTGCGACCGAGGCTGGGAGGACAAAATCCGTAAAGAAAACCCGTGAGGAAAACCCGCGCGCATGAAGCGTGTTTATAAGTCCGGTGTGTGTTTCTGTTGGATTGCGAATCTTGAGTTATCGTGCAAGCCAAGGAGACGAGAAGCAGCAGCCGCTCATTGCACGGTGCACAAAAATGCGGCTGCGTTCGACGCTCGCGGTAGTGCTGCTCCAATGCACCTCTTCTCTGGCACCCCTCGTGCAGCGCTGCTGCGCCGAGTCACTCGCGGGCTGCGCCGGCGGCCTCGCGAAACAATTAGCCGTGTACCCCTTGGACCGGGCCGCCACGCGCCTCGAAACGAAAACGGGCCAAAAGGCGACGACGCTGCGGCAGGCCTACCGGGGCGCGGGCGTGCTGATGCTATTCGCGCTGCCCTATGCCGTCGCGTTTTCATGCAGTGTGCACATCAAGTATCCGGCTTTTCGTGCTGAATCATGCGTCGATCTCCACGCCATCGACGCGACGCCTACTCGATTGCGTGGCGGTGTGACTCTCACTGCTCGGATTTGCACACAGGTTTCACGTGCCCTTCGTACTCATCGAAAATGCGCTCACAGGAGACGCGGCGTTCATCAGCGCCTTGGCAGGATTCCTCGCCGCGCTCTGCGCGGCGCCGGTTGGCGTGCCCGCCGAGGCCTGCAAGAGGCGCGTCCAGCTCGGCGTGAGCGTGCGAACGGCACTCGGCGGCGGACGGTCCTTGTTCGACGGCTTCTGGGCGACCGCGGCGAGAAACGTGCCCTATAACGCCGCGGCCTTCGGCGCCTATCGCTTTTTCGAGCGAAGGGGCGCCTCGCCCATGCTTTGTGGCATTGGCGCCGGCGTCGCGACGGCGATCGCCACGCATCCGTTCGACGTAATAGATGCGCGGCAGCAGACGGCGCGCACCTCGTCGTCCGGCGCGCCACCCCCCAGCTTCTTCGCGCGCGAGACCTGGGCGTCGCTCGCTCGAGATCCGGGCGCGTTGGTCCGGGGGCTGCTGCCGCGCGTCGGCGCTTTGGCGCCGGGGACGTGGCTGTTCTTCGCGGTGTTCCGGCCCGTCCAGGACGCGCTGCTCGTGTAAGGCTTTTGTGTGTGTCGTGCGTAACAACGCCATCGAGGAGCAAGCCGTCCGATGCAAGTGCGGAAAAGCATATGAGTTACGGGGCGCCTAGCATATCGGCGAGATCACACTCGCTTTTGGTTCGCGCGAGGTCCAGCAGCTGCGTCAGCGAGTCCCCCCGCCGGTGGCTCCGCGTCCCGCGCGTCTCCGGGATCTCCTCGGCCGGCAGCCCCACCACGAGGTCGACGTTCCGCACCACGAACGCCCCGGACCGCTGCTTTTGTAGCGCGCGGGCCCAGCGCACCGCGTCCAGGGCCTTGGGCCCGCCGAAGAAACGGGGCACGGCCCCGAGGCCCACGAAGTCCTTCAAATAGGGCGCGAAGGGCCCGTCGAGCGGCACGCGCCAGTCGCTGGAATCGCGCGACAGAATAGTGCACTCGTTCCGCTCCAAAATTTGGACGAGGCGCGCCACGTCCGTGTACTGCTTCTGGTCCTCGTCGAGGTGCTCATCGTAGGCGCGGAGCAGTTCATCAGAACCGGCAAAGCGCGGCTCCAGCTCTGTGGTGCCCGCAAAGGTGATCGGTAAGTACGCCGTGCCGCCCGGCTTGCCCAGCCGCCTTAGTCTGTCCGCCAGGATCTCGGGTCTTATCAGGTCCGCGAAGGCGTTGCCGCAGACGACGTCGAATGCGCCGAACGCGTCCGCGTCTAACGCATCTCCAGCGACAACTGAGAGCGTGCATTGTACACCATCAATATCACACGTCCCGCGGACTAGTTTATCGAACTGGCGCGTCGCGAGCGGGTCCGCGTCCTGGAGCCACGGCGCGTCCTCCACCTCGAGTTTCGCCAGGCCCGCCCGGAGCGCGGCGCGGTCCCGGTCGACGGCGACGTAGTCCATGGTCTCGAACCCGGCGGCCTTGGCGGCGCGCGCGAGCGTGGGCAATAAGGAGAGGGTCCCGGCGCCCAAGTCCACGAACCGCGGCGCCTCGCCGACCTGCAGGCGCGCGACGAGCACCGCGAGGGCCTCGTCGGACCGCGCGGCATCGTCCACCGCCGCCTTGGCCTTGAAGTAGGCGAGGCGCGCGTCCCGCGACGCGCCGCCGGCCGTCGCGCCGCAACACTCCAAGGCCGCCAACGCGGCCCGCCGCACGTCGGCCTGGTAGACGCAGACGGTCCGGGGGAACGCCTCGCGCGCCGGCGCCCGCGAGGACAAGATGATCCCCCGCGGCCGCGGCATGTCGACCGCCGCCGCGGCACCGCTGACCTGGACGTCGAGGCTCCGCCACGCGCACGGCAGCGTGTCGAGCGGCCACTTCCCCTGGCTGTGCGTGACGCCGTCGCGCTCGTCGTTCAGGGGCGTCGTGTCCAGGTCGTGGCTGTCGACGAGGAGCTGGTCGTCGGCTGCGAGCACTGCTGTAGACATTGTGGTGGCAGTGCAATGGCAGTGCAATCCCGCAAGAGCGAGCCACACGGAGCGCGGAGGAGTGGTCCTCGCGTGCTGCTGTTGGTCCTGGAGTGCTGGCGGGCCCACGTGTGATACGATACCTACCGCCGCGCGTCAGGAGAGGAATTCAAGCAAGCTTCTGCGTAATTTTGAAAAACCCGCGCATAAAAAGATCATAAAACCCGAACGCGAGGCATTTTTGGCATTTTGGGCTGGTATAAGGAGCAACGCACTGCTTGCCAACCAGCTAGCCGTATTTAGGTGCTCTAGCGCCACAGTTGTCTGGCACCACAGTTTCAACGCACGATGACGGCGAGCACGAGCGGTGCAGACAGTGGAGGCGATGCGCCGGCCAACACCGTGAAGGTCGGCGGCTGGACGCTGTCCGCCGACATGAGCCCAGAGGCGATGGCGCAGGTGCAGGGCCTGATCGCTGGGATGCCATCGTCCGGCGGAGACGCTCCCGCGCGGCAGGCGGTCGAGCGGCCCGACGGGTCGATCGCGTTCCCCGAGCGAACAGAGGACGACAAGACCGCGGCGGACGCGGCGTTCGAGCGCCTCGTCGCAAGCCACCCCGGCGCGCGGGAGCTGTGCCCCGGGGTCTATACCGTGCCGAAAGAAGCGGTCGTCCGGGACGCCGAGTAAAAGTCGAAGAAATTAGAGTACTACTGGACAGACGCACGGCACGTACCGCCTACTCCCCACCCCACGGGCTTTAGTCCCCACCCCAACGCGAACGCGCGACGAAGGTTTGCAATATATTCGGGTTTTTAGAGGGCTCGAACGAGCTCTGGCCGTCGACGTGCCAGCAAGGCAAGGAGTTAAAATGCGAGTTGTTGAAATGCTGCGATGCGCCTTCTTCGCCGCCGGCATCGCTGCCGCCGCGGCGGACTGCGAAGTGGCCGACAGCACCCCTGTCATCTTGATTGCGGGCGCGTCGCACGCCGGCGCCGACACGCTGCACGGCTCGCTCCGCAAGGCCCTGGGTCTGGAGGAGCGTAAGCGCAACGCGGTGCACCATTTCAACGACGTGGCGAGCTACGGCAAGGGCAACGCCCACTACTTCGAGACGTTGGGCTGCACCGGCGCGGTCCTCATCGACGAGAGCCCCGGCTACCTCGCGCACAGCGTGGCATTATTACGGGCGGCGTACTCGGTCCCGCGGGCCCGCTGGGTCGTCCTCCTGCGGGAGCCGGTGGAGCGCGCGCTGGCGCACTACCTGCACCTGCCCAAGAAGCTCGGGGGCGGCCAGGGGTCTACTAAGGGGTTCGTCGAGACGGTCGCGGACGAAAAGAAATGCATCGAGGCGGCGCTGGTGGCCCGGGCGGCCCACGGCCACGCCGACATCACGCACGAGTCCGGCGATGCATTATACCCGCGCCTGTCGACGCGCTACGCCTTCGAGCACTGCGCCGACCAGCTGCCCGGCGGCGGCCGGCAGCTCCGGTCCCACGGCTCGGCGGTGTATGGGAAGGAGCACGGGCTGCTCTCGCTGTCGCTGTACGCTCCCCAGCTGGAGCACGCGGCGCAGATGGCCGCGAAGTCGGACCTCGCGTCGCCTCTGGTCGTCGCCAGCTCGCGCGCGTTCCACGACGACGCGGCCGACACCGTGGCGGCGCTCCTAAAGGTTTTGGGCCTCGACCACGCCGTCGGGAAGAGCATCGTGGCGCCGGCGTTCAAGGAACGGCGGAAGGATTTGGACGTGGACGCGCTCGCGGCGCTCGACGCGCTGTACGAGCACCCGAACTGTGCGCTCGCCGCGGTCCTGACCGGTGCATAAATCAAACTCCGCGGCGCTTCTCAGCTGAATCACACGCCATCGACGCGCCGCCTGCTCGACGGAGTGGCGGCGTGGGTCTCTTACCGCTCGACTCGGCCAGCACGGCCGCGTCGTCGCCGAGAAATGACTTTGCGAGGAATCATCGGGCGCACCCGACTCACTGGTTGATTTGCGCACAGGTCCTGACCAACCGGACACTCGTGCCGCGCGTCGTCGGCCTCGAGCGCGACGCCGACTGGCTCCCGCTGGACATGAAGTGCAACACGGACGGCCCGGCGGTGCACCCCTCGCCGAACGTGGACCGCGAGGAGCTCTAGTGGCGCGTCCCGCGATTTAAGTTTTCACAGCCAATTAGGCCACAACTCGGGTTTCTCGCGCCCAGTCGCAACTTTTGGCAAGTGAGCGCCGCGTCGTCGTCGTCGTGGAGGCTGCCCTTCGTGCGTCACCGTGCGTAGGTGCTGCTGCCCAGCCAGCTACTGCTCCCCCCGGGTGAGCAGGCGTCCCCGGCAGAAAACCTCCCAAGGCCGAGCGGGCGTGCTCCCAGGCAAGCGTCCGCCGCGGGCCACCACGCGCGAGATGGCGTCCGACGCCCTCTCGGCCCTCTGCTGCGCCTGCGCCGGCTACGGGTTCCTCGTGACCATGTGGCGCTGCCCGCGCGGGTCCGGCGCCTACCAGCGGCAGCGCTTGAAGGCGTGGTGGCCCGTGCTCACGCCGCTCGCCTACGTGGGCGTGTTTCTGCTCGTCTTCGGCGCGTTCGCCGTAGCCTCCGTCTCGGTGGGGCTCGAGGGGCAGGGTACCGAACTGGCCAAGCGCTACGACGTCGCGTGCGGGCTCGGACGGTGCACCGTGCAGATGGAAGTGGAGGAAACGATGGACTCGCCCATCTACGTCTACTACGAGATCGACAACTTCTACCAGAACCACCGGGACTACCTCAAGTCCATGTTCTGGCCGCAGCTGCACTGGGAGAACACCAAGGAGAAGTGCGACGGCGACTGCGCCACCGCGGACAACGTCCACCGCGGCGCGCACAATTATGAGGAGGAGGACTGGGAACACGTGCTCAATGCCAACTGCAAGCCCCTCTGGAAGAATAAAGGGAGGCACCTCAGCCCGTGCGGCGTCGTGCCCAACACGCTCTTCGACGATTCCATTACTTTGGTATCCCACGACATGCGCGAGGATAGGGTCGCGTGGGCTGTTGACGTCGACAACGTCTTCCAGCAGCCCCTGGGCTTCGACTGGGCGCTTGTAAGCGATGGCGAGGACGACGCCTGCTTCGCGGACGGGGCCAACCTGAACCCGAAGACGGCCTGCGCCCCGGCGCTCTGCGACACGTATTTAGCGGATCGGAAGGAGCCGAAAAGAAAGTTCGCGGACGCCGTGGCGGACGAGCGCTACAACAAGTTCTGGGCCAAGGCCGACCTGGACCAGTGTTTTGGATACACGTGCCAAGGCGCGCCGCTCGACGCGAAGCGCAGCGGGGAGATCTGCCGCGCGGGCGAGAAGACGGTCTTCGTGTACCCCGACCCCGATCGTGTACAGTACCTCTACGAGACCTTTCCGGAGGTCGTCTCGCCGCTCGTCGGCGTGAAGAGCGAGCGCTTCGCGGTCTGGATGAAGATCGCCGCGCTGCCCCGGTTCCGGAAGCTCTACGGGCGCATCGAGCAGACGCTCGAGAAGGGCGACGTGCTCACCTTTGACATAAACTCGCGCTTCGACGTGGCCGCGTTCTCGGGCAAGAAGTCCCTCGTCGTGGCGACGGGGGCGTCCTTCGAGAACGTGTTCCTCTGGAAGACGTTCGCGGCCGTCGGCGGCGCGTGCCTGACGGTGGCGCTCTTCTTCGCGCTCGTCCAGGTCCTCGCGCCGCGGCGCATGGGCGCCGTGCGCTACTCGTGCCTGAACCCCCGGCCCAAGGACGAGTAGGCCGCCGTAAGTTTGATTTGTCCGGAGTTTAGGAGGCAGGGGGTTCAGGGGGCGGTCAGCGCCTCGGCGCCGTCGAGGCGGAGCACCACCGCGCTGCACGTAAAGCCCGCGACGTGTGCCTCGCCCTCGGCCACCGCGCCGCCGCCCTGCTCCCGGAACGGCGGTGGCCCGATCTCGCCGTTACAAAACGCGCCACAGAGCGGAAGCCCCCGCCTCCCCGCCCGCAGCGCGAGGGAGTCGCGGTTCGGCAGGCCCGAGTGGAAACGCGCGCCCCGGCCGCTGCACGTGAAGACCAGGCCCCCCAGCACGCTGAGCGTGTCATCCAGGCCGGAGCGCAGCGGCAGGGCCCTGGCGCCCCGCGACTTGCTCTCCAGCCGCAACTGGATGCGCGATTCAGTAGCCGCGGCCTCGAGCTCCGCCACACTGGCGTCCGGCTCCAGGGTCAGCCAGGCGCACCAGGCGTCCTGGTCGACGTCACCGTCGAGCGCCAGCGTGCCGTCGTCGTCCAGATGCTGCGGCGTCAGTAAGTTGTACCCGTCGACCGGCGCCTCAGTTTCCCCCCGGTACGGCCGCACCCCGAAGTACAGAGGCCGCGGCATGCGGCCCCCGGGCAGGAACTGCTGGACCGCCCGTAACGCCGCGCCGGGCGAGATGGGCGAGGGCTCCACGCTTTGGTACGGGGCGCCGGGCGCGCCCCGCGCCGCCTTGATCAGCAGACCGTCGGCCTTGCCCATGGTCACGGCGTGGCCCGGGCAGACCCCGACCTTCCACTCCGACACGTTTGAGGCGGCGTAGACGTGGGGGCCTACCACAGATGCGCCCCGCGAGACCGCACTACTGGCTCGCGTCTGGCCGGCGACCGCCAACACGACGCATCCCGCGCCGGAGTCATCACTCAGGTCGGGCCGCACGAGATCGACGACCCGCCCCGGGAAGTGATCCTCCGCCGACGACAGCCGCGATGAATTGGTCCGTAGCCCCTGGGCGTCATCGATTAATAGAGCGCCGCCCATTTCCACGGCACTTGACCCTAACAACCCACCGCTCACGGCGCAGGGCGGGAACCCCGCCGCCCTCCAGAGCTCCCGGTTCGCCGCCACCTTCTGCAGCGCGGCGTGCGCGGCGCGCTGGTCCTCCGCCAGCACGAGCATGAGCCGCGGCGCGTGCTCCGGGCCGTCCCCGGGCGCGGGCAGCCGCCCTATAACGTCCCGCGCCGGCGCGTGCGGGTCCCCAAAGGGCGGCACGTACAGCGTCGTGAGGTGCGCGCCGCCGTCGAGGCGGATCAGGGCGAGGCTGACGGCGCCGTGCGCGTCGCCCGGCTCGACCTCGTCCACCGCGGACCGCGTCGCGCCCAGCACGCCGGGCGCGGCGCCGCCCAGTAAAACCGTGGACGCGGGCAATACCTGTCGCAACGCCGCTCTAATATCATCGAGTCGCGCGCCCCACCCGCCCGAGGCGAAAATAACCGCAATATGCGGCGGCGCCGGTGGCTTGATCGTTTGGACCAGCTCTTTGATCGTCGTGAAAATGTCCGGCACACGCGCGGGAGCCCTGGGCTTTTCGTCCTCTGTCCCGAGCCGCCGGCGCGCCCGGCGCAGGAGGAAGCCGCCGATGCGCCGCGCGGCCGACTCCAGCCGCGCGGGGATCACGAGCGGCGCAGCGCCCCGCTTGAGCGCCGTCAGGAAGTAGGGCCGCGCCGCGCGGCTCCGCGCGGCCGCGCCGAGCATCTTGGACGTCGGGGCCGCCTTGCTCCCGTTGCCCACGTAGCTCAGGATGACCTCCCAGAGGAGGTCATCGTCCATGCTCTCCCTGAGGTTTGGCTAGTTCTCTCCCGGGCGGGCAGCCACGGAAGTTGCGCTCCCGTCTTGACCTGGTTCAAAACGCTTCGTGAGCAAATGTACCCAGCGCTAGCCGCCTCACGTGCAATGCTGACCAGGTTGGCGGCGGCGCGCGCCACTCTAAGCTTTTGCGCACGGGTTTCGCGTTTTCAAACCCGCAGCTCCATGGCTTACTTGGACGCCCGGCGACTTCTCCGACACTTCAAATCCGCCTCACCTTTTAGCGCCTTTTACTGAACCTTTTGGTAAAGCCCGCTTTACTCGAGCTCAGCGCCGCTTGTGCTTGCCGGAGGCAGTACGTCTCGCGGCAGCCACCAGCTGGTCGTCATAAAACGCCATCGTCGCGAAGGGCTGCCCGCGGACCCGTGACCGAGAAGCCATCAGTCCAGCCTCCCAACCTTGGGCTAGGTTGCCAGGGGAAGGGAGCCACCACAGTCCGTCTCCAAGGTTACCAGCCCGAGAATTGGCGCCACCACACTCCACCGATCCACGAGCCACCATGGACTCCGGCGACTACGCCCGGCCGGGCAGCCCGCCCGGCAGCCCCCACGTGCCGTCGGTGGAGGACTACGCGGACGTGCCGAGCGTCCGGACGCTGGCCAGTCCCCCTAAAACGTCGGTGTCCTCCTTACTCCAGGCCTCCCTGCTGACGGAGGGGAGCACGCAGACGCCCGTGTCGCGCCAGACGGTCGAGCGCAAGGTGCGCATTGTGCGCCCCTCGACGGGCGAGAAGTCCGCCGGCGTGTCGCGCGGCCGCACGGCGACGGGGCGCATCGCGCCCTACAAGTTACAGGGCGACAACAGTGAGGTAACTGACGGCCCCTACGTCGCGCCGCCGCCCCGGCGCAAATATACGTCTAGAAGGGCGAAGGAGACCGAGGAGCGCATGACTCAGCGACGGAAGCGCATCGAAGTGGGGAAGGCCGTCTTAGATGGGGTGGACCTGCCGGACGCCGCGCGGAACTACCAGCTGAGCGTGGAGGCGCTCTCGAACCCGGGGCCCCGGTCCACGCACCAAATCGAGAGCTTGTTGGACCGCGCCGAAGTGACATTGGAGCGGTCCTTGACGCTGGGCGCGCTCAGCTTCGCGACGCACGGCGAAGGCTCGCTCAGCGAAAGCGTGGACCGCATCCGGACCTACACGAAAATGCTCGAGACGCACAACCTGCGGCACTTTGTCATTTGGCAGGGCCGGAGACTAGAGCAGACGCCGGAGTTCGCCAAGTTCAGGAAGCGGTATGCGGTGCGGTGGACGCAGATCAACCAGGTCGTGGGTGCGCTGGAGGACCTATGCTTACAAAGGAGAATCATGCTGGCCCTCGTGGACGGGAACTCGATTAATGAATTAGCCGACCAGGACCTCACCCGATTGAAAATAGGGGACCTGCTCAAGTGCATCCACAACCTGGACGCCACGGTGGACGTGCCCAACGGGCTGTTCAAGCGGTCGACGAGCCGGGACGCGCACCTCATGAAAGATGTCATGGCCATACGCATCCAGGCGTTGGGTCGCGGGCGGAGCTGTCGAATAAGACAAGTTGAGGTGCGGTACTACGCCACTTCTGCCATATGCCTCCAGGCCCACTTCCGACGGCGGCGCGCCTACGCTCTAGTATTAAGCGGGTTGCTCGAGTTGAGGAAACGTCGTGCTGAAAAGTGGGATGGGTTGAAGGAACGGTTGACCGCGGACATCCTCGACGGCCCGCGCGTGGAGATCCACGTGGCTTCATTAAATTACGGCGAGACCGCGCGCCTCGCGCGGCCCCGCTTCCGGCTGGAGCAGGCGCAGCACCTGGCGCGCGTGCTGCGGGCCGTAGATTCTAACACGCACGTCGTCTACGTGTCGCCCATCGCCCTCCCCGAGGACGTCGTGGACTACTACCGCCGCCTCCTGTCGCTGGGCGAGGCCGGCTCGGGCGACCCCGCCCAGACGCCCCGCCAGTCCCGCTTCGGCCGGGGCGCCCGGGCCACGGCCCACTTCGAGGGCGAGGACGGCGAGGTCACACAGGGCGGCGCCTTCACGGTCGTGGTGCCCGAGCTGGCCGACCGGTTCCCCGCCTCGGCGCCCCTCGCGCAAGTCGCGCTCTGCTCGCCGGCGTGCGTCAAGCGGCTGCAGTACCTGGCCCACTCGCGGCGGGGCGCCCCGCCCGTTGTAATCCCGGGCGTCCGGTGCGGCTGGGCCGAGCGGCAGCTGGCGCTCTTGGTGGACGCGCCGCTCCTCGGGCCGGACCCGCCCACGTCTTCGCTCTACGCGACGCGGTCTGGCGCCAAGCGCGTCCTGCACGCGGCCGACGTCAACGTGCCCAGCGGCGCGCACGACATCTACGGCGAGGAGGACCTGGTCGTCGCCCTGGCCAAGTTGATCGCGGGCCGCCTGGAGGTCGAGCGGTGGCGCTTCGCGACGGACAACGACAACGGGACGAGCGGGCGCGCGTTCCTCGACGTGGCGGACGTGGACGTCGTCGCGGACCTGCGGGCGGAGAAGCGCAAGCTCACGCAGCTGGACGTGGTCCGGGGCGAGGCCGCGTGGTGCTACCCCGACGTGCAGACGCTGGCGCGACGGAAGCTGCTGCGCGCGTTGCGCCCGGCTTTGGTAAACGCGTGCGTCGTCGCGCTGCCGGGCCGCGAGGTTTCGGCCGGGGGGTCCCATTGGGCGGACTTCGTGGAGCTTGTTAACAGGGAAGGCGCGGTCGTCGAGGCCCAGCCGACCAAAGTCGTGGGCCGCTGCGCCGTGCACGCGCTCCTCAAGCCCGGCGATGAGTGCGCCATCCAGGCCACGCAGGACATTGTGTTGGACGAGGCGGCCACGCAGGCGTTGCTCGCGACGCACCCCGCGAACAAGGCTCCGCGGAAGGCCCTGGAGGGCGCGACGCGCGCGGTCGGGGACGCCCTGCGGCGGCTGGGTAGCTGCCCCGCGACCTTCTTCACGGTGCAGTATGTTATTTTCGAGACGGAGGATGGGCTCAGGTTGTGGGCCACGGAGCTCGACGTCGGCCTGACGCACCTCGCGGCGGGCCACGCGCTCCACGTCTGCGTGGCGGGGTGCGACGAGCGGTCCGCCACGTACGCACTGCTGCCCTCGATCTCGGGCGCGGGCCTCGAGGCCACGTCCTTCGCCACGTTTTTCAAGCTCTGCCGCGCGCACGGCTGCGCCTTCGACGTCGAGAAGAGGAGGGGCCCCGTCGTCGCGCTCGTGGACTCGCTGGCGTCGGGCGTTATTGGCGCCTGCATCGAGGGCCTCACGCTCAAGGACGCGCTGCGCCTCGCATTGCTGTTCCTGAAGTTCGTGCGGACGAAGTTGGACGCGCCCCACCTCATCCACCGCGAGGCGCGGCCGGAGGACCGGGACGTGGAGTTCGTGGCCAAGGCGCTGAGCCTGGCGTTGGCGGGGGAGGAGGGTAATGACTAGCCACTGTCCAGAGCTTGGTCCTCGCGTCCGGCGTTGTCGACCCGAGGCCAAATTCCTCGAGAGCGCCATCCTCATCCTGCCTGTCGTCGATGGCGTCTTTGACGTGATATGCCAGTGCTCGTGCGACATTGTGGGTCTCAATTAAACTAGCCTTTAGAATTATAGCTCCCCGTACCACGGCTTCGGCGGCGGCGGATCCTCGTCCGGGAAGGTGAATGCCTTCGCCCACGGGCTCCGGCACGTCGAGGCCTCGCCGAACTCCAAGAAATGCGCGACGGGGAACGGGTCCATACACCTCGCCACGTCGTCCGCATCGAGGCTGACGTCGATCTTCGCAAACGCCGTAACGCCGCGCAGTATCAATTCGCACGGACCCGGCTCTTCGCGGAGGACGCCGTCGCTGATGACGACGCGCCGTCTCAACACCGCGTTGTTCGCTGGCTTCGCATCGAGTCCGCAGACCTCCTGCAGAAAGTCGCCGTGGCCCGCCAAGAACACGACGGCGCCGCCGTCGTCGGCGGCGTCCAACCGGTCCGCGAGCGGCGGGCCGACCTCAGACGCTGCCACTGACGCGGCGCGCGGCGCGATGGTCTCGCCGAAGAACGCGAGGAACTGGGCCCAGTCGCTCGCGTTCCTCGCCACGTGTTCAGGGACGAGCGACGCGCCATCCCACGCCCGCGGCTCGTTGTCGAGTTGTATTTCTGGCTGAGACGGCGCGCGCTCAGTCAGGAACGGCGCCTCGAACACGTCGGCTTCGGGGTAGGCGTTCTGCGCCGTTTCGCGCGCTCGTTGTAATGTGGAGGAGAGCACCAACGCCGGCGATGCGTACCGCCGTCTCAATGCGACTCCGGCTCTTTTGGACATCTCGACACCGCAATCCGTCAACTTCGGGTCCCGGTAGGCATCGTGGAGCCGCACCCGAGCCGTGGTCTGGTCCGGCCGCTCCAACACCAGGTCGCAATCCGCGCCTCGTTTTTCCGCCGCACTGTAGCCGACCGCACGGTCGAACGGCGTATTCATAAGCTCACGATCGATGGCGTCGAACGTCTCTGGTTGAAAGGCATTATCTACTTGCATATGCCGAGTGGTACAGCCGTCCAGCACGTTTGAGCAGCTGAGGCCATGGCGCATGAGGAGGATGGTTATTGTGACTGCCATGCTTGCCCGAGAGGTGTGCTATGCAGGTTGAGTGCAGCTGTGATTTGCCAGCTGTCGTTTTATCGTTTCAAATATGATTTTCGAGCGCTACCTCGCAGCCTTGCTGCCTCTGATAGCTAGCACTCAAACGCGCGAGCGCTCGAGCCCGTATATTTGAGGCGCGGGTTTTATTGTGCGGGTTTTTGTTTCTAGAGGAATCGCACGAGACCTGCTTCTCCGGGCATAAGAGCCAGTAAAGAAGAGAACAGACGTCCACGCACAAGGATGCCGAAACGGACGGAGGAGGGAAATACCGGCACTCAGCCTCGCGGGATTGGCCATATTCGAAGCGGTGGTCGAGGCCCGAGTGCCGCTGCTAAGTCGAACAGTTGCCTGAGTACAACTCTGACCGCTGGGCAAAAGCTTAGCGGCTCTAGTTGCGCTGCAAGCGAGCTTTAGGGCTGTCCTGCTCGGCGGCTCCAAGCTGCCCGCGAGACTCTGCGCGCCACGCCCAGTGCTATCAGCCCGACGACGCGCAACGACGCCACTGACAACGATGATGGGCTCTCCCCGCTGGAAGACCGTGCTGCTACTGCTGGCGGCCGCGAACGCACAAGACCCGACGAAAGTCCCCGTCCCTGAACCTACGCTGCGGCCGACGAACGTACCGACCAGCCTGCCCACGCCCGAACCGATCCCTAGTCCGACCAAGGTCCCGACGTCCGCGCCGACAGGGGGGCCCACGGTACCACCGACGTCCGCGCCGAGTGAAACGCCATCACCGGCACCTACATCGGGGCCGTCAGGCACACCATCGAGTGCGCCTTCGTACACTCCCACGACCGTACCCACGAGCGAGCCCTCGGCGGTCCCGACGTTCTCGCAGCCGCCGTCGGGATCTCCAACGTCTAAGCCCAGCGGCGTCCCCACGGGTAAACCCAGCGGCGTACCGACAGTTGGCCCGTCCATCGCGCCGACGTACGAAACGTGGATGCCGACAGGGGTGCCGTCCGGAAAGCCCAGCGGCGTGCCGAGTTCGGCGCCGACCGCGACACCGCCGCCCAGCGGAGCGCCGACCTACGTGCCTACATCATCACCAACACCAGTGCCATCGCTCCCACCGACTTCGAGCATCCCGAGTGCGGCCCCGACGAAATCACTATTAACGATAGAGATCTCCATGTACATCGACCCGCACGAGGAGCCGACGCCGTTCCCGAGCGCGGTGCCGACTGCGGATCCGTCATCTTCGCCCACAAGCCTGCCGACCGGAGCGCCCAGCGTACCGCCCACGGCGCTTCCAACGGCTGCACCCACGTCCGTGCCGACGGCTGCGCCCACAGCGACGCCCGTGGCCACGCCTACATCGGTTCCCACAGCGGTTCCGAGCACCTTGCCGACTCCTGTGCCCAGCTCCACGCCGACGCGCGGGCCTACAAGCACGCCGACACCGGCACCGACGTTCGATACGGAAGCACCTACAACTGTGCCCACATCTCTCCCAACTTCTGTGCCCACGTACACGACGGTCCCGTCCGGCGTGCCCACGTCCCCGCCCACGGCCACGCCGACGTCCGTACCGACGCCCAAGCCAACGTCGGTCCCGACGGCTGTACCGACGGCTTTGCCGACATCGACGCCCACCTCCGCGCCCTCGCTCCGACCCAGCGTCGACCCGACCGGCGTACCGACGACGCCCCCGAGCCGCGAGCCGACGCACGTTCCGACGGCGATGCCCTCGTCCACGCCCACGGCTGTGCCCACATCGCGGCCCTCGTCTATCCCGACCATATTACCGTTCGGCACCCACTACTGCCAGGACTTCGTCGCCTTCGACATGGAGCAGTACTACAAGCCCGTGATCCAGGAGATCACGCGCGCGCAGAGCGTGCCGAGCGTCACGTGCCAATCCATCGGCACGCACCCAGCCCTCCACGCGGGCGCGCCGGGCGGCTGGAACGGGCCCGGGTCCGTCGCGCCCGAGGGCAAGTGGGACAACGACACGGCCGTGCTCATTGCGGTGACGAACTTCTACGCCACGGATGAGATCGACCGGGACGACCCCTCGAAGGCGTCCACGGTGTTCGAAGTGGGCGACAACATCACCTGGCGCATGAACACGGCCATCTTCAAGCGCCAGGCCCAGCACCAGGCCACCTTCAACCGGAAGATGAAGATGCGCATCCGAAACAGCTTTGGCGGCTCGCGTACGCGCACGCGGCAGCTGAGCGAGGCCGCGCAGGAACATCGGGCGGGCCTGGACGCGAGGACGGCGCGCTCCTTGCAAGGCGAGGAGTACGAGATGGACTACGCCTACAACGCGACCAACGCTATACATTTTGTGGACGCGGCGAACATCACTTGGGTCACAAGTGAAGTCGTGGGCTCCATCGCGCCGTCGGGCGTGCCCACCGCCGACCCCACGGGCACGCCGACAACCCCGCCCAGTCCGGAACCAACTGGCGTGCCCACGGGCACGCCCACGGCCTTACCCACATCCTTACCGTCGCCGCTCCCGACGCCGTACCCTACGGCCATGTGCCCGAGCTGGGCCACGCGCGAGGGCTGCGCGCCGGACTGTTTGTGCTGCGCGTCCTTCTCGGAAGCCAAGTACCGAAGGTCTGCTTCCGAATTTGACGGCGACGACGACGCTTTCGACGTGGCGGACCCGGCCCAGTGCCTCATGTGCGACCACGGCTTTGAGTGCACGGAGACGGGCGGCGACGGCCAGTCGGACGGCGACGGCACCTGCGTGGTGAAAGCGGACTACGCCTATGAAGGCGAGAACATGTGCGACTGGTGGAAGTGGGCTTTTAGATACGGCCCCAACAAGACCGAGACGGGCCCCTACGCTTCGGACTGGAAGACGGGCCACGCCTATGAAGCGGACGGGTCTCTCTCAAAAAAGTGGTACTCGATCAATGGGCGGAACTGCTCCAAGTGGGACGTGGACGTCATCTCCACGGACCAGTGCAAGGGCTTGTTTTACTACTGCAACGAGACGCACTGCAACGAGAACACGGCCTCGGGCCATCCTACACTACTCCATGATAGAGAAGCCACGGTCTGCTACTCGGACTACCGGGCCCCGGACTACGTGGGCTACTGCAGCTATGAAGTGGGACCGTCGCACTGCGCGCGGTGCGTCGAGGGCGCCTGCGGCAAGGGCGCCTGCGTCCAGGCTTCTTTGGGTTTTGAGCTGGGCGGCGCCGCGGCCTCGAAGACGGCCGACGAATTAAACGCTGATAGTGCTTTTAAGGAGGGCCTTGCGGACGCCATCGCCGACATGTGCGACTTTGCATCGTTAGGTTTGTCGGCGGACAACATCAAGGACCTCGTGATCACCTTCGGGCGGCGGCGCCTACATGTTGAGGCGGACGGTACAACTGTGGAGCAGCGCCGGCTTCAGACGACGGCCTTCACCGTCACCTACACCATCGTCTACGACCCCGCCGCGACGTCGGTGAGCGTGGACACGATCGCCAACACCGTCACGGTGGCCGCGGAGGCCGCCATCGATTCCGGCGCCTTCGCCACCAGCCTCGCAACGGCGATGACCGCCGCCGGCGTCACCATCATTAGCTCCAGCGACATGATCATCACGGAGACCACGGTCGTCATCGTCTCGACGGAGGCACCGACCTTCTGGTCCGACACGGACGAGATCGTCGTGCCGGCCATCGTCGAGCGGCGCTCGGGCGGTGCGACCGACCTGGCGGCGTGCGGCTGCGACGACACGACGGCGTAATTGAGTCCTCCCTCCCCCCGCTGTAAGTACTCTCGTGGTCTTCTTATTTTTTGTGCGGCGTCGTCGCCGGATGGCCAGTGCCCGTGATATTTTGTGACGCTGAAAAAAAACCCGGCTAAATAGTTTCCTCTCTCGGACGCCATCGCGCGCTGTGCCAGCAGATTTCTAACTCAAAGTATACCGTTGCACCCGTCGCACGCGTTATAGTCAGCGCTGGCGCACCACAACAAGAGCAAGGACGCTGTCGAACGTACGCTGTCGAGCAGCATGCAAGCCAGCGACCAGATCTTCCTCGCCACGGATGGCCGCAGCTGGACGGCGCGCGTCACGCTCGAAGGCTGCGCCAGCGAGGCCCATGCTCTGGCGGCTGAGGAGCGCGCCATGCGGGCCGCGCTAGGGGACGCCGACGAGATGGACACCGAGCCCCGCCGCAAGAAGCGACGGAAGCAGGACATCGGCCCGCTGCCGGACGACGCCGCGAACTTGCTGCGCGAGTATTGTCGTCGCGAGAACAAGGACGTCGCCTTCGTGGAGAGCGGCGCGGGCCCGTTCGTCGCGCGGGTGACGGTCAACGGCGCCACGCACGCGGGCGAGGGCCGCGCGTCCAAGAGGGCCGCGCGCGAGAGCGCCGCCAATGTTTTCTTCGACAAGCTCGTGAGTGTCGACCAGAACAGCCAGCACCCCGTCGTGCGGCGCTGGCGCGAGCGCTGCTCGACGGACGTCGTCGATCAATTCGACCGCCTCGGATCCACCGACGCGCCGTGGCGCCGCCCGGGCGCGTCGGAGAAGGAGCGATTCGTGGCGATCCGCGACCATCTCAAAAGACAGCGCGAGCGGTGCGAGACGGACATTGGTTCGCAGCCGATCGCCGTCGCCGGCGCGGTGGCGTCGTATTCGATCCCGGACCTCTCGGCGAAGGAGTGCCGGGCGGTCCTTGCCTCGTCGGCGAAGTTCGCGGACGTCCTCGACCGCATCCACGGCATCGTCGTGCGCCGCAACGCGAACGGCCTGTGCATGTGCGTCGCGGTCGACCGGCGCGGCGACGATATCGACTAGTTCTCGCTGAACCTCAAGTGGCAGGAGGACCGGATGGAGGACTGTGTGTAAGTTGAAATTGTTTATAGCAGTTGTTCTCTCCGTTGCGTCGGAGGCGTCCAGACTGTCCAAAAGCACCTTTTTGATTTCAAAAAAACCCGCCAGCGCCTGCGTCGCGAGCTAATTTGCGCCGCCGCGCTACCGCATAAATCGCTGCAGAGCCTCGGCCTCAAGCGTAATTCCCGCCGAAGGCATCACTGATCAAAGTGCACGCACCGGAGCTGCGCTCTTGCGTGCGGACACCCCTGCACCGACGCCCACATCAGGCACAGCACAAGCAGCATGGGCAAAAAAAGGGCCACGCAGCGCGGCGGCGCAGCACCGCTCGCTGCTGTGCCCGCTGCGGCAATAACCGAAGCCGAGCGCCTCTACAAGGACGTGTCATCGAGCCGCAACCTCGCCAGGTTAACGGCGCCGCTGCTTGTGATGTCGCGGGCGGCGCTCGACGACGCCGCGCGCCGCAGAGCGGTGCTCGCGGCCGACGCGCTCGTGGCCGAAACACGTACCCTGTTCCAGCACAACGGCCACGGGGCGGTCATCGCGCGCGTTGTTGCCGCCCTCGGAACGTCCTTCGTCGGAGACGTGTTCTGCGGGCCGCCGCATGACACGGCCCGGTCGAACAGCGGCGCGTATCGCCAGATTTTCGTGGCCGAGTGGCTCACTTACCAGGACGACGCCACCCTCGTCGAGGCCTGCCTCCTGGACGCCGGCGGCCTCGACGGCCTCATCCGCTGGGCCATGGCGAGCGTGTCGCGGGACGCCGCGTTGACGATGCCGATCAGCTTCATCGCGCGCGCCCTGTCGCTGTCCGTCGCCGTGTCGTCGTCCGTGGCGCCCGCCTTCGCCAAGCACGAGCTCTTCGGCGAGATTCAGGCCTACTGCTGCGCGCAACTCGAGGACTGGCAGTCCCAGAACGCCGACACGGTCGACGCGATGGGATTTTTGTTGCAGAATCAGGCGGGTCCGCGCATCTCCAAGGAGCTCCTCCGCGGCGATGGCGCTCGACTCCGGCGCGTCGCGCGGCTCGTGGCCACTACGTACGACGATTTGGCGCGCGCGCAGCTGGGACCCCCCGGCGCCAAGCTGGCGAACCTCGCGGCGAAGCTCGCCGCAAATGTTTGCAACGCGTCGGGTACGGCCGGCCAGGGACGCTACTTTTCGCGGTGGGTCCGTGCCCTCGTCGACAACGGCGCTTATCGCGCCATGTTTGACGCGCTCCGGGCCGACGTCGGCGGCGTTTTGGAGCTGGAACTCACACGCGTCGCCTGGCACGCCGTCGCGACGATCGTCAATGCCGAAGCCACTTGCTACGGCTCTGATGCGGGCGTGAAGAACCAGTTTTCCGTCGACGCCGTCGTCTCCGCGCGCTACTCGTGCTTCTTGGACGACCGCATCGACGACGAGAGCGTCTGGCCCGATGCTGCGCTCGCGGCGGTCGTCCGCCGCCTCGGCGGCCCGGGCGTCCTCCGCCCGCCGGCGCGCGCGGAGCTCTTCACATTAGCCCGCGATCTTGAGGCCGCGCGGATCCGCGAGGACTTCGTGTTCAGTCACACGGCGGCCCACCAGGCGCCGGATCCGCAAATCCGGCACCATGCCCAGGAGCTTCTCGGAAAATTGCACTCGAATTTGCGGACCGTGGAGCACCGCGCCGCGCTGGCGGACCTCGTGGATTTTGATGCGTCCATGTCCACGCGCGAGGCATTCCACGTGCCCGGTGGTATTGATGAAGACGCTGCAGGCAAAGGCGAGTTTATCTTGTCCGGCAATCTCAGCCCAACACGCGAAGGTTATGCTGAGACCCTACGCGCGGTCGCCGCGCGCGGCTGGACAGTGGTAGATACGACGCGCCCACCGACGACGGCGCGACCGGCCTGTGGCTCGCGCGCCGCCAAGATCGAGATCGAGGGCGCTTTCGCGTCGTTGGGCGGTCCGCCACTTATGGTTTCGCGAATCAAGTGCCTGGCCTGTGGCAAGGCCGAGCCGCGGGACAAGCGCTTCGCGCGCTGCGCTCGCTGCAAGGCCGTCGCGTATTGCTCGCGGGAATGCCAGAAGGGGCACTGGTCGACCCACAAGAAGGCTTGTGGCGGGCGCAAGTCCGTGGGTACCTTGGACTCGGCCGCGGCCACGATCGGCTCGGACGCCTACGCCGACCCGCGGTTGCTCGAGGGCGCCGAGGAGGAGAAGGAGGGCGTCGATTAAATTAGTTCATGTGTAGTAGCCTTGTGGCGGTGTCATAGTGGTGTCTGGAGCCTAGGGTAGGGGTGAGATATTCTGTGTTAAGAACACGTGTAAGTTAAGCGGGCGACAGTACTAGTCACGGAGGGTGTGCTAGACGGGTTTTTCACTGCTCGATTTGCAAAAGACGCTAGATTGCCGCATACGGGTGCGCTGCCTGTCACGTAGTATTTGGTTGCTGAGCCAGAAAAATTACGAGAGGCCACCCTCAGTCGCGCACTGGTGGCGTGGCGTGGCAGTGCGGAGAGCACCAGCAGCACATTGACAGCAGCGCCTTGCGCGCCTCGTCGGCCCGAACGCGTCATTATCGCTCGCTTACGAGGCGCGCACGCCCTCGCCGCGACGCTAGAAGCCCTCGCCGCGACGCCAGAACGCTGCGCAAGCAGTCACTCAATTCGCCGCCGCCCGCGAAGACCGATGGGCCTCACGTCGCGCGACAAACGCGACGCCTACTATCGCCTTGCGAAGGCGCACGGCTACCGCGCGCGCGCCGCGTTCAAGCTGATCCAGATGGAGGACACGCTTTCGCTCTTGAAAGGCGCGACACGCGTCGTGGACCTGTGCGCCGCGCCCGGGGGCTGGACGCAGGTCGTCGCGGAGCGCTGCACGGTGCGCGTCGTCGCCGTGGATTTGAAGGAGATAGCGCCGGTCGAAGGGGCAGACATGCTGGTCGGCGACCTCACTTCAGCCTTGGTGGTCGAGCGCATCGTCTCAATGATAGACGGTCCGGCGGACGTTGTTTTATGTGATGGCGCGCCGGACGTCTTGGATTTGGGCGACGTCGACGCGCACCTCCAGCTGTCCTTGTGCCGCGCGGCGCTGGCCTGTGCTTGTAAAGTGCTCGCCCCGGGCGGGAGCTTCGTCTGCAAGATCTACCGCGGGCGCGGTTCTGCCTTGTTTTTCGACGAGCTCCGGTGCGTTTAGGCGTCGGAAAGCGGCCTTCCCACTGAGCACGCGGCGATGGCGTGGCACTACGCCAATCTCACGCCACGAGCACGCCATCGAAGCGAGTCTCACTGGTCAATGTACCACGCAGGCGCGAGTTTGGCGACGTCGTATGCGCGAAGCCGCGCTGCTCGCGCCACGCGTCCGTGGAGGCCTACGCGGTGGGGCGCGGGTTCGGGCGCGCGTTGGCGGAGACGGGCCCGATCCCCTTCGTGGCGTGCGGCGGCGCCGACGCCTTCGACGCCGACGCGTCCTACGCGCTCGACGACGACTACGTCTACCGCGAGCCGGTGCAGGCGCCACTGCGGCCGCCGCATCTCGTCGGGTTGCCGGCACCTCCGCCCGCGTCGACGGCGCGACGTTCTGCGCCCGTGGTCGTGGCGCGCCCGCCGAAGCGGGGCGGCGTCGTGTTTGCGTGTGAGGGAACGCCGGCTGTTGCGAGGGATGGGGCGGGGCTGGGGGGGTGGTTTTTGTAATTTATGTCTGCTAACTTGAATTGTCTGCTTATTCGTGGCAGCCCATTGGCACTTCAATTCCCCTTCTCCACCGTCACACTTCATTTAATGACAGTCGACGGTCATGGTGCGGCACCCGGACGAGGCCTGACAGGGTCATCAACTAGTGCGATTGGACCACACGCCGCGGGCGTCGAGACGATGTAAACGCTGGCGGCCCACGGGCACCTCAATTCCGCTACTCCACCGCCGCACGTAGAATAAAGGAAGTCCACGGGGAGTCATCGGTGCGATTAGACCACGCAGCGGGCGTCGAGATGCTGCCGGACGTCGCCC
>Ga0302122_10000425_pt1 | contig 25957 bp, 13 predicted proteins | sample CB21_SCM_MG_FD_203115 | JGI IMG/M metagenome (GOLD analysis project Ga0302122, IMG submission 203115) | Marine microbial communities from Western Arctic Ocean, Canada - CB21_SCM | ecosystem: Environmental > Aquatic > Marine > Oceanic | place: Canada: Western Arctic Ocean | collected 2017-09-28
TCATCGCAATGTGCTCAAAGCCCCGATGAACTTGACTATCGAAGGAACCTTTGGCGCAGGGTGCGACATGCATTGGGATGAGCATGAAAACCTTGTGTTGGATGTTCATGAAGATACATTTGGCCGCTCTGACCACGTTACATTCCGAAATTTAGGTGCTCAAACAATATTCCATCTCGGCGCTTATGATGATGACTATGATGCCTATCATTCCCCGAGTGACACTCTTGATAACATGGTGGCAGTTGTCGGAGGCCAAGATGAATTAGAGAAGTCGATCGAGTTTGTCATGTGGGCTGCAATGCTTGAATTTTTGATAGCGGACCAAACTCCGGAAATCCGGAACGTCAATATTTGAAATACATCAACCAAAGTTGCCTTAGGTTGCATACATGGTTTCAAAAGCACAACCGAGAATTAGAGTGCATGTCTGATATCATTCCCACAGAGCATTCGCACACGAATCCTTTGAAAGCCATGTGGAAATACATTGCTGGCTCAACGCTCGTTGCGTCAATGTGTTGCCTCCCTTCTGTGGTCATGGTCATGTTCGGTCTTGCAACAGTTTCGACGGGTGCTGCACTTTCCGATACCCTGTATTGGGGGGGGGATGGTTTTGGCTGGTTTAGAGGTACAATGCTACTGATTGCCTTTCTATGTGTCGTTCTTGGTCTGGTCATGTATTTCCGGAATCAAGATATTTGTACACTGGACCAAGTCAAACGAAATCGGCGTAAAGTCATCAACACGTCTCTCTTTGTGTTGAGTGTATCCTATGCACTCTACCTATTGTTCAATTATGTCATCTTGACTGAAATTGGAATCGCATTAGGTATTCCCTGGGAATCAAGTCGTGATGCATACATGTTTTGGAAATAATCAGATGTTTCCTAAACTCGTCTTGCAGCCAACACTCCATTCTTGTTCTTGCATTGCCTTTCTTGTTGCATCTAACAGATCATCTTCAGGTGTCCGTAAAACGACCGAACCACGACGCCAAGCCAGTGCTATCTCACCACCCATAAATATCCAATTTTGCAATTGAATTTTTGAATTTTCAATTGAAATATTCTTCACGCCAACTCCAATTGGAATTTCAATTTCACGTGGATTAAGGTGCATCCCCATTTGCATTGCTTTTTGCACGGATTCCTTTGCAGTCCACACATGAATTGCATGTTCAGGATTTTTTCGCAACCAAAGCAACTCATCTCCTTTCGCCATCATATCAAAAGCATTTGAAGCGATTCCTCTATCGGCAGGTTCGGCATCAATTCCAATTGACCAACCGGCCTCGATCAATGCAACATAAGCCCAACCTCCAGCGTGCCCAATGCTGATGGAAGGCAAAGGAGTATTGACCCAAAGTCCGGAAAGATAAGTGAGAACTGGAGCACGCAACTCAGTTCGGCGTACTTCTATTTGAGAGGAGTCAATCCCCCATCGGTCAAGTGCTTGGGCCAAAAGCCAGCGACCTGATAAGTGCTCATCCCGCCGCTTTTCAACAACAAAAGTGGCGACTTCATCAACCGAAGCAAGCGTCACATGTTTGAGTTCGCGTACTTCAACTGGACAACGAAAGCATAAGGCACGAACTGGAAGTTCATGTGGAGGAAATATTTCCTCGAATGTCATCATCTCACCTCTCAAGGGTAAAGGATTCTTCTTCTGGCACTGGAGCCATACTCTTGAGACGTAGTCCTTTGAGTGCGATTACTGGAGCGTCATCATCACCAACCACGACAACATCATGAACGGTGATGCCTGCATCTTCAACCGCAGTTCGAAGGCTACGCATTCGAAGAACCTCGTCTCGTTCAGGAACTCGTAACATCGATGTCCACTCAATACCGACTGGAAGCGAAGAAAAACCTTCTGACTCCATCGCAACCAAACCTGCATTTTGGAAACCCGCCTCAATAAGCATTGGGAGAGCTTCCAAAAGAACAACTTCACCCTGTGCCTCTAGAGCGAATTGTTCAACCATTGGCAGTTGATGGCGCATGAGAGCAATTCCATCCGCACCAGGCGTGTCAGCATCGCCTATGCCACGTAGAACTCCACCATGAGATTGGAAACGAGGGCCATGGAAATAACGCCGATAGATGAACGATGGCAATTCGGCTAATTCGCCTAGAGCAGGTGTTCCCAGTTGTGGCAAGGCAGCGACTTCAGATTGTAAAAACGGTCCAAGGTCCTCTCTGCGTTCAACAACTCGGACCACTGCTTTGTGATGCTCTCGTTCTCCAAACACTTCACCCTTTGAATTCGATAAGTCAGAGAGTAAACGACATGCAATCAAACTCATCTCACCGTCTCCACGAATCAATTCCGCATGAATACGTACTACCATTTCACCTTTCAAGAGTTTAACAGGAAGACCAAACGACACATCTTCGAATCCTGCAAGACAAGCAGATGGTCGCAATAAAAGTGCGTTTTCCGCAAACATCTCCAAAGCCATAACGCCTGGGTGATACGGTACCCCTTCGATTGCGTGGTCTGATAGGAATGGATGGTCGGCAACTGATAGAGTGGTTTGTGTCGTTAAAGATTGGCGTTCATCAACAGAGAGTACCTTATCGATGAAAGGGAAACGGCAAGGGTCTGCAATGACACTCGCCATCTCTGCTGGAAGACGAAGCGGAGACTCACGGAATGCATCGAAAGCGTCCATAGTGCCGAGGTTTCCACAGCCAAGTACTCGGCGTTTACCGCCTTGCAATGCTTCACCAACAAAAATTTCAACACCTTTCTCTACTGAGATTGTATCGATTCCTGCAGCATCAAATACCGCTTGGAAAGAACCACGAGTCGCCATACCGACATCTCGCCAACCGGTCCATGCAATGGCAACTGCACGGCATGAGCCACTTGCAGTTAAGCGTGCCATTTCTGCATCAAGAACACTGTTTGCAGCTGAGTAATCTGTTTGACCGTTATTACCAAAGCGACCTGAGACACTGGTAAAGCATGAAGCGAAACGAAGTTCTCCGCCGGAGGCATCTACGGCCGTCAAAAGCGATTGCCATCCGTCAATTTTGACTCGAATGACTTTATCAAATATATTGTAATCTTTCGCGGCAACCAACTTTGAATCTTCGAGACCTGCTCCATGAATAATTCCGGTAACTGGCCGGCCTAAAGAAGCACTAAGTTGTTTCAATCCTTCTGTATCCGTCACATCAACTGAATGATACGAAGCCTCGTTTCCGGATTCTTGGATTGTTTTGATCGTAGTGTATACATCTCGGCTACGTGAATATTTTTGCCAAGCCGTGTTCCATTCAACCATCGTGACCTTGCCAGATTCACTGGCTGCCATCAACTCTTCACGAAGAGCAGTCTTTCGTTCATCCAATTGTACTTCAGACCATTCAACCCAAACTTCAGTTTCTTCCAAAAGACTTGAACGACCGAGTAGAGCAAAATGTGCGCCCGCGTTGAGAGAGTTGCATGCAACTCCGATAACTGAGGCGGCAGTAACTCCAGAGCCACCCCCAGAAACAAGCCATGTGTCATCAGATTGCAATGGTGTCATCTCACCTTCAAGGTCCTCAGCAAAGGCAACAAGTGTCCATCGTCGACCATCACGGTCTAATCCAATTTCGATTTCACCTCCTAGTTCAAACAGGTCAGAATCAATGTGTTCAGCGGCTTGGTCTGCATCAAGAATAAGTTCTGGATGTAAATCAAGAGCACGCATTCGTAAATGGGTCTGTTCAAAGTAATATGATTTTGTTACACCCGATGCCGCACATTGAACCGAGTTAAAGCGCTCACCGATATTTCCATGTCGCCCGTCCATTGCAGTAACTGAAGCAACGAGTCCATCCTTACGGGATGCAAGGTGAGCATCCAAACCTTTCAACAGTGAAAAATAACCATGTGCGGATAAAGCAATTTGTGACGAAGGTTGTGTATCGTCTCCCCACGAAGCTCCTGCGAGTTTCATGGGCGCCATGTGGACCAACCCAGCCACATCAAATTGTTCGAGTTCTTTACAGACCAATGCAAGGTGTTTAGGATTTGCTGGGTCTGCTCGATAGACGGTTCGACCGTCTTCTTGATGGCTCGACATGTCTCTAATCTCACTTTCAAATCCAATGCGGACTGCACGCATCCCTCGTGCTTCTACGCGTTGGCAAAATGCTTCTGCGATTCCCCATCCATCATCAGTAACCACAATGGTTCCTTCGAGCGCCAACAAAGAACCTGTTCCAGGACAACTTTCGACCTCGACCTGCCATCGACGACAATTTTCTTGGCGTTGCACTTCAGCAACTGGTATAACAACCGAAGTTGCAACAGGTATTGCAGCAACTGGCATTACTTCTGTAACGGCGGGGACGGGTGATTGTTCAACAACTGAACCACCTTTCATTCGATTAATGTAAGCGGTAAAGTGATTCAATGTGGGGTGGTCTGAAAGAACAAATTCCTCATCGATTGGGAGTTCGAAAATATCTCGAACATCGGCCATGATTTCTGCTTGCTTCACAGTATCAATGCCCAATTCTCCTTCGAGGTCTTGATCTAATTCAATGAAATCATTAGGATATCCGGTATGACGCACTACAACTTCAACCAGTTGTTCTTGGATGTTTGAATCGATTGTCAAAGGAGTTGTTGCTGGTACAATAATCGATTCAACGCTCGGCTGAGGGGGGGCAGATAGTGGCTCTGTACTTGCAATAGGTGCAGGGGCGCCACCCTTCATACGCTGGATATAACCAATCATATGGTTGAGCGTTGGATAATCAGAGAGGACAAATTCTTCATCTAATGGAAGAGTGAATCGTTCTCTAATATCTGCCATGATTTCTGCTTGCTTCACAGTATCAATGCCCAATTCTCCTTCGAGGTCTTGGTCAAGTTCGATGAAGTCGGTTGGATAGCCTGTGTGTTGAACCACGACATCGACAACCACGGACGTCAATTCGGAGTCATCAACAACCGCAATTACAGGTATTGGAGAAGGAGATTCCACTGGAGGTGTTGGAGTTGGTGTTGGTGTGGGTGTGGGTGTGGGTGTGGGTGTGGGTGTGGGTGTGGGTGTGGGTGTGGGTGTGGGTGTGGGTGTGGGTGTGGGTGTGGGGGTGGGAGTAGATTCCACATCCGATGAACCACCTTTCATACGTTGTATGTATCCAATCATATGAGTGAGGGTTGGATAGTCTGAGAGGACGAATTCTTCATCGAGTGGAAGGGTAAAACGTTCCCGGATATCTGCCATTATTTCCGCTTGCTTCACAGTATCAATACCCAGTTCACCTTCGAGGTCTTGGTCCAATTCAACGAAATCTGCGGGGTAACCGGTATGATTGACGACCACTTCAATCACTATTGCTGTCAAATCTGAATCTTGTGCAGGGGAAGAAGTCACAATCGTTTCGGGTTGCGGAGTCGGTTCTACAACGACTGGAGTTTCTTGAACGGGAGCCTGTTGTGGTGCAGCAACCGCTGAAGGCTTTCCCTCCCAAGCGGCAGTAATAGGCCATGGCTCACCCTGGACGCCACCGTGAAGATTGTCATCCCCATTGACATAAGATACAAGTTTGTTATCCAGAATCCTCATCATTACATCATCGGTATTAGCAAGACCACGATTCCACGCGAGGAAACGCTGCCCATCGATTCTGTCCCCAACTACAGGCCATTTGCGAACTAATGAAAGAGCCATTTGCGAACCAAAACCAGCTGCAAAGCGTAGCCCATATTGGATGTTAGAATAGTCGCCACCTTTGGATAAATTAAGATTTCCAAGTTCAGGATCCGTCTCCTTATGATTGGCTATTGGAGGTATTCTTCCTGTTTTCAGACCATGGAACATACTTGCATCTTCGATTCCAACACCCATTGGGTGGCCAGTGAATCCTTTCGTGTTGGCAATAACCAAACTGTCGGTACTTTCTCCAAACGTTTCACGTAAGGCACGTACTTCGGATTGCGCCGAACCACCACGGGCAGGTGTGTATGTTTCATGTGAAAAGAAAACTGTGTTTGGAGCAATATCATGCCGGTTAATTCCCCATTGATGTTCCATTGAGCCGATAAACGAATTGACTGTTTCTGCAACGTGCTCCACATCGAGTCGCGTGCCATGGTATGCTGAATTGGCTGAACGGGTTCCAAGGAGTTCTGCAATGGGTTGGACGCCGCGTGCTCTTGCCTCTGAATGACGTTCGATGACGAATGCTGCTGCACCCATGCCAAGTACTAATCCATTACGACGACGGTCAAAAGGTAACGCTGCTTCTTCAATGATGTTGCCTGTAGCAGCTGCACCTGAAGCGGCAAATCCGCCTCCAATCCATTCCCACAAATCCTCGCCGGTAACATCGTCTGCGGAAAGAATGACAACACGGTCAACACGGTCACTGTTAAGCCAATCTTCAGCCACTCCAAAGGCAGCAGTCGTTGAAGCACAGGCAAGATTGATTGTGGTGTTCGGCCCACGTATCCCTGAATACTGAGCGAATTGTGAATGACCCATGTTCAATGTCTGGAATAAATATCGACGGTCGAATCGGCCTTCGCCATCATCACCGTTACTCTTAGCGTGTTTCATTGCCATCTGAAGACCGGGGAAACAAGATGCAAATACAATTCCAGTTCGCTCTCGATGGATTTGAGGCACTTGCCAATTGCGAATCAAACGTAATCCACCTTTACCGATTTGTTCAACCGGCGTCAGTGGGATTGCTGCATCACGTAGCGCGAGAAGGCCGGCTGCTACTGCAAGTTGTGTGGTAATGTCCCAAGCGAGTACCACCTTTGGGTCGATCCCGAATTCTTCTGAAATATCAAATGCAGATTTAATACCTGCAAGTTGAGGGATGTCACCGAATTCTGTTGCTTGTTCCATATTTACAGAGCCATCCCGGCCTTTTATGAGGCGAACAATGTTTTTGTCGAGTAGACGTTGTTTGTATTCATCACTCACTTCCGAAAGACAAGTTTCACCTCGAACCAGTCGTTCAAAGGTATCTTCATCGAAGACACGTTCACCTCCAGGCAGACCAAGAGAAATACCTGTAATCACATATGGGTCAGCGTGACGTCGGTCAACATATCCCGCAGAAGTGGTTAGAGGAGCAGAGTCTACTCGAGGCTTTTTTGTTTGAAGCAAAGATGTTCTTGGAATCCAAGTCGAAGGGGGTGAAATTACCCATTTCGCCAAATCTGCTGCCGTCTCAATTGTTGAAAGGTCAATTCCGGCATCGGTTTCTGCTTCGCTAGAAAGAGTTTGAATCACAGCAGAAACTTCAGCATCGCTCATGCCAAGACCAAGTCGAAGATTGACCATGCCGTTACAAAATCCAGCAGGATAGCCGCAAACTGCTGCAAGACGATCTCCAATGTAAGCAATCTTGCTGTTCACTGCTGCCACTTCAGGGTCAACTGTTTTGGTGATTGGTGATTGAACGACCACTTGCTGTAAAACTGATGCCAAACTGGCCGTAGAAGGTAATGGGCGGGTTCGTGTCCTCAAATCATCTACTTCAGAAGTTTTACTTGTGATAGTAGAGGCGGTCTGATACGCTTCTAATGGGCCGGCACGGAATGCTTCAGTCAGAACTGGAGAGTTATTTGATGGCCATTGTGGCTGACGACCTGCTAATGCCAAAGTCCCCAGCGCACCAAGGAATGTTGCGATGCCGCCTTGTTTTGGATGATTTGACATAATTGGCAAATGCGGTTGGTCTTCCAAAATTTGAACTGCAAACATGGTCAATGCTCGCTTCGGCCCGACTTCAATGAAGGCGCGTGCTCCCGCTGCATACATGGTTTCAATTTGGGTTGTCCATTCGACTGCAGAAGCCATTTGAGGAGCTAGTTTTCCTAAAATTCCTGCTTTCGAATCTTCACCCTCCATTGGGTAGAATCCTCCGTCAACGTTGGCAGTGATTGGAATTGAAGGCCAGCGTATCTCAAGACTCTCAAGGAAACGGCGTAATGGTTCATTTGCAGGTGCAACAATGCGAGAGTGGAATGCATGCGAGGTAGCAAGAGCTACGCATTGGAAGCCTTTGTCTTCGAACAAAGCCATCGCTTGTTTTACAGGTTCAGTTTCTCCTGCGACAACTGTCATTTTCGGTGAATTTTTGTTGGCTGCAATCACATAACCTTCAATTGATTCGAGAACGGATGCAACCTCTTCATACGGAGCCATTACACTGGCCATCAAGCCCTTGTCATCGATGACAACAGAGCCCATTTCTGTACCTCGTGCCGCGGATGCACGCAGGGCACCATCCATGTCTAAAATTCCTGCTGACATCAATGCAGCGTATTCTCCAAGGGAGTGACCTGCCACCATATCTGGCATTTGCCCGTGGTCATTGAAAGCGCGTTCAATTGCCAAATCGGCAGTGAGCATAGCAGGTTGAGTATATTCGGTTTGTTTGAGTTTATGTTCTGCCTCTATACGTTCCTCTTTTGAAAGATTTGAGCGGAGTACGAAACTCGACAAACTCTCTCCATCAAGGACCTCGACCATGGTTTCATCGGCTTGGGCCCATACTTTCTGAACGGCACTGTAACGCTGATACAAATCATGCGTCATTCCAACATATTGACTTCCTTGGCCAGGATACATATGTGCAACTTTAGCCTTTGGATGAAGGGCTGGGTCATTGGTCAGGAGAATGCCTTGAGTCTGTAAGAAGCCCCATTTTTCAGGGTCACTCATCGCTTTAGTGGCCAAAGCGGTTCGCTTATGATATTCAATCCATGAAGTTGCTACGATACACATACGGAAGGCTTCTGTGGCATCGTATTCGGTAGATGCTGCATTCAATGCAGAAGAGAGTCTCAATCCACGAGGGTCTTCATCGAAATGAACCCCCGAATATTCAATCGATTCTAATTTCGATTGGAGCGAAGAAATATCACCCGCAGAAAGCAGAAGGATTCCGCCCTCGACTGCTTTCATTTCGTTGTGAGTCATCGAAGGAGTTGCTGAGGCATCAAGTACTGAGGCTGCGTTTGATTTCTGCACTGATGATGATTCTGTTTTGGAATAGGCATCCCATCGCAGGTCCCATTGTTGAGCTAATTCAGAATGGAATTCAGGTTCGAATCCTTCTAATGCAACGTGGTAATTAGTGCCTCCAAATCCAAAAGCAGAGACCCCTGCTCGGCGTGGGTGTGCTTCAGGACGTGGCCATTCTAGTGCCTGGGTCGGCACGAAAAAGGGGTTACTTGCCCAATCAACTGTTGGATTTGGCGTTTTGAAACCAGCTGATGGAGGGATTGTCCGGTGGTGGAGCGACATAACCGCTTTGATTAGGCCTGCAATTCCAGCGGCAGCCTTCAAGTGACCGATTTGTGATTTAATTGAACCAACGGCGACATGGTCGCCTGCTGGCGTACCGCCCCAAAGCAAACCAAGCGTTCCAAGTTCCGTCGCATCACCAACTTTGGTTGATGTCCCGTGTGCCTCGATTAATTCTACAGTTGTAGCCTCGTATCCTGCTTGAGAATATGCACGAGCAATCGCTTGAATCTGTCCTCGTTGACTAGGTGCTGTGATGCCTTTGCCTCGGCCGTCTGACGAGCCCCCAACTCCACGGATAACGGCATGGACTTCGTCACCATCTCGAATTGCATCCGAAAGACGTTTGAGGACGAATGCTCCAGCGCCTTCACCCATGACAAAACCATTGGCTCCGGCATCAAACGGCGTTGAATGTGAGGCTGATAGAGCCCCTATTGCACTGAATTTAGCAAAGGTTGGAGCATCCATACTCCGGTCTGTTGCTCCGGCAATCATTACGTCAACTTGACGCATTTGCAGTAATCGACATGCATCCATCAGAGTCGCTAAAGAAGAAGCACATGCGGCATCCATGGCGAAATTTGGACCTTGAAGGTCGAGTAAATTCGAGACACGACCTGCAACGACATTGGCAAGTTCACCAGGCATTGTGTCTTCATTGATACGAGGTGCCCCTTCAATGATGGATTCGATAAAAGCAGCACTATTTTCTTCAGGCATGCCTTGAGATTTGGCTAATTCATTCGTGTGATTAGAATAAATACGGATATTAGATAAATTTCGATTCTCGCCACCAAGCGCATTTGCAAAAGCCACACCTGTACGTAATCGATCGATATCTTTGGATTCTCCATCATAGCCTGCTTGTTCAATTGCTGAGGCGGCGACTGAAACTGCCCATTGTTGTGCAAGGTCGATTTGGGGCAATGTCCCAGGAGGTAGCCTCCACCGGCGCCAATCAAAATCATAACCTTCAACAACTGCACCAATACGTGCATAGGTGAAACCTTCCTCGATATCCCCCGGCCCACCTTCACGGTAAAAATGCTCAACCGGTCCTATCCATCGATGTTCTGGAATCTGTCGAATACTTACTTTGGCATCGAGAATGTTTTGCCAAAATGTTTCAATGTCTGGGGCATCGGGCATCAAGGCTGATACGCCTATGACTGCAATAGGTTCAAACGGGCCTTGTTCAAGTCCTCCGACTTCCTTTCCCTTCGCGTCTTTAAGCATATATCCACCTCATTCATCCATGATACTCTGAGGCACCATTGTAATCGAGTAGCCACCGTCAACATAGATACATTGGCCAGTTACGCCACTTGAAAGAGAACTCGCAAGCCAAAGTGTCGCGCCTGCTACATCATCTTGGCTGACGTTTCGTCGGAGAGGCGAATTTGCTTCAACATGATCTAGTATCTTGTCAAAACCCGGAACTCCACCCGCCGCAATGGTCCGAATAGGACCTGAGGATATGGCGTTGACTCGGTGTCCTTCAGGCCCAAGGTGACAGGCTAATTCTCGGGTCCAGCATTCAAGAGCCGCTTTGGCCATTGACATAATTCCGTAATTTGGCACAAAGCGATTTGATGCAGCATAGGTAAGCGTAATGGTCGATGAACCAGGATTGAGATAAGGTAGCGCATGCTTCAAACAACGTTGAAGAGAATTTGCCGAAATGGTCATCGCAGTATTGATATCGCTGTTTTCAACGAAAAGAATAGGTCGGTCGAAACAAGCACGCGGAGCGAAACCAATTGCATGGATGAGAATATCTGCTTTCTTGCCTGGATGTTCTTTTTCAAACGCTTCAAAAAATTCTCTGGTCGAAGCATCTTCAGCTACATCGAGGGGATAAAAACCACCGATTTGAGGTAATTTGTCCTTTAATTGAAAAATTCGGCTCATGAAACGCTTCTGATATCCCAGATACAATGTGACTCCTGCTGCTGCAAGTTGTTGACAAATTGCCCATGCAATGGAGTCTTCACTGGCAACGCCGAAGACGAAGGCTGTCTTTCCTTGTAATTTGAGCATAAATGCACCTACCCAATGGGTAGGTGTTGGCCGTCACACCCAACCTATGACTGTTGCCTATGTTGAGACGGGTAAAACCGTTGTTCAGTAACCCTATTTTGAGAGCCGAGGGGCTTATAATTCATCGAATAAATCGTCAAAATCATCGCCTTCGACAATTTCATCGTCGAGGTCTGAAAAGAAATCATCAACATCATCAGCTTCTTCCACTGGTTCATCAGGCAAAATTATTGGTTGGTGCACTTTAAGTTGCAATTGGTCTTTTGGTTTCTTCTTTGAAATTACTCTGACCAAAATGACAAGGAAAAGAATGACGAGTATCGCCCCTCCTCCGATTGAGACATACAACAAGGTGTCACCAGAACCCAAAGCAGACAATCCATCGCCATCACCCGATTGAGTCGATGATTTGACATCTAGTTGGATATTAATTTCACTGAAAGGTGCAGAATCGTCATTTGTGCTTTGAGCGCGAATTAACAAAGGCATTCGAAGGTCTGAGCTCACCTCAGAAGGCGCCCGGATGGTGAGTGTTTTTTCCGAAGATGTGTCCTGGGAATCCACATTTTCACTGACAAGTGTTCCGCCTGGGAAAGAGAATCCTGCTGCTTCAAGTTCGGCAGCATTGGCAAAAACGATTTCTAAGTTATCATCTGCATTACCCTTATTGATGACTTGGAAACTGAACTCAACTTCATCACTGACATCCATATAGCGTGTCGTAACATCAGAGATCTGTAACTCAACCATGCCATATGTTTCAATCTTCAAATCACCACTGTGAGTAGCATTGGGAATTAAAGTCCCTTCGAGAAATTCAGGTACCACTCCTGTGTCAAGATTATTCCATGATACAATCTTTGCCTCGATTTTGAATGAATATTCTTCCGAAGCAGGTATTTTCGTCTGCCCTGTAAAGAGAATCTCAAAAGTGTCTTCTTCACCTGCAGCAAGCGTGAATGAGTCTTCACTCAGTGCCATTTCTATCGAATCTCCATCCCATTCTATCTCTGAAATACTTATTTCTTCACTGGCAGAAGTGGGATTGGTGACTGTACATGTAACTGCGATTTCTGCATCAGATGAAGGACGGACGTCCATGACTGGATCTGAACCGCAATCTAACTCCACAGCAGGAAACGGTGAGTCTTGTGCAGAAGCAGGTGTTACAAGGCATGGTGCTAGAAAAAGACAAAGGATGAGTCCAAGAATCAATGCCTTCCGAATAGTTGCCACCAGTGGTCGCTGTATGCTTTCACTGATGAATGTGATGGCTTTATGAAGCCAAAAGCCTCGACTCCTATCAATTCACACTAGGCCCGTACAGTTCTTCGGCAAGGTCTTGATGAGCCTTCCAAAGATATTCTTCATCCAAACCGGCTTCCAATAATTGTTTTGTGCGTTTAGGCACAGTTTTCGGCCCCAATACCGCACCTGGGCGTCGTAAATCGTCCATGTAATCTGTTTCCAAGAGAAAACCATGGGAGCACGATTCAACGGTTGACATCAATTCTTCAATAGCCCCTTTGCCAATTAATACACTTGGAGTGATGCCTTGGGTAACTTCTGACGATACATTGGCTGGAGCGTAATGACGTACCAATCGACTCTTGTCAAGTCCTGCTTTTTCAGCCATCGATGCGATATCTCGATAAGTCGTTTCAAGTTCACCTTCAACGTGCAATTGTAGAGCAACACCCTCTTGACGAGCCATGTTCATTGTTTCCAATAAGAGTGTATTTGACAATTCCCAAATGTTCTCATCAACTGGCCAATGTGGGCGCCCGACTTCACCGATGGCATGGGCTTTACCTTCGTGAACAAATTCTACGGCCGCATCGATACTATCGCGATAATTCTCCATCGCTCGTTGTGCTCCTTGTTCACCGGACTCCAGCAACCAAGACGTAAATTGATGAGCGAATGCAGCAGGGTGAGGCCCGAGAACTACACGGACTCCAAGTTCGACTTCCTTGCGCACTTCTTCCGCCATTTTCACAGTATCTGCATACGTCTCAGTATGACCTTTTTTTGTTGTAGGAGGTGCAGAAAAGTCAGGGCAGTGAACCAACACGAGATCGGTACCACCTGCATGTCTGAAATCACGTGCTGCTTCAAGAAAACGACCATTTCGATTCAAATGAAAATGATTGTCAAGAATCGGGCCGGTCCATTTCACATTCTCTTGCATGGATGACCCTCATTCAAACGCTGGAGTTCATGCAATTTCAACGCATGGGGAGAAAACAGGCAATGTGTTTCATTCGACATCTAAATGAAGAGATTCTTATCTTTCAATTTGTTTCTCCAATACACTGCAGCCATGGCTACAATATTTTGGTGACGCGCATCAGAAACGATGCAACGACCATTTGGCCAAACATGAAGCGTAAGATTGTGCCTTGTATCTTCAAGAACGCTACATCCAAGTCGTTTATCGTAAGTTGCAGTTCCTGCACCAAAGTTTCCAACCAATTGACTGATGTTCAATGGTTGACCAAAATCAAAAGAAGCTACTACAGGACCCAATTCAGTTTCCAAACCGGAATCACTCAAACCAAGACGGAGCATCAATTCCTTTGCAGCTGCTCGAGCCGCTTCAATACGATGAGTGCCATGGACGGTAATCCGTCCTTCTCTGTCTATTACGAGTGTTGCACGGGGACTATCGAGTACTTTGATGACAACACCGCTGGTTTCTTGACCGCCAACTTGTGAAATAACGGCTTGTTGATCGATAGGAGTGGGGGGGATAAAACGAACCAATTGATTTTCAATTCTAACTGCAATGGCTGTAGCGGTCATGTTCATTCCTCCTCTAATCTATCGGATGAAGTGGTGTTTAAACTAATCTCCTCTTGTTTTGGAAGAGAAGTCAAGGCTTCAAGAATGGCATTTCGATGTGGTAAATACAATGGCAGCAACAACGTAGCATCACTTCCAAAGTCATCTCGAAGCGTAGCAAGTGCTCCTCTTAACCGGCCTGCAAAGCGTTTATCGCGGGAACTACAGACTTGAGGGCCAACCACCCATTCACTCAGATCCCACCATGTTGCTGACAAGACTGCTGCTGAACCAAAGTTACTAGAAACTCCTTTTGGTGGTTTTTGTGCATCAAAAATATTTTTTTTGACTCGCTTTCTCCATTTCCCGCCAATGGATATCATTCCAAGTAATTTCTTCCAGTGTGATGCTGCTTTGGCTTCGAGGGTAAGATGTTCGTTCCAATCCTCGTCATCTGCAGTGGGTTCTATGAAAAATATCGGACGCTCATGGCGGGCTGCGTTGCGATGTAGTCGGCGTGGCTCAGGGTCAGGAAATCGACCACTAGTGATGTCTTCAACTCTGGTAATTTCATCCAAAAAGATTCCAAAGGCGCCACCTGAAATCAAACCATGAGAAAGGTTCACGCCCGGTGATTCGGCCTCATCTTTTTCTTCTAGTACCCATAAATCTACAACATCGGGTGATTCGAGTAAGGCCAAACCATGCCAAGAGCCCCTTGGACGCATCGAGCGTGGGTAAACAACGGTCGGCAAGACTGCATGAAGTAAAATTCGACCACCGTCTGGGTCTTCCCAAATATGGTCGTCCCATTCAAGTCGGGCAGGCACACATTTCACGCTCACTGACTGTTAATCCAATCGCGGAGGGCGTCTACACTCCATCCTTGATCAAAGTAGCTTTGGATTTCTTCTTGAGTCCATTGAGGGAACTGTGTCATTGCATGAGCCATTTCAGGTGAAACATTGGCCACAGGAGCTGCGGCTTGAGGTGGACCAGAGAGTGATTTTTCTTGTCCTGGTAATTCCACATATGTTTTTCCACCTTCTTCTTCGAATTCATCGAATAGGTCTGAATCGTCACCACGCCGCGACAATACAAAGACCAATGTTGCAAGTACTGCTACAACAATACCAAGGATTGCAAGGATGAGCATAAATCCACTTGAATCTGAGGATTGGCTTTCAACCTTGACGTTGAAAGATTCTCCCACTGCTGAACCGTTAAACAGTGTATCATCAGTCGTGTTATCTGAAATGAGATAATACATGCCAGTAGTTGCTAATCCAAATTGCTCAAGAGTTATCTCCACCCAAGTAGATTCTCCAACGGAAATTACACCGGTAGAAACACTGCTTTCCTGCTTCGGCACACCATTATTGATGACTGAGCGGATATTGAGTACTGTTGAACCATCCATTGTTCCGGTGTTCGATACTTTAATTTCCAATTTCACTTTTTGTCCCACTTCTGGTTTAGCAGGTCTCATCACCACATCAGTAATGCTAAATGATGCTTCTTCGTGAATCAATTCATACAATGATTTGTGTTCGGGGTCACTTGAGAAAATAGGAGCAATTCCACCTTCTTCGGTAGGTCCGCCACCCATGAGTGCCTGTGAACCTGCTGAATCGGTTGCATCAATCCAGAAGACGACTTCAACACTGTCAATTTGGTCAGCTTCTGGGTCTGTCTGTCCTTCAGTGATTGGCCACAAATCGACACATTCTGCAGATGCAAAGTAAGAACCTCCACTTGGAGTGATGGTTAATTCTTGCGTCAATGGCATGTCACCAAAGGTCGAACGGTATATCGGCCATGTGATGTTATTGGTTGGATCTGTATAGAAACTCCAAGCCACGGAAATATCGCTTTGGAACAAGGCTTGTTGTTCTTCAAGAATAACTTCAATATCGACGCAATGGAATGTAGAAGTCGGCAATACATTGGCAAGAACGGCACCGTCACCTTTACCATTCTTGAGAGTCCATGAATTCAAGACAACTCGAGGAGCTGTTCCATCAACCTTAATATTGAAAGATTGACAACCATACGATAAAGATGATGCGCAAATGGCTGCAGTTGTATCAACTGCACCAAGTGGCAGCCCTTCGATATCATTGCCGCACTCACCGTTTATACCGCCATCTCCGCCTGTTGCATCATATGGGCACAAGCGGAAAGTGTAGATGTAATCATTCGTATTTGTAGGTACTGTGATATTAATTTCGAAAACTCCACCTGTAAAGGTGTGGTATGTCACTTCGCCCGGGAATTCATAGTATCCTTCGGCACCATTACCTGCTGCAAATTGTCGAGTTAATTCAAGAGTTAATTCAATTTCAGGAGTGATGTACACTTCGTTGAAGATTCCGTCGAGGTATGCATACTGGCCTTGGAACGATATGATATCTCCAGGGAAAACATAGCCGCTTCGGACATCTTGAGTAACTGGTTCCCTAAGGTCAGAAAACAATGGAGTAATCATTTGGTTATTGACTGAATCTGCTCGGAAATCAAGTTGTATTCCGTCGCTGTAATGCCAATCTTGAATGTGGCGGCCAGGAGCAGGAAGCATTCGGTAACGAGGATTGTCCAAGTCTTGCATATACAACACTGGATTGTTGAGAGAAGTTGTAGCACCAGGCAACCCCCAAGTCATGCGAATTGGCAAATCTAAGTAGAAATCAGATTCGAAGGGGTCAATGAGGGTATTACCGCTCATTCGAAGTACTTGTGGTCCATCGAAATCACCGTCTTCGAGAAGAATCTCGATATATGGGCTATCGGTCCAAGCAGTCTCATTTCTCGGGGAATAATACACAGTCAAATCACTTCGGTCATCTGCCAAGTCGATGCGGAAATAGTCAACATCTCGCCAACCGTTGTCATCGTTTGCTTCTACGATGAGGTGATATTCATTACCCGCATACATTGTATGATTCCATTTTCCTTTATATTGCGTAGATTGGCTTGACTTCAAGAAACGGTTATCTTGGGAATCATCGATGAAGAAGTTTCGAATCACTGGAGATTTCGAGTTCATCGAAACATATGTGAAATGGTCATTTTCCATTCCTGGAGCACCACCGTTAATTGGATTTCCAGCTTTATCAAATCCTTCAACCCAAACGCTGACTCTACCAACCAAACTTTGCCCAACGTTTGCATAATCGTTGTATTCTGCTGAGTAGTTGGCAAAAGGAGCCGCGCCATCGCTGTATGCAATGACGGTGATGTATTCATCAGCATCTGCCAAGCCATTTGAATTGCTGTCATGGTCATATTCAACCCAAATCTTTAGATTCAGAGATTCAGGAGGATTTGGTAAATCACTCGCATTCAAACGAATTTTCTGGTTTGCAGAAGGTACAACCCATGTATCGTCAACCATGACTCGCCAGTTGCTGTCAAGAAATTCGTCGACTTGGCCGTTAAGGATACGGACCTCAAGCAAGTTAGGGTCAAGTGTATCGATTGAGAGGTTAAATGGTATTCCACACGTACTGTCTGGGCGATATTCCGCTGCAGGGCAGAGGGTGTCACCACCTTCATAGCCATCGATACGGAATCGGTAAGTGTCTTGTCCTGCAGCCATTCCAAGGTCAATATCCCAGTTGAAATCGCCACTCGGAATACCAGATTGATTCGCCACAGAAATCCATTCGATGGAAAGATTACCATTGGTATTGTTGATTGTCTTTTGTTCGAGAACCATGAAATATCCACTTGGATCCGGGGAAATTGATAAATCTTCAAGACGAATTGAGCCAGTGATGGTTACCGTTTGGCCTGTAGTTCCATCATCAAGGTCTTGAGCAACACCAATGTTATTGAGAACTTGGAACGATGTAATGATGGCATCGTTTTCGACTGCATTACCTCCAGCAGGTGCGAGCAAAGTAGCATCTGGCAAACCATTGACTCCATTTGATGCAATGAGGCCGGAATAGATACGTACTTCATCGGTATCTTCCCAATTTGAATTAATCACGAACCGCCAAGTTATTTGCTTGCCATCACTGATATCGGCTACGCTCGATGATTCAAGACTGAGGAGATTGCCCACATCAGATGCTTCAGAGAAGAGTAAAGCATCGCTGTAACTCAAAACTACATTGCCAGTTTTCGATTCAAAGGTCAAGGTTGCTTCAGCCAAACTTGCACCAGTAAGTGGGCTAACTGTATGCGTTGTTACAATTTCATAGATTGCCCCGTTTGGATACAATCCAATTGGATTACCAACCAAATTAATGGTATTATCATAGCCACTCGAAGTTGAAATTAGAAGATTTGAAAGACTAATTCCCCCGCCAATTGAACCGGACATTTTTAGCTCCACTTCTGCGGTAGAACCGCCATCCCACAGAGCAATACCTTTGTTCAGTTCACGATCTAAATTATCTTCATTGGTAATTGAAGCTGAATAATTGTAAATGATATCGAGATCTCGGACAATCATTTGAGCCCCTGTAGAAGCATTTGGTGAATCTGCCCTCAATCGGAAAGTATGCCACCCTCGTTGACGGGGTTCGTCTTGGTCATACGCATCGTAATGGCTAATTGGTATCAATGCATTCGAGAGAAGTGAATTGAGTGCTGCCTTCAAATCTATTGATTCAACGACATACTCTGGGAAAAGAAGGGTGCTGTTCTCGACTGAACCGAGGAATACCTCTTGAGTTCCAGACAAAAGAGTGAGGTCGAATCCTTCGATTTGGTCATTGGAGGAGTGAATCTCGATCTGGTCTAAAGCAAAGTCGACAGAGGTGACTTCTGCACCCTTTGGAAGCATAAACATGGCACCTTCTGCAACGCCGCTGCTGTCAATGGTGAGGGTCGAAGAGGATTGACCGTAATTGATGCCATCAACCTTGCTCTGCAAGAAATTTGTTTGTCGGCCAAATCCACCAAAAGCTGGTTCTTCAAAGCCCCAGTCGATCTTTCCGTCGTTTGCAACATCTAATTGGACGTTTTCAGTATGGTGGCCAAATGTTAAATCAAACCAAATACCTCCGACATTACACGCATTTTGATAAGAAATAAGGGAGTTAAAACCGAATATAGGTTCCGCTAGAATGTACTCAGTACCACTTTCCACATTGGCTAAATCGTCACCACCAAAACCAAAAATATCTACGCTGGGCAATTCAGAACAATCATCTTGAATAAAAGGTGTAATACGGGTAATAGGGCGATTGAAGTTACTTCGTTCAAGCACTGGGGTATAGGTGGTATCGGTGAGGATAGGGGAGTAAATCATCGGCATGCCATTGCCTGGGGTTTCCCAAACTCCATTAACGATAGTTCCCATCATATTGCCACTTTGGTTGAACCCAGTACCGACTCGTGTCCCAATACTGAAACCGTGGAATACTGGTGAAGAGAGGCGGCTAGGGCCGGAGTCAAACGTCAATTTGAAATCTATTGAAGGGTGCATTGTTGAATTAATGTCCCAAAGTTCGATTATTTTTCCTTGGAGGTTCGTCATGTTCTTTCCATTTCGGTCGATAATAGGTTGGCCTGTTGCTGAATTAAGAACTTCAACAGAAATGGTTGCTGAACTGGTGGTCTCTGATTCAATGGTAATTATTCCGAAACCATTTGGTTGATTCAAACCGCTCGAAACTGATGGTAGGAAACCGTTAATGGACATGTCTGCAGATTGAGGCAATGGGTCACCAACACGGAAGTTGTCGATATACCATCCTGCTTTTCCGCCATCGGTTCCGCCGATATTATTGTCTTCCATGACGAAACGGAATTGAACGTATTGTCCCACATATTGAATCAAATCAACTGCAACATTTGCCCACCCTGTTGGGTTTGAAACTGAAGTAGAAGACCCGGCGAGTCCGTAATCTCCTTGACCAAGCCCTCCGCATCGCCCATCAATTTGGCCTGCATTTGAAGATCCGGAACCTCTTGGATAGTATCCATTGCCATACCCGACGCCAGAGGAATTTGAAAGATCGATATCGATTGGGGAAAAGCCTGCAGGGTCATTGTCAACAAAATCGTCGTTGGTAGAAGAACGAATCTGCAAATAGGCGCAATCACGATAGTAAACCGGGGGGTTTGTACCTGATCCGGTATCCATATCAAGATCATGCCATGAGTCAAAGAAAGCCATGTGGTTTTTCAAAGATGAATCAACATAAATTGAGGCTGAGGTCATAAGGTAGTGAAAGCCGTTTTGCCCTGTCTGTTCATTGGTATAATCATCGTCAGTCAATCCTGTGCCCCAGCAATAGATTCCACTTGAACAGTCAGGAACGTTGGAATTAGGCATTGCTGTCGTGGAATCGACTGGACCGTGGTCCCAACCGAATTGGTTTTGACTGAAAGCACGGTGATCCATGAAGTTTGATTGAGTTTCTTCGAAATCTGTAAGGAATCCTTCCGCCTTCAATTTAACAGGAACGGCATTGGAGCCTTCTTCGTAACTGAAGTGGGCTGCGTTGGAAAATTTAGTGAGTTGATTGTTATACATTGGATTCCAGACACGAGACATCGTTTCGAGGTCGACTCGAGTATGCGCACTGTGTTCAATCATGTCGGTTGAAATATCCATTGAAGCACTTGTCACAGTTTCAGAAGCTGGAAGATGAATTGTACCGGAGTCTGCATCTACAAACGCATTACCATCTCGAAAAGCAATATCCGTAGTGGCGTTTCCGTTTCCAAAAGTAGTCACATTTGCTGCAGCGGCAAACGGTGCTAATATCATCAAGAGAACGAGGAAGAATGGGGTTTTCAATTGTCGATTATTATGGGTCATGGACTCACCTGCTATTTGCCCGAGGATTCCTTCACCTATAATCGCAACGGACTCTTGCCCCATTATCCCCTCCTACGGAGGGGTCGTGATGGATAATTGAAATTCAAAGTTCAACGACACGTCTTTGACGCCAAGCATTCTGTGTAATTTGGTCTAAACCACCGAGCCGATTTTCGCTTTTTTCAAGCCATTCTAAATTAGCAATTGTAGTTGGAAGCGATGGACCAAGAGCATCACATACCTCTGGACCGACACTCAAATCATATGTACCCAACGCTTGAGCCATATGCATAATAGAGGTCTTGTCAAATCCCAATAACGGCCTTAGAATTTGCAAAGAAGTAACCATTTCAATCGCTCCGAGATTTCCTAAAGTTTGAGATGATACCTGCCCGAGATTCTCCCCGGTTAAAATATGAGTTGCAGCTACCTCTTTTCCTGCCTGTTCAGCCAAACAACTGAACAAACGTTTCATGTGGATAAAATACTCCGTATGGCACCATCTTTCGGTAAACAAAGCCAGTTGTTCGGCAACGGGAACAACCGTTAGTTTTCTTGATATCTGACGACGGGCTGCATCTCCAATCGGGCCTTCCATTTCAAGGAAAAAGCGTAGTGTTGCAATGGTTTTATGCTCTGCTTCCGGCCCGGTAACTGGCTCTTGTGTACAATGGACTGGATGAATCATCCATCCTTGCTTGAGAATTCGGGCAACCGCAACAGGTGAATCGATACCGCCTGACACCAAAGCGATACATACCTTTTCACCCTCCATAACAGGTGCCACGCCCTCAAGGTCAAGAAACCACCTCTTGAACCGAGTCTGCTCCGCATGAGTTCTTGAGGGAGGACCTCGTCGCACAACCATGGAACCTTACTCTAAAGAGGCCGCTATGCTCATTGAGCATGTATTTCCAGGTGATACGAATGCATACGATACATTGTTCGGTGGAAGGCTACTTTCTCTAATGGATAAAGCCGGTGGAATTGCATGTGCAAAATTTGCTCACCGTGAATTTGTAACCATTTCGATAGATGCATTGACATTCATTGCTCCAGCACGTCAAGGTGACTTGCTCGAAATAACTGGAAAAGTCGTTTTTACCAGTAACCATACAGCGTGCACCAAAGTTACAGCGGTAGCCGTAAATAAGGCCAATTGGGAAAAGAAGAAAATCTGTGAAGGGTTCTTCTTTTTCGTCGCCATCGATTCAATGATGCGCCCAATTCCAATCCCTCAATTTGTCATTGAAGACGAATCCGAACAAGAGGATTGGGATCACGCAAAAAATATTCGTGAACAGATGTTAGCAAACCGGAAGAAGTGAATTTACCCCTACCTTCATGTGACCCATATTGGTGGGCGAGGCATGCCTGTCCTCAATATCGCTATGATCGGGACCGATGATTTAGCCCGAGAAATTGCAAAAGCAACAGATCAAAGAGATGTTCATACCTATGTCCATAAGGAACCCGGGCAGGATGGCCCTCGTATTCTCTCCATCATCCGTCCAGCGAAATATCCCGAACGGCTTCGCCCATTTTTGAATGCGCTTTCAGCCGCTCGTGTAGGACTTATTGAGATCACAGGAATTGATGCGACTCTCGGAGAATCGTTGGTCGCTTTTGCCAGCGCCAATATCACCAATGGAATTGCTGTAATCAATGCACCACAGGGAGAATGGGTCGATGAGGAACAAGTCAAGATGTTGTTCAAGCAAGCGGGCTTAGAAGAATGGACATTCGGTTCGATGGATGGCATTCAATTGCGCAACACTTTGTATCAACATATGGATGACCTCTCTGATGTTTTGTCTTTGAACGCGACAGCACCTTTGGTGATTCCTGTCGACCAACATTTCAATGTTAAGGGAATTGGTCTGGTCGCCATTGGCTATGTTCAATCCGGCACGGTAAATGTACATGATGATTTGATATTATTGCCTGCAAATGGAACTGGAAATGCCAAATCTCTGCAGGTAATGGATGATGATGTGGCTGCGGCAGTAGCAGGTGACCGAGTCGGTCTTGCCTTACGAAATGCCAAAGAAGATCATTTGGGCAGTGGAACTCTTTTGGTGCGACCTGCAGTTGAAGATAAGAAAACAAACACCAATATCCCTCTTGCAGTCGTTGCCCACAACCATTCAAAAATGAAGTTGAGTCGGTCACCTTTCCAAAAGCGTATTCTCGCTGAAGGCGATGTAGTTCACGCAAGTGTCGATTTACAATTCGTTGTCGGCCGAGTGGGTGCTGTAAATGGAGATGAAATGGAAGTGGTTTGGGAAACACCGTTATTTATCCGTAGAGAGAATCCGGAATCCACACTCATTGCTCAATTGGATTCAAAGCCACGCATCATGGGAAATGCAATACTTACACCCTTTAACGATGAGTCGGCGTAGGAAAAATGGTCGTATTATCGCCGTCAAAATACATTGAACAATCGGTGGTTTGATAACCCAGCACAATCGGTTTGCGCGCTGGGATGCGCATTAATGAACAGGATGAGGGTCCTGCAAGTGCAGAAGACCATGAGGTCTTTAGGGCATTGCACTTAGCAGGTTCTGGTAAAGTACGAGCTTCAGTTGATGAGCGTATGCTTTCACTCGAAACTCGACGCGGCCATGCATTGGATTTACGCCTCTCGAACATAACTCGGGTGCATCACCATCATACTCGTCTTGTTCCATTTACCTATGCGTTGTTTGGATGCGGCCTCATTTACGCCTCCAACCGTATATTGATACCTGATACACTGCAAATATTGACTGCAATCTTAGGCGTTGCCATGATTATGGGTTGGTTTGGGACACGTAAACCAACACTCACTCTCGATACTGATGTCGGTGACTGCCATACAATTACTGGCAATGATGCTTCATTGATGCGGTTGTCAACATTACTCAAACGCCTCGAAAGTGGAATGGGGCTTGAAGAAGCAAGAATCGGTTTAGATATTCTTAACAGAGATCTGGAATTTCCTCGCACAGCACTGCTCAATCTCCAAGATGTTCCTGTGGAGCCAGTCCGTTTGAGTGCACCAACATCAATTTCTTCTTTCCTTTCAAATAATCTTTCAGAAAATGAACTCCCTGAATCGGTTCTTTCGTACAATCTCTTCGATGAAGGCATCGAATTGGATTTTGATGAAACTGAAAATACAGTTTCGGCCTGGATGCATGACGAACACAGAACGGATGAACCTATTCGTTCAAATACGGAACATGGACTTTTACAACGTGGAATTGAAAATGCACATGACCGTCGTGGCTCACTCGGAAACTCACATCTCCAACCCACACAACAATATCAGCCCCTTGCTCAACAATTTATTGCTCATCCTCATGCACCTCAACCGGCTTATTCAAACCAGGTACCTGCACCGTCCTACCAACACATCGCACAGGCAACCAAGGTCGATATGCCTCACGGATACCAATCATCTCAACCGACTGAAGGACCAAGCATGTACATGCCGAGTTTTGTCGGGAGGGAGGGCGCCCATATTCCCGGCCATACGCTCTCGGGCGACATGCAGACGCATTCGGATTTTGATGCGTTCCGTTCACCTGATGCCATTCTTCCAAATGCTGAAACCGAGGAAAGTTCATCGCTCATTCGAAATGCACGACGCCAAACTCCAGAAGTTCCAGAACTCCCAATTCAAAAGAAATCACGAGTTCAAAACGTGAACAGTCGATTGCGTCCAAAAGGTGAAACTCGTGTAGAATCTCGCCTACGCCCAAAGGCTCGTACCCAAACAGGACACAAAAACAAAATCCGTGGAATGGTTGGCCCTGCAGCAGCCCAAATAATCGGAAATGCAACAACTTTTGCAAGTCGTTTACTCAATACTCGTAATACTGCTCATCGAAGCAACGGCTCCTCTTCAACTCAAGAACTCCGACAACGTTCGGCTCAAACTTATCAATCAGAAGCAATTGATTCTATTCATAATTTGGCTATAAGTCATGGAGGCAATTTACCAGATAGTGAAGTTCAGTATTTGATTGCACTTATGGAACGACGCAATACTTTCTTAGAACCAGAAGTACAAGAAACGCAGGAATCTCCACCAGCGCTCGAAGATATCTCGTTCGATGAACTAAAGGACAGCAAAACGCACCATGCAGAACATGCTGGAAAAGCGGGTCTTCCTCGAATCGACCTCTAAATCAATTGAGCATTTGTCTAAACTGAGATAAGCGTTGATTGAATCGTTCTTCTGTCATTGAATGTAAACCTTCGATACCAAATGATTCGAGAGTGAAACTTGCACTTACCGTTGCAGCAAGTAACGCCTGGCGTAATTCATCTCGGCCCAAGGCGCCGGAACCTGAAGCTAAGTGTGCTGCAATCGAGCCTGCGAAGGTATCACCACATCCGGTCGGATCAACCACTTTGTCGGTTGGGAATGCTGGGAGTGATATAATGTCGGAGCCATGAAACGTAATGACGCCGTGTTCACCACGTTTAACAACAAGAGTTTGAACTCCAATCATTTCGATAACTTTTCGAGCTGCTCGAATCAAATTCTCGTCATCAGCTAGCATTCTAACTTCGCCATCATTGATGATAATGAGGTCGACCTTTTGCATCACCTCAATCAATGAATCACGAGCGATATCAATCCACAAATTCATCGAATCAAGCATTGAAAGGCGCTGTGGTGTGGCTTGTTGGAGAACACTGGCTTGGAGAGCAGGATGGAGGTTTGCACAAAATGTAATTTGAGGCGACTGATGAGATATAGGGACCTTTGGTTCAAAGTGTTCAAACACATTGAGATGAGTTTCGTGCGTTTGCGCTTCGGCCATTGTTCCATGGTAGGAACCAGCCCAACGGAACGTCTCACCCTCTGCTGTTTCAATTCCACGGAGGTCTAAACCATAATCAGCTAACAGATTTCGGTCTTTCTCTGCAAAATCCTCACCGACAACGCCCACAAGCCCTACTTGCTCAAGCGAGAGACGCTTGGCATGAAACGAACATGCAAGACCGGCATAGGTTGCTGAACCACCTAAGGCATCTTTCACATGGCCACTCGGAGAAGCAACACTGTCGTA
>Ga0302122_10000426_pt1 | contig 25893 bp, 22 predicted proteins | sample CB21_SCM_MG_FD_203115 | JGI IMG/M metagenome (GOLD analysis project Ga0302122, IMG submission 203115) | Marine microbial communities from Western Arctic Ocean, Canada - CB21_SCM | ecosystem: Environmental > Aquatic > Marine > Oceanic | place: Canada: Western Arctic Ocean | collected 2017-09-28
CGAAACTTTGTGCTTGGTCAGGCCAATTAACGTTTGTGTCTGAAATCTAAGCTAAAACATGCTGAATCCGATTGTGGCAAAAGCCATAGGCTGGCAGGGGTTGAGCATCGACATCAAGAGGGTAAAGCAACAATGGTAGAGCAGAGCAAGGACACGAAATCCCTGGAAGCGCAATGGACGGATCATCCGCGCTGGAGCGATGTCAAGCGTGACTACACGGCTGCTGATGTGGTGCGTCTACGTGGTTCGGTGCATATCGAGCACAGCCTGGCGCGTTTAGGAGCCGAGAAATTATGGCGGCGGCTCAATACTGACGATTACGTTCCAACCCTCGGCGCCCTGACTGGCGGTCAGGCAGTTCAGCAAGTCAAGGCCGGTGCCAAGGCGATTTACCTGTCAGGCTGGCAGGTTGCGGCCGATGCCAATATCGCTGATACGATGTACCCCGACCAGTCACTTTATCCAGTTAACTCGGTCCCTGCTGTCGTGCGCCGAATTAACAACTCTTTCAAACGCGCCGATGAGATTCAGGTTTCGTCTGGCAAGGGCGATGTCGATTATTTTGTACCCATAATCGCTGATGCTGAAGCCGGTTTTGGTGGCGTGCTTAATGCGTTTGAGCTGATGAAAGGAATGATCGAGGCTGGTGCCGGCGGCGTGCATTTTGAAGATCAACTCGCATCAGCGAAAAAATGCGGCCATATGGGTGGCAAGGTACTTGTGCCTACCCAGGAAGCGATCCAGAAGCTGGTCGCGGCCCGCCTGGCAGCAGATGTCTGTGGTGTGCCCACCGTGCTGCTGGCTCGTACCGATGCCAATGCTGCTGCGCTTCTCACCTCAGATGTGGATGAACGTGATCGTAAGTTCGTTACCGGTGAACGTACCAGCGAGGGGTTCTACATGACCCGCGCTGGCCTTGACCAGGCGATCGCCCGCGGTCTTGCCTACGCTCCGTATGCCGACCTTATCTGGTGCGAGACCGCAGTGCCAGATCTAGACGAGGCACGCCGTTTTGCCGATGCTATTCATGAACAGTTTCCCAGCCAGTTGCTGGCATATAACTGTTCGCCATCGTTCAACTGGAAAAAGAACCTTGATGACGCCACGATTGCAAAGTTTCAGCGCGAACTGGGTGCCATGGGCTACAAGTACCAGTTCATCACGCTCGCCGGGATACACAATATGTGGTATCACATGTTCGACCTTACCCACGAGTACGTGCGCAACGGTATGACGGCTTACGTAGAAATGGTGCAGGAGCGCGAGTTTGCCGCCTCGAAGCGAGGCTACACTTTTGCCAGTCATCAGGCCGAAGTAGGGGCTGGGTATTTCGACGACGTGACCACCGTGATTCAAGGGGGCAGGTCCTCGGTAACGGCTATGACCGGCTCGACTGAAGAGGAGCAGTTCGCAACTGGCTAAACCGCATTAGCGAGGTTCCAGGACTCCACTTTCGCCCCTTATTGAAAAAACAAAACCAGCAACAGGGTAACCTGCTGCCGGTTTTCTGTTTTAATAGGGTTTAATGATCGTCGCATAGGGCCTTGAGAAAGGACTGTCATTGACCCTATATTAGTCACAACAACAATAGATTTACGGCACACTAGCCGGGTAATAATGAGCGAGCGTAAAGACATCCAGAGAACCAGCGGCACCTCAGTCGAGGAAGCCGAGCCTCGACTAAAAAAACCGCGCCTGTTCCGTGTGCTACTGGTCAACGACGACTACACGCCCATGGAGTTTGTGGTCACCGTGCTGCAGCGAATCTTCCGTCTTGCCCAGGAGCAGGCAGTCCAAGTCATGCTAAAAGTGCACACGGAGGGATCTGGTGTCTGCGGGGTTTTCACAGCCGAGGTGGCGGAGACCCGGGTGCGCGAAGTGTTGAATTTTGCCCGCGAGAACAAACACCCACTGCAGTGCACGATGGAGTCTGAGTAATCGCCATGCTTTCAAGTGAACTCGAATCTTCTCTTAACAGCGCGATCCAGAATGCCCGTAAGGCGCGCCATCAATACATCACGGTAGAACACCTGCTGGCCGCGTTGCTGGATAATCCACCGGCAGCCAAGGCGATACAAGCCTGCGGCGCCAAGGTAACGGGTTTGCGCGAAAAACTCGAGGAATTTCTCGACGAGTATGTGCCTGTGCTGAGCGAGGAAGAGGATATCGATCCGCAGCCGGCATTGGGTTTTCAGCGTGTGATTCAGCGTGCTATCCTGCATGTGCAAAGTTCAGGCAAGCGCGAGGTTACCGGCACCAACGTACTGATCGCCATGTTTGCTGAGAAGGATTCTCATGCCGTGTATTTTCTAGGTGAAGAGGGCGTGTCGCGCTTCGATATTGTCAATTATGTTTCCCACGGTATTGCCCACAAAGGCGATATGCCACGTGAATTGCCGTCGCCCAGTGAGCAGGACGATGATGAGGACAGCGACGAGGAGTACCAGAGCGCATTGGCTGTGTTTGCGGTCAATCTCAATGAGCAGGCTATTGCCGGTAAGATCGATCCGTTGATTGGTCGTTCACGTGAAATCGACCGTACCATGCAGATTCTGTGCCGGCGGCGCAAGAACAACCCGCTTTATGTAGGTGAGGCGGGTGTCGGTAAAACGGCTATTGCTGAAGGCTTGGCACGCAAGATTGTCGAGGGTCAAGTTCCCGAGGCGCTGATCGATAGTACTATTTACTCGCTAGATTTGGGCGCTTTGGTTGCGGGCACCAAATACCGCGGTGATTTTGAACAGCGCCTGAAAGCGGTCCTGGCAGACCTTGAAGAAGCCGAGGGTGCGGTATTGTTCATCGACGAAATCCATACCGTGATTGGTGCGGGTGCTGCCTCAGGCGGAGCCATGGACGCATCCAATTTGCTAAAGCCTATGTTGGCGTCTGGCGATGTCAGGTGTATTGGATCAACAACCTATCAGGAATACCGGGGGATATTCGAGAAGGATCGCGCACTGTCCCGACGTTTCCAGAAGGTCGATGTGCTCGAACCCAGTGTCGAGGAAACCGTCGAGATACTGCGCGGCTTAAAAACTGAGTTCGAAAAATATCATAGCGTGCGTTACACCGCGCCTGCATTACGCACCGCCGCCGAACTTTCTGCGCGGTATATCAATGATCGCTATCTGCCAGATAAGGCCATAGACGTCATTGATGAAGCCGGCGCCCAGGCGCGCCTTGCGCCTGCCGCCAAGCGCAAGAAAACGGTCGGCGTGCCTGATATCGAACGTGTGGTTTCTAAGATGGCGCGGATTCCACCGAAGACCGTAAGCGCCACCGATAAAGATGTGTTGCGAACCCTGGAGAGTGATCTTAAGCGCGTGGTTTTTGGTCAGGATATTGCCATTGGTGCGTTGGTCAGCGCGATCAAACTGTCACGCTCGGGTCTTGGCAACCCTGACCGGCCCATTTCATCTTTTTTGTTCTCAGGTCCGACGGGCGTGGGCAAGACCGAGGTGACCCGCCAACTCGCCCTCACCCTGGGTATTGAGCTGGTCCGATTTGACATGTCTGAGTATATGGAGCGCCATACCGTCTCGCGTTTAATCGGGGCACCACCAGGCTACGTGGGTTTTGATCAGGGCGGGCTGTTAACCGAGGCGATCACCAAGAATCCACATGCAGTGTTGCTTCTTGATGAGGTCGAAAAAGCTCATCCCGATGTTTTCAACCTGTTACTACAGGTTATGGACTACGGCACCCTGACTGATAATAACGGGCGCAAAGCAGATTTTCGCAACGTGATTATCGTGATGACCACTAATGCCGGCGCTGCCCAGATGGCGCGGAGCTCGGTAGGCTTTGTCACCCAAGATCACAGTACTGATGACACTGAAGTGATCAACAAATTGTTTACACCGGAATTTCGTAACCGGCTTGATTCGATTATCCGCTTCGGCGCTCTTGATGAGCAGACCATTGCACACGTTGTCGACAAGTTTATCCTTCAGTTGGAGAGCCAACTGGCTGACAAACATGTTGCACTGCAGTTTGATAGCAGCGCCCGTCAGTGGCTAGCGCGCCATGGTCACGATGTCACGATGGGAGCTCGACCCATGGCGCGGTTAATCCGAGAACGCATTAACCAGGCATTGGCAGAGGAACTACTGTTTGGAGAGCTTGAATCGGGCGGCAGCGTACGTGTTTACGAAAAAGACGATGATCTGGCTTTCGAGATAGATCCCCCCGTTCGTCACTGAAGCAGCCTCGCTGAAGGCGCGTGCGGTTCCGCTTTATGATTGTTGTTTGGGCCGACGACGTCGCCAGGGCAGTTGTATGATCCGCAGAATTCAACCAAAATCAGTGCCCCAATCCGGCGCACCCTTTAGCCAGGTTGTCATTGACGATCGTTATGCATACCTGGCGGGACTGGTCGCTGCCGATCTTCCAGCGGGAAGAGTCGTTCTAGGGGATCCAGCGCTTGAAACCGAGGCTGTCATGCAGGCGATCGTCGATATCCTGGATGAGCTTGGACTGGAGTGCAAGGATATTGTCCGTGCTGACGTTCATCTTTCAAGTCTTGACGATTTTGACGTGATGGACAGCGTTTATCGACGATTTTTTGAAAAAGATAGTTACCCAGCCCGGACCACAACCGAGTCTCCACGGTTGTTCGGCAACTCGAAGGTCGAGATTACTGTTCAGGCTCGGTTAAAAGACTGACAAAAGCTTCCTGGATATTGTCAGGAACTAACACAGGCATTCCATCCAGCATCGCCTGCCCATCACTTAAGCGCAACCGGCCTTTTGCAAACCAGGCGATCGCCTGAGGGTAGATCTGGTGCTCCACAACGTGCACTCGTTGTGCCAGAGTTTCGGGCGTATCGTGTGGCTCGACTGGAACACGTCCCTGAATGAGGATCGGCCCGCCGTCGAGTTCTGCGGTTACAAAATGTACGCTGGCTCCATGGTTTTTTACCCCGTCGGCCAGAGCGCGTTGATGGGTATCGAGGCCAGGATAAAGAGGAAGCAGGGAAGGGTGTATGTTCAACATACACCCCAGGTACCGTTCGACAAAATCCTTCCCCAGGATACGCATAAAACCGGCCAGGACAATAAGATCGGGGCTGAAACTATCGACCAGGTCTATCATCGTTGCATCGAAATCCACCCGCCGTTGGAAGTCACGATGATCGAGGCAATGAGCCGGAATACTGGCTTCACGTGCCCGGGTTAGGCCATAGGCATCAGCCTGATTGCTGATCACTGCAGCCACTTGGGCCGAAATCGATCCGTCGGCACAGCGATCGATGATTGTCTGCAGATTGCTGCCAGCGCCGCTGATCAGCACCACGAGTCGGCACTTGACCGGGGGTTCAGTCAAAGACAATGCCCTGGTCGCCGGCCTGCACCTCACCCAATCGGTATACCGTCTCTCCGCTGGCCTCGAGCATTTGTTGGGCTTGAGCGACTGTATCCGAAGACACAATGATGACCAGGCCAATACCGCAGTTAAAGGTCCGTAGCATTTCGGTATCGTCAATCGAGCCCTCGGATTGCAGCCACTGGAAAATCTCTGATCGAGGCCAGGCCGTAGTATCGATTCGGCAATCGCAGTTGTCTGGCAGTATCCGTGGAATATTACCGGACAGTCCGCCCCCAGTGATGTGGGCAATACCGTGTATTGGCACTGCTTTAAGCAAGGCCAGAATGGGGCGCACATAGATCCGCGTCGGTGCTAACAACGCCTCGCCCAGTGTCGTTTTACCTATAGGCTCGTCCAGTGTGGCCCGGCTTCGCTCGAGTACTGCGCGCGCGAGGGAATATCCATTCGAGTGAAGGCCGCTCGATGCCAGGCCCAGTACCTGGTCGCCGGCACGGATGTGACTGCCATCAATGATCTGATCCTTTTCGACCACGCCAACGCAAAAGCCGGCAAGATCATAGTCGCCCGGTGAATACATCCCGGGCATTTCGGCTGTTTCTCCACCGATCAGCGCGGCGCCGGCCGCCTCGCAGCCAGTAGCAATACCGGCAATCACCGATTGCGCATGTTCAGGCGACAATCTGCCAGTAGCGAAGTAGTCCAGGAAGTAAAGAGGTTCGGCTCCAAGAACCAGTACGTCATTGACACACATGGCAACCAAATCGATGCCGATAGTGTCGTGGCGGTCGAGGATGACGGCAAGTTTCAGTTTGGTGCCGACCCCATCGGTACCTGAGACCAGCACCGGCCGACGATAACGATCGATGGGCAATTCAAAAAGCCCGCCAAAGCCGCCGATATTGCCCAGGCATTCGGGCCGCTGTGTTTTTTGAACTAGAGGTTTGATGCGCTCGACCAGGCTTTCACCGGCCTCGATATCAACACCCGCATCGCGGTAGGTTAAAGGTGGGTCATTGGGGTGGGACACGTGTAATATCGCCCGGAAGTGGTCAAGGGCTTATGGTATCTTATGTCTGGCCGGGAACGGGGATCCCCGGCGTCAGTGCCTGGTACTGACATCTTCTCAAACTCGTATCCTATCTAACACCGGGTGTACTTTTGCTTCATCAACTTCCTAATCTTCTGACCCTGGCGCGTATCGGCGCTGTTCCGGTATTGATCCTTTTCCTGCATGACGGCCGGTATGCCCCGGCGCTGGTGGTCTTTTTGGCCGCGGGCATCACCGATGGCCTCGATGGCTGGATCGCCAAGCGCTTTGGCTATGTCACCCGCCTCGGTGCGATCCTCGATCCACTGGCAGACAAAATGCTCATTGTCAGTACATACATCATGCTGGTATTGGCGGGGGATATCCCATTCTGGGTGCTTTTGCTGATCGGTTTTCGTGACCTTGGCATCATTGGTGGTGTGCTGGTCTTGCAGACACTGCATGGCGAAGTGCAAATGCGCCCAAGCCCGGTCAGCAAGCTGAACACCTTCTTGCAGATTTCCCTGGTGGTACTGATCATGGTTGAGCGTGTCGATCTACTTGCTTTGCCTGTACTCACTGAGATCTTGCTATGGCTGGTGGTAGCAACCACTTTGGTCAGTGCATTCCACTATGTTTATTTCTGGTTTATTCGCCCGGACCCCGGCGCCGAGCGCTCATTGATTAGGACAGATCGTTGACGGACGTTATGACTAGGCAAATTCACTTGCCGTTGCGATTGTCTGACAGTGCCTCATTCGAGAATTTTCTTACCGGCAGTAACGGCCAGGTACTCGATGTGCTTGATCGGTTCGGGAGCGTGGGCGCCCCACAGATGCTCTATCTTCATGGCCCGCCCGGGTGCGGCAAGTCGCATCTTCTGCACGCCTGTTGCCGGAGCAAAGGCGAATCGATACCGTTGACGGTTTATGTGCCCACTGGTATGGACAGTGTAGGGCCACAAATGCTGAGTGAGCTTGATCCACGCAGCATGATCTGCGTGGATGATGTCGAGCAAATCTGTGCAGATCGTGCCTGGGAAGAAGCGCTACTGGGCCTTTACGAGCAGTTGCAGGAGGCAGGCGGTTGTTTGCTGGTAGCCGGGCGCTACCCACCTGCAAAGGCGGGCTTTTTGTTGGCAGACCTCGCCACCCGATTAGCCTCGGGCGGTGTCTGGACTTTGCATCCCCTGAGCGAGATGCAGTTGCCTGAGGCGATGCGCTTGCGAGCCCATCTTCGTGGATTGGAAATGTCCGAAGCAGTTAGCGCTTACCTGCTGCGCCGGGTACCACGGGATCCGGCCACACTCTTTGCTCTGCTCGATCAGATTGACGAGCAGGCCTTCTCAGACCAGCGCCGCCTGACCGTACCGTTTGTGCGCGAATTTGCGATTCGTTTTTTGGGTAGTTAGGCCTTTGTCAGCGCCGCAGCGGTTTTTGCCAGTCGCATCCCCAGCGACCGGCAAAGGATTTTTTCTTCGGCACTGATGGGTTTGTCATTTTGTGCGCCAGCCACGTGGCTGGCGCCATAGGGCGTGCCGCCGGTTTGGGTATCATTGAGTGCTTGCTCCGTGAAGGGTAATCCACAGATGAGCATGCCATGGTGTAACAGCGGCAACATCATCGACAGTAAAGTCGATTCCTGACCGCCGTGCTGGCTTGACGAAGAGGTGAAGACTGCCCCCGGTTTTCCGGCCAGAGTGCCAGCCAGCCAGTCGGTACCAGTGCTTTCCAGAAAATACTTGAGCGCAGTTGCCATCTGGCCAAAACGTGTCGGGCTCCCCAGCGCCAGGCCATCGCATTGCCCAAGATCGTCCAGCGAGACATAAGGTGGCCCATTTTCAGGGATCTTAGGGGTCGTGGCTTCAGGGGTTGCCGATACCGGTGGTACGGTACGCAGCCGAGCCGAGCACCGATCGACACTCTCGACGCCCTGGCAGATCAGCCGCGCCATCGTTGCCACCGCACCCTCGCGGCTGTAGTACAGAACCAGTATTTCTGTCATAGAGTCATTCAATGTGGTTCAGAGGATCTCCAATACCTGTTCTGGCGGCCGTCCTATTACTGCCCGGCCGTTGTTGACGACAATGGGACGCTGCAGCAGGATCGGATGATCAACTATCGCCTGTAGCAGTTGCGCATCATCGGCGTGCGCCAGATTCATTTCTCGGTACGGCGCTTCACCGGGACGTATCATGCCCATAACCGAGCATCCCAGCAAAGTCTGCAATTCTTTGAGCGTCTCCTTGCTGGGTGGGTGTTCCAGATAATCAACAATTTGGGGCTCAAGGCCACGTTCGCGCACCAGAGCCAGGGTTGCTCGAGATTTGGAGCAGCGGGGGTTGTGGTACAGCACAACTGGCATGATCTTCTCCATGATTTTCTTGACAGAATGAGGGGTACGAAGGTACATTGTCCCGGATAAACTGGTCCGTAAACATAGGGGCTAAGTTACCTGATTTTATACGCAAACCTCCCACAGAGAGCGACCCGATGACAATAAATCCAACACCAATCCGTACCCTGCTGGCACTGTTAGCAGTGGCTGTTGTTGCCACGGGCTGTGTGACAGCGAAACCGACTGAAACCGAGGCCGGCACAGCTACTGCTGCAGCTCCGGCACCAGCGACGTCGACCGCCACAGCCATTGTGTCAGCCCCGGCCAAGCCTGATGATTGGTGCGATCGCTACCCTGATTCCTTCGTCTGCCAGGATGAGGCAACCAAGGCCAGCGATTCTGGCGATTGGTGCACTCGACATCCTGATTCCTTCGTCTGCCAGCCATCGGCCCCCGTGCCGTCAATATCGGCTTACGTTGTACAGGGCGGTGATCACCTGTGGGGGATTTCCTCGCAGCCCAAAGTCTATGGCGATCCCTACCAGTGGCCGTTACTTTTTAAACGCAACCGCGCTGATATTCGCGACGCTGATCTGATCTACCCGGGCCAATTAATTCAGATTGAAAGGGATCTCACAGATTTTCAGATTCAAGAGGCCATCGATCATGCTCGGACTCGTGGCGCCTGGTCACTAGGTGTTACCGAGGCTACTGATCTTAAGTACCTGGAGGCAACTCAGGCCAGCGAGGCCAGCACCGCAACAGCCGATGACGCAGCGCAGATGATTGCGCAGGCGAGCGCGGATCTGGACGCCGCTAAAGGGGTCGGAGGTGCCTGGCGCCTGATTGATTCAGCTACGGGTGGCAAAGCCGTGAGTATCAGCAAATTACTCAAGGCGGCAAAGGCGAAACTCGAAGCGGGTGACGCCAGCGAAGCCTACCGTATGGCCAACCGGGTATCGGAAGCCGCACAGATGGGTGTCGCTCAAGCGGCCGAACAGGTAGATGCGGGACCAGCCTATAACTGAGCCGCCCGCAGGCTATATCGAAAAGGCCTCGGTATACCGAGGCCTTTTTTTTCACAATTGGTTAACGATGTGACGGCGAAACGGCTATGAGTCAGGATTTTGGCCGCCGATCATTGCCGATGATCTTGTGAAACATTCCAACTCCTATTCAATAGGTCTTATTACCCGGGTGTTCAGCCGGGTTCGCCAGAACCGCTTGCACCGTGTTGCCTCGGCGTTGGCGTTCACTACCTTGTTGGCGCTGGTACCGCTGATCACGGTGAGTTTTTCGATTCTGTCGTTATTTCCTTTTTTTCCCAGTTGGCGTGGCAGCGTCGAAGATTTTCTTTACAGTAATCTGGTGCCAGCGACGGGCGACGTAGTGAGTGGCCATCTACGCGAATTTTCCAGTCAGGCCGGAACGCTGACTGGCCTGGGCTTGGTTGTACTCATGGCAACCGCCTTGCTTTTGTTGTCAACTATCGAGGATGCACTTAATGGTATCTGGGGGGTACGCAAAGGTCGTACACCCATCCAACGTCTACTGCTTTACTGGGCGATGCTGACTTTAGGCCCGATATTGGCGGCTGCAAGCTTGTCTTTGAGTTCCTATCTGGGTTCATTGGTCTTTTTGGATTTAATACCGGACGAGCAACTGATCAGCACCGTGGCTTTACTGGGATTGCCGGCCCTGGTGGAGAGCCTGGGCTTTCTCTTGATATACCTGGTGATTCCAAATTGCCCAGTACGATTCCGTTATGCCCTGACCGGGGCGATAACCGCTATGGCCTTGTTCGAAATGGCAAAGCATGTATTTATATTGTTCATTTCCAATTTCAACACCTATCAGATAATCTATGGGGCGCTTTGGACAATACCAGTGTTTTTGGTCTGGATTTTTTTGTCCTGGCTGGTCACGTTACTGGGGGCGTGTGTGGCTGCAGAGATGGCGGTGTTGGCGTCGGCCGTCGTTCCCGCGCCGCGGATGCGCCCAGTGATGGGTTCGACGACTGATGCAGCTCAGAACCGCTCGCGCAAGAATCAATAAGACTTGTAGCCCAAGGAGGGATTCAGTTGCATTTTTTGACTACCTTCCGATGGCTCAACGACAAGTGCTGCCGCGCAGTGCGCGCCAAAGGGTTATGCCCGTGCAGGTCTTAGAATCACTTGCCTAAGTTTTAATATATTATTATATTGTAACAATATTCGGATTATTCTCAAGCCTCCCTGGAAGTCTTTTCGTATGACACTATCTCCTGCACCCCGAGCAGTTCTCATGTTCGGTTTGGCTCTTGTAGCTTGGTCGGCAATGGCCGGCGAAGTCCGTGATCCGGCTGTGTATTTTTTCCAGGACAGTTTCAATGATCTGTCTGAGGAAGCCGAAATCGCCCAAGAGGAGGGTAAGGCTGGCGTTTTGTTGATGTTTGAAACGGACGATTGCCCTTGGTGTACGCGCATGAAGGACACTGTACTGAATCAGCCCCAGGTGCAGGATTATTTCCGAGCTCATTTCCGGGTGATTGCACTCAACACCGACGGAGATGCTCTGGTGACAGGTTTCGATGGAGTCGAAGTGTCAGAAACTGAGTTTGCACTTCGGCATAACCGAGTCCGCGCCACTCCAACATTCTTGTTTTTCGATCCTCAAGGGAAATTGCTGACCCGCTATACCGGTACAACCCGTGATCCACAGGAATTCCTCTGGTTGGGCGAATATGTCGTTGGTGCCCATTTCAAGACCGAGCGTTTTTCCCGGTACAAGCGCAAGCGCCGGGAGGAATCCTCCTGAGTCAATGCGTGAAGGCGGTCCTTGGCTTGGTAGTAGATCTTTTATGATGCGGCGTACTGCACAGCTAGCCCTACTGGTGCTTGGTGCTGGATTGGCACAGTTGCCAGCGCTGGCAGACAGCGCTATTGCACCATTTGAGCCCCTACCTCAACCGCTAACACTCCAGGATGCTCTGCGGCTGTCTGGCGAAAACCATCCGAACCTTCGCCTTGCGCGAGCCGGAGTTTTGGCTGCCCAGATTCGCTTGAAGAAAGTGGAATCAAGTTTTGGGGCAAGCGTATTGCTTGAACTACAGCCGCGTGCGGCAAGCAAGGCTTCTGTGTCTGGTGTCGATTTTCAAGACGATAGCCGTTATGGGTTAGTGTGGCGCAAACGTTTAACCGATTTTGGTCGCAGTGCCAGCCGCCGTGACATGGCAGGAGCAACCCTGGAGGCCAAGCAGGCGACCTACGAGGCGAGGCATGGCCGTCACACCCTTGAGATCATGCAGCGTTTTTTTGCAGTCACCCTGGCCGATTACGCTTACCAGATGCATGATGAGCGTATGGCGATCAGTTATTTTCGCTACACGCGCATGCTTGAGCGCCAGACTCGGTTTGAGCAGTATTCTGATCTGGAGGTGGCTGAGCGCGAGGTCACGTATCGCCAGCAGTATGTTGCACGCCTACAAGCCGATTTACAGCGTCGCCAGACCCGGCACCAACTCGCCCTCTCACTGGGTAGGCCAGGTGAATTATCCAGCGAACTGGTGATGCCTGATCTTGCGGTCTACCGCCAGCGCGAGATTCCTAAATATACAGATTTGGTGGATCGGGTTATTCTGTCATCTGCTGCGCTACAGTTCCTGCGCCACGATGTAGCCGCGGCAAAGGCCGCCATTGATGTTGCCCGAAAGCTTAATTCACCGGTGTTAAGTGCCGAGCTTGAGGCCCGTGAATACGTCAACAGCACGAGTTCCAGCCGCGATCGGTACCGGGCCAACCTCAAGTTCAGCATGCCTTTGTTTGATGGAACAGGCGGTCGTGATATTGAGGTCGCGCTGGCGCAAAATACACTTTTGCATAAACAGGCTGCACTCGCGTCATCAGAGTATGCCGTACGCGAGGAGGTGCTGATGCTGGTGCACGAGCTTGAGGTCAACCAGGCAGAGGAAGCAGCGGCGCAGGCGCAGGAAACCTATCGCGGCTATTACCAGGATCGCAGCCGCGCCATGTATGAACTGGAACTGCGCTCGGACTTAGGTGATGCACAGGCCGCAGCGGCTGAAGCCATGCTGGAGTCAATCCGGGTTGATTTCGAGCGAGCGCTGTTGTGGACCCAGCTCGATAGTCTGCTTGGGTTGCCATCAGCCCTGATTCAGGAGAATTAAGCACTATGAATGCCCTCATCCGTCCGCTTATTGGAGCACTGCTACTGATTGGTACCCTGGATGCATTTGCACAAACCTTGCAAGGGTCTATTGGCTGGAATCGTCGAGTGGCCTTGGGTTTTGGAACATCAGGGCAAGTGGAAGCCGTACTGATTCAGCCGGGGACCGCGGTGAATAGCGGCGAGATTTTGGTGAGACTTGACGCAACAGTTTACGAGATCGCATTGCGCAAAGTGGGTAATGCCGAGGAGTTGTATCGCGTGGAACGGGACCAACAGCGCGCCGATTTTGATCGGGAACAGACGCTATTTGAAGAAGGTTCTTTACCTGCAGTGCAGTTGGATCTGGAAAAACTTGAACTGGCCCGTGTCGAGTTCACCTACGCTGGTGCTTTACTTGAACGTCAGCACGCCGAGTTTCAGCTCGAACTTGCACGCCTGAAAGCTCCTTTTTCAGCGTGGGTTATCGATTCGGCGTTTGCGCCTGGTCAATATGTGAACCATGATTCGGACAATCCTCCAGTGATCACGCTGGCTGAGCGAGGGCTCTATCTTGCTCGGGTATTGGTCAATGCACAAACCGCTACCACGTTCAAAGTGGAAAGCGACGTTCGGGTTCAGGTAGACGGACGAGAGTTTGAGGCGATCGCCAGCGCGATCAGTCTTGAGCCAGTTCCTGGGTCTGAACAGAATGCGCAGTATCTGCTCGCGGTTCGTTTTGCCAGTGACCTGTTGATTCGCCCTGGCACTGCATGCACGGTTACTCTGCCTTGAGCAAGAGTCCTTGTGAGAAACCCTTATAGTGATGCAATAGTTTGCAAGGTAGTGACCAATTCGCCTAGGGGATAATCTGCCGATTCACCACTGGCCCGGTTGCGGTATTCCACCGACCCATTGGTCAGGCCACGTTCCCCCACAACGATGCGGTGTGGAATGCCAATCAAGTCCATTTCTGAGAACATGACTCCCGGGCGCTCATCGCGATCGTCCAGTAGCACTTCGAAACCGGCGTCAACCAGTTCGTCATAAAGTTCCTCTACGGCCTGTGCGACCTTTGGCGATTTTTTGAGTCCAATCGGCACAATGCACACATCAAAAGGTGCCAGGGGTGGCGGCCAGACAATGCCGTTGTTGTCGTGATTCTGTTCAATGGCGGCAGCAACGATCCGGGTAATGCCAATTCCGTAACAGCCCATATACAGCGGTTGATTGCGGCCGTTGGCATCAAGGTAGGTCGCATCCAGCGCCTCGCTATACTTTGTGCCCAATTGAAACACGTGGCCTACCTCGATTCCCCGGCGTACCTGGATTTCTTTTTTAGAATCGATTGGGCACGGATCGCCACTGACGGCTTGGCGAATATCCTGGGTTTTAGGCTCAGGCAGGTCACGCCCCCAGTTGACGCCAGTGAGATGAACATCGTCGCGATTGGCGCCGCAGATAAAATCTGCGAGCACGCCCGCACTGTGATCGACAATTATAGGAATTTTCAGGCCCACAGGCCCAATTGAACCCGGGGATGCACCGGTGGCGTTATGGATGGCTTCTGCACTTGCCATCCGTAACGGCTTGGCGACCTCGTCCAGGAATTCGGCTTTTACGCTGTTCAGTTCGTGATCGCCACGCAGGATGAGGGCAATCGGCGTTCCCGAAGCGCCTTGCACTACCAGGGTTTTCACGGTTTTCTCGGCATGCACTCCGAGAAAATCACAAAGATCAGCAATGGTGTGTTGGCTAGGGGTGTCGACTTCACTCATTTTTTCGCCGGGTGGCGCACGCGAGATAACCGGCCGCGCGAGATCAACTTTCTCGACGTTAGCGGCGTAGTCACATGGTGAGCAAAGCGCGATTGCATCCTCGCCTGAGTCGGCCATGACATGGAATTCGTGTGAAAAGTTTCCACCGATGGTTCCGCTGTCCGCTTCGACGGCCTGAGTTGCGAGGCCGAGGCGTTTAAAGATTCGAGTATAGGCGTCGTACATCGTTTGGTAACTTTCGGCCATGCCTTGAGTGTCGCGATCGAAGGAGTAAGCATCTTTCATGATGAATTCCCGAGACCGCATCACCCCAAAGCGCGGCCGAATCTCATCGCGGAACTTGGTTTGCACCTGGTATAGATTGATTGGTAGTTGACGGTAACTACGGATCGTTGAGCGCGCGAGTGTCGTAATAACCTCTTCATGGGTCGGGCCAAAGCAGAAATCACGCTGGTGGCGATCGGTAAACCGCAGCAACTCCGGACCGTAGTCGTCCCAGCGGCCGGATTCACGCCACAGCTCGGCGGGCTGCACGGCGGGCAGTAAGACTTCCTGGGCGCCAGCCCGATTCATCTCTTCACGCACTACAGACTCAACTTTGCCTAGTACGCGCAGCCCCAGCGGCAACCAGTTGTAAATCCCTGAGGCCACCTGACGGATCAAGCCAGCCCGGAGCATCAGTTGGTGACTGATAATCTCGGCGTCAGCAGGAATTTCCTTAAGTGTGGCAAGCAAAAAACGGGAGGTGCGCATAAATCGTTGACTGGATTAGCGATTATTAAGATGGAGTGTATGCGTTTTGTTGTGCTGATGGGCTTTCATCTTTAACATGGCCAGTCCAGACCCAGCTCTTGGTTTCGTGTTGCTCATTGTTTAATTCCTGGTTTGGGTTTTCTGAGCTGAACCCGCACAGAATCAGTTTTCTCACCACCTAATTTGGGCCGAGACGTCATTTCTATCCCGCGAGCTTTATTCAATTCCCTTTCCCGGGCGCTAATTAAAGAGAGACAATCTCGCATCCTAACGATGGTCTCGCTCGACAGGACATGGCGAGCATCTTTATGTACTGCCGTCTCGCGAGCAATCTCAGTCAATATCAAACGCATCTCACGCAATACGCGAGCCTCTATGGTTTCTGTGGTCACCTTATGTAATTACCCTTAACTCATCCAATGTTTAAGCCCACTAGGAAATCCAGTAAACATAAAGAGTAATGCAGTTTGGTTCATGGAGTTAGTTTAAGCCTGGATTGCTTGGTAAGTCTTAGCAACATCTTAGTGCCAAAATCCCATTTGATTTTAAGCCCGCACAGCAGGTAATCAACCCTATGAGCAGCTTCAACCCCTACGGGGCTTAATGAGAGGGCGCTGAGCCGATCTGACCCGCTTCACTGACCGCCACTGATAACATAGCAAAGTCCAGATTACTGGATTTTTGCAGATCGTTGATCATCTGGGCCAGGCGCTCAGTGTCAGCGCGGTGAGTAGCAACCCATTGGCGAACCCCAGCCTTGCCGCGGCCACCTTCGGTATCAAGAATAGCGGCAGTGATCATTCGCTGGCTGAGATGCAGATCAGAACGCAGGGTTGAGCGGGCAAGAGCGTGCCAGTGATTAGTGATTGGCAGGTCCCGAATGTGATCGGAAAGCCAGTGCAAGCCGAGACGATCACCGGTATCGAAATAGACCGTTGCGACCTGGGCGATATCATGCTCACGACTGTTGGCCACATCAGTGATATCCAGGGCGCTGGTGAGGGCAGCCAGAACTGCGACGTGGTTGGCCAGTGTCGCCGGCACGTTTGCATTCAAATATCGGCGTACCCGGCGTTTTTGCGTCATGCGGTTTGAAGCGGCCAGCGCCCGGGGAAAACTGCGGCGAAGTTTATCTACCCCGCCGCGAAATTCGGCCACCGTTGCAGCAATATCAATTGGCCGCTGCCGATGGCGTAATATCCAGGCGGTGGCGCGCTCAAGCAGTTGGCGAGTCTCGTGCATAAGTTCTTTTTGTGTTTTCGAGGCGACCTGATGATCCAGTGCCTCAATTTCGCGCCATAACTCACGTAGCCGGAAGATTTCGCGTACCGCAGCGTATGCCCGGGCCGTGTCGGCTGTAAGACCGCCTGTCAGTTCGTTCATTCTCAACGTGAAGCCCGATCCGACACGATTGATCATGCTGTTCGTGACGTGGGTTGCGATGATTTCACGGCGCAGGCGGTGGGGTGCCATGAAGCGGTCAAAGCGTGGACTCAAGGCTTGGGGAAAATAGCGTTGTAGGTCTTCACCGAGAAAGGGGTCTTCAGGTACGTCCGACTCAAGCAGGATTTGGTAGGTCGAGATCTTGCTGTGGGCTAAAAGTACTGCCAGCTCAGGTCGCGTAAGGCCTTGACCTCGGGAAATACGTTCGGCAATCTCTTCATCTCCGGGCAGATGTTCCAGCTCCCGGTCGAGTCCGTAACTGCGCTCGAGTTGGCGCATGGCGCGGCTGTGGTGGTGAATCAGGCTCGGTGCCCGGTCTACTGCCAATGCCAGTGCCTGGGTTTGTGCATAGTTGTTGCGTAACACCAGGAGCGCAACCTCTTCGGTCATTGCCTCCAGTAGGGTGTTGCGCTCATCCATATCAATCTCATGCGCTTCGACAGCCGCGCTAAGAAGAATCTTAATGTTCACTTCATGATCGGAGGTATCGACCCCGGCGGAGTTATCAATTGCATCGGTGTGACATAGACCTCCGCGATGACTAAATTCAATTCGGCTAAGTTGAGTGAGTCCGAGATTCCCTCCTTCGCCAATGACGCGGCAGCGCAACTGTAAGGCATCAACCCGCAATGCATCATTAACTCGATCGCCGACCGATTCATGACTTTCGGTCGACGCTTTGATATAGGTTCCGATGCCGCCGTTAAACAGCAGGTCAGCTGGGCTTTTCATCATCTCGTGTATCAATTCGGTTGGACTGAGTTGTTGCGCACCAATGCCTAACGCCTTACGGGCAGGCTCAGTTAACTCGATCGACTTGGCGGTACGTGGCCATATGCCGCCTCCGGCTGAGAGTTTCGTCAGGTCGTAATCAGCCCACGTGGAGCGGGGCATTCGAAACAGTCGTTCGCGCTCTTTGAACGAGGTTTTGGAATCCGGGTGCGGATCAATGAAAATATGCTCGTGGTTGAAAGCACCGATCAGGTGGATATGAGGGGACAGCAGCATGCCGTTACCGAATACATCCCCGGACATGTCGCCAATACCCAGAACGGTAAAAGGTTGCGCCTGGGTATCAATATCCAGATCGCGGAACAAGCGCTTGACTGACTCCCACGCACCACGGGCAGTGATGCCCATGACCTTATGGTCGTAGCCAGTCTTGCCTCCTGAAGCAAAGGCATCGCCCAGCCAGTAATCGTATTCAGCCGCCACGTCGTTAGCAAGATCTGAGAACGTTGCTGTTCCCTTATCGGCGGCAACGACCAGGTAGGGATCATCTTCGTCGTAGCGCACAACGCGGGGCGGTGAAATGATGGAGTCGCCACGGCGATTATCTGTCAGATCGAGCAGGCCACGGATGAAAGTCTGGTAGCAAGAGCGTACTTCATCGCCGCGCTCACCGGGTTCGAGTTCGGACAGTCGTCGCGCGATAAACCCGCCTTTGGAGCCGACAGGGATAATGACAGCGTTCTTGACGATCTGTGCTTTGACAAGCCCTAAAACTTCGGTGCGAAAATCTTCCGGGCGATCGGACCAGCGCAAGCCACCCCGGGAAACTTTGCCACCACGCAGGTGGATCGCCTCGACTCGGGATGAGTAGACGAAGATCTCTGCCATCGGCCGTGGCCGGGGCATGCGGGTAATTGCGCTACAGTCGATCTTGAACGAGAGTCGCCCCGGTTGATCGCGGTGATGGTCTTGAAAATAGCTGGTTCGAAGCATCGACTCAATAAGATTAACGAAAGCCGAGAGAATTCGGTCTTCATCTAGATTGGTAACCCGTTCAAGCCCGGCCGCGATTTCATCTCTTATGTTCTGTGCTGTTTCGGCGCGATCACCGGCTAGATCTGGATCAAAGCGGGCGTGAAACAGTCGGATGACCCGGATGGCCATATGCGGGTTGCCTGCTAGGGTTTCAATCACGTAATCCTGGCTGTACCGCAAACGCAGTTGCCTCAGGTAGCGATAGGCTGCGCGTAATAACGTGGTCTCTTTCCAGTCGAGACCAGCACGCAGCACCAGTCGGTTGAAGCCGTCGTTGTCTGCCTGACGAGACCAGACCCGTTGGAACACGGTTTCAAAATGATGTTTGCCGTTATCGACATCAATGTCGCTGCGGTCACGGTCTTCCAAATCAAACACATGCAGGAAAACCAGCGCACCTTCCAAGTTTGTTATCCGGTAGGGGCGTTCAGATAAAACACGAAGACCCATATTCTCGATGACCGGCAGAACATCCGAGAGGACAGCCGCGGCGCCTGGAGAATAAAGCCTGAGCTGTGCATGATTGGTCTGACTGCCGGGCTCGCGATACAGTTCAATACCCAATTGCGAGCTTTGCGCGGCAGCGACAATCTGTTCGAGATCACAGGCCCCGTGCTGGGGAGTGAACTCTTCCTGGTAAGCAGTTGGAAAGCCATCGCCCCAGGCTTCGAAGCGAGCCAGGGCAGTCCCCCCTCCATATTCGGTCTCGAGCGATGAGTACAGGTCTTCTCGCCATAACCGCGCGGCTTGTGCTATGCGTTGCTCGAGCGCCACAGTGTCTGGCGAGAGTGTATCCTTGGGATCGACGCCAATTAGATAATGAATCCGTGCCAGCACCGAGTCGGAAAAATGCACATCGAACTGAAGTGTGTGGCCAGCATAGGCTTGCAGAAGAATGTTTCCTATTTTCTGCCGCAGATCGCTGTTGAACCGGTCACGCGGAACAAAAACCAGACAGGAATAAAAGCGTCCGAAACGGTCACGGCGTTGAAACAGGCGGGTACGTTGACGCTCCTGTAGCTCGAGCATTCCAATAATGGCCGAGTACAGTTCTTCATCACCGATCTGAAACAGGTCATCTCGCGGGTAACTTTCAACGAGATTCTGCAATACCTTAATGCCATGTCCGTTTTCGGGAAGCCCGCTGCGCTGTAGCACGTGCTTAAGTTTGAGCCGCAGAACAGGCACATCAGCGACGCTGTGAGTGTAGGCGACTGCAGAAAAAATGCCCAACAGACAGGTCTCACCGGTTAACTGACCCTTTGCATCAAAATGCCGTACCGCGATCAGGTCCATGTAAGTCGGGCGGTGTACGAGCGAGCGTTTGCTGGATTTGGCTAGGAGTAACGGGTCGGATTCGTCAAGATATCCCGGCAGTTCTAAAGGCAGTGCCAGAAGGCGTTGGCTTAAGTCTGAGTCGGGTTGTGGGCGCAAGATGCCCAATGCCGAGTCCGCCCGTGCGACCAATGACGACTCTTCGCCTGCCAGGGCGTCAAATTCAATGGCCCCAAGGAAAGTAAAGTGATCATCTGCAATCCAGCGGTAAAGGGCGGCCACTTCGCCAGCGGATTCTGGATCCAGCGGGAGGTGATCGGGATGGATACCCTCGGCGGTCGCCACAGCCAGATCACGCATAGCTTCCCAGTCGGTATCAGCGGCTCGGACCTCGGCGAGGACGCGGTTAATTTCCTGCGTGATTGCCTCAAGGCGCCCCGGCGTATTCTGGTGGCTGACCTGAAAAGACAAAAACGATTCTTTACAGGCTTCTTTGTCCTGATTATTTAAACCGACCATGGTGCCATCGGGATCACGCTCGACGCTGATCACGGGATGAACTGTCAGATAAATGGTATGACCCAGTCGGTTCAGGGCCATGCGGATGGAATCGACCAAAAAGGCCATGTCATCAACGACAATCTCGACCACACTGTGCCGCGTCTGCCAGCCGTGAACTTCGGTCGTAGGGTTGTAGATACGCAGGCAGGTATTCCCAGCAACTCGGTGCTGTGCAAACTTAAGGTGAGCCAGGGCTGCCCCGTAAAGGTCGTCCAAGGGGGCCTGTTCCAGATCCTCGGTAGGTACTCGGTGGTAATAGGCTTTGAAAAAGGACCTTGCGCGCTCGACTTGTGTCGCTGGAAGTCTTTCGCCCGCAAGATCAGATAGCTGTTGAATCAGCTTATCGAGTGTGAAGTGCGGTGTGACTGACATCTGGTGAGGCCTCCACGGCCTTTTGTAGCAAGGGGGCAAGCAGGTCGGAATATACGTGAATTCCAAGAAGGGTTAAATTGTTTTGACGAGATTGATGTGAACGGATACGGTTGCATGGAAAGGCCATCACCGCGTTAAGGCACAGATAATATCTACTGACCTTTCAGACGCCACATTTAATGGGAGTAAATTATGATCGATCAGCCGCTATGGCGGCCTACCTCCGAGCAGATTGCCGATAGCAACATGACAGCTTTTGCCCGTGATGCGGCATTACGCTGGGGTCGGGTATTCGATGATTACACCGAACTGCATCAGTGGTCGGTCAGCGAGCCCGGCGAGTTCTGGGCCAGCGTCTGGGAGATGGCTGATGTGATTGCCTCTGGCAAGATTGATCCAGTAGTCGAAAATCCCGAGCGGTTGCCCGGCGCACGTTGGTTTCCCAATATTCGTCTGAATTTCGCCCGCAACCTGCTGCGTCGTCGCGATGACGCAGCAGCGCTGATTTTTCGTTCAGAAGACAAAATAAAACGTAAGCTGAGCTATGCCGAGTTGTATCGCCAGGTGGCAGGACTTGCTGGCACACTACGCCAGGCCGGTATCGGGCCAGGAGATCGGGTATGTGGTTTTATGCCCAACATGCCGGAAACGATCAGCGCCATGCTGGCGACGGCGTCCGTGGGCGCGACATGGTCATCTTGTTCACCAGATTTCGGTGTGCAGGGTGTACTGGACCGATTTGGCCAGATCACGCCCCGAGTACTGTTCAGTGCGGATGGTTACTTCTATAACGGCAAGGCGCACGACTCTTTGGAGAAGTTGCATAAGATTCAACAAGGCTTGCCGTCACTGGAGCACATCGTGGTCGTGCCTTTTTTCTCGAATGATCCTGATCTGTCACAGATAACTGGGGCGGTGTCAGTCGATGAATTCAGCTCTTCCGAGGAGGAGATCGATTTTGTCGATCTGCCCTTTGATCACCCGCTTTACATCATGTATTCGTCAGGAACCACTGGTGTGCCCAAGTGTATTGTCCACGGTGCTGGCGGGTCTTTGTTGCAGCATCTCAAGGAGCAGCAGTTGCACGTGGGATTGCGCCCAGATGATCGGCTTTTTTATTTCACGACCTGCGGCTGGATGATGTGGAACTGGCTGGTATCCGGACTGGCCAGCGGCGCTACGCTGGCGCTGTATGACGGCTCTCCTTTTTTCCCCGACGGAAACGTCATTTTCGATTTTGTTGAGCAGGAGAGAATCAACATCGTGGGAACCTCGGCCAAGTTCATTGATGCCATCGCCAAGGCGAGCCTGTGTCCGCGCGAAACTCATGATCTGTCTAGTGTCCGCACTCTGCTTTCCACTGGATCACCACTGATGGCCGAGGGCTTTGACTATGTTTACGCATCAGTCAGTGATAATGCCTGTTTGTCTTCTATTTCTGGCGGCACCGATATCATGGGTTGTTTTGTCGGCGGAAATCCAAACCTCCCGGTGTGGCGTGGTGAAATTCAGTGTCTGATACTGGGAATGCAAATCGAAGTGCGCGGCGATGATGGCTCGCTTCTGGGGCCGGGCGAGAAAGGTGAACTGACTTGCGCCAACGCTTTTCCATCAACGCCCATTGGCTTTTGGAATGATCCGCACGATACCCGTTACCACGCGGCATATTTTGAGAAATTTGAGGGGGTGTGGTGCCATGGCGACTATGTTGCGACTACCGACCACGGCGGCATCATTGTCTATGGTCGTTCAGATGCTGTTTTGAATCCTGGTGGGGTTCGTATCGGTACCGCCGAGATTTATCGCCAAGCGGAGCGGATCGAGCAAGTGGTTGAGAGCCTGGTGATCGGCCAGCAGTGGGCGGGAGATGTGCGTATCGTGTTGTTTGTACGTTTGCGTGCTGGTGAGGTGCTGGATGACGAATTGCGTGGCCATATCTGCACCGAGATACGTAATAACACCACACCGCGTCATGTGCCGGCAAAGGTGATCCAGGTAAGCGATATCCCACGCACTAAGAGCGGCAAGATCGTTGAACTGGCTGTGCGAAAAATGGTTCACGGCGAGCCGGTCGCCAACCGCGAGGCACTGGCCAACCCCGAAGCGCTCGAGCTTTTCGCCAACGTGGCGGATCTGGCCAACTGAGGGAGTTTATAAAGCTTTAGTTTTCAGACATCTCGATAACCCGGTAGCCGCTCGGTGCCAGCAGGCGCAACGACACATCCAGGTGATCCACAGCACTAAGGGTAGCGACGAGGCCATGCGCCACATCCTCAAGGCGGATCGGTATTGATCGTCCGTCGGCAAGACCAATCGGGGGAAGTGAAAAACCCAGCGTCGAGAGCAGCGTGCCTGCAGTGCGCTGCAACTCATGGACATAAGTCGCCAGGGTCAGCAGTGTGGCGAAATCCCCATTATCGATTGCTAGGGTTTCATTGTCGGCAAGACAGGTGCGCCCGATACGTTTTTCACCCTGGCTGATAGCCCACCACTGACATGCCCGCTTAGCCGCCTGGCCGGCTTGTCCTGTAGCCGTTATGGTCAGCGCCATTGCGAAGGCCCCGGCTGGGTTGGCGATACCCAGGCTTTTTAGCATCGCGTCAAGTTGCGCGCGTTTTTCCTCAGTCAGGTTGTCACGATGCGCTTGCAGTTGCGCGGCAATGCCCGAGACCTGATTGACTGAGCGTTGTATTGCATCGGGATCAACCCGAGTAAGCTCCTTTTTTGCGTGTTGGATCAAGAGTACCTGGCGGTCGCTGGCCGAGAACAGTATCTCCTGGCGCGGTGTAGTGGAATGGGTCAGTCGGATACGGCCATCGCTGATCAGTATCTGCGCTTTGCCGGCCATACCGTTATCGATGGTGTCGATCAGAAATCGGGTAGCCGCTTCTGACGATTGGGCCGTGAAGGCAAGCAGGGCGGCTGCAGTCATCTGGCCAATGCAGCGTTTGGTTTGCAGCGCATCCTGAGCGAGAACCCAATAAGCGCTGATGTTAGCCAGCACTTTGTACATCTTATGCATTAATCGTCATCGTCCTTGGGTTGTGTGGTGATTTGGTCGCAAGAGCACGGGTTGCCGTAATTGATAAGACAGGGAAGAGTAGTCTTATCATACATATTTTTCCGCTAGCGGCGTCACGATAACACAGGAAGCGAACGGCTATACTCAGATACCCGTTTTTGATCTGAACACCCTTTTTATTTGTTGGCTCGACAGGCAATGTTAATTTATCCCGACATTAACCCGGTTGCGATCAGCGTAGGGCCGCTCGTTGTGCACTGGTACGGTGTTATGTACCTGATCGCCTTCATGACTGGCGGTATGCTGGGTCTTTATCGTGCCCGCAAGGCTGATGTCGACTGGACTTCTTCACAAGTCTGGGATCTGGTATTTTATGTGGCCATTGGCGCTGTGGTCGGTGGCCGTCTGGGGTACGTGGTGTTTTATAACCCTGGCTACTATTTTTTACACCCGGTGGAGTTATTGTCCGTTTGGTCCGGTGGGATGTCGTTTCATGGCGGCTTGATTGGCGTCAGTATTGCTGTACTTCTTTTTGCACGTCGCTTTTCTAAGAACTTTCTGTCGGTGGCTGATTTTTTGGCACCATTGTGCGCGCCTGGCCTATGCGCGGGGCGAATCGGTAACTTTATCAACCAGGAATTATGGGGACGGGCCAGCGATTCACCCTGGGCAATGGTTTTCCCGGCGGCAGGGCCGCTGCCAAGACACCCCTCACAGCTGTACGAGGCTGGTCTTGAGGGCGTGGTATTGTTTCTGCTGATCTGGGTGTATTCAGCTCGGCCGCGCAGCCTGGGTCGCGTCAGCGGGCTTTTCCTTGTGGCTTATGCTGTGATGCGTTTCGCCGTGGAGTTTTTCCGTGAACCAGATGCACACCTGGGTACCGTGGCTTTGGAGTGGGTAACGATGGGCCAGTTACTCAGTTTGCCGGTGGCCTTGGTGGGATTTTGGCTGTTGCTAAGAGCTCAGGCAAAGCCGGAAAAATCCTCACGTTGATTTAATAGGCGGGCTTTTCAGAAGCTGGCTTATTAGTGAGCCCCGACAGCAGGTCCATAAGACTGGCTGATTTGGTGGTTGCAAAAGTTGATTAGTCTTTGTTTGTTTGATCTTCTAGACTGGCGACCGATTTTTCATTGGGAATCTGCTCCATGAGAGTTGTCTTGTTATCTGATACCCACGGCTTCGTGGCACCTTTTATAAAAGAAATGACCCGCGTCGCCGATTGTGTCGTACACGCAGGAGATATTGGTGGGCTATCCGTTCTGGAATCGATCAGACCTGATAACGGTAAACTGATCGTGGTTAGGGGCAATAATGATCCATCGCAAAAATGGCCTGACGATAATTCGACGGGGCTCGTGGATCTGGCCGAATCGGCACAGGTCGATTTGCCTGGCGGCGTGTTGGCGGTAGAGCACGGTCACCGTATCTGGGATACCCGTCATTACCACCAGCGCCTGCGAACTAAATATCCCGCAGCCCGGGCCATTGTTTATGGCCATACCCATATCCGTCGTTGTGACTGCACCCAGACGCCCTGGGTGCTTAACCCGGGAGCCGCAGGTCAGGAGCGTACCAAAGGGGGCGCTTCATGTATGTTGCTCGATGCCAACGCAACAGGATGGCAGATTACCGAATACCGCAGTGGCGAGATCAGCCCTTCCCAATCTGTCGCTGCCTGAGTACTCTTAGGGTCCTGGTGCTGATCGGAAGCGATAACTCGCAATTGGGAGTTCAGCAGTCTAAGGCCTGTAGAGCGGATGAATCTGGCTGGCGGGTTTCGCCAGCCTTTCTTGGGAGAAAGGACGATGGGTGAGAGTGAGGGATTCGGAGCGTACACCGATTTTGGAAACCTACGCAGTGCGATCGTGGGCAGTGTGGAGGGTCTTGCGCTGCCACCTTTTAATCCGACGTTGCACCATTACAACGACGAGGTTCAAGCCGCACTAAAAGCCTGCGGCAACCAGCCGCTGGATATCCGCAGTGCGATGCCTGAACGCTGGGAAAAAACGGCCCAACAGTTGGATAATCTGGCAACCCTTTATCAGGATAATGGCATCAAGGTTTACCGGCCAAGGCCTTATAGCGA
>Ga0302122_10000427_pt1 | contig 25888 bp, 17 predicted proteins | sample CB21_SCM_MG_FD_203115 | JGI IMG/M metagenome (GOLD analysis project Ga0302122, IMG submission 203115) | Marine microbial communities from Western Arctic Ocean, Canada - CB21_SCM | ecosystem: Environmental > Aquatic > Marine > Oceanic | place: Canada: Western Arctic Ocean | collected 2017-09-28
GGAACGTGTCCAATGACTGGGCTGCATGCTCCGAGTATACGATACGGCCAAAGCGCGCGGCCATACCAAATATATACTACCTTCGTGCGGGTTAGTGTGCTTAAACTCGCTTTGTTCTCGTAGGTTCCTAGGCGCGTTTGGTAAGGGGGGGTCGAAGTGAACTCAGGCTCCCGCCAGGCCACCTGTTTACTTAAAACAGGCGGTCGCGGTTATATTGGGTGTGGCGTGCGTGATCGCAGTCACGCACATGCTGCTCTCAAGCACCTCTGGCATGGTTTAATGGTAAGTCCCATCCATTTTCTGGTTCGGGAGTTTGCTGGCCAGTCACGGTCACTGGCACGGTGAAAGTGCGGGTTTTTCACAAGTAACCCCGGCCACCAAATTCTCTATTGGTGATCATTAAACGAGTGACTTTCGCTAGCCTGAGGGTGATTTTACTGCAATGGCGTGTGCGTCGCCAAAAAATTGGCAAAAACGCGACTTTCGCGCCTCAAAAACGACTTCAGCAGCCCATCACGTAATTGTACACATATGCTTTTGTCTTTTATTAGGCCTTCCTTAATTTTTGTTTGTTATTCTTATTGTACCATCGATCGGTGGCGCGCCGCCGGAGATCTCGTTTAAACGCGATGCAGTGATCTAGGAGCGCGATACGGGGGGCTAGTGGGTAGGGCACTAGCCCTTAGTGACACGACTCTAGTGGGCTGTAACAACCCCTTATCCTCACAACAGCGCTCTCTATGTGACAGTGGAGTGATTCTATGTGAAATGGAATGCCGATTAAGTATTTTAAGTACTTTTAGTCATGGACAAAACCCGCACGTTTTCACTGGCTATTGCACAGCTGATCAGATCCGAGGTGACCGAACGTGCTCAGCGCTCGGTCTATATTGCTGACACAGCCGGATCGAAGCCGGCAACCAAGACGGCACAGGCGCTTCTAACGCTCGCGAACAGCCCGCGCAGCGTTAGGCTGGCCCCAACCCGCACGCGGGCAATTATGCTTAACTTGTTGACGGCGCGCGCGTTCTTCCTGGCCGCCCTGGTCAATGCGGACCGCCTCGGGGACGCGATCCGAGAGAACCCCTCGGGCGTTGATGCGCCGTTCGACTACCTGCCGGCGGCCCTGTGCGCCGGGCTCAAGCCGTGCATGCACACGACGCCGGCGGACCGCGCCGCGTCGCGGTGCACCGACATAATATGGGACGGCGAGTGGAAGAACGACGAGGGCGCATCGCGGAGTGGATCCACCCTTCCTACAAAAACGGCTGTCGACACGAGGTTCCACTTCCACCCGGCCGCGGACCAAGCCTGCGACGTCGCGCGCGCCCACAAGTTCTCGAGCCTCGAAACGATCAAGGGCAAGGAGACCGAGGCCACCCAAAACCATTTGCACGAGCGGCTCGCGCCGCTCTTTGGCAACCGGCTCTGGCTGACGCTGGGGACGTCGATCGATCACCGCATGACGCGCAACTGCCCGACTATGTACGGAGCGAAGATGGTCAACAAACCTGGCGGGTGGGCCGGTGACCTATGCGTCGTCCCGGGCCTCAACCTCACCATCGGGTACCACTTCATCGACGGCCTCACGACGACCCACGATGCGGCGACGGCCGAGACGCAGCGCGCAGCGCTCGCCAAAGTAGACGCGGAGTGGGCGAAGGTCGGCTACCCGCGCGGCCCCGACTTCGTGACCTTCGGGGGCGCCGAATAGGATTTCAAGCACTTCACCGAGCAGAAGAAACGGCCCGACTACGAGTGGGTCGGGGCGAAACTATCCGGCTGGCTCGAGGCCGCCGCCGAGCAGTGGCCGCGCGCGCCCGGCCTCTCGTTCCGCAGTACGCCAACTACACCGCCGCCATGGCCGGGGTGGCGGCGCGCCGCCGCCCCCCCGCAGTCCTGCTCCGCATGGACAAGCTGATGCGCAATGGCGGTGCACAGGGCTGGTCCGATGGCCTCCACCCCGCGCCCCTCGTCACTCTCGCGTACATCGACCTCGTGCTCAATGTGATGGCCGACGTCGTCGCCTCGGTGGACTCTCCCAGTGACGGTTTTTCACAAGCGACCCGTTCGCCCACTGCAGCCTGAGTTAGAAGCCTGAGTGTCTCCGCCAACCGTTTTGGACCTCCAACTCAACACCATAGTATCTGTTGGAAGGTACCCTAAACGTTTCTGAAATGGGCCTGTCACAGCAATCCGTGTGTCCCAAGGTACCAAAGAAAGCTAGGGATGAACCGGAATCGGAACCGGAATCGGAATCGGAACTGCCACTACCCCCGCAGAAAAAGGCACGAAACTAGAACCTGTCCCCCCGCCTCTCAATAATTAAATATTTTTTCCTATAAAGAACGATTATGGGTCCACAAAAGAAAAATTACTTAGCCTAATTGGCCGCCCCAAAAAAAATGCTTCACCTAAAACAAGAATACCAAAGCCGGCCCCGGCTCCGATTCTGGTTCTGGTTTCGGTACCGGTACCGGTTTCAGGCCCAACTCCGGCGCAAGATCCTATTGTGGGGTAGTGGGCATGGCACTAGGGGCTAGTGGGCATGGCACTAGGGTCGCGCCGGCGGAGCCAACCGTTTTCGAACCGGCGGTGTCGGCCACAGTGCCGGAGGCGCTGGCTTTTGTGCCAGAGATGCCCATGCCGATGAATGTCGCGCCGGATGTGCCGGTCGCCGTGCCGGAGGTGCCAGCCGCCGCGCCGGAGGCGCCCATGCAGATTGATGTCGCGCCGGAGGCGCCTGCTCCTGCGCTGTATCCACCTGCTCCCGCTTTGGAGGTAGCCGCCACGCGCGAGTTCGCCAAGTACGAGGAGATGCAGCGGTCTCTGAGGCAAGAGGTCGCTATGTGGAAGAAGCAGTCGCAGCGATTCAGTCGTGGGTCGTGAGATGGAAACAGTCAGAATCGGAATGACCGACTCGACTTTTTTTATCTGTCGCGAGGTTGGGGTTAGGATCCGATCCGAGTAAGGGTTAGGATTAGGAGTAGACTAGGGTTAGGGTTAGGGTTGGGCGAGAGTCGGGTTAGAGCGGGTTCGAAATGATCCTAGTGTCGGCGGCAGTTTCGCGGCAGCATGGGCTCGGGTGGTTTTGAAAAAGTGCTCATCGGAACGCTGGGGCCGAGAGAAACGTTTTTACGTGGGGCGAAGAGGCGAGCGGCGAAGAACAGCGTTCTGGCGAGCGGCGCAAAACACACTAGGGGCTAGTGGCGCAAAACCTACTAGGGCCTGTGTGCCCCGTACCGTTAACGGTACGGGGCATTGGTAGTTTCAAACATCGCCGAGCTCTTCCTTCTGGAGTACAAATTTCACGCATTATGCGCTAGTAGGCTTTTCCCTAGTAGGTTTGCGATTTTCTAGTGGGCTGGGACTCTAGTCTGGAATAGAGTGTGCACACTCTATTCCGACCTCTTTGTCGTTGCGGGTGTGGGGGTGGCCCGTCGGCGTCGCGGCGCGGTCTCTCATATTCGCAGACCCCGTTGTTGGAAATAGCCTCGGCAATACCTCCGAGTAGTAAGGAACGTCGGCTGTTTCGACGCATGCGGCTCTAGTGTTTGTGACGTGTGATGCGCTGTATATGACAGGTTTGAAGGCTCGAAGTGGCGACAGGTTTCAGGGGGTGCGTGTGCCTCGCCAGGCAATCGACGGACAAAATCACTGCACGCACATTGCCAGCGGCCATATACTATCAACTCCACCGAGTTATAACTGCGGACATTGCTATTGCGCAGAGCAAAAGCAGCTAGCGGTTTTATTGCTGCGTACGCTCATTGCTCAGAGCAAAGCAGTATTACCGCCAGTAGCGGTCATACGTCCTGCGAGCGCCATGCCGCCGCGCAAGAGATTGCTACTGAGCGCCTACTGCGAACGCGTTGCCAATGCGTTGGCGCGCGGCGATGCCGTGCCGGATGAGGAGCTCAAAAACGCAGCCGCCGAGGCCGCGACGCTTCTCGCGTCGCAAATGCACCTTCGGGACACGAACGAGTGGCGCATGTGCTTGGCCCTATTAGCGGCGACGACGGAGGCCGCCGCGCCGCCGCCGTGCCCCGCGGTGACGGACTCGGGCGACGAAGCGACGACGCCGCCCGCGCCGCCGTCCACGCCTCCAGCGCACCTCGAGGTCCTCCACGCCGCGTCGCCCGCGGCCGTCGCCGCCCAGGCGGGCGCGGTCCTCAAGGAGGCCTTCGGCGAGCACTACGGCGACGAGATCGACGACGTCCTTCAGGGAAACGCCTGCGCGAACCAGGAGAACGACCGCACGTTCGTGGTCGCCTGGCGCGCGGCCGGCGTCGTCCAAGCGGCGGGCATCGTCGCCGAGCGGCGCGTGTTCGTGGGGAAGAACGCGCCGCGCAAGGTCGTGTGGGAGGTGCTGTGGCTCTGCGCGCAGACGGCGGCGCGCGGCCGCGGCCACGGGACGCGGGCCTGGGCGGCGCTCGCGCGCGTGGCGGCGCGGCGCGGCGTCGCCGGCGTGCTCGTGCCCTCCACGGATGCCGCGCTCCTGTTCTGGCTGGGCGCGGCGTCCGCGCACTGCCCCCTCGGCGCCACCTTGTTACGCGAGGACGGCGCCGCCGGCTGGGCCGCGCGGTCGACGCAGTTCCAGAAGCGGGGCACGGTCGAGCGCGTCCGCCGCGCGGTCGCCGGGCTCGCGGTCGCGGCCCGGCCGGGCGCGGGCCTCGCCGGGCTCTACGAGGCGACGGCGGCGGCGCCCGCGGCGTCGGGTGGCGGGCGGCTCCGGCGGCGGCGGTCGCGGCCGTCGCTCGTGGCCGCAGCGGCGGCGTGCGAGGGTCGACCCTACCGCTGGAACCCGTCCGAGGCGACGCACCTGTGGTTCTTCCCGAGCGTTGCGAAGCCGCCCGTGCGCGTCGTGAAGACGGTGGCGGTCCGCGACGCGCGGCCGCGCGCGGCCTCCTTCATCCGCGAGGACATCCCCGAGGGACGACCGCGTGCGTCGTCGACGTGCGGCGTTCGGGGGTTTGCTGCCGAAGGTGGCTAAGTATGTGGTAACTGTGATGATTTCCCGGCCAGGCGTGCGCGATCCGCGGCGGCGGCTCGACGCCATCGCGGGCCTGCCGGCGCGACGTCGTGCGCGCGCAGGTCTGAGGTAATATAGCAAATGAGGCGATGTATCTACTTATTGCCAGAGGGACGCGCGAACCCCGCCGTTTCCTGTTCTCTAGACCCGTTCAGCGCGACACGGGGCAAGTCTTCGAGTTAGAGTCGCCAATGGGCACCTCCAACCTGTTGCCGTAGCACATGACGGTGATGGCGGTAAGGCCGGCCTGCGTTTCGAATTCTTCGCGTGGGGCGGGGCACAATAGACACGGGTCGCGCACGGTGATCTCGGCTTTGCCCGGCTCGCTCACCGTGATGTCGCTTCCCTTTTTCGACTCGTCCTGCGCGAATGAGTGATGTTTTGGAACTTCTCAAAGGCAAAAGAGACGCAGGATGCGCGCGGAGATGAAGACGGTGCCGCCGCCGATGGCGGTGCCCGTGTTGATGATCTTCACTTCGCTAGTAAGCCGCATCGCGTCTAGCTCGCCGTTGTTGACGATCTCCACGAAATCCCCCCCGATGTAATAGACCTCCCCTCCTTTCTCGATCTCGACCTTCGCGTTGTCGCCGGAGACCTGCGTGTCGCCGCGTCACAGCGTTTCGGTGGGGCGGGCGAAACGGGACGCGGGAGCGTGCGCGGATTCTTCGGATGATTCCGCCGCCCTTGACTGTGATCCTGGCGCACGAGAACTCTTCTTTCACTCTGACCTCGCCGTAGTCTCCAATGGTATTGTCGCCGTTGACCACGACGCAGGTGTTGGAGGCCTTGACTTCGTAGTACTCCACCGGGCCGGAGTCGAGCGGGAGGGTAACTTTGTGGTCACACCTGCACGTCCCGGCGCTGAAGGCGCCAAGCCCAGGGCTCGACGTGCCCACCGAACTGGTGAGCGCCGTCACCGCGACCATCGCGAGCACGAAGGAGGCCACGGCCGCGCCGGCGAGGCCCTTGCGGCTCATCGAGGTCTTGGGCTGCTGGAGAAGCGCCTCCTCGGCGGGCGTCGTGTTCGGAATCGTGTTGTAGGTCGCCATAATGTGAGTAGTACTGAGTAGTACAGTGAGTACTGGTGAGTGCTCCTGCTGCGGCGCCGTGCGATGTCGCGAGGTCGCCGTGACACGCAGTGTAGTGGTAGGTAAACGAGGGACGCGCGCAAAAGCAGAGAAGCTGTACGTGGGTTGAGAACTCACGCTGGCTTTTTTCTTTGCTTCCTCGTTTGCACTTTCCTGAAAAACCCGTCAATAGGAGCAAACACGACTACGAAGTTTCCGTCGAGAGCTCGGCGCAGTCCTCCGGACGACCGCGCGGCGTGCGCGACGATGTCGCGCGCGCGGGAGCGGTGCCACCTTCGATTCAAGGAAACTGTTAATTAATCGCCCAGGCCGCCCCCCCTACAGATCGTCGTAGATTTCGACGGTCGCGGGCACCTCGGCGGGCACGCGGAGCGGCGGACCATCGTCCTCCTCCGGGAAGAGCCGCCGAGGCACGGGATTGGGAGTCTTCTTGCGAGAGAAGGCTCCGTGCAGGCCCGTGGCTTTAGCCGCGGCCTTGCGGATCGATCGCGCCCCCGACTTCTTCCGCGACGACGGTCCCGCCCCCGATGTAGCGATTCCAGGACCGGGTTCTGGCGTAGCGGCGCGGGCCGGCTCGTCCCTCGCCTCACTCCTATCCGCAATACCAAGCGAGCACTTCTGGCCCTCCGCGGTCCTCGCGGCGCCTGCGACGAAGCCGGCAACATACACCGCGTCGGCCGCCGTGTCGCGCAGGCCGCGGCCTACCGAGGCCGACGCGTCGCCCGCGGCCTTCGCCGCGGCTGAGCTCGCGACACCTAAACCGCCCCGGACCTCGCGGCCGGCACCTCTCGCGGCGAGTCGGGGGTCGCCCCGCGCTAACCCGCGGCCCGCGGCGCACACTCCCCCGAGGACGCCGCCGACCACGCCGCCCGCGACGCCCAGCGTGCCCGTGACCAAGGAGCCCGTCGCGTCCACGAGGCCGCCCACGGCCTTCCCCACGCCCGGCACGTACCGCAGAGCCTTGCCAACGCCGTGCACGGCGGCGCCCGCCCCCGCCGCGACGCCGCCGATGGCCATCCGAGTCCCCTCGTCGACGCCTCCGATGATTTCGCCCGCGCCGTCGCCGAGGCCCTTGGCGACGTCGCCGGCTTTGCCGCCGGTCACGCCGTTCATGACGCCGGCCGTGGCCGTCTTCGCCCCCGTCGTCACGCCGTCGACGACGCGCCGCGACGCCTGGAGGGCGCCGACGCCCGTGGAGAGTGCGGCACCGGTCGAGCCCTGGATCACGTCCCGGAGGGGCCCGCTGAGCCGAGAGGCCTGCCGGTCGACGCCCCCGAGCGTCGTTTTGAGCACCCGCTCCACCGCGGTTGTTGAACCGCCCACGGCCAGGTCGAGGCCATCTAGAGCAGTGGAGGCCAGCGCCTTGACGACCACCCTCTCTAAGAACAAAGCTAAGCGCCTTTTCCGCTGAAACACGCGCGGCGCGATCGTCGTGTTATTTAAAGTAAGAGCCGCCACGGGCCGGTACTCGTACTCGAACTTGTAATTGCTTCCTAATTCAAGATTGTGCGGCTGCTCATTCACGTGGTTACTTAAAGCTTTGACCACGAAGTCGTACTCCTCGTCAATGGCATTGTAGTGCTCGTGCGACTTGGCCGCGTAGAGGTTCACTTTTATATTAGTGACCAAGGCCTTCTGGAACACTATCAATTCCTCCTCGTCGTCCTCCTCTTCATAATCCTCCTCCACGAGTGCTTCAATAAGCTTCACTAAATTAGTGTGCGCGAAATGGCAGTCGTAGCCCACGAGGTTGATCACGGCGTCGTCCACCGTGACCTTGATGGTGAGGAGTCGATCCCCCTTGGCCGCGGGGGGTGGTTCTTGCCCCCCCCCGAAACTCGACGCCCGCACCAACTGCTCCGCCTCCTTAGCTTCGGTCCTCGAGGCCAGCGTGAGCCGCGTCGAGCCGATGCGGCGGAGGGCAGGTCGCTTCTTCGCTTCGTGCCTGGAATACGCCACATCATGCATAATCTCCTTGAAGGCCTGGAGGGGCGACTTCTTTCTTGCCTTTTCGGGGTACCACTCGTTCACGAGCGTGGCGCGCACCTGTTTCGCCAGCAAAAAGCGCTCGTCCCGTTTTCTTGTAACATGCGGCGTGAACACAACTAAGGCCTCGATACTAATATAGACGCGGGACACAGGCAGGTTGTTGCACCGTTTTAATCTCCGCCGGATCTCCCGCAGCGCGGCCCGCCGCGACTCGCACTCGTTCCGCCACAGAGATATACAGCTCTGCTTGAAGAGGGGGTCCCACTCTATACTAATGTCGATGGCCCGCATGCCCAGTTCCAGTCCTACGATATAGGGCCCGACCCAGCTCCCGATGACGTAGCACCGCCGGCGCCAGCAGCCGTATGTGAGTGCTGCGGTTATGACGCCGCCTCTTAAGCCGTAGACCGTCCACCGTAATGCAAAATACGCCCACCAGCGCACGCGGTCCGCGCCGAGCGCCACATAGAGCAACCCGAGCACGATTATACGCGCCTTGGCGATTAGAAATACGTGGAGCAGGCGTTTGCCGCGGTGCCGCTCGTACTGCTGCAGGCGAACCATGGACTGGTCGGGCCACGTCGGCCCGAGGCCGACGAAGCGACCAATTATGCCGAGCGCGACGACGAGCGCCGCGCCGCCGAAGTCCAGCAGGCGCTGGACCCGCGGCGGGATAACCGTGCTCGTAGTGATGCCGGGTATCCAGACCATGCCTACGAGAGAGCCGCCTCGGCGGCGCTACCAAGCTAACGCTAAGGTCAATAATTGGACATTGTGTGTGATCTGCTGCACACCACTGCTGCCCGCTTTGAGGGTCTTGTGTGCAGGGGCAGCCCACGCTGGTGCCGCGGAACGAGGGTGCACTGCTCACAAGAGGACTGGTGGTGCAGTGCTGCGACAGCGCGAGGACTGGTGGTGCAGGATGCGACCTGTGGGAAACCCGCACGCACCAGACATGATTTCTCAACTAAGGGTCTCCACATTTCCCGGCGTATACAAGTACAGAAGGAAGCTTATCGCGCCCCCCCGGCCCGCTGCAGCACGACGACGGCCGTCGGCGCGAGGCCCTCCCCCTCCAGCGTCGCGGCGGCGTCGCGGTAGCTCCGCGGGGGGAAGGCCGTGCGGATCTCGTACTCCGTCCACCCCACCTCCGCGTCGATGGCCGCGCGCAGGTCGGCGACCGTGGCGCCCCGGTCGAAGCGCAGGACGAAGCGCGCGCCGTCCGCGGCGCGCACCTGGAGCGTCGCGAAGGCGTCGCCCCGTTCAATGACGGGCGCCGGCGGCGCGAGGCGCGCTTTTACGGCCTCGCGCACGTCGACCGGCTGTCCATTCACAATGGTCCGCTCGGGGAGCTTCTGTAAAAACGCGTCCACGCCGACGCGCACGTCCGTGGCGCCAATGTCGCTGAGCGTCCGCGCCTTGCGGCCCGACGCGTGCCCGGCGCCCGCGAAGGTGCGCTCCATGGGCTCGTGCGTGCGGTCGCGCACGTCGAGGCGAATGCCGTCCGGGTGCTGCGTTTTGAACTCGCGCGGGAAGTAGCCGTCTCTCACGTCCTTCACGAACGCGTCGGCGTCCTCGAAGCGCCGCGCGGACCCGTTGGCCACCAGTAATCCGTCGGCGAACACGGTCACACGCAGTAAAGGCGGGGCCTCGAACTTGGCGCGGGCGCCGTTCTTTACGATCTTGCGGTCCCCGACCTTCGCGTTGAGCTCCTGCAAACCCTTCAATAAGAGAGCCGCGTCCACGCCACTTGGTGCAGGCGCCGGGCCGCCGACCCAGACCAGGCCGTAGTCCGCCAAAAAAGCCTTCATGCCACTGATCTCCTTCCGCATTCCCTCGCACTCGTCGAAGCTCGTGACCGTGGACTGATCATCTTTTCGCAGTTCGGCGTTCTCGCGGCGGAGCTTCCTCACCTCCAGGTCGCGCGCGGCCGCCTCGTCGCGCAACTTGAGCACGTTGGCTTCCAAGGCGCGCAGGCGACCCGCCATCTGGCCCACGAGGTCTCCACCCAGATCCGGCGCCGGGGCTGCGCCGGGCGCCCGGCCCGCCCCCCGCAGTATCTCGTCCATCATGCGGCGCTCGGCGTCGTACTCCTCCGGGGGCTCCTCCAGCGGCGCGTAGGGGTTGTAGACCTGCTGGCGGGCGTCGTTTTGTTCCCGGAGCTTCTCCCGCAGCCGCTCCGGGAGTTGTTTGCGCGTCGCGGCGCCGGCCATCGTCGTGACGGCCTTTTGACTTGGCTGTTACTTCGCAGCCTGCTTTACCGGGTCTCGGCTCCGCTGCTGCTTCTTGCAGGCAGCCTCAGGAGTTGCTACTTCGCGTTAATTCACGGCGGGCAGCCGCCTCTACCGGGCGCGGCGCGTCTCGGGCCCGCTGTTGCAGTCTCAGGATAGTCTGCTCGTTTGATATGGGCGCGGTTGGGCTTTTACAGCGCCGTCGAGCGCGCGACAACGGGTTTTTTGGTGGCTTCGCTTGAGTGCACACGCCACAGCGCGCCTCTGGAGCGGCCGGAACCTAGCCAGGTGGTTCGACGGAACGTCCACAAGACGCCTAACCGCTCCGACGCCGTCGACGCGATAGATTCAGGGCTAGCCACAGCAAGCTGCCCCATCCTCCAGCCCATCACCATGCTTTCCTCGGACCAGCTCGAGATGCTGCCCGACGACACCGTGCCGCCGTGGGAGACGGAGGGCGCGCTTCCCAGTAATTACGACACCTGCTCGAGCATCGGCGACCGCGACCGGTACAAGGGCGCGGCGGCCTTCGTCGCGGAGCTGCTGGAGAGCTCCGTCGTGCAAAAGGTCGTGCACCCGAACGCGCGGGCCGTCTTGGAGCGCACGCTATCGACATTAGCTCAAAGCGACGCCGGGGCGCTCGCGACGGCCTTGGCGCTCGCCAAGGCCGGCGAGGTCCTCAAGGACGCAGCCGAGGGCCGGCCGAAGGTCTTAGATGTGGCCCTGGACACGATCCGCGTCGCGCTCGCGCTCTACGGCGAAGGACTAGGAAGGAGCCACCACCGCACGTTAGCGACGCGCTTGCAGGTGGCCGAGACATTAGTAGCGATGGGCCGCGGCGAGGAGGGGCGGGGCGAGTTTATCGTGGTCGTGGACGAGTTGGAGGGCGACGAGGTGGAAATCGCGGCGCTTCGCACTAGGGCCCTGCGCGGCCTGGAAGGCCTGGACGTGCGGCACACCGTCTCGGCGACGCTACGGCGGGAGCGCCGGCGGCGCTTGCGGGCGGAGACGGCGGCCCTGGAGGCCAGTTGCCCCATCCTCTACGGCCCTTCCGCCGGGCGCCGGAACCCCGTCATCGACGAGGGCGGCGCGATCGAGGCCAAGGCGCAGGACCACTCCCTCTCGATGACGATCGACGAGGGCGAGGAGGAGGACGTCTCGGACCTGGAGGAGCCGGGGTAAAACCATGTATGTATACGCGTGCCACTGCGCGGGTTTTATGCGCGGGTTTTACTACACTTTTGTGATGTGAGGGACTGACAAGACTGACAAGGCCCAGCAGCAAGCTTTTTGTTCACTGGCGATTTGCGTCTGAGCACTACTGCGCTCAGCTAATCACTCACGACTCACACGACTTCTCCCCGGGGACGCCATCGACCCGACCCAGCACAGTGCTCTGAGCTCCAATGGCGCAGGACGGCACGCTGCAACTCAACTCCGGCCACAGCATCCCGATCATCGGTTTGGGCACGTGGCAGGCGCCGGCCGGCCAGGTCGGCGCCGCCATGCAAGCTGCTTTGGAAGGTGGCTACCGCCACATCGACTGCGCCGCGTGCTACGGGAACGAGGCCGAGATCGGCCTCGTGTTCGAGGCGGCCTTCGCGAGCGGTCTAGTTAAACGAGAGGACCTCTTCGTGACGTCCAAGCTCTGGAACTCGGAGCACGCTCCAGCCCATGTCAAGCCGGCGCTCGAGGTGTCCCTCAAGGAACTGCGGCTGGACTACGTCGACTTGTACCTCGTCCACTGGCCGCAGGCCTTCGCCCGGGAGGGCGAGGGGAACCGATCCATCACAAAAAACGCGGACGGCTCCATCAAGTACGATCTGGAGACGAGTTCGGCCGCGACCTGGGCCGCGCTGGAAACGTGCGTGGACGCGGGCCTCGCGAGGAGCATCGGGCTGTCCAACTTCAATTCGGAGCAGGTTACGAGTATTCTGGGCTCGTGCCGGATTAAACCCGCGGTGCTGCAGGTCGAGGTGCACCCCTACCTCTCCCAAGCACCCTTAGTCGCGTTCTGTAAAGAGCGCAGTATAGTCGTGACGGCCTACTCGCCGCTGGGCACCGGCGCTGTGATCGACGGGGCGACCGTGGTGGGCAACCCGGTCCTCCAGGAGATCGGGGCGACATACGGGAAGTCGTCGGCCCAAGTGGCCATAAACTGGCTGGCGCGCCGCGGCCTAGTGGTGATCCCCAAGTCCGTGACGCCGGCGCGCGTGCTGCAGAACCGGGCCGTGAAGTTCGAATTATCCAAGGAGGACGTGGAACGCGTCGACGCCCTGAACAAGGACTGCCGGAACGGCTGGGGCGGGCCCCTTGGCGCGGACGGGGCGCCGCGCGACGGCGCCCACCCGCTGTATCCGTTTGGGGCGGGGCGGCCGGCGTTCTAAGGTTCGGTTACTGCTGTTGACTGTGAACAATTCTTATGCACACACACTTGGGGCACAGGGGGGAGGGGGACACTGGCGCGGCTTCACCGCTGCTTCGTGACGTATGCCGAGAAGGACCCGCGCCCGCCGCCGACCTCCTCTACCTCGCCGGCGTTCGAGATCTTGTACGAGACGCCGTCGAGGTCCACGAAGTGGCCGACGCGCACCGGGTCGGCCTGCAGCTGGCAGGACTTCTGCACGAGATAGGACATGTCCAGTTCGTCCGAGGAATGCATCCGCGCGAGGGCCCGCGGGAGCATTTCCAACGGATTTTTGGCGTCGGCCAGGGCCGCCTCCGCCTTCGTGAGTTTAGTGCGCAGCCTCTCGATCAAATCGAAGGCGTCCTGCTCGATGCGGAGCAATTTCTCGACCTCGGCGCGGGGAAAGGCCCGCGTCTTCAGCTTGTAGGTCTTACCGCCCTTTTTGAACCAGCACTCGAGAAGCTTCGCTCCCGTCGGCGCCGTGCGAGCCGTCTCGGAGAGGGACCAGCCGGCCGCGCAGCCGTCGCCGTCGACCTCGCAGCAGTCGAGCTCGGCCTTGCCGCCCTCCTGGAACTTCGTCCAGGCCGCGCTCATGACCTGGTTGCCTTCGAAGACCATGCGCGTGCGCCACGTCTTCAACCGCTCGAGGGGCAGAATGTTGTTCTTGCCGCCGACCTCGACTTGCGGCGCTGCGTCCGCGCGGAGCTTGTTGAGCTGACGCTCGTCGATCTCCACTTGCGTCCTTAAATGCTTCGCTTTGGCCATTAGCGCAGCGGCTTCCGCACATGGGACGGCGTTGGGATTTACTTGGGCGCGCAGCGCATCCGCCTCGGCACACGACACCGCGTGCGCCTTGCTTAGGGCGCGCAGTTTTGCGGTGTGTTGAACTTTCATCTGCAGCGCGCTGGCCGTGATGCTGAACGCGGCGAAAAGAATGCGCGGCATGTCTAAATGTTGTGAGGAAGCGTTACGCTGCGTAGAACTTGAAACGCAGCTGTTAGCTGGCAGCACGAGGCACTTGTTCTTTGCGCTCTGAATCAGCTCTTTTTTGTTGCAGTGAAGACAACGGTTGTCGGGGAATTCATAACACAACTCTGTAAAGTGCGGACCCGACGCCTCCGCACTCGATACTACGACAACGAAGAAGCGAAAGCGATTTAAATTCAAACGCGGCCCACCCGCCGCCGCGCACGCGAGCCCTAGCAAAAGGCACAATTGAACTAAACGAAAGACCGTTAAACCCTCACGCCCTCGCCTTCTCGAAGGCCTTCTTCTGCTTCTCCCACTCCTTTTTTAGTTTCTTGAGCTGGGACTTGGGTAAAGGCTCGCCCTTGGCGTCCTGCGTCGGCACGCCGTCCGCGTCGAAGGCCGCGTACGGGCCGTTCTTGAACAGGTCGCGCGGGTCCACCCGGGCCGCCGCTTCCTTGGCCGCGGCCTTCTCGGCCGCTAATCTTTTAGTTTCGTTTTTGGCTTGCACTTCGCCCTCCTTGCGGGCTCTTTCTGCCCGCAGGACTTCCGGGTCGTCCAGCTTCCAGACGCTCCCGGCGCCCTTGTCCTCTAAGCGCACGCCGAGCTCCGGTAAGACCAGATCTCGCAATTCGTCGCACAGCCGTAACACGCCGGCCGTGTCCTGGGTCCGGCCCGCTCCTCTTACACCATCACGGAAGGACGACAACGCATCTAATAAAGGCGCGGAGGCCGCCGCGGAATTGCTCGAGGCTTTTTGCTGCGAAGGAGAGACGCGGAACGTTTGGAGCACGTCATCACTACATAAGCCCGTAACGCCCAGTTTGAGCCACGTCTCCGCCACGTATCTAGATGAAGCACACAACGCCAAGGAATTAGGCTGACTCTGAGAATCCTCCATTTGCTTCAAGTACCCGCCCACCGCATCCACGAGCTTCTGTAGTGCTTTCACGGCACTGGGGACGTCGAAATCGTCCAAAAAGCACTTCCGCACCTCTTGTGCACAAGCGTCCCGCGCCTCCAATAAAGCTTGGTCCTCCGGGCGCACCTTGAACAACGCGTGCACGTCCGCGTCGACCACTCTTAAAACGGTAGCTACGTTCATGAAGAATTCCCGGAACTTCTTTTCGAGGGACCGGGCGTTATTTAGCATGTTGTCGCTGTAGTCGCAGGGGGCGTTGTAGGCGACGAGGCAAAACATGATGCGCATCGTCGACGGTCGCACACCTTCTAGTCCATCCACACCTTCTAGGGCTTGTCTAATGGTGATGAAGTTCTTCAAGGATTTGGACATTTTCAACCCTCTGATATGCAAGTGCCCGGTGTGCGTGAAGTAGTTGACCGTCTGCCGACACCCGCAGAACGCTTCTTGTTGTGCTAATTCATTATCGTGGTGGGGGAACTTGAGATCCACGCCGCCCCCATGAATGTCAATGGGGCCGCCATGCCCAATGGTGTGCTCGATCATGGCCGAGCACTCGATGTGCCAGCCCGGCCGGCCCTCGCCCCAGGGCGAAGGCCAGGTCGGCTCGCCCGGCTTCGAGGCCTTCCACAACGCGAAGTCCCTTCCATCCTTCTTCGTGAAGGTTTGCGCCGCTAATTTCCCTTCTCCCTCGGCCATCAACCCTTCATTCCCGATGTTCTCCGGGCATAGCTTGCCGTAGTCGTGGCCTTGCTTTTCGAACGCGACCGTGTCGAAGTAGACACTTCCTTTGTCCTCGTACGCGCAGCCGTTCTTAATACACTTCTCCACAAAGGAAACGATCTCTGGAACATATTCGGTAACTCTAGGCATCGCATTGGGTCTTTCTACCCCTAACGCCGTCATGTCCTCTAAGAACAGCCGCTCCTGCTGCCTCGCTAGCTCTTCCGGAGAGATTCCGCGCTCCTTGGACCTGCGACGAAGACCGGTGAGTCGCGCGAGAGACCGGCATTGCACGCCACGCCGTGTCATGAAGCCAGTGCCGCCTCGATGGCGTGCGCGGAGCCCGCCACCCAAGTTGAAGCAGCTTCAGCAGACGCTGAGTCACGGACCGGACAATAATTTTGTCGTCCACGTCGGTCACGTTCATCACGAACACGACGTCGTAGCCCAAAACGTCCCGCAGGATGCGGCGCATGACGTCGAACTGCAGGTAGGTGCGCGCGTGGCCCAGGTGGGCGGCGTCATACACCGTCGGGCCGCAGCAGTACATCGTGATCCTTTGGCCCCGCGGGTCGATCGGGTAGAACGGCACCTTGCTTCTCGTGAGGGAGTTATAAATGTGGAGTTTCGGCGGCTGCTGGTCGCAGGGCCGGCACCACCGCCCGAAGACGGCGGCGGCCTTGTCCGAGAGGGCGGCCATGGTCTAGCGAGGTCCTGGGTTGCTGCTTGCAAAGCGCGTGCTGCGTTTCGCAGCGGCTTTGCTGTGCGCTGTCACAAAGGCAATAATGCGTTACTCGCAACGGGCTCAGTGCTTGAGCGGCGGCGATTTGGCTTGTGAAAGGTTGGCTCCTCGAGTTTTTTGATGGAATTGTTTTTTAGGCGGGGTGGCCGAAGGCACTCGCCAATGCTCGTCCGAGGCCTTTCTCCGTCTGCAACAGAAGTCCACGAGGCTGGCGCTTAGTCGTGCGGGTTTCGCGCATGCAAGAAGCAGCCAAGACACCGCTCGGCTGGCACAGCATCTACACGACGTGCACGACCGCTTGACCAGTGATCTGTGCGTAGACGCACACATCGCTGCCTTATTTACCGCATCGCGCCTTGTTTGCTGCAAAAGACAACCCACTCAGCAGACAAGGCAATCAGCAAAGACAAAGATGCGCACCGCCACCCGTCTCGCGCGGACCAGTAGCAGGCGACTGTCGAACCGCCCCGTCGTCGACGCGCGCGCCACCGCGAAGACGAACGTGCCGCTCCTGGCGGCGGGCGCCGCGGCCGGCGCGTGGCTCGCGTGCCTCGAGCTCCCCGTGCAGCTCGGCGCGGCGTGCCCGGACGTTGTCAGAGACGCCTGGTGGCTCAAGCTGTATCGCGAGGCCACGGGGCGGGCGTTACCGAGAACGGTGACGCCGGCCGCTATTGCGGCGCCCGACGGCAACGCCGACATTGGAGCCCCCGCCGAGTTCGAGGACGAGTTCGACGACGACGAGGTCCTGGACCCCGGCATGGAGCGGGAGCGGCTGGACGCGCTGGCGGACGCGCAGGCCGCGGCCGAGTTATTACAAAAGGCCGCGGCCGAAGAAAAGCTGGACGAAGAGGCTGTCAAAGTCGTGGCGCGCGCCTCCGAAATCATTGAAGTCATACAGGCCGTGCCCGAGGACCGGAGCGTAGACGAACTGCTCACGCGGCTGGCGCGGGACTTGCAGGACCTGTCCGTTTCTGAATTACAAGCGCGATGCGAAGCGGCCGAGCACGAGACCGAAACCGAGGCCCGCCGGGAGGCCGCGCGGGCCGCCACGGCGCGAAGTGAAGCCGCGCGGGTTTATGAAGCGCGGACCGAGGACCTGATCAAGATTCAAAGACGGCGCGCCCTGGAGGAGATGGGCCAACTTGTCGCGGCGGACGACGTGTTGGCGGAGAGCGACGCGAATACGCGGCGGAGCGGTTTACATGTAGAGAAGGAGGCCGTGTTGAATACCCAGCGAAGGGAGATCGAAGAAAGGTGGGCGCGGGACGGCGCGCAGCAGGTAGACGCGGCGGTAAAAGCGATCGAGGGCGGCGCGGCGGCGCTTGTGGACGCCGCTAGGGCCGACGCCGCCCAGGCCACCACCGACGCGGCGGTGGCACGGCTCACGGAGCTGCGCGAGCTCGAGGTGCGCGTCGCGGCGGCGCACCTGGCCGCGGACGCCGTGCCTGTGGATGACGACGCCCGAACGTTACTAGACCACGCTGTCGTGGCGCGGGGCGCGGCGGGGTCGCGGGCCGTGGGGTGCGTCGCGGACGACCACGTGGTGAAGACGGCGCTCAGAGCGCGAAATGACGCGCCGGGCGGCGTCGCGGGCGTCGCGGCGCTCAGAGCGCGGTGGCTGGAGCGCGTGCGGCCGGCGGCCCAGGCGGCGGCGCTCGGGGTCGGGTCGGACCCCGTCGCGCGCTCGGCGTTCGGGCGCGCGTTCTCGGCGCTGCGCATGCCGGGCGGCCGGGCGGAGCCGAACAGCCCGCTCGCCCGGGTCGAGGCGTGCGACGCCGCTTTGGAGAGGGGCGACGTCATCGGCGCCGTTACGGCGCTCGAGGGCCTGGGGGGCGACCTCGGCCTCGCGGTGCGGGACTGGCGCCGCGACGCTGTTGCCTCGGCCGTGGCCGCGCAGACGGACCGCGTGCTCCACGCGCGGTCGAGCCTCGTCGCGGCGCAGCGCGTGGAGTGAGCCGGGTAAGGGGGTATTTATATGATAGCGCGGCGCAGCGCGCGGAGTAAGGCTGAGTTCATAAGAAGTGCTATAGGCAACCCCCTCGCGCCGGGAAGGGGGCGGGGTAGCATGGTGAGATGCTGGCCGGGTCCGTGCGCGGCGAGAAGTGCGTCTACAACCACGCCTGCACGACGCGGCGCCCCTCGGCGACGGCGGCCTTGGCCAAGACGGGGTCCGTGGCCGGGTTGACGGCTCTTTCGTTCGACTCCGCGCGGCCGAGGAGCCCGGCGAAGAACGAACGGTGGTCTTCTAATGCAGCGGCGCGCGCCTCGCGCTCGTGCTTGTGCGTCTTCAGCGCCTCGTACATGGCGTCGGCCCGGTACTCGATGACCTGCGTCGGAACGGGACGTTGGGTGCCGCGAAAGAGGAAGATTGCGACGACGTCTGCCGCAGAACATTCGTAAAAGGCGCCTCTACGCGTCGCGGACGCGGGGGCGCACGTTGGAGTTCACGATCACGCCCCGCTGCGGGTACACCGTCGAGGTCTCGACCTCGACGGGGTGCTCGGCGCTCCTCCGCAGGCTCGTGTTTGGTCGGAGCACGCGCGCGGGCTCGAACGAAGCCGCGAGCGGCAGGGCGGCGAGGGCGGCGTAGGTAAGCTTCATGTTAGCTCGTTGGCTGCCTTTTGCAGTGGTTTAAATGAGCGTTTGGGTGCGCACGAAAGAGTCTCGATGCGATCTGTCTTTTTTGCGCTCTGGCTTCAGGATAGCGGCTCGCTATCGTGCGGGATCGGAGAGTCCTGGCACTGTAAAAAAAGTCGGAGAGTCGAGTAGAAGGCCCATCGTGTCGCGTAGTAAGAAGGCCTAAGCGCGATTCGCGCGCGATCCAGGGGAACGTAGACGAACACAAGGAAAGACAAAAACAAATTAGACCCACCCGCCCGGCACGGCCGTCGACGCGTCCAGCAGGAACGGCAGCACGTGGTCCCGCCAGATGCCGCGCGCCACGGCCGACTCCCGCTCGTACGCGAGCGTCCGCGCCCAGACGAGGGTCAGCCGCGCGGCGTACCGCCGCACGGCCGGCGACCAGTGCCGCGACCAGCCCGGCGGCGGCGCCGCGTAGGACAACAAATAGGGCAGGATGCGACCCTTGAGCAGCGAGGTCGCGTGGGAAGGCTCGCGCTTCCAGGCGAGCGTGTGGATCAGCGCCTCCTGCACAAGGCGCCGGACGTACTCCTTCTGGCCCGGCGCGTGGCACCGGTGCTGCTGCAGGGACCAAGGCGTCGCCGCGCACATGGGCTTGTGCGAGCGCCAGGCCTCTCTCTGGCACTTGCACGAGCAGTAGAGCACGGCGACGCCGCGTTTCCGCGCACAGGGCCCGCACGGGGCCAAGGTTACGTCTTCCGGCCGTTTTTTGCCCACGAGCTTGCACCACGAGCAGGTGCGGCCGTCCCTCGTGTGGCGCGCGCCGAGCAGCGCCGCGCCGAAGGCCGACCGGCGCGGCGTCGGCCGCGCCTTTGCGGTGGCGGCGGCGCCGCTCGCCGTCTGGGCATCGCGTATGCGACTTGGAATCGGCGGCCCGACGGTCTCGGAATCGCTGCCGGCCGCATCCGGCACGGCTGCGCGTGCGCTGCTCTGCGCGGCGCCTGAGCGCCGGATCGGTGGGCCGCACGGCTCCGCAGCTGGCAATGGCTGCCGTCTCGGTATCGGTGGACCACAGGGCCGGTCCATAGCTCGCAGATCGCGACGTGTCAGAGAGGCACAGCGTCTTTGCGGAGTCGAAAACCCGTGAAAGGTACCCGCACGATAATCTCGAGCCTACACTCACATCTCAGGGCACTCGCTTGCGGTACATCCAGGGCCAACGAGAGGACGCACATACGCGTTAACAGTCAATTGAACGCGGCCGCTGCACGCTTGCGAAACAAGCTGTGCCGCGCCGTCAAAAAGGCAAACAAGCCCCACCCTCGCCGCCGCGGATAAGAGCGGAAAAGCAGCAACCATGGCCGCCATGCCGCCGCCCCAGCCCCATTTTAGTGGCGAGAACATCGCCGGGGCGCCGCAGCCCATGGAGGACACGCTCGAGATCACGCCGCTCGGCGGCGGCAAAGAAGTGGGAAGGAGCTGCCACTTGCTGGAGTTCCGGGGCCGGTCCATCATCCTCGACTGCGGCATCCACCCCGGCCGCTCGGGCTTGGACGCGTTGCCCTTCCTGGACACGGTGGACCTGTCCACGGTGGACCTCTTGCTCGTCTCCCACTTCCACATTGACCACGCGGCCGGCGTGCCCTATTTGACGGAGAAGACGGGCTTCAAAGGGCGGATCTTCATGACCCACGCGACCCGAGCCGTGATGCGGTTACTGTTAAGTGACTACATCCGCTTACTACCTTCCGGCGACGGTAGGAAACAAGGAGGGGAAGGGTCAGGTGGCAGAGACGGCTTGTATGATGAAACGGACTTGGCCAACTGCTGCGACAAGGTGGAGCTCGTGGACTTCCACCAAGTGGTGGAGCACAACGGCATTAAATTTTGGTCCTACAACGCGGGGCATGTCTTAGGCGCGGCGATGTTTTATATCGAGATCGGCGGCGTGCGCGTGTTGTATACGGGCGACTACTCCATGGAGGAAGACCGGCATCTGGTGCCGGCCGAGGTGCCTTCTCTAGAGCCTCATGTACTTATAATGGAGTCGACATACGGCACGCAAAAACACGAAAGTAGAGACGTCCGGGAAGCGTTGTTCACGTCCACGATAGAAAGAATCGTACAACGGGGCGGCCGGTGCCTCATCCCGACCTTCGCGTTAGGCCGGGCCCAGGAACTCTTACTGATTCTAGACGAGTACTGGAAGGAGCGGGAAGATTTACAACAGATCCCCGTCTTCTACGCGTCGAAGATGGCCACTCGAGCATTAAGAGTCTACCAGACGTACATCAACATGATGAACCAGCACGTCAGAGATCAAATGGACGTCTCGAATCCCTTCCGCTTTTCTCACGTGCAAAATTTAAATTCCGTGGACGATTTGGACGACACGGGGCCCTGCGTGGTATTAGCGGCGCCGGGCATGCTCCAGTCCGGCGTTTCGAGGCGGTTGTTCGACAAATGGGCTTCAAGTGAGCGGAACGGGGTCGTGATTGCCGGGTATAGCGTGGAAGGCACGTTAGCCAAGCAATTACTAAGTGAGCCCGAAGAAGTGCGAACGCAGGACGGCCGCGTCCAGGCCCGGCGGTGCACGGTCGTCAGCGTGTCCTTTAGCGCTCACGTCGACTTCTTCCAAAACTTTTCGTTCGTCGAAGCGACCAGACCGGACAATATTGTCCTCGTGCACGGCGAGAAGAACGAGATGGACCGGTTGAAGGGGAAGCTCGTCCAGGAGACGAACAAGTGGCCCTCGGATCGGCGGCCCACTGTCAGTTCGCCGGAGAACGGCCAATTGGTAAAAATGAAGTTCCAGCGGGACCGGCGGGCCGCTTGTGTCGGGGCGGCCTGGGAGGATACTACTAATGAGGTGGACAAGCCCAAGAAGCGGCGCATCGTGACGGCCGGGATCTTGGTAAGGAAGGACCTCGTGTCTACGTTGTACGCTGACGACGAGTTGCAGGATTCCTCGCCCTTGGCCGTGACGCAATTGGCGCAGACGGTGCGCTTGCGTTTATCCTGCGGCGTGGACGGCTTGGACTTTCTTCTCAAACAAACGTTCGCGGACGTTTGTGAGGGGACAGCAGACACGGAGGAGTGCGACGGGACCTTCGAGAAGGGCTGGGTCTTGTGTGGCAGCGTGCGCGCGTGTGTCTATGCGTTGGAAGCGGGGGAGCGGGAGCTCGTCTTGCGGTGGGCGGCGGCGCCGTTGGGCGACGCGGTCGCGGACGCGTGCGCTTGCTTAGCCCTGCACGCGGCCACGTCGGTCCCGGCTTTGAGAAATGCGGGCCCCTGCTGCGCGCCGCCCTCTACGCCGCGGGACGGCGGCGACGCGGCCGCGGCCCTCGTGCGGGACGCGCTGTCCGATAGCTTCGGGCCGGATAATGTGACGGACGCCGAGCCATTGGAAGGCGACGAGGCCGAGTACATCTGCCTCATGGGCGTGGCCTTGGACGACCAGCGCGCGACGTGCGGTTTGATCCGTGAGAACGGAGCGCTCCGGGCGGACGTCGCGTCCGACGACGACGCGCTGCGGCGGCGGCTGCGGAAGTTGTTGGAGCGGGCGCTGGCCGTCTGCGTGCCCATCCCGACGGCCGGGGCCTAGTAGTAACATCCTGTGCTGGAGTCGTCGCTCGGGCGCCGTCCCCGGAAGGGGTTATGCGTCGATGGCTTGCCGGGCGGCCGGTCAAAAGCACCAGAGGCGCCTACTGTAGCTAGCCCTTCTAGCACGGACCCGAGCGGCTTCGCGGAGGCGGGGAACACGCACGCTCCAAGAATAAATCATCATATTTCAGTCACTGAGTCGGGATCCGAGAATTCCGCACCACACGACCCCCCATCAGGCATCGACCCGCGCGTTTCAGAAGTACTCACGCATAGCTCACAACCAACTAAGCATCGCCGCCGCCGCGCGCTCCTAAAGTCCGCAAATTGGCTGGAACCGATTTTCGTTTCCTGCGCAAAACTCTCGATTTAGAACAGCCCAGGGCGTCGAGGGCGACGGCAACGTCGAGATCACGGCACGCTCCCGCGTCGTACCGCCTCCAACTTTAGGCTCTCGACGCTCCCTCGCGCGCAGGACTACGGTACGGGAAGCGACATCACGGTTAGCGCCCCGGGCAAAGCCGTGATCCACGTGCGCAGCCCGCGTTCAATGTGCCCGCCCGCCCCCACGCTTAGGAATCCGAAACGCTGGCCGATGGTGGGATCAGCATCAACTTCAATTGCTACGGCGTGGAGGAGACGGCGCCCGCAGACGGAATCAAGGTTTGCGACGGGTCGCGCTGAAGGGGTCTGCAGAACAGGAAACAGCGGGATTCGCGCGTCCCTCTCTGACCTATAAGTAGATACATCGCCTCTGTGGTTTAATTACTCTACCGAGATCTCCTGCTCATCGAGCTCAAGAAAACCCGTACGCAAGACCAATCTGCCAAAAAGCTTGCTTAAAACGTGCGCTACATATGCGCGCCGCTCGCTGCGCTCGCAGCGCTCGCCACTGCTGTGTGGAGCAAGTGTAGCAGTGCACATACGACCCACGGAACGGTCCAAGAGGTCACGCTTGCGGCAGCGCCGCCGCTAAGACGGTTGGCAGTCAAACAACACAGCTGGGCAAACCGCTCAAACGCGCACCGCACGGCGTAGCATTGCCCCACAGACGCAGCAGAGGCGTAAGTACGCATCCGTGCGCGAGCTTGCGGGCTAGACGGTGCGGCGCGCATCGCGATGGCCGACTTAAACTTCTTCGCGCCCCGCGCGATGAAGGAGGCGCCCGAGAAGAAGCCGCCGAAGAAGCGCGAGGCCCTCGACTACACGTGGGCCACGCGGCCCCACGGCAACTGCTGCGAGGGCGACTCGGAGCTGTGCCCTAGATGGACCGCTCGGATAGATGAGGGCGCGTGCGAGACCTGGACCTACCCGAACAACTATCCGGTAAGAATCTACCAGGAGCAGATCGTGAAGCAGGCGTTGCTGAAGAACACCCTGGTGTGCCTCCCGACCGGGTTGGGCAAAACTTTGATCGCGGCCGTGCTCATGTACAACTACTACTGGTGGTTCCCCGACGGCCAGATCATTTTCATGGCGCCGACGAAACCCTTGGTCGCGCAGCAGGTCGAGGCGTGCCATGACGTGGTAGGTATTCCTGAACAAGACACGGCTGAGTTGTCTGGCAACGTGCCCGTCGAGCGAAGGAAAGAACTCTGGCGGACAAGGCGCGTGTTCTACTGCACGCCCCAGACCGTGGCCAACGACCTGGCCAAGGGCACCCTGGACGCGTCGAGGGTCTGTTTACTGGTCGTGGACGAGGCCCACCGGGCTTTGAAAAAGTACGCCTACTGCTCCGTCGTGAAGCACGTCGGGTTCCGGCACGCGCACTTTAGAGTGTTGGCCTTATCCGCGACGCCCGGCAGCGACGTCGCGGGCGTGCAGGACGTCATTGATAACTTGCGGATCGCCCATGTGGAAGTCCGGACAGAAGAGGACCCGGACGTCGCGCGCTACACGCACCACCGTTTGATAGAAAAGATCATCTGTGAAGAAGGTCCGGTCGTGAAGGCCGGCTTGGATGCCCTCCAGCGGGTCGCGGAGCCGTTCTTGAAGCGGTTACATAAAGCCGGTGCTATACACTCCACGGATTTGAGCACGTTGCGAGCGTATACCGTACTCCAAGCGGGCCGCGACAATAAAGCCGTGTCCTATGTGGATAGACACGTGGCGCACAAGCTCGCGTCGGCCGCGGACGCTCTGCGGCACTACGGCACCACGGGCGCCCTGGATAAACTGGAGAGCGTGCGCACGACGGCGCAGGAGGTCCAAGCTAAATTACTAAACAGCGAGGCCGTGCCGCCCGGCGACCGGGCCCTGCAGCGCCTGGCCGCGAGTCCTTCGTTTCTAGACGCGCTGAAGGCGCTACGGTCCTCCGGTGAGCACCCCAAGACCACGAAGTTACGGGAACTCCTCGTGGACCACTTCGTCCGTTCTAGAGAAGCGCACAAGTCGAGCCGCGCGATGATCTTCACGGGCACGCGGCAGAGCGTCGACGAGATCGGCGAGGCCCTGAGCCGGGCCCCGGGCGATCTACTGCGGGTGCAGCGCTTCGTGGGCCAGGGCGGCGAATCCGGCATGAAGCAGTCGTCGCAGAAGAACGCGGTGGAGTCCTTCCTGCGCAACGACTCCAACGTTTTAGTCGCGACGTGCATCGCGGAAGAAGGCCTGGACATCGGCGCCGTGGACGTGTGCGTGTTTTATGATCAAGTGGGCAGTCCCATACGCATGGTGCAGCGCATGGGCCGGACCGCCAGAAAGCGGACGGGGCGCGTGCTGCTGTTGATGGTGCCCGGCGAGGAAAAAAAGTTCGAGACGAGCGGCAAGCGGTCGGCGGCGGTCGTGCGCGCGCTGCGGGAGATGCGCGGTCTACGGCTGCGGACGGACCTTTCCAAAAGGTTGGTGCCGCGGAGGATCCAGCCGTCGTGGCCGCGGCGCGTCGATAAAAGACTGTCCATCGACGCGTGGCGGTCCTCGCAAGTGGGCGGGGCCCTGAAGCGCAAGGTCACCGACCCCGCTCGATGTAATGCGAAGCACGACCGGTCCTGGCGGCTCACCGAGAAACAGTTGCAAAGTGTACACGCGCGGGGCTGGCGCGGCCCGGTCTCGTACAAGGCGCGCCTTGCGGACGGCTGGCGGAGAAGCCTGCGGAGCGGCCACGCGGGCCGGCCGCCCCCTAGAACCGGCAGCGTCGTCGCGGCGCCGGCCGCGTCGTCGCGGTCGGCGGGCCTGCGGGCCGTCGCCGACTTCGTGGCGCTGCAGGGCTTTGACGATGTGTACGATCTCGACAGACTGCAGGAGCACAACGGCACGCTCGCGTCCGTGGCCTTCCAGAAAAAGTTGGGCCGGGCGAGGGCCGTCGCGGCGGACTACGTCTGGTGCCTGGACGCGTCGGCGGACAGCCAGACCAAGGAGGTGCCCTGGATGTGTTTGGAGTGCTTCGCGGCGGGCCAGACGGGCGACACGTGCGCCGCGTGCGGCGCCCAGCGGTCCGGGGGGGCCACGGACGTCTGGGGCTTCGACGACCCGTCGCCCGCGGGGTCGCCTGTAAAAGCGCCGCCGGACGACCGCCCCGCGGCGCGCATGGAGCGCTTCCTGGAGGCGAACGGCGAGGCGCCGCCGGCGCCGCTGGCACCGCCGACGCCGGCCTGGGATTGGATCCAGGA
>Ga0302122_10000428_pt1 | contig 25792 bp, 13 predicted proteins | sample CB21_SCM_MG_FD_203115 | JGI IMG/M metagenome (GOLD analysis project Ga0302122, IMG submission 203115) | Marine microbial communities from Western Arctic Ocean, Canada - CB21_SCM | ecosystem: Environmental > Aquatic > Marine > Oceanic | place: Canada: Western Arctic Ocean | collected 2017-09-28
GGCGCGGGCGGTTGTTGAACAACACTACGCGAACACGCGGGCGCTGATCAGGGCGCGGGGGATCATCGAGCTGGAGGACTAAGAGGGTACATATAGGAAGTGACCTACGTCACGCGCTGGTAGAGCAGCGAGCCGCTCAGCGCCAGCACTAACCAGGGCAGCGCGGGGTGCGGCGCGTGGTGCCGCCACAGCACCGTGTTCAAAAAGATGGAGAGGAACTTGCAGGCCGCGCCCAGGACCGTGAAGGCCGTCGCACTCAGGTGGAGGCGCGTGTTCAGCCCGAAGAAGGAGATGCCCAGGCCGAGGACGCACGAGAGGGCGACGCTGACCCAATTTTCGAGGAGGCCGTCCGTGACCCCGACGGGTTCAGACGTGAGGAGGGCCCAGACCGGGTAGACGCCGAGCGCCAGCACGTTGTTGTAGTACACGTAGCCCCAGGGCTTCAGCTTGATGGCGGTGATGACCCGCTTCACGACAAGCATGTCCGCCGTGATGCACAGCAAGTACGCGGAGGCCCAGAAGAGGACGTGGGGGTCCGCGAAGGCTTGTAAGTTATTATGCGCGAAGCCCACGGCGCCCATGCTGATCGTGAGCAATGCCAGCCAGGCGTCCCGATTCGGCCAGTCCGCCCCCAGCACCACGACCTCGCCGACCTGGGTCAAAATGGGCGCCACGGACCGGATGACGATGAACGTGTCCACGGTGGCCCTCGATAACAGGCGCATGTTGCACGCTATGCTAATGTAGAACATGATGACCGCCGGCATAAAAGCGCGGACCTTCTTCGGATGTAACGCATCCGCCTCTAGTACATGACAGCCCTTCAGGACTAGCACTACTAAGGCCGAGAAGCCGAACTGGAGGCACGTCAGGGTCCCCGAGTGCGGAAACTGCGTCAGGGCCCACTTGTTCGCAATGGCCATCGTGGCGCTGTTCAGCGAGTAGCCCGCGGCCAAAAAACACGCGTGGCCCACCATCGTCTAGCGCTTCTTGCGGTGCGCGCTGTCGCGGACGCACTCGCCCACCGGGGCGTCGAACAGATAGGGGTCCGCGTCCCGCTGCAGGGCGTAGCAGGCCACGAGCGCCAGGGTGCAGAGGACGCCCAGAAAAAAGCTCCCGGCCTGGAAGGCCGGCGGTGCGACGGTTTCGGCCGTGATAACGGCTGCCCGCGCTCCGAGGGGCATCTCCGTGGCCTGCCCTTTGTCCTCGCTGTGCGCTTTTTGCAATTGTTGCGCATGCGGAGGCAGATGAAACCCGCACGTTGACCGTCAAACTATGCTCGTGCGCGGTTGACGTGCACGCGGCCACCATAGACGCAACAGGAGAGTTGGGTAGTCGTCCGTCCAGGAGTTGTGTGGCCCGACGGTCGGCCTTGCCGCGTCGCTGCCGTGCTCTGCCCGGTTCAGAAGGTGGGCAGCATGGCGCGCAGCATGGCGCGCCTCCTCGCTTTCCTCCTCACGCAAACGCTCGCATTGAGAAATAAGAAAACAATTCGCAAGCCGGGGCCCTGGACCTATTTAGAGCGGTTCTGCTTCGCGGCGACGCCGGACGGCGAGGAGGGCGACTCCGCCTTCGAGTTGGAGGTGAAGCATCGGGGCGGGTCCCTACTCCTGTATTTTGATGAAGGCCATGACGCGTTCTCCGCCATGTGGAACCGGACCTTTTCCGAATATACATTGGCGCAGCGGTACGCCAAGGCCACGGTGGCGTACGACTTTGCGGTTTCTGAACTGACGAAGTCCACCAAGAAGTCCTCCCTCATCGCGCGGTCGCCGCGCTTCGTCTACATCGTCTGGGCGAACTACAATATTGACTGCAACGACGGGTGCTGTGAATCAGAATTCCGGAACGTTACTGGACAAGCAACCGATGCGGCCTCGGTGGCGTGCGACCTGGAGTATGAGAACCGGCGCATGGGGCCCACGGACATAGAGTACGACTTCCATTTAACCAATGGCGAGGGCTGGACGCGGGAGTTCAGCGCGGACGAGGACGCCTTGCCCGCCGCCTCCATCATTCTCCTTAGTCTACAAACGCTGGTCCTGCTCGCGGCGTATCGAGTCCGTAAGCGGCTAGAGGCCGGGGGCAAGCTCCATCTCACGACGCGTATTTTGACGGAGGCCGTGGCCTTCGACTGGGTCGCCTTGCTCTTGCGGACGTGCTACTACCTGAGCTACCAAGCCAAGGGCAATGCGCCGCAGGTACTGGACACGCTGTCGCGGGTGTGCCGCGGAGTCGCAGACGTCGAGATCGTGATCCTCCTCGTGTTACTGGGGAAGGGCTGGACGCTCGTGAGGCACAAGCTGCGCGTGGCGTCGCGGTGCAAGCTGGCGGGCTTCGCCGCGACGTACGCGCTCGCGTCGTTTGCTTGTTTAGCGTGGTCGCAGCGTATCAGTAATGATGTGGAAGTGCACTTCGCCTACGCCGGGTCCACGGGTCTCTTCCTCGCGGTGCTGCGGATCTTCGCTTGTGGCTGGTTCCTCAAGGCCATCAGCGATACTATAAAGCATTTCCCCGCCAAGCGGGCGTTCTGCAGAGTGCTCCGGGCGACGGGCTGCGCGTGGCTCCTGGCGACGCCCCTCGTGATCTTCGCCGCGCACCTGGCGCAGGACGCGTATCGGCGGGAGGTCTTTGAAATCGGGGAGTCAGTATGCTTCTTCCTCGGCCAGGCCGGCTTGGTGGCGTTGTACGCGCTGGGCGGGACGCACAGTCGCTTCGACTGGTTCCAGAAGTACCGCACGGAAGCCGTCCCCAAGCGGTCCGACGCCCTGGGGGCGCCGCCCCTGGAGGACAGAAAATTCGACCTCGCCCCGCGGCATCGCCTGCACGTGGACGACGAGTTCGAGCGGCTGCACCTGCAGAAGCTCGGCAAGGTGGCGACGTCCATCAGCGAGCGCGTGAAAAAACTGCGGGAGGAGAGCGCGGCGCTCGGCGACGCCCTCGCCTCGGCCTTTGTTCCCGCAAAATTCGACCAGGATTTGCGCGTGCGGACGCCGCCGCGGCGCAACGCGGACGCGTGGCGCGCGCGCGACGACGACGAAGCGCCTCGGCCCTTGGCGAGGAGTGGCACTGCGCTCGACGACGCGCTCGACGACGCGCTGCCCGAGTACTCGTCGGCGCGCCGACGATTGGGCAGCTCCAAGCCGGCTAAGATATACACGTAGTAGTTGCAAGCACCCCGGCCGCCCGGCCGCCCGGCAGGGGGGGGGGGGTCGCCCGGCGGACGAGTATTTTTCTGTTCGCCCTTTTCTAGATGCCTCCTCCCCTGGTGAGAGTTCCTTTCTCCTCGACTCGCCGCTTGTTAGAGTTTGTACGAACGAAAGTACTTCTAACAGTCAGGCCGACAGGGACAGAGCGCGTTTGTTGTTTGGTTTTTTGGGTTTATGTGGTATGCCGGGGGTGGTGGTCCTTCGTGATCGAGCCCGCGCTTAGGGGGGCACTAAGGCATCGCAGTTCGGGACGTAGATTTTGTTAATTCCCTTCACAAAATAACCGTCGCCCACGCCCTGGCAGCACATGCACCGCAAGGGGGCCTCCGTGTCAAACGTCTCGCAAAGTCTGCCGTCAGCGCAGGTGCCCTCGATAAAAACACCGTCACCACATCCGACAGATGCGCCTTCGTCGGTGGAAGTAATTTGGCAGACCTTCTCGACCTGGTCGACCGTCTCGTACGTTCCCATGCCGGAGGCGCCAGCGGCGAGCGAGATGAGGGCGAGGATGAGGCGGGCCATGATGTATTTCAACCTGCGTGTTCAAGAGCTCTAAGAGCTCTGCGACAGGCCACACACTTGAGGGCAAGGGACCGAGGGTGCCGACTGCGACAGCGCGCGCGCCGCGCGCCGGCGAGTTTCTCGACCGACCGACGAGCGGCGCGTTCTGCGCGGCGCGCCTCACTCTTTAGGCGCGGCGGCGGTCTACACAGCGGCGTTTGCCAGCGACGTCCCCCTTTGCCAAGACAATAAAATGGCGAGGTTTGGGGCACGCGGATCGAACCAGGTGTTCGCACGGGCTGTGAAGTCACCCCGCGCGGTCGTAGACTAGTTTGATAGGCGACGCGGGCGTAGAGCGTTTTATCAAAGCTCGCTGCAAATCCTACGCTTTTCACGACGCGGGTTTTTGGCGGCAACTGAGTTGTACTTCTAGTACTAGCCTACTACTACTAGGGAAAGGAAACTTATTCGTGGGAGCCAAGAGATATCCGCCGCCCGCCGCCGAAGCTCGACCCACGCGTCGTCGGCGCCGCGTCCGTCCCGTCGAACGCCGCGAGGGCGCCGGGATGGAAAGCCCGCAGCGCGTCGCGGACCGCGGCCAGCAGCGCCGCGTCGACGGCGCTCGGCCGCGCCCGCGCCACGGCCACGACGTCGTTGAGGACCGCGCGCGCGTCCGAATCGTCGACCGCCTCGGGCCTGGCGTCGTCGTCCCACGTCCGCGCGGCCCGCGCGCGCCGCCGCGCCACGGCCCGCTGCGCCAATGTAGCGCACGGCGCGGCCAGGGCCTGCTTCACGGAGCCGTCGCAGCCCTGGGCGCGCCACGACCGGAACCACGGCCGCGGCGCGAGGCGCGAGGCCGTCGCCAGGAGCGGGCGCCACAATTGGTGCGCCGCCAGCGCGTCGAACAGGGCCGCCCAGAGCGGGGCTCGCGCGGCGTCCGCCGCGTCCAGGCGCGCGTCCCGCGTCGTCGCGGAGTCCTCGACCGCGTCGTCGTCGTCCGCCTCGAGCAGCACGGCGCAGAGCAGCGGCAATAAAGTAGGCGCCAGGCGCGCGTCGCCGCCCTTGTCGCGCAGCAGCGTCTCCACGAAGCGCGCCGCCCCGACGCCGCAGGCCACGCCGTGCTTGGCCACGACGCGCGCGTGCGGCAGGCGCGCCGCCGAGAGCTCGGCCACGACGCGCAGCCGCCGCGACAACGCCAACAACGACCGCGGCGCGTCCTCGGCCTTCGCCGCGTTCTTCCACGCGTCCTCGAGGCGCTTCCGGTCGCCCCGCGAAAGCACGGCCGCCGCCCGCAGCGCGCGCAGGCGCGCGCGCGCCGTCAGGCGCCGCCGCTCGCCCGTCTCCGCCCGCCGCGCCAGAACCTCGCCCCGGTCGTCGTCGTCCGAGTCCAACCACGGCGCGTCCACCTCCTCCAAATCCTGGTCGGCCTCGTCGCCCGGGCCGCCCGTGGCCGCCGCGAGCTCCACCAACAACTCCACGGCGCCCCGCTCGTCACTCACGACGACGTGCGTCGCCGCGTCGCCGTCCAGCGCCTTTTGCAAAGCCGCTTGGATCGGACATCCGCCGTTTACCACGACGCCGTCCCGCGCCGACAGGACGAACGCGACCTTGACGGCGGCCCGCGCGAGCGCGCGGTCCCGCTTCTCCAGGGGCGAGGGGGCCAGGGCATCATCATGCACGTCGTCGGTCCCGTCGTCGTCGTCAAACAGCCACCGCCGCGCCAGCTCGCGCCGGGCGACCTCGGCGCTCCCCGGGTCGTTCTCCCGCGCCGCGACCGCCAGGGCCGCGCGGTGGGCCCGCGCGGCCGCCTGGCTGAAAGCGTCCGTCGCCCCGCGCGTCGCCAGCGCCTGGTCCGCGGCGGCGTCCGCCGCACGCGCGTAGAGGCGCCGCAGCAGGCCCGCCGACCCGGGCCGCGTCACGGCGTCGTCGTCCGGCACGCCGCTCTGGCCGCCGAACAGCACGGCCGCCGCGCGCCGGGCCGCGGCGTCGGCCCGCTTCACGGCCGCCGCGCGCGCGTCCAACGCCGCGGGCGCGGGGTCCGCCTCGGCCCAGCGCGACGCGTGGCGCGCCGCCTCGCGCGCCGCCTTGAGGTGGCCCAGGCCGTCCCGGTCCGTCGGCGCCGCCCGCAGGCGCTCGGCGAAGGCGTCCGCCAGGGCGTCCGCGCGCTCGTAGGCTAACTTCGCGTTCGGGCACCGGTCCAGGCGCCGGTAGAAGTCGACCTCCGCCCGCGACCGCGGCCGCGGCACGCCGTCCGCCGCCATCAGGTCCGCGCAGGCGATCCACTCCGCCCCCCGGGGGAGGTCGTCCACGACCTGCGAGATCCGCGCCAGGAAGGGCGCCGACTGCTCCGACAGGATCGGCGCGAGCGTCTTCAACGGATGCACGACGAGCTCGTGGAACGGCAGCTTCCGCGCCCCCAGAGCGCGCGCGCCCGCCGCACCTAAATGGGTCGCGGCGTCGTCCCGCACGGCCCGCAGCCACGCCACGCACCGGATCCACCTCCGCAGCGTCGCTTCGGTGGGCGCGGCGAACGCCCGGTCGTCCCGCGCCTCCACGGACCCGCCGGCGGCCCGCGCGGCGCGCTGGGCGTCCGCGACGCAGGCGCGTAGTAACGCGGCCCGGCGCTGCTCGCCCGCGTCCGGCTTGGCCACTTCCGTGCTAGGTGAGCCGTTCTCGTCGATGTCCGACAACGCGCTGCGCCGGGGCGCCTCCTCCGCCTTCTCTTCCACGAGCATCCGCAGAATCAGGTCGAGGCGGTCGTAGGCCGTGGCGTCCGCGGCGGCCAGGGCGGCCCGGAGCACCCTAATTCGCCGCTCGCCGTCCCGCACCAAGTCCAGCGCGTCCCGCGCCGCGTCCGCTAGGCTCTCCCCCTGCCCCGAGACGCCACGCGCGAGCACGCGCGTCGCGATGGCCGCGCCCGCCACGTCGTCCTCGACCCCGAACCGCCCGCAGAACTCCAGGACCTGGCGGATCAACGCGCAGGCCACGGGCCGCCGCCGGTCGCCCTCCTCCTGGAGCCGGTTCCCGTCGTCGGGGTCCACCGCATCTAACACGGCCGGCAGCAGCTCCGTGGCGTGGCTCGCCGAGCGCCGCAGGATGTCGCCCACGTTAACCGTCGTCGGCGAGGCCTGTAGACAGAGGCGCGCGTGGTCGAAGGCCACGCCCCGGCGCTTCAGGAAGCGCCACCACACGGCATCGTGGGCCAGGCTCCGCGAGGCGTGCTCCAGGGCGCCGTCGTCCAGGCGCGCGGCCACCGCCTCGCCCACCGTGGCCAGCAGCGCGAGGCGGTCCAGCTCCGCGGCGCTTCCGCCGCACGTCCCCACGGCGCCGCGGTAGGCGTCGAAGGCCTTCTTCGGGGGCGCCGCCAGCGCGCACGCGACGCAGAGCTCCGCGTCGGGCTCCGCCGCATCCAATAAAGCCTTGAGCCGCCCCAACGCGACGTGGCCCCGCCGCCGGGCCCCGGGCTCGTCCTCCGTCCGGTGCCTCGCCACGGCGGCGTCCCGCAGCGTCAGCGCCCGGGCCGCTAAGCGCCACGCCGCCGCCTTGCGGAAGACCGCGACGAGCCCGTCCGTCGCCTCGTCCACCTTCGCCGCGATTTTCTCCTTGCCAGTTGAAGCGTGGGCCTCCCGCAAAACCAGGACGAAGCGCCGCAGCGGCGCATTGGCCTCGTCCGCCTGGAGGAGGAGCCCGTCGTCGTTGCCGGCACTCGAAATCTCGGCCGGCGCGCCCGCGCACCGGGCGCGCACCGCGTCGACGAAGCGCAGCACCTCCATGGCGGCGCAGTCCTGAGCCGAGCCGGCCTCCGCGGCGCACCGCGCCCGCAGGCGGTAGGCCGCCGCCCGGCGCGCGTCGCCCGCCGGCGACCGCAGGTCCACCGCCGCTAAATTGGTGGCCAGCTTCTCGGCCACGTCCCGCAGCGCCGCGGGGTCGCCCCTTCCTTTCGACGCCGCGGCGTCGGCCTGCTTCAGGGACTCGGCGACGCGCGCGTCGTCGACGGCCGCCTGGAGCGCCACGCGGCACGCCGTCCAGCCCGGCGGGGCCTCCAGCAGCACCGCGAGCTTCTCCACCGTGGCCACCGCGTCCGCCGTCGGCGCTTTGACGGTCCGGTCGTCGGCGCGCCCGAAGGCGCGGTCCGCGACGCGCTGCAGCAGCTTTCTTGCCGAGGCCGCGTCCCGCAGGTCGTAGGACGTGCAGTCCCAGACTTCTAAACTGCGCTGGCACGCCGCGATCGTGTCCAGGCCCTTTCGCGCTTTGGCGTCCGCGTCCCGCAGGGACGCGTCGTCGTCGCGCCGCGCGCCGCCCACGTCCTCCGCCAGGTCGGCCGCCACGCCGGCCCCGAGCTGCGCGCAGGCCGCCAGCTCCCGCCTTTTTAGTTGAGCGCCGTCGTCGCCCCCGTCCAGGACGCGCAAGCAATAGGCCATGACCTCCCTTCGGGCGCTCCTGCGCTCCGCGCCCGCGGCGCACGCGTCCCTCAAGGCCCGCCGCGCCACGCCGACCGCGGCGTCCGCCGCCTCGGCCGCCTGCTCGGCCTGGGCCTCATCGTCATAGAACTCGGGGCGCGTCGCGCCCCGCGCGAACGCCACGACCGCGTCGCGGCGCGACAGCGTCGCCGGGTAGGCCCGGGCTAACGTGGTGGCGTCCCGCAGCGCATCCTGCGGCGCCATGCGCCGCAACCGCCAGGCGCCGGACGCGATCCGTCGCAGCAGAAACCGCGCGTGCGCCGCGTCGCCGGCGTCGAAGCCGCGCACGCGGTGCCGGTGGGCCAAATGCGCCAACCGCACCAAGCGCGCCGCGTCCGCCAGCCCCCGCGCCGACTCGTCCACGGCCGCGTCCGTGTCCAGCAGATCGGGCCGGTGCGCCAACTGTATGACGCCGTCCGAGAACGGCGCCCGCGCCGCCGTCAGGATAGTTAATGCTGCCGCTGTTTTTTTAGCGTCATCGTCCACTTCGTCTAACGCAGCGACCGCGAAGGCCAGGTCGTCCTGGTCCGACGCGGCCTCGTCCCGCCTCCTTCTCCGCGAGTTCCGGACCTGCGTGTGCTGCTCCGCTCGCGCCGTGATGTAGGAGGTCAAAATGTCGTCGGCATCCACGTCGTGTTCGCGACAGACGGGTCTGACATGTTCTTCCACGTGACTCGCGACGTCGTCCACTTTCTCCACCCTATCAAGTAACCGGCGCGCCAACGACGCCTTGTCGCAAGCCTCGTACTCGCCCAGCTGCGCGTCCACGCCGTGGGCGTCCCGCAGCGCGGCCACGCGTTCGAGCGCGGATCTTAACTCCGCGACGTCGCGGCGCGCGTCGGCCGCGGCCGCGTCCGCCAGCCACGCGTCGCCCTCGCCCCCGGCGGCCACGGCCCCCACGCCGCTGCGGTCGCCGATCGCGTCGTGGGCTTCTCTCGCTATCAATAACGCGTCGTCCAGCCTTCCGTCGGCCTCCAGCGCGCGCGCCCGACCCGCCGCCCACGCCGCCAGGCGGCCCAAGGCGCCCCCCGCTAAAGCGGGTGCGACTTCCCCGAACACCCACCCCACATAAGTTTGCACGGGCGCATCTGTTGGAAGGACCTCGACGCACTTCACGGCGCGCGCGTCGGCCCGCGCCCGCGCCGCGGCGCCCCGCGTCCGCGCGTCGCCGTCGTCGAACCGCAGCTCGCGCCACAGCACGGCCGCGACGTGCGCGTGGCCCCGCTCGCACGCCTCCTTGGCGTGCGCGCCCGCGTCGCCGTCCCGGAAGCGGGCCCAGGCCCGGCCCCAGCTCGACGCGTCCAAGGTCGACCCGCACCGCTCCGCCGCCCGCAGCACCTTCCCAAAGACGTCCAAGCGCCGCTGCGTCGTCTGCAGGTACCGCTCCGCGCTCACCTTGGCGTCGTCGTCCGTCTCCTCGAGGAGCCCCTCGATGGCGGCGTCCAGCGCGGCCCGCGCTTGCGTCTGCGACGCGTAGGACGCATGCACCACGGCCTTGGACGCCTGCGCGATCGCGTCGGCCGGCGCCGCCGCGAAGAGGGCGGCCAGCGGCTGGGCGGCCCGGACCTCCGTGCCGGCGCTGGCGACGACGGCGTGCAACGCGGCGTCCAAGGCGGCCGCGCCCTCGGCCTTGGTCGGCTGGGACGGCGGGGGCGTGGGCCGCGCCGGCGCCGTCGCCGCCTTCGCCGTGAGGACTCGCGCGGCGGTCGGCCCGAAGGCGACGAAGCCGGCTTGCGCGGGGGCGACGCCCGCGCACGCCGTCGCCGGCGTCGCCTGCACGGCCATGCCACGCGCGCGGTCGTAACTGAGCGTGGCCGTCGCGCCGGCGCTGTCGGCCGCGGCGAGGACCCACGTCGTCGTGGCCGAGTCGGGCGCGGCCAGGACGACGCAGAGCGACCGCAGGGCCGCCGGCGCGTGGAAGGCGCTCACGGGCGCGCCGGTGCGCGCGTCCCACCACCGCAGGCTCCGCCCGGCGGCGACGAAGAGCCAGCGGTCCGTGGCCGCGAGGGCCGTGACCGGCTCGCCGAGCTCGTTCGCGGGCAGGTCCAGGTCCCGCGCGATGGTGGCCTGCCCGAGGACGGCGCACAACTTCGCCTTGACGACGGCGCAGCTCCCGTCCGCCGCGCCCACGGCGAAGCGGTCGCCGACGACAGCGAGCGCCGTCGCGGCCGCGGCGGCCTTGGACACGCAGGCCGCCTCCTCGACGACGCGGCCGCCTTCGAGGCCCAATAGAGCGACCCGCAGCGCGCCGTCGCCGTACAAGACGCCAAGCGCGCCGTCGTCCGTGCGGAACGCCGCGCCGACGACGTGCGAGTGCGGCGCGACGCTCGGGCCGCACTCGACCGTGTCCACCAGGCCCTTGGTCGTGACGAAGGCGACGCGGTGCCGCGGGGACCCCTGGTCATCCGTGAGGGCGACGGCGCAGGCGCGCTGGTCGTCGCGCCAGCAGCAGGCGGCGTGCGAGGCGGGACCGAGGGCTATTCTTGCGTCGGCTGTTATGGCGACGGCGCCGTCGGGCGTTTGCGCTATAACAATGCCGTCGGCGGCTGTTAAGACCCGGTCGCCTTCCTCTACGTGTTGAATCTGCTGTTCGTACTGCTGCGCCATGCTACGCTGTGAAACGGCGTGAACGTTGCAGCTCTTTTGCTTCGCGGAGCACCGTTTTCAGCGCGGTTCGCTGCTCTGTCGCGACGCGATGTGAGCTGGCTTGCTGCTAGAGAGCTGTGCGGCGCAAAATGTGTGATTTTGGGGCCAGAGCCGTGCCTTTTTTGCATTTGCGCGGCTGGGCTGAAAAAAAACCCGCCCAATTTTTTTGGCGCTCATTTGGCCGCGAGAGACATCCAGGCGCCTTCCCAGGCGCTGGCAGCAGAAGCTTTCCGAATTTCGACAAAAAAAAGGCCGTCCTAAACCTGCCTCGCGCGCGGCCGCCGAACCCATAAAACTTTCCACAAATCTACTTACGCCGCCGGCCCCCGCCACGCGTCGATCAACCTATCCACGGCGGCCGCATCGGGCAGCACGTACGCGTCCTTCAGGTCGGACGACTTGCCCCAGGCCTTCCGGACGCCCTTTGCGAACTTCTCGAATTTCTTCTGGTAGGCCTTGGCTTTCTTCGCGTCGGCGCAGTGCTCCGCCACATCTGCCGGCGACGTGAAAATTGCTTTGAACGCCCCCTTCTGCTCCTTCTCCACCAGGGCTTTAATGAGCGATGCCCGTCTATTCTCAGCCGCGTCGAACGCGGCGCGGCACTTCGTGTACTCGTCGCCGCACTCCTTGGCCGCGTTCACGCAGGCCAGAAAGGCGTCCTTGACCTTCTCGTCGGCGGCGTCCGCCGCGGCCACGCGCTTCCCTTGTTGCTGTGCCATTTCCAACCGCTCCTCCTCCTCGATCTTAGCCTTTTCCTCCAAGCCTAAAGCGTCGCGCCGGGCCGCTTCGTCCTCCCGCTTCTTCGTCTCCGCGCGCTTACAGGCCTCGATAGCTTTTCCGGCACTGACGATCTCGCGCTGCTTGGACTCCTCGATACCGAGGAGCTGGTGCTGCTCCCGTAGGGAATTGTAGGCCAGATAGACGAGGTGCATCAATCCGTTCGCGTAGTGGGGCCACAGGCCTCCTGGTGCACTTCTCATGGCGAAGATGCCCGCCGCTTGCAAGGTGGCACTACCAGGGCCCAGGCCCGGGTCCTGCGGCTTCGAGTTCTTGCGGAGCAGCACTTCTATAATAGGTGCGCGCTCGCCGAGCAGAGCACCGGTCGTCACGGCGTACTCCTGGTCGTCCTCAAGGCCGTCGCCGTCCCGGTCGTCGTCGTCCGCTTTTACCGGTAATGATAGCCGGACGCAGTCATGTACAATGTCCTTCAAACCCGCCTCGATCGCGGAAGGGTAGCTCCCCGCGTACAGCGCGGCCAAACCGGGCAACGCGGTGCACGTGGCTAACGCACAAGCCTCCCTTAAACTAGAATCGAAGTCGTCCCCAACGTAGTGCTGGTGGGCGGTCTTCAGGCGCTTGCGGTTGGCAGGTAAAGCTAGCAACCGGTCAATAACGTCCGGCAGCGCGTCTTTTGCAGGAAACACCTCGCACCACTCGAGCCGGCAACTGAGCTGCTGCAGTGACAGCGTGCCGTGCATGGTGAAGCCCGCGCCGTCCGCCAGCGAGTCCACGACAAGAGTGTCCGGGCCGCCCAGCGCGGCCGCGCCCGGGAGACTGGCCTCGACTAGCATGGCCGGGGGCGGCCGCGCCGAGATGGCGTCCGTGAGCTCGCGCGCGTCGGGGGCGACCAGGGGCACGACCCTTCTGAAAGCTACTTCGAGGTCTTGGCGGGACAAGTCCTTGCCTAATTTTAGTAAGGCCTCGTGCACTTGCGGGTCATCGTTGTTTCTTACGAAAAATCGCAGAGGCTCGTCCAAGAGTGATAAAATGACCGCCGCCGCGTACGGTATCACCAAATCGAACGACGTCAACACGCACTGGTCCCACACGAAGAGGAGTGCGTCCATACCGAGGACGTCGCTCAGCCCGCGCCGCATGCTCCTGCCGATCGCGCGCGCTATACATGCCTCGGCCGCGCCGTCATCTTCAATACAGTGCAACGCTTCCGCCAATACGGGACACAAGTCCACCAGCAAGGAGCGACACCTTTGGAGCCAGTCGCGGGGCACCCACCACCGCTGGTGATTAGACCGCTGCACGCCGAGGCGTAGCGCCAGCGCCGCCGCCCCCGCGCCGCCTTCGAGCATTGATTTATTATCGCCGGTGTCCTCCCCGAAGGCCAGCGTGCCGCCCGCCACCAGCGCCGGCTCCAGCCCGCGGTCCAGGACGCAGCGCACGGCGCCGGCAATGACCCCCGCATCTAGCTCCAACACGCTCAGCAGCGGCTTGGCCAGCCAGTAGACGTCGCCCGGCAGGCCCGAAGATCGGTCCCGGCGCTCCTTCCCGTCGAGGAAGGAAAACGCCGCGCGGGCGCAGCACAATTTATCCGCGTCCATGTCCGCTAAGACTTCGACGCACCGCGCCGTGACGTCGTCTTCGTGCGGAGACCGCGCGTCCCACGCGCCCCGCTGCGCGTGGTAGGCACGTTGGATTTGCAAGTCGCCCAGCCGCCGCCCCCAGAGCTTTGATCGTAGAGCCCTTGGCAACGGCCGTCCCACCAGGGCTCGCAGCGCGCCGGGCGCGTCGTCGCCGGGCAGGCCATCCAATAAGCCCATGATGGCCCCGGAAGCTTCCCGCTCGCAGGCGTCCACGTACGACTCGCGGCCGTCCAACCTATAAAAGGATGCCCGGTCCGCCAGCGCGGCGTCCAAGGTGGAAGCGGCCAGCGCCTCGAACTGCCCGGCCACCGCGCTCTCCCGTTGCAAACGGGCGTAGGCATCATCCAAAGTAGCGCACTTTTCGATGGCCGACTGGTCCGCGTACCCCTCGCCGACGCGCCACAACAGCTCGCGGCACAGTTGCCGGAACTCGGGCGACTGGGACGTTGTTTGTGTAGCTTGCTGGAGCCAGTCGGGCCTATCCTTCACGACTGGCGGTTCAGGCGGCGTGCGCGGTGGCGCTTGATTCTCCGGCGGGCGCGGGTACTTGCGCCGCAGCTCATCCAACCGGCGCTGCGTCTTGGCCTGGAGCGTGTTCGTCGTGTCGAGCAGAGGCTGGGTGCTCTGGGCCATTCTCGTAATGAGTTCCTCGCTCTCCCGGAACAGCCGCGCGAACTCGTCCTCCTCGGCCTCCTCCATTGGTGTGTGGCGTGCTCGCTTCCCGAGGCTGCTTGCTTATGATCTAGGCTGTCCTAGCTGGAGGTAGGTACGACGCCGGGTTGAGGCTGCCTCGGTGGCGCCGCCGGCGTACGCGCACCTATCCGGCGCGTATGCTCTTGTTCCGTGCGTCTTGTTTGTGACGACGGTGTTCTTCTTAAGTCGCAGCGGGCAACCGACTCAAGTTTTGCACCCGCACGATAGACAGCAACCCGCACTCACGTCTGCGCGACGACGCGATAGCGCGACTGGACATAGGCACGCTGCCGCATATTGCTCGGTGTACGTGTGGATATTGCACCATCGCTGCGTCTGACGACTGCGGGCCCAAGAACGCCGTCGCAACGCAGCTAAATCACCCCAGCAGCTCTGCTGCGCTCGCTGCGTTCACGCGCGCGCCGTAGCGAGACGCCATCGCCGCACGGCGCTAAACAGCGCAAGCTCCGGCCCGTCTCTAAAACCAGCTAGGATGGACTCCTTCGGCCTGCGCGTGCCGCCGACGGTCAAGCCGACGAACTACGTGGCGGGCCTCGGGCGCGGCGCCGTCGGCTTCACCACGCGCAGTGACATCGGACCGGCCCGGGAAGCGGCGAACAGCGCGCGGCCGGGCGAGCTGCCGGGCATGCAGGGCCCCGGCGCGATGCCGCCGCCGCCGCCGACGGGCATGCCCCAGGGCCTGGGCCCCGGGCAGCACGGCCCGGAACGGACGGACTACGGCCACGCGCCGGACGGCTACGTGGCCGGCATGGGGCGGGGCATGGGCGACCGGGCCATGGAGCAGGGCGAGACGAACCCCCTGAGGGAAAAGTTGGCCAAGGACTCCGCGGACCTGAACGAGCGGAACTTCGACCAGTTTAGCGGCTACGGGGGCAGTATTTTCGGCGAGTCCACGCCCTACGCCAACGACGACGCGGAGGCGGACCGCGTCTACGAGGCGGTCGACGAGCGCATGGACTCGCGGCGGAAACGCGCCCGGGAAGCCAAATTGGTGGAGACCATGAAGAAGTTCCGGGAAGAGCGGCCTAAAATAAGTGACCAGTTCGCCGATTTAAAACGAGAACTGAAGGACGTCACGCGGGAGGAGTGGGAGGGCATCCCGGACATCGGCGACCATTCCCTACGCTTGAAGCAGAAGAAGCGGCCGGACCGGCTGACGCCCATGACCGACGCTGTGCTCTCAAGCATGGCCCAGGGGCTGGATAATTCTGGGTCTGCTGGAGCGTTGGACGCCCGGCAACAAAGGACAGGCGGTTTTGAAAGTACAATGAGCGGCGCTCGAACGCCCATGGGCGGCTGGAAGACGCCCATGCTGGGCGGGGGGACTACCAGTGTAGCCGGCACGTCGTCTTCCTTGACCTCTGGATTAGCGGCCGCTCGAGGTACCGTCCTAGGTCTAAAATTGGACAAGATGTCCGATTCGGTCGCGGGGCAGACGGTGGTGGACCCCCAGGGCTACTTGACCGATTTAAATAGCATCAAGGTGAACACCGCGAGTGAAGTCGGGGACATCAAGAAAGCCCGCCTACTCCTCAAATCAGTAACAACCACAAATCCAAAACACGCCCCGGGCTGGATCGCGGCTGCTCGAGTCGAAGAAATCGCCGGGAAAGCCATCGCCGCGCGCAAACTCATACAATTAGGCTGCGAGGCCTGCCCGGACGCGGAAGATGTGTGGCTCGAGGCGGCGCGCCTCCAGTCGTCGGATGCGAATGGACGAAGTGTCTTACAAAGGGCCGTGACGCGGTTGCCCACGTCCACGAAGCTGTGGTTGCGGGCGGCGGAATTGGAACCGGACGCGAATCGGAAGAAGGCCGTTCTGAGACGAGCTTTGGAATTAGTCCCTTCTTCAGTAAAGCTGTGGCGGGTCGCGGTGGAGTTGGAGGAAGTCGAGGACGCGCGGATACTGTTGGGCCGGGCCGTGGAATGTGTGCCGCACTCCGTAGACATGTGGCTCGCTTTGGCTCGTTTAGAGACGTACGAGAACGCGCGGCGCGTACTTAATCAAGCGAGAGAAGCCATACCTACCGAACCGGCCATCTGGCTCACGGCCGCGAAACTGGAGGAGGCGCACGGGCACGGGGCCGAGCTCGTCGACAAGATTGTGAGCAAATCCGTGCGTTCCTTAGCTTCTTATCAAGTAGTAATTGACCGCGAGGCCTGGCTGAAGGAGGCCGAGAGTGCGGAACAAGCCCAGGCCCCCTTAACGTGTTCGGCGATCGTGCGCCATACGATCGGCTTGGGCGTGGAAGTGGAGGACCGGAAGCGCACCTGGTTAGATGATGCTGACGCTTGTTTAGCACGATCATCCGTAGCAACAGCTAGAGCGGTCTACGCCCACGCTTTAGCCATCTTCCCCGGTAAAAAAGAGTTGTGGAAGCGGGCGTGTGCTCTGGAGAAGAAGCACGGCTCGGCCACGCAACTAGCGGAAACGCTGAAGAAGGCCGTCCAGTGCTGCCCCCAGGCCGAGGTCCTGTGGTTGATGGCCGCGAAAGAGCAGTGGTTAAATGGGGACGTCGACGGGGCGCGCGAGACGCTGGGCGACGCCTTCGAGGCGAACCCGGACTCGGAGCCGGTCTGGCTCGCGGCCGTTAAATTAGAGTGGGAGAATGATGAACGGGAACGAGCTCGGGCGCTGTTAAGTCGCGCTCGAAGTACGGCGCCCTCGGCCCGCGTCTGGCTCAAGGCCGCGTTGCTGGAACGCGAGTGCGAGGACTTCGACGCGGAGTTAATATTGTTGGACGAGGCCATCACGGCGTACCCGTCCTTCGCCAAGTTCTACCTGATGGCCGCCCAGGCCTGCGAGTGCGAGAAGCGCGGCACGGACCACAGAATAGGGGACCCGAGCGCGGCGCGCGATTTCTACCAGCGGGGTCTGAAGAAGTGCCCTAAGTCCGCCGCGCTGTGGATCGGGGCCGCGTCTCTGGAGGAGGGCGCCTTCGGCGCGACGCGCGCACGAAGTGTGTTGGAACTCGCGCGGTCGCGCAATAAAGGCACGCCGTCCCTCTGGCTGGTGGCCATGCGCCTGGAACGGCGGCACGGCCACCTCAAACTCGCCGAGAACCTCCAAGCCAAGGCGCTGCAGGAGTGCGAGTCGTCCGGTGAATTGTGGGCCGACTGCATCGCCACCGCGCCGCGGCCCGCGCGCAAGGGGAAGTCGCTGGAAGCGCTCAAGCGGTGCGACAACGACGCGCGCGTGATCGTGGCCGTCGCAAATTTGTTTGTGCTGGAACGGAAGCATAATAAGGCGCGGAAGTGGTTCGCGCGCGCCACAGCTTTAGAACCGGACCTCGGCGACGCCTGGGCCCACGCGTTTTACTTCGAGGTCAAGGACGGCGTGGACCAGACGCGGCAAGACCTGGTCGACCGGTGCGTCGCGGCGGAGCCGTCGCACGGCGAGTTGTGGACCAGTGTGGCCAAGGACCCCCAGCACGCGCGATTGGGCGTGGCGGCGAAGCTGCGGCTGTGCGCGGAGAAGCTGAAGCGCGAAGAGGAGTTCGAGGCGCTAGCGTAGTAAGAGTTTTCAACAAAAAGTGGTTAGTTCTAGGCGTCCTCCTCGTCGTCGTCCGAGTCGGCGAAGAGGTCCAGGAGCTTGTGCAGCGGCGTCCAGCCGGCCGCGGGCGCCGGTGCCGGCGCCTCCGGGGGCGCGTCGAGCGGCTCCTGGGGGAAGGCGGTCACCGGCCCCGGCCCGCCGGTGGCCCGCGGCAGGGACTCCCGGTCGGCGGCCGCCGCGTTCGTGTCCGTCGCCTGCTCCCGCTGGAACGCGGCCCGGATCTCGGTGATGTGCGGTGTGGTCAGGTCGACCTTGGCCGACGACTTCGCCCGCTTCCGCGGCCGCGGGTCCGCCGCCGCGGGAGCCTCAGCGGGGATGGCGACCGGTGCCGAGGCGTCGACGGACGTGGTCTGCTTGACGCAGTTCACCTTCTCCTTGGCCGCCGCGATCGCCGCCTGCTTGTGCACCTGCTGCTTGCGCACCTTCTTCTGGTGCGCCGCCTTGTGCGCCAGCGCGATCGCCTTGGGGATGAAGCGATAGAGTTGCGCCTCGAACGCGTCGCGCGGCACTAGCGAGCCGTCGCACAGCTTAAGGTACTTGCGCTTGCGCATGTTCGAGAACCAGTGGTTGACGCGGCCCGGCGGCCACTCCGGCTTTTTAGAGAGCACCGCCTTCTCCTCGGCTGACGGGTAGGGGGCGGCCGCGTGCGCGAACGTCCACTTCTGACAGGCGTCCCAGCGGTCGTCGGCGAGCGCGGCTTCCAAGGAGGTCGTCAACCCAGCGTAGGGAGCGGGGACGCGAGAGGTGGCCTTGGATGTTCTCGAGAGCGGGCACGGAAACTTGTGCCGCAGCCCGCACGCGTGCCCGCAGGACGGCGCGACGAGGGGTGGCGGTCGCTTCTTCGCCCGCTTCTGCGGCGGGCCGTCGGGCCCCCAATTCCGATCGCGCCGTTTCGATCTCACGCGTGGACCATCCACAAATGGCGCGACCGACGCCGGTGGCGCAAGAAGCGGTAGCGCGGCCATCGTCGAGGCGAGTGGCGCTTCTCCGGGGAAGTGGACTGTCAGCTCGTTCCTATACTGCACCACGGCGGCGTCGTAGGCCCGCGCGGCGTCCTCCTCGTCATCGAAGGCGCCGAGGCTTATCTTTTTCTTTTTTACGCCGATTTGGGCGCGCCACTTGCCATTAATAATGTCCGAACGAACGCCCGTGAAGCGGCTGCTCTTGACACGGCGCCTAGGCGGTGTCAGTGCCGCGACCGCGGACAGCGACTCGGGATCCGCCGCAAAGCTCGTCTCCGCGGCGGGCTCGTTCGACAGGTCCATCAGCTGCAGCGCCGCGTCGCCTAACGTCGGTTCGTCGAACACGTGCTCATAGAGCAGCGACGCGTCGGCGAGTGCGGCGCCGACCTCCGGTAGCACCGTAGCAATCGGCGTGCTCTCGTCGTCCGAGGACACGAAAGCAGTGGTGGATGAGTCGTCTTTGGCGAGGAGTCTGCGGCGGCGCGGCACTTGACCGAGCGTCCGCAGGGCGCGCGGTGCCTTCACGCTGAGGGTCAGTATGGGCGCCGAGGGCGCCGCCGCGTCCTTCTCGTGGTCTAACTTGAGGACCTCCCGCCCGAGAGACTCCAGAGCGCCCGCGACGACCCGCAGCCCTTCGGCGTCTAATTGTGGGAGCACGTTTCGCATTGCGTCGAGCGCGTCGCGAGCAGCATTGGGCCGCTGAGGGGCCATGACGAGCGCCGGTTCCGCGCCATCGTCACCGGTGGGCGGGATCAGTGGGTCAGGCCGCTTCCGGCAGAAATCGATGACGTTTTGCCCGAGCATCGCAGCTGCGGTGACAACGAAAGCGTGCGTTAGGTCCCCTTGAATGCAGCCCCTAGCGTTGTCACTTACTCAAAGTTTCTGCGGGAGCAAGTCCGGATGGAATGACCCCTCGAGCCCCGCACGTATGGGACTTGATTATGTGAGGAGGCGGAGCAGGAATCCGTACCGCGGGCGCACGCAGAGCATCCGTCCAACATGCGTGTTCCAACTTTTAAAACTATTTTGAAGGTGAAACGTATACCAGTAGGTAGTTAGACGGCGCGCACGACTCGGGGGGCGAGGGGGACACTGGCGCGGCGTGGGCCCGCTCACTTCGCGGCGAGCTTCGCCGCGATCTTGCCGAAGTGCTCGCCGTGCGCCTCGGCGATCTCCTTTTCGAGCGTGGACGGCTGGCGCGAGCCGTCGGCCCCGGCGAGCGTGCCCGCGCCATAGGGCGAGCCGCCGTGCACCTCGTCCATGTTGAATAGCTTGGGCGTGGCGTAGCCGAGGGGCACGAAGACCATGCCGTGATGTGTGAGCTGCGTCACGAAGGTGAGGGCCGTCGTCTCCTGGCCATCTGCGTGGACGCGGTGAGCGCGCGGCGCGTCGATGGCGTACACGGAGGCGCACCGCCCTGCGTGCCCGTGGAGAAGAAGAGGCCGGCGGGCATGCCCAGGAGTGCGCCCTTCCCCCAGAGGCCGCCCGTCGAGTCCATGAGCGCCTTGACCTGGGCCGGGGCCATGCCGAACCGCGTCGGGATGCCGAACATGAGTCCGTCGTAGTCGGCGAGCGTGGCCACGGAGGCCTCCGCGTCGTCCTTGCCGATGCCCGGTGCGCCCATCTTGCCGAGGACCTCGGCCGAGAGCGTCTCGGGGCATCTCAGCAGCGTCACGTCGCAGCCCGCGGACTCAAGGCCCTTCTTCTCCTCGAGCGCCAACGTGCGCACGTGGCCGTACATCGAGTAGTAGACGATCGCGATCTTGGGCTTGGACGACATGGCGGCGGTGGCGAACGCTTGTTTTGAGCTACACGACCCTATGGTGCCTGCGCGCGGTCCGCGGTGAGTCGCGCGCAGGAAGTTTTTGGGTTGATAGTGAGTGTGCGCTCTTACACGTGTGTTGGCGGTCGGTCCGCGGCGGTGGCATGCGTTGAGGCTTCCTAGCCGATGAGTGCACAGCAAAAGAAAGCTAGGATTTTTCCTGTGCTACTCACCGCGCCGTGCGGCTGCAGCCGTGAGGCTCGAGAATGAGTGCGAGACGGTCCCAATGAACGCTCTCGAGACGCGGTGTAGCATTTCGTTACGTACTTGATGAGGACGACTGCACAGACGACTGGTGTCTTGCTCGGCCAAGAAGGTTTGCACCGCCCCGAACTAAGAGGCCGGGCTATCCATTGTAGCCCCACTCCTACCGATAGTGCTCAGACGAAGCACCCCAGGCATCGGGTGGCGTAGGGAGCGCCCGTCAAACCCGTACCATATTCAGCGCAAACCAGAGGGCAGAGCATCACAGCAAACCACATAAAGGCAGTCGTTCCGTTGTATGGAGAGGCTTTCTGTCTGATCAGTCCAAGAATGCAGCGACAACTGCTGCAGTACATCACATTGCTGGCATGTGCCACCGGTTTCAACCTCAGAGCACGACGACGCCATCTGCAGCAGCTATTCCGAAGACGAGACATAAAACAAAGGAAGAGCGGGACGACGATGCTGCGCAACCAGGACCGGCCCGAGCTCTTACTCTTCGTGAGCAGCAACGCCGCGAGGTGGTCCGACGGCAGCGCGCGGCCCGGCGTCGAGCGCTTGGTCGGCGAGGCGGCGGACGCCGGCACGCCGTCCATTTGGATCTGCGAGGATAATCCAAAACCGGTTGGAAGCTTAAAACCGACGCCCTGGCCCGCGACCGCGCCTGCGCTGCCGTGTCCCCAGGCGCTGCAAGATGCGCGGGCATCGATCGAAATCGTGCCAGAAAGTTTTGGTGGCGGCATGGGCGGCGCCGGGGGAACGCGCGGCCGGCAGATGCCGGCGCGCGAACCGCTCCCGGCGCGGTGCGTGGTCATCGCGCCGAGCCGCGAGGCGGCCATCGCGGGGCGGAGCGCGGGCATGCGGGTGCTCGGCCTGTGCTCGGAGGCCGAGGTCACACTCGACGGCGCCGCGGACGTGTTGTTCGACGAGCTCGACGACGATTGGGACGCCGTCACGTTAGACGACTTGTATACCCCCGGGTCGTATTGGGTCAACCCGCCGTCGCCCCGGACGGTCGACGGGCGGCACACGGACCCCTGGACGGGCGAGGTCGTGACCTACGACATGAGCGGGGGCGTCGTCAGCAGCATCGCTGAAGAGGAGGACGACGACGGGGAGCTCTCGGCGGCGGAACGTGCAATCCTCGCAGACAGCGAGGGATCTAAGATTTTGTACGTTTTGATAGTCGAAACGCAGTTCGAAACGCAGACTTTCCCCTTTATTATTATACGGACATTAAGGTACAAGCAAGGGACGGGAGGGGGGGCGTCTCGAGAATTAAAGGAGGTCGGCGATGGTGAAGAGTTCGTTCTCGTCGAAGAGGGGCGCGTCCGCGGAGTGCGCCGTGGCCGGGCACACGGGCCGGTCCGCGGCGGAGAGCGGGTGGTAGACCTGGGCGATGACCGTGGCCCGGCCGCCCGCGTAACAAGACAACACGAGCTCGACGTCGCAGGGGACGTCGCATGTTCTACCCTTGAGCATGGTCCGGCCCATCGTCGCCCTACAATCAATGTGCATGGACCCCGGATGGACGCGCGCCTTGGCCGCCAGCTCGGCATACAAACGACCAATAACAGAAGTGTGCCCCGCGAGGCCGGCCGCGTCGTGGAAGAGGAAGGGCACGGGCGACGTGTTCAGCGCAAAGTGGGCGGCCATCTCCGTACGGCTCCGGACCTTCTCCTCGAAGACCGCCGTGGCGCCGAAGCGGATGGCCCCGTCCACGCAGACGCGGAACCAGGCGTAGGCCTCGTTGTACGGCCCCCGCAGCAAAGCCCGCGCCGCCCGCGGCAAGTGGGCGGGGAACGCACTGGCGAGGGCTTCACTTGCCTTGGACGCCGCGTCGTCCCGCCGCGTGTCGGACGTCTTGTCCCCCGCGTCGCAGGCGCAGTCGCACGCGTCGGCCAGGTGGATGAGGGGGATCGCGGCCGGAGACGCGGAAATCGCGCCCGGTCGCACGTCCGGTCGCGCGCGCTTGGCCGCCGGCGGGGCGATGTCGTCGCCGGGCTTGGCCGTCGGCGGTGCGATGCCGTCGCCGGCCGGCAGCAGCGGTGAGGACTGCGGCGAAATCAGCTGCGGCGTGACCCGCGTCTGCGCCGCGAAGCGCCGCGCGAACGGGTTGCCCGGCGGGAGCCGCTCGTGGAAGCCGCAGCACTCGCTGCGCACGGCGCAGCAGGCGCCGCTCATCGTGGGCACGGCGAAGACGTCCGAGAGCTGGATGCCCCCCTGCGACGCCATCAACGAGGCCCGCGCGAAGAGCGTCGACGAATCCCGCGCGAGCGCCACGAGCATCCACTCCCGGATGTGCTCGATGGAGACCGTGCCGCCGCGCGTCGCCGTGTCCTGGATATCGCGCGTGACCGTGTCCGGGCCCCGCGCCACGCTATCGAGAGCGCGGCCCGAGAGCTGCTGGAGCGCAGCCGTCTTCTTGCCCACGGTTCGACTTCTTCCGCGCCGCGAGGGCGCCGAGTCCATGCAGGCGATGCCCAACCTGACGCAGCGGCCGCAGGCGGGCATGGACCGGTCGCACTTGACCTTGCTCTGGCGGCACGCCAAACACGTCTCGCGCTGCGCGTTCGAGGGAACTTGCGTTGCCCACTCGCTCATGATTTGTTGTAGATTAAGAGTTCTATCGTGCTCTACGAGTTCTATCGTGCTCTATTACGAGTTCTATCGCGCTGGCGGCACTGCCGTAGGGATCCCTTTAGTGAGAACCCCTCGAGGTTCTCAAGCCAGTTTTGGCCTAGTATCGCGGCGTGGCTCGTTTGGCAGGGCTAGGCTCTTGCGCGCTGCGCGCAGTGGATGTTGCGCGCTGCGCGCAGTGGATTTTATCCCCTCTCAAGCCAGCATCTGACGTTCAATGGTGAAAATCAACATCCGCGCCCTAATACCCGCACGGATCGGCCTTATCCTCGGTCTATCTAACCAGGGCAAGGTCCGGTAATCACGCACGCTGCTAAGCCTTACGTGCGCGTGTTCGTACGCGTGTTCTCTCGTCCACTGATTTTGGAGCGATTCCAGACCGGCCGGCCACTCCTGGACGGGCGCATCCCCCGACGCCGCCGCCGCGCTGCAGAGGAGAGAACCGTAACGTGAATTTAAGACACCCTTCCTAGGCCTCGAGCGCCAGCTCGCGCGGCCGCTTCAGGACCGGGCACCGCCCGGCGCCGGACACCTCGGCGAAGTCGTGGCGGCTGAACTTCTTCTTGCAGGCCACGAGGCGCCGCTTTGAGTCGACGCCGCCGTTCACGTGGAAACTGATGGCCTTGGCGCAGGCGTAGATTTCCAGGGACGTGTAGCCCGACAGGCGCTCGCACGGCCGCGGCCAGCACTCGCGGTGGTCGCGGTTCTCCCGCGCCTCCGCCACCAAGGATAAGTGTAGAGAGGCCGAAGCAATCAAAGACGGCTTGAATTCGAGCAAAGCGTACTCTTGTAAAGTCCGTTGCGAGTAGTACTCCGCGCGGTGTTTGACCCGAGACGACGCCCGCGACACGGCGCACAGCCGCTCGATCCACAGGTGGGAGTTGGGCGCCGTGATCTTCCAGTCGAGCTCCAGCAATATCTTCATCTCCATGTCGAGGACCTCCTCGGCGGCGTACGCGTGGTCCGTGATGTAGGTGAAGTCGGCCACCTCGGGCGGGTAGATCTCCTCGTACTTGCAGGCCACGAATAAAGCGCTCACTCCTAAAAGCTGGAGCTTCTTGCGGTGGATCTGCTTCGAACTGAGGTAGCGGTCGATGATTTGGACCGTCAGATACAAGGTCGGCTGGAGCATCTTGAACTTCAAATGGACCTCCACGAGCCAGTCCACGAGCACGGCGCGCATCTTGGCGTTGATGTCCTGCTGGAACTCGATGTACGCCTCGACGGGCCAGTTCGCCTCGACGCTCTTGTAGTGCTTGTAGAGGTCCACCACATATTCGGTAGCCTGCTGCTCGTTGTCGCGGTTGTCCACGTCCACGTCGTACGGAATCGTGTCCCGCGTCCGCTTCCGGGGCTTGTCCTCGAGCCGCGCCTCGGGCTGTTGTCTGGCTTTTCTTTTCCGGCCCTGGTTCGGGTCCACGGCCCCGAAGGCCTGGCGGCCCAGGGGCCGGCGCGCCGGGGGCGCGGGCGGTGCGACCTGCTCGTCGAAGATCTCGACGTCGCCGTCGCTGTCGTTGTCCTCGGCCTGGCCGGTCGTCGCGCCGCGGCGCGTGCGGACCATGGTGCGCGGCTGGCGGTGGCGCGGGGGTCGGCCGCGGCAAGTGGGGGGCGGTCTGCGGCCCGATGGAGGCGGTCTCGGACCGATTTAGCGGTCTACTGACTGCTTTTGAAATGCAGCGGCGCAAAGCGATTTGGGGCGGCGCAGCGGCGTGCTTTTGCAGTGCAGCTGGCCTTTGATTGACAGTGGAGCTTGCGCGCTGGTCCGCGTCGGCGGAGGTGATCTGTTCGCTGCGTACAGTGCGATTTGATTTGGTTTGATGCAGACTGGTCTTTCAGGTAGCAAATTTGAAGGGGGGTCGACCGTTAATTGGCCCCTGCCCGATGCGCGTCCGAGCAACTTTCTGAGCCGTGTGACGGACGGTGAGAACCCTGCGTGCTTTGCGACTTTGGTCGTCCTAGGACCAAGGCTGCAGGCGCGGTCTCGGACCGCGCGCCGGATTCAAAACAAGGTCCCGGGACGACGATCCGCAACCAGCATTGTGCCGCTGGGGCGTTTGCTCGCGTACTCGGCTGTGGTAAGGCTGCATGCGGGGTCAAGTAGGATGTACCGCTCGGCGTTCGCGCGGCGATTGCGCCGCTCCAAGGGGGGCGACGCGGCTCGGACTTTAGGCTCGGTCTTGTAATAACTTTGTAGTAGACGGGACTAGGCGCGCGGTAGGAGAGGAGGGCGGAGCCCGGCGCGCGGCGATGGCGTGGCGGTGGATTAGGCGAGGCAGACGTTCGTTCAGAGCGGCGGCGGCGCGCACGAAGGCAGGGTGGGTGGGGCAGCCCAAAAACGACGGGAGGGCGGCTGCGCGGCGATGGTCAGCTTCCTTCGGAGTTAGGGTGGTTTTAGGAAAAACCGGGTGCAAATATGGGTGCTGTAGAGCGTATCGCAGCGCGAGCTGCTACTCAGGCGGCGGTGAGCGTTTAGGAGCTCGAGAACTTGGTGACAGCCTTGGTGCCCTCGGACACGGCGTGCTTGGAGAGCTCTCCGGGGAGCATGAGGCGGACCGAGGTCTGGATCTCCCGGGACGAAAGCGTGGCCTTCTTGGAGAAGCGGCACAGCTTGGAGGCCTCGAGGGCGATGCGCTCGAAGATGTCGTTGATGAACGAGTTCATGATCGACATGCCCTTCTTGGAGATGCCCGTGTCGGGGTGCAC